>Ga0209346_1000293_pt1 | contig 53347 bp, 53 predicted proteins | sample AutmiccommunBRH9_FD_187381 | JGI IMG/M metagenome (GOLD analysis project Ga0209346, IMG submission 187381) | Deep subsurface microbial communities from Mt. Terri, Switzerland - Autotrophic microbial communities BRH/9 (SPAdes) (version 2) | ecosystem: Environmental > Aquatic > Deep subsurface >...
ATCACCCTGACCGCCAGCGGCGGTCCGTTTCGCACTTGGACACGCGAACAGATGGCCGGCGTGACGCCGGAGCAGGCGGTGGCGCATCCCAATTGGGACATGGGCGCCAAGATTTCCGTCGACAGCGCAACCATGATGAACAAGGGGCTGGAACTGATCGAGGCCCATCATCTGTTTCCGGTCGGGCTGGAGAATATCGAGATACTGGTACACCCCCAATCGGTCATTCATTCGATGGTCGAATATCGGGATCGCTCCACGCTGGCGCAGCTCGGGTCCCCGGACATGCGGATACCCATCGCCAGTGCGCTGGCCTGGCCGGAACGGATGTCCACCAATTGCAAGCCGCTTGATCTGGCGGCAATCGGCAGGCTGGATTTCGAACGGCCGGATGAAGGCCGTTTTCCCGCCACCCGGATTGCGCGGGCCGCGATCAAGGCTGGCGGCGCGAAGCCGGCGATGCTCAACGCAGCCAATGAAGTGGCGGTTGCGGCGTTTCTCAATCGGGCGGTTCAGTTTCTGGACATCACAGAGATTGTAACACGGCTGCTGGATAGTTATAGCCCGCCGGAGCCGAACGCGTTGGCGGATATTTTCGCGATAGACAAAGAAACGCGCGTTCGGACCGAGCAACTGGTCGAGGAATTGAAGGTTTGACGGATAATCCCGGTATCTTGCTGACGCTTCTGGCGTTCGTGATCGTCATTGGTGTACTCGTCTTCGTGCATGAAATGGGGCATTATCTGGTTGGCCGCTGGTGCGGCGTCAAGGCAGAGACCTTTGCCATCGGTTTCGGCAAGGAAATTGCCGGCTGGACCGACAAGCGCGGTACGCGCTGGAAAATCTGCATGCTGCCGCTGGGCGGCTATGTCCAGTTTGCCGGCGACATGGATCCGTCCGGCAGCAAAAGCTCGGACTGGCTGAGCCTGCCCGCCGAAGAACGCAATCAAACCTTTCAGTCAAAGTCTCTCTGGCAGCGTTCGGCGATCGTGATTGCAGGGCCGGCCATCAATTTCATCTTTGCCATCCTGATCATCATGGGCTTTGTCATCGCCTATGGCACCAGCGCAACCCTGCCTGTTGCCAGCGAAATCTCTCCCAATTCGACGGCTGCCGCAATCGGCATGAAGCCAGGAGACAGGGTCATATCCGTCGATGGAGAGAAAATTGAACTGTTCGAGGATCTCCGGCAGAAAATAATGCTTATTCCCGAGCAAAATGTCGAAATTGTCTATGAGCGGGAAGGTCAGCGCATTGCCAGGCAAGGCAGGACCGGCGTCCAGACATTAAAGGACAGGTTCGGCAATGAATATCGCCTCGGCTTGCTGGGAATGGCATCCAGCCAGGTGGAATGGCGCCCGGTCAGCCCGCTTGAAGCCCCTGTCGTTGCAGTCGACAAAACGATTGGCATCGTGGATCAGATCATCACTACCCTCGGTCAGGTCATCACCGGCAAGCGTTCGGTCAAGGAGCTCGGCGGCCCGCTCAAAATTGCTCAGGTTTCCGGCGAACAGTTCAAGCTCGGCCTGGAAAGCTTCATTCTTTTTGTCGCGCTAATCTCAATTAACTTGGGGTTCATCAACTTGCTGCCAATCCCGATGCTGGATGGAGGCCATCTGATGTTCTATGCGATTGAAGCGGTGCGGCGAAAGCCGGCCAACGCGAAAGTACAGGAATGGGCTTTCCGGTCCGGATTGGCAATGGTCATGGTGTTCATGCTGGTGGTGACATTCAACGATTTATCGTCATTTGGCCTGTTCCGGTCTATCTCCGGCTGATTGACCATTGATTGACACGCTGCATTGGGGCAGGGGGTTGGCGAAGCTTGTGCCTTGGTACGAGGTTAATTTTATTTCTGGTTTATGGTGTGAAAGCGAGTTTGTCTGTGAATCATAAAAAGCGACTTCTGCCCTTGTTGATGTGCAGCACTATCCTCGGCGGCACGGCGGTTTCTGCGCAGGCGCAGGAAGCGGCACAGACCGCGCCAGCGGCTCCGGCTGAGAATAGCCTGCAAACCGGGGATACCATCCAGACTATCGTCGTCGAAGGAGCCCAGCGACTGGAACCGACGACCGTCATGTCCTACATGAAATTGCGCGTCGGGCAGACTTACACGCAGGAAGCGGCCGATCAGGCCCTGAAGGACCTGTTCGAAACGGAATTGTTCAAGGATGTCAGCATCCGGAACGATCAGGGCGCGGTGACAATCGAGGTGGTCGAGAATCCTGTGATCAACCGCATCCTGCTCGAAGGCAACAAGCGGATCAAGGAAGACAAGATATATCCCGAGATCCGGCTGGCTCCGCGACAGATATTCACCCGCTCGAAAGTCCGCGCCGATGTCGCTCGAATCATCGAGCTGTACAAGCGCAAGGGCCGCTTTGCGGCCAGCGTCGAACCGAAAATGGTTCAGCTGGACCAGAATCGCGTCGATATTGTCTTCGAGATCAACGAGGGACCCAAGTCGAAGGTCCAGCAGATCAACATCATCGGCAATGAAGAATTTTCCGACGGCAAGCTGCGCGGCGAAATGGTCACCAAGCAGTCGCGCTTCTATCGCTTTTTCAGTTCCAGCGACACCTATGATCCGGATCGCCTGGCCTTTGACCAGCAAAAGCTGCGTCAATTCTATTTGACCGAGGGCTATGCCGATTTTCGCGTCATTTCTGCCGTGGCGGAACTCACCCCGGACAAACGCGATTTTATCATCACCTATGTGGTAGAGGAAGGTGATCGCTACAAGTTTGGCGACGTAACGGTGGAAAGCGAGATTCGGGATTTCACACCGGAGTTCCTTACCCCTCAGCTACCCATGAAATCCGGAGATTTCTACAACGCCAAGCAGGTGGAAGACACGGTCGAGCGACTGTCGGAAACCGCCGGGCTTTTCGGATATGCCTTTGCCGATATCCGCCCGCAATTTACACGGAACAAAGACACGCTGACCATGGACATCCTGTTCCAGGTCGCGGAAAGTGATCGCGTATATGTCGAGCGCATCGACATCAACGGCAACACCTTGACCCAGGACAAGGTTGTGCGTCGGGAATTCCGGCTCAATGAAGGCGATGCGTTCAACAGCTTTCAGGTCAAGCGTTCCGCAAACCGTATAAAATCATTGGGTTTTTTCCAGGAAGATCTGGAAATCGAGCAGAAGCAGGGCAGCGCACCAGACCGCATCATCCTGGAAGCCAATGTTGAAGAAAAGGCGACCGGCGAGCTGCAGCTTTCTGCAGGTTTTTCCAGCGTCGAGAATTTCATTCTCCAGGCTTCGATACGGCAGCGCAACTTTCGCGGCAAGGGTCAGGAACTGCGCGCAAGCGTCAGCTATTCCAGTTTCTCGCAATCGATCGAGCTGGGCTTTACCGAACCCTATCTTTTCGACCGGAATATTGCCGTCGGCGCAGATATTTTCCGTCGCGACCTGAACAGCTTCAATTTCGTCAACAATAACCGCGAAACAACCTTCGAGCAGCTGACCACGGGTTTCCAGATCCGGGCGGGCGTCCCGATCACAGAATATCTGTCCGCTTCATTCCGTTATGGCCTCAGCCAGGATGACGTGACGCTGGAGCCAAGCCTGTTCTTCAGCGATAGCAATGGAGACGGGATAAGAGGCAATAGTCCCGGCGATGCCTGTGACCCGATTATCGCAGGTCGCTTCCTTTGCGACGCACTGGGTTCACGCACGACATCATCGGTCGGAGCTTCCTTGATCTATGATGATCGGGACAACCGGATACGGCCGACCCGCGGACAGTCCGTTGTCGGCAGCGTCGATTTTGCCGGGCTGGGTGGAAGTGTCAAATATATCCGCGGCCGTTTGAATGCCTCCAAGCACTGGAGTGTCTTGGGTGACTTCATTTTCACGATCAGTGGTGAGGGCGGCTATATCCATCCGCTGGAAAATCGCTCGACGACTCCGGGGGACGGGATCGATGATGTTCGTCTGACCGATCGCTTTTTCTTGGGTGAGCCTCAAATTCGCGGTTTCGATATTCGCGGTGTGGGGCCACGCGTCGTGCGCTCTTCCACTATCCCCGGCCTGGATGCCAACGGCAATCCCATCAACGAGATTGTGGAAGTGACCAACGGTCGTCAGACCGATGATGCTATTGGCGGCCGCGCTTATTATCTGGGCCGTGCGGAACTCGAGATCCCGCTCGGGTCCGGTGCGCGCGAACTGGGCCTCAGACCTTCGATTTTTGTCGATGTCGGCGCAGTTTTCAAAGTCAAACAGCCATTGCTGCTGACCGACCTGCAGACGCAGCGGCAACGGACAATTTTTGACAGTGACGGCAATGTAGTTGGTGTCGCCCCGGAATATTTGACCGTAGATGCCGACGGGAATGCAACGGTCACCCTTGACGCAGTCGATGCCAACGGGAACCCCAATCCGATTGCTACCAATTTCGTCGAGCGCTTTTTCGGGGATACTCCGAGCCCTCGCGTTTCCGTGGGCTTCGGCGTAAACTGGAATTCACCATTCGGTCCGTTCAGGATCGACATCGCCAAGGCTCTGTTGAAAGAGCCAGGCGATGACACCAAACTTTTCACTTTTAACGTAGGAACACAATTCTGATGAAACGTTTTTTTAAAACCGCACTCGCTCTTCTCACCGTCACCGCTGCGCCACTGGCTTTCGGTTCGGTAGCAACCGCCCAGGTTTCGGGTATCGCGACAGTGAACCCGACGATTGCCATTGCCAAGACCAAGGCGTTCTCGACTGCTTATTCGCAGATTGGTGCGCAGTATAAATCCTCCTTCGATCAGATTGATACGCGTAACCAAACGCTCAATGGACTGAGGGCACAGCTGGATACGGATAATAACAAGCAATTGACCCAGCAGGAACTCGACGCGGCAGTGAAGGCGAATAGTCCTGTCCTGAAGAGCATCGAGACGGAAGAGAATGAAATCCAGAGGCTGCAAACGCCGGCCATCAAGGCCCAGATGTTCGCGATAGAGAATATTTTCAAGGAATATTCCAACGCTCAGCAGCAGGTTGTCGCAGACAAGAAAATCGGCGTTATCCTGAGCCCCGATGCTTTCATTTATGCCCCGCCGCAGACGGATGTCACGGATGCGATCGCGGCCGCTTTGGACAAAAGAGTTCCGACCGTCGCCATTACGCCTCCGGCAGATTGGCAGCCGCAGCGCAACACGGTATCGCTGCATCAGCAGATCCAGCAGCTGCTGATGGCAAGTGCCCGCAACCAGGCGGCTCAGCAGCCTCCGGCTGCTCAACCAGCCAGCCGCTAATTGATCATTGATGACCGAAGCGCTGAACTATGATGTAACCAGGGTGATGGCGGTGCTGCCGCACCGCTACCCCATGCTTCTGGTTGACCGGGTGGAAGAGCTCGTCAAGAATGAATCCATCCGGGCGGTCAAGGCCGTGACCATGAACGAGGGCTTTTTCCAGGGACATTTTCCGGGTCGACCCATCATGCCAGGTGTGATGATTGTCGAGGCGCTGGCGCAGGCCGCAGGCGTTCTTGCCATGGAAAGTTTTGACATGGTGGGTTCCGGCAAGCTGGTCTATTTCATGGCGATTGACGGTGCAAAATTCCGTCAGCCCGTGGAACCGGGCTGCCTGCTGTCACTCAACGTAAAATTTGAACAGAAGCGCGCGCGGGTCTGCAAATTTTCGGGACGGGCAATGATTGGCGACAAGCTGGCTGCCGAAGCGAGCTTTACCGCAATGATTGCCGACCCGCCTGCGGCATAAGCTTTTTCAAAAGAATCTTGCCCTTTTGCCATGCGGCGGTTAATGGGCCGCTTCCGCTAAATTTATTCGCTTTGGGTCTGGTCGGAAACCAGCCCGTTTAGGAGCCGAAAATGAAATCCGATACGCATCCCGACTATCACATGATCACCGTTCAGATGACCGATGGTTCAACCTATGAAACCCGTTCGACATGGGGCAAAGAGGGCGACACGCTGCAACTGGACATCGATCCGTCGTCGCACCCCGCATGGACCGGCGGCAACCAGCGTCTGCTCGATCAGGGCGGCCAGGTGGCTCGCTTCAACAAGCGCTTTGGTGGTTTGTCGCTCAAAAAGAGCTGATCTCTATTGGGGTCCAAGGACCTCGGTAACTTACCACAAATCGATCTGCCCAAGCCAGGAAGTCAGCAGGGAAAGCTTTTCCCGATAGATTTCTGTCGCTCGCTCCGTCGTGGTTTGTACAAACTGGACCCGTGAACCTGGTCGCAGCTGTCCGATCAGATGACGGTCGGCGCGGATGACCTGCGCGATTCTGGGATAGCCCCCGGTGGTCTGGGCATCGGGGCCAAGCACATAAGGCTGGCCGCTTGGCGGCAGCTGGATGGTTCCGGGGAACACTGCGGCGCTGGCCATGTTCGAGAATTCTCCGGTTCCGAGAGGCGGCCCTTCGAGTAACATCCCCATGCGACTGGCTCTGGCACCGACAGTATAAGTTGCGTGACAAAAATCCAGCATCAGGCCTTTGGGCGGACTATTGGCTTCCGGCCCCGGGGTGACCCTCAGGACATGGTCATCGCCATAATGCGGTCTGAGTGCCGGGGGCGTGATCCGGTCGATATTTCCCGCCGATGTTTCTTGCAAAAGCTCGACAATATCCCCGTCTTTGAATGCCCGGCCATGAAAGCCGCCAAGATGCGCAGCGAGATAGGTTGATTTGCCGCCGAGCAATTCCTCGGCATGGATTTCTGCGGATGTTGCCAAATAGGTCCGGCAACCGGCAAGGCTCGGTCCGATATGCAGCGAGTCCCCCGGAAGAACAGCCCGTGTCTGGTGCTGCGGCCTGTCCGTGCCATTGATTCGAACAAATTCTGCAGAACCCACTACAGCGATAAGACAGGGCTCCATAATCTCGAAAATCGTATCCGTTAGCGTGATTTCAAAGGCTATCGCGCCACCGGACTTGCCCACCAGCCCATTGGCCAGCGCCAGCGAGAGGCCATCGGCGGCCCCGGCAGACGGCATGCCGAGATGGCGATGACCTCGGAAGGGGGCACCCTGCAGGGTCGTTTGCAGGCCAGCCTTCAATAGCGTGATGCTCATTGGGCAGGCCCTTTCGGCCATCGATCGAAAGTCTGCCGCGAGATCGTCTCGAACAGGACCGACTGCCCGGCAGCAAGCAAGGCAGGTTGCTCCTGTCCTGGATCAAACAGACGAAGCGGGGTGCGACCGATAATCGGCCAGCCACCCGGGCTGTCAAAAGAATATATGCAGCTTTGCTGTCCGATGATACCGATGGAACCCGCGTGGACCAATTGTCTTGGATTCGCCAGCCGGCCAATGGCAGGACAGGGGTCTGGGCTGTCGAGATAGGCAAAGCCGGGCATGAAGCCCAGCATCGCTACCTGCTGCGTCCGGGATGAGTGCCAGTCGGGGAACCTGTCTGGCTCGATGCCGATTTTCTCGGCCACAAATGCCAGGTCCGGAGCGAAGGTCCGGTCGTAACAGACGGGAATTGTCACCATCGGAATAGCTGCCCGGTCCACCCTGGTCGCACCATTCAGTTGATGCCTCGCCAGACGGGCCGCTTCATCGGGAGAAAGCAGGCGGGGGTCGAACTGGATCGCGATACTATCCATGCCGGGGACAATTTCGGTCCACTGCCCGCTGGCAGAAAAGGCAGCTTGGGCTGCCAGAATCGATTCCCGGTCGGGCAGGGCGATGCTGATCCAGTCGTCGCAGACATGGATCAGGGGGGCATTTTCCGGCACTATTGCACGGATCCGACCGCGATTCCGGCATGTTGGAGCGCCAGACGCATATTCATTGCCGTTTTCAGTGCGCCATCGCTATCCGAATGGACGCACAGGCTGTTGGCCTTCAGCACCAGCGCGCTGCTGTCCTGCGCAGTCAGCGCGGTGCCTGTCGCAAGCGCCAGCCCTTGACCAATTCGGTCTTCCTCGTCGGCTATCACGGCCCCGGCTTCGCTGCGCGGGACCAGCCTCCCGGCAGAGGTATAGCGCCGATCGATAAAGGCTTCGGCGATGAACGGAATTTGTTGTTCCCCGGCCATTTTCTGGACAAGCGAACCCGGCATACCGACCAGCGCCAGATCGGTCGTTCCCGCCATCTTCACGAGCAGGCCAGCGAGGGTTGGGTCGTCCTGGGCATCGTTGTACAGGGCACCATGCGGTTTGAGATGAGTCAATGCTATCCCGACGTCTTCCGCAATGCTTGTGATATCGAGCAACTGGCCTGTCAAACATGCTTCCAATTCTTCCAGCGAGATATCCATCGATTGACGCCCGAAGCCCTCGCGGTCCGGATAGGAGGGGTGGGCTCCGGCAGCGATATGTCTCATTTTTGCGGCTGCCAGCATGGCCCGCATCGACGCCGGAGAACCGGCGTGTCCCCCGCAGGCAATGTTGCAACTGGAGACGACATCCATGATCGCTATGTCGCGTGCTGTCCCGTCTGGGCTTTCATCCTCGCCAAGGTCCGCATTGAGATCAATAACTGATGTCATGGCCAGAACCCTAGCGCACGGGCGATCAAACGGAAACCCAGGGCAATTGTCACCAGCAGAATAGCTACTCCGAGGATATTGGCCCTGAACCCGTTGGCGTGGGCCCCCAGCAGCTCCTTGTTGTTCGCTAGCCTGATCAGAAAAATCGCTACGATGGGCAACAGCAAGCCATTGGCGATCTGGGCGACGAAAATCAGCTCAACCGGTCGATATCCCAACAAGGACACGAACGTGCCCGTTGCAATCACAATCAGCGCGCCGACTTGAAATGGCCTGCGCGAATTGGAAGACTTGAAAATTTCCTGGACAATATAACCTGTAGCCAATGGGGCAGTGATGGCGGACGTCAGGCCTGCTGCAAACAGACCGGCACCAAGCGTAACGGTGGCCAGGCTCCCGAACAGCGGCGTGAGCTGCTGCGCCATGTCCACTGCATTTTCGATTGTCTTGCCGCTGCCAAACAGACTGGCAGCAGCCGTTGCCAATATCGCCATCGACACCAGGCCGCCGATCCCGATCGAAATCGTGTTGTCAAGCTGGGCTTCAGGCAGCTGCTCTGCATTCCAGCGCTCGCGCACGCTGGCGGCATGCAGAAACAGGTTATAGGGTACGATCGTGGTGCCGATCAGCGCGATCGCGGTCATCAAGCCACCGTCCGGAATGGCTGGGATAAAGCCCCGCAGCAGAGCCCCCAGATCCGGCCGGATGAGCAGGAAGGTCAGGAGAAAGGCCGCGCTCATCAGCATTACCAGCGCTATCAGGATATTCTCGATCCATTTGGGTTTCGAGAAAATCAGCATGGCTGATGCAAACAGGGCAATGGTGATAATCACCGGGGCAATGCCAAAGGCCAGAGGGCCGCCGTTTATGGCTTCCAGTCCCAGTGCGGCCCCGGACATGTTGCCAGCCTCATAGGCGGCATTGCCCAGCACGAGAGCGGAGATCAACAGCAATGCCGCCAGCGCGCGAATGACGGGCGATGCGATGGTCTGCATCATCGCCTCCGCGAGGCCCAGCTGGGTAATAAGGGCGATGCGGATCGCAAAGGACTGGAGAATGATGGTGGTAATGGTGGCAAATAGCAGCGCCCAGAGCAGCGCGAAGCCGAAATTAACCCCGGCCAGCGTGCACGCCGTGACGGTTCCCGGGCCGATGAAGGCAGCCGAAACCATCATGCCGGGGCCGGGTCGATAGCGCAGAAGATTCATGATGTCAGATGCAATGGATTAACCGTTCCACGGCCAGGGCTTCTCGCGGTACCATTTGGTAATCACATATTTTGTCCCTTTGCGGACCTTCATCCCGTGATGCTGGGTCCAATTGTTGACGGATCCGTCGGGATTGCGGTTATTCCAGCATAGCATCGTTCCGGTTTCCGGGACGAAACTCTTCTTGAAATGGGTGAACCGGGTTGCACCACCGGCCTCAGGTTCATTGAGATAAATCATGAAGGTCCAGCTTCTTTGTCCGGAAACGGAGCAATATTTCTGGAAGTCCCGCCCGTGGGGATCAAAGAAATCTGTGTGCGCCTTGAACTCCTGCCCAACGCCGTAGCGCTGACCTTGCAGAGGCTCGCCAAATTGCGCGTCGATATCTGCGAAATTGCAGATTTTCGCGTCAATTTCAGCCACGAAACCGTCCTTGTGGTCGAGGTCGCAGGTCTCGCTGGTACGGAAATAATCGTCACCATTCGGATCGGCAATATCGGAAGGGCGCCGTTTTTCGTCGATCAGCGATATCAGCTTGCTGCATTCGTCCGGACGGAGAAAATTTTTCAAAATGCATAATTCTATCTCCCTGCGCGGAAAACGCTGCACTTTTCCCAATGCGACGAGATAGTCAGCCGACGTATTATTGGCTTCTGTCATACGAACGTCCAAAACTGTACCTAACTACCTCGCGTCACGATAAATGAATCCGCGTTGTTCGCAACCGCTGTTTGCGGGTTCGGCCAATCGGAATATAAGCGAGGTCGATGCAAAGAAATTACCCAATTGTCCGCGATCGCAACGGCTTCACTCTTGTCGAGATGATGGTGGCGCTGTTCATTTTCGCAATGTTGTCGGTGGCGGGAGTGGTCATGCTGCGATCGGCCGTGGACAGTGACGAGGCAACCGCGGAAAATCTGGGTCAGATGGCGCAAATGCAGCGGTTCGTTTCCCTGATGGAGGCTGATCTGAGTCAGGCCTTGCCGCGCACGGCGCGCGATGAGCGCGGCGACCGGCAGTCGGCCTTTGCCAGCACAACCGGTGGGCCGGAGGCGGCTTTGCTGCAATTTACGCGGGGAGGGCAAAGCAATATCAATGGCGAGGCCCGATCCAATCTGGAACGCGTTGAATATCGGCTGGCAGATGGCAGGTTGGAGCGATGGCGATATCGGATGACCGATGGCGGTGCGATTGATCAGCCCGCCGTCCTGATCTCCAATATTGGATCAATCGAACTGCGCTTTCGGGACAGGCGAGGGCAATGGTCTAGTCGCTGGGAGACCCAAAGGCTGGCGGACCTGCCGCGCGCAATCGAAATGCAGTTTGAGCAGCAGGGGCGGCGCTATCGGCATCTGTTTCTGGTCGGGACCGGCTATCTGTGAACCAGATACGGAAAATCGGCTCGGAACGTGAACGCGGTGCGGCGCTGCTCACCGTGTTGCTGCTCGTTGCGGTGATCGCGATTCTGGCAGCGCATGGCATTGACCGGCTTGCCGGTGCGACCAAGCTCGCCTCCAATGCCCGGGAGCTGTCTCAGGCTAAGGCCTATCTGATCGCGGCTGAATCGATTGGCATCGAGTCTGCGCAGCAGATTGTGGCCGCATCCCCCGGTCGGACAATCAATGTCGGCGGATGGAACGGCAAGGAGCAGAAATTACCGGTACCCGGCGGGATTATCACCGCGTCGCTTGCCGACGGAGGCAATTGTTTCAACATCAACAGTATTGTCACCCAGCAGGAATCCGTCCTTTCGGCGCGGCCGGAAGGCTTGGCCCAGTTTTCCCGGCTAATGGTCATGCTCGGCATTATGGATGGAGATGCCGCGGATATTGCGGAATCCGTCGCTGACTGGATTGACAGCGACAGCGTGGCATCACCCCGCGGGGCTGAAGACCAATATTATCTGCAGCAGGACAAGCCCTATCGTACGGCCAACGCGCTGCTCGTCGATGTCAGCGAACTGCGGACGATCAAGGGCGTTACGGCGGACCTGTTCGTCCGTCTGGCACCGTGGATATGTGCGCTGCCGACAACCGATCTCTCGCCGATCAATATCAACACGCTGCGCCCGGATCAGGCAATCCTGCTGGCGATGCTGGGCAAAACGCCCTCGGACCTGACGCCGGCGCGGCAGTTTCTGGGGCGACGACCAGAACTGGGTTATGGCAGCTTGAATGATTTCTGGCGACAATCCTACCCGGCTAGCCTGGGGTCTTCTCCCGAAGTGCAAGGCCAGACCAAGCTGATAACCCGCTGGTTTCGTGCCGACCTGGCAGTCGAGATGCAAAGCGCGCTGGTCGAGGAGCGAGTGCTGATCGACGCTGGACGCCAACCCGCCCGGCTGGTTCACCGGCAGCGCGGGGATGCGTTTTAATTCAAATTCACCTTGCTAAATGCTTGACGATTGCCACCCGCTTTCCCTATGCACCGCGGCGCAATGCGGCTTTATAGCGCGCGGCCTGTGGCGATCGTAGCTCAGTTGGTTAGAGCGCCGGTTTGTGGTACCGGAGGTCGGGGGTTCAAGACCCCTCGATCGCCCCATTTTCCCTAAGAAGCAGAAGAAAGGTAAGGTCATCACCACGTGGCCCGATCGAAAACTCTTTCTTTATTCGTAATTAAATTACAGCTATGGGATATTTAATTACTCCAATTTGCCAGGAACAACAGCATGAGCGTGATGTGGGATTTGCCGGATTATGACGACCATGAAGCCGTCCATTTTTTTCATGACATCGACACTGGCCTCAGCGCGATCATCGCCTTGCACAGCACGCATCTCGGTCCCGGCGCAGGCGGAACTCGCTTCTGGCATTACGAGAATCGCGAAACCGCTGTGACCGACGCCCTGCGTCTGTCGCGCGGCATGAGCTTTAAAAATGCGATGGCCGGTCTGCCGCTGGGTGGTGGCAAGGCAGTGATTCTGGCTGACCGCAACCGGACGAAGACACCGGAAATGCTTGCGGCCTTTGGCCGAATGATCGAATCGCTGGGTGGTCAATATGTGACCGCAGAAGACGTTGGAATAACCGCCGATGACATGGTTGCGTTGACCAAAGAGACCAAATATGTCTCCGGTCTACCGGTGAGCAAAAGCGGTGAAGCGGGTGGTGACCCCGGTCCATTCACCGCCATGGGCGTGTATCTGGGCGTGAAGGCAGCGGTGGCGCACAAGCTGGGGCGCGACTCGATGGAGGGTGTCCATGTGGCGATCCAGGGCGTTGGCAGCGTGGGTGGCGGTCTCGCTCGTCTGCTCGCCAAGGACGGCGCGAAGCTGAGCATTGCCGATATCAACAAGAATCATGCGGCCGCTCTGGCCGAAGAGATTGGCGCAACAATTGTCGGCCTCGACGACGTCATGCGTATCGAGGCGGATGTGTTTAGTCCCAATGCTTTGGGCGCAATATTGGACAAGGTCTCCATTGCTCATCTCAATGTTCCGATTGTCGCGGGCGGGGCCAACAACCAGCTGGCAACCCCCGAAGACGGACAGCGGATATTCGATCGCAATATATTGTTTGCCCCGGATTATGTGATCAATTCCGGCGGTATAATCAGTGTCGGCCTGGAATATCTTGGCGATGGCGATGTCAGGGAAGTCAATCGGCGTGTCGCAATGATCCCCGAACGACTGACCGAGATATGGGCACAAAGCGCGGCGCAAAATTTGCCCGACTCCGATGTGGCCGACAATATGGCAATGGCGCTGATCGGGCGATAGACGACGATTCGGCTAGCGGGGCCGGCTCGCATTTTTCCGGAGCAGGGCGAGCGATATTGTCACTCGTCCGGCACCAGGTCATCGGCCGGACGCAGGGGCTTTTCAAATCCGTGCAATCCCATCCACCATTGCAGAGCGATGATCGCGCCCTTGGCCGGCTGCAGCAACAAACCGATCAGGATCAGCGCCATGCAGATGATGATTGCGAGATTGGTCCACATGGAAAAATCTGTTTCGCTGACCATGTAGATGATGACGGGTGCCATGATATGTCCGGTCAGGATGATCGCGACATAGGCCGGAAAATCATCCGCCTGCTGCGGCGTCCAGTCCTGGTCACATGTTTGGCAATGGGCCATTGGTTTGAGAAGTTCCGGAAACATCCGGCCTTCACTGCAGCTCGGGCAACGACCCCGGAAGCCCCGGACGGCAGCCTCCAATGCCGTCGTCGGCAAAACCGCAGACGCAGATTTGCACGGTCCATGTTCGGCTGCACCATTTCCCCTGCGCATATCATCGTCGATTCTGTCCAGCAGAGTCTTGAATCCGGCCATTGATTTACCTTGTCTCTTTATCGTTGAAATAGTGGCTGATACTTTTCAGCCGCTTCTTTTTTGGCTTCTCACTGATTGATCCACTGGCCATCGTGATGCTGTTGAACGGGGGCGGCATGGTTCAGCGATGGATTACCAATGATGAATGATCACTATACAGACTTAGAATAAATTGTTAATACTGATTATTGATGTTTAATATATCAAAATGGATAGAAAAATGATAACGTCTCATCAAATGCGGGCAGCGAGGGCCCTGCTCGGTATTGATCAGCGCGAACTGGCCGAACTGGCCCGGCTTTCGCTACCGACAATCCAGCGCATGGAAGCCTCGGACGGGCAGGTGCGCGGCGTGGTCGATACGCTGGTCAAGGTCATCGGCGCACTGGAAAATAGTGGAATCGAGCTGATTGGCGAAAATGCATCAAGCATCGGTATCGGGCGCGGTGTTCGCTTGCGCGAGACGAACGGGGGCAAGTCTGCGAACAAGGTCGGCTCAATATTGTTCGATCAGGCGCAATCCGAAGCGGACGCGGGATAGCCAACCACTCCAATGCACAGATTCACACCCAAATTGGTTACGACCATGCGTGAAGGCTATGATTTCAGCCTGTTCAAATCCGATGCTATCGCTGGTCTCACCGTTGCCATCGTTGCCTTGCCCTTGTCCATGGCGCTGGCCATTGCCAGCGGTGCCTCGCCCGACAAGGGGCTGGTCACAGCCGTTATTGCCGGATTTCTGATTTCGTTCTTTGGCGGCTCCCGGGTTCAGGTGGGTGGTCCAACCGGTGCTTTCGTGGTCGTCATTTTCAATGTGATTGCCCTACATGGCTATGACGGCCTGCTGATAGCCACATTCATGGCGGGATTGATCCTGATTGCGAGCGGGGTATTCAAGCTTGGACAACTGATCAAGTTCATCCCGCACCCGGTGGTGACGGGCTTTACCGCCGGAATTGCCGTGATCATAGCGACCAGCCAGGTGAAGGATTTTCTCGGGCTTGCGCTGGATGAAGTTCCAGCCGAATTTTTGCCGAAATGGCAGGCCTATTTTGGCGCGATGTCCTCGGTGCATATCGCCACTGTAATGGTTGGGCTCGGTGCTCTGGCTGCAATCATACTGCTCCGAAAATTCACCCCCCGACTGCCAGGTTTTTTGATCGCCATCCTGCTGGCTTCGATTGTTGTTGCACTGCTCAAGCTCCCGGTCGAAACGATCGGAACCCGTTTTCCGGATATGCCAGCGGGATTGCCCGTGCCGTCGCTGCCGACCCTGTCCTGGACCAAAATTGTCGAACTGCTTCCCTCGGCCTTCACCATCGCCTTTCTTGCCGGGATCGAGGCCTTGCTTTCTGCGGTCGTTGCAGATGGCATGACCGGTAGCCGCCACCGTTCGAATCAGGAATTGATCGGTCAGGGCATAGCCAATCTGGGTTCGGTCCTGTTTGGCGGCTTGCCAGCGACGGGAGCGATCGCGCGTACGGCAACAAATATCAAAGCCGGTGCAAAGACTCCGGTGGCCGGGATGATGCAAGCACTGTTCCTGTTCCTGTTCATCCTGTTTGCCAGTGATTTGATGGCCTATGTACCGATGGCCGCGCTTGCCGCCATATTGTTCATGGTGGCCTGGGGCATGAGCGAATATGACCGATTCATAGCGCTGCTGCGCATGCCCAACAGCGACCGCGCTGTATTATTGCTGACATTCGGCCTGACTGTATTTGTTGATCTGACGGTAGCCATTGGTGTGGGGGTTACGCTGGCATCATTGCTATTCATGGCACGGATGAGTGAAACCGTATTGCTGGAAAACGGAAATTCGACAGTCCGGGACAACGATCTTGACGAAGATGATCTGGGTCAGCGCGACGATCTCCCCACGGGTGTCGAAGTGTTCCGGATCAGTGGACCTGTCTTCTTTGGCGTGGCGGGGGAATTGCTGGACGCCATGCGCAAGATTGGCCGCAAGCCCATGGTGATCATCCTGCGCATGCGGCTGGTGCCGATGCTCGATGCCAGCGGCGTGACGATGATCGAGGAATTTGTCGAACAGGCACGATTGTCGGGGGCGAAAATCATCATGTCCGGGGTCCAGAACCAGCCGCGCCAGATGCTCGCCCGCATCGGGCTGTCGGAGGGTCAGGCAGATGTGCTGTTCCAACCCGACTATCGTTCGGCGCTGGCACTGGCAGAACAATTGACCGCCACAGTTCATCATTAGCCGTTGCTGCTGTTGCATTTTTACAGGATCGCCGTTCGTCTGCGACAGAGAAAAGCGCAAAAACACTTGTCGCTGCGCCGTGCTTCTGCCATCGAAATTCGCGAATGATACTGGACGCGATCTAGCTCGAGGCAATCACCGCTCAATCCATGCACGCTTTTGCAAACCCGACCCGTTTTCTGGCGCTGGCCAAGCCGCTGACCCTTTGGTTTCTGGTTGCCGGCCTGGTGCTGGTCGCCTTCGGGTCCGCCTATGGCTTGCTCTACGCGCCCGAAGACCGGCTGATGGGAGACAGCGTCCGCATACTCTATATCCATGTGCCGACAGTCTGGCTGGCGATGGGCGGCTGGACCGGCATAGCGATCGCCAGTGTCATGCAGATCGTCTGGCGTCACCCGCTCGCTGCCGTGGCCGCGCGTGCGGTAGCAGTGCCCGGCGCTGTGTTTACCGCGCTGGGGCTGATCACGGGCTCCATCTGGGCGCGACCGACCTGGGGGACATGGTGGGTCTGGGACGGCCGCGTCACCTCGGTGCTGGTCCTGTTCTTCCTCTATCTGGCCTATATCGCGCTGGCCAATGCCAGCGGCGACAAGGGCGGGGTTTCCCGGGTAACCGCAATCTTCGGCATTGTCGGCGCGATCAACATTCCGATCATCAACCGATCTGTGGTATGGTGGAACAGCCTGCACCAGCCGGCCAGCATCACGGTTAGCGGATCGTCGATCGATAGCGCCTTTCTATGGCCACTGATGGTGAATGTGATTGGCTTCAGCTTGCTGTTCGGGGCAATCGTACTGATGCGCATGCGAGGCATATTGGCAGAAACAAAGGTTGAAGCCCGACTGAAAAGGATGGCCGCCGAATGAATCACTGGCCTTTTGTCCTTGCCTCTTATGCCATAGTGCTGATTGCCACGGCAGCGGTTATCGTGGCCAGCCTTGCAGCGATGCGCAAGGCGGAAAGCAGGGCAGATCAATTGGGTAAGCGAAAATGAAGGCGAAGCATCAGAGGCTGACCCTGGTATTGCTGGCGCTGGTCGCGCTGATCGGTGCGGGTCTTCTGGCGGCCTATGCGCTGCAGGATCAGGCAAGTTATTTCTACACCCCGTCCGACATTGCGGCCAAGAAACCCGAGGCGGGCGTGGCAATCCGGTTGGGCGGCATGGTCGAGGAAGGCTCGATCCAGCGATCGGCGGATGGCGTTACCGTGCAATTCATCGTGCAGGACGGTACAGCACAGCAACTTGTGACCTATACGGGCATCACTCCCGACCTGTTTGTCGAAGGTTCCGGCGTAGTGGCGGATGGCCGGCTTGACGCAAATGGCATGTTTGTCGCCGAGACGTTGCTCGCCAAGCATGACGAAAATTACATTCCCCGGGAACTGGAGGGCATTGATATGACCGCCGGCAAACACAAGACGGAGACGCTTGTCCAATGATCGCGGAAACCGGACTGATCGCACTTTGGCTTGCGGCAGCACTGGCGCTGCTGCAATTTGCGCTGGGCGCAATAGGACTGCGTACCGGACGGGTCGACTATTTTGCCGCCATCCGGCCGGTCGCGGTCGCGCAGGGCCTGTTTGTCAGCCTGTCCTTTCTGCTGCTTATCTGGCTGTTCCTGCGCTCCGACATGTCGGTCCGGCTGGTGGTGATGAACAGCGCTTCGGTGAAGCCGCTGCTCTACAAATTTGCCGGAACCTGGGGCAATCACGAAGGATCGATGCTGTTATGGGTCACCGTCATGGGAATAGCCGGTGCCTTTATCGCGCTGTTCGAACGCTCTCTGCAAAAAAATACCCTGGTGGCGACGCTGGCGGCGCAGGCGTTCATCAGCCTGGGTTTTTACGCTTTCCTGCTGGTTTCCTCCAATCCGTTTGAGCGGATGTTTCCGATCCCGGCGGACGGCCAGGGGCTCAATCCGCTTTTGCAGGACCCCGGTCTCGCCTTCCACCCGCCGACGCTTTATTTCGGCTATGTCGGGCTTTCGGTAGCCTTTTCCTTTGCCGTCGGAGCGATGATAACCCGCGATGTCGGTCCGGCTTTTGCCAGGGCGATGCGACCCTGGGTGCTGGGTGCCTGGATATTCCTGACGCTCGGCATAACTGCCGGCAGTTACTGGGCTTATTATGAACTGGGCTGGGGCGGCTGGTGGTTCTGGGATCCGGTCGAGAATGCCTCGCTGATGCCGTGGCTGGCGGCGACCGCCTTGCTCCATTCGGTGACCGTGCTGGCGACGCGGGACGGATTGCGCGCCTGGACACTGATGCTGGCCGTGGTCGCCTTTTCCATGTCGATGATCGGGACATTTCTGGTTCGTTCCGGCATCCTGACCAGCGTGCATGCCTTTGCGGTTGATCCGGAAAGAGGCAGTTTCATTCTCGCCCTGCTCGCCATCTATATCGGCGGGGCAATGGCATTATTCGCGCTTCGGGTCGGCACCGTCAAAGAAGGTTCGCGCTTCGAGCTGATTAGCCGGGAAGGCGCACTGGTTGCAAATAATCTGTTGCTGTCGGTTATCCTGGCGCTGGTGTTCATTGGCACGCTATATCCGTTGCTGGTGGAAGCGGTGACCGGTGAAAAGCTGTCGGTCGGCCCGCCCTATTTCAATCTGGCGACCGGGCCGCTGGCGCTGCTGCTGGTGGCGGTGATGGCGGCCGGACCGCTGCTGCGCTGGCGACGCGACAATCCGAAGACTTTGTTGAATCGCATTTCGATCCCGCTGCTGGTTGCTGCCGCAGCCCTGTTTGCGCTTGTGGCATTCACCACGGGCATGTCGGTTCTGCCGCTGCTCGGCATGGCGCTGGCAGCGGGCGTCGCGGTCGCCAGTTTCGCGCCGCTGTGGAAGCGGAATCTGCGCCGCACTCCGATTCATACTTATGGCATGATCATCGCTCATTTTGGCATAGCGGTGGCGCTCGTCGGCATGGCTGCAGAGAGCAGCTTTACCGAGGAAAGACTCGTCGCGGCGAAACCCGGTGACGAAATCACGGTGAACAATTGGAAGCTCCAGTTTCAAGCGATTGAACCGGTTGCCGGACCGAATTGGACCGCACTGGAAGCGAGGATGACGGCGCAATATGGTGACGGTGTCCTGCATCAAATCCAACCGCAGAACCGCATGTTTGCGGCGGCCCAGACCCAGACCAGCGAGGCTGCGCTTCTGACCCGCTGGAACGGCCAGCTCTACGTCGTGCTGGGTGATGGAGACAGCGAAGGACGCTGGCAGGTGCGGGTCTGGTGGAAGCCGTTTGTGCCGCTGATCTGGTATGGCGGAATATTGATTGCGCTGGGCGGCCTGCTGGCGATGATCGGCCGGTTGCGGCGGGGCTATCAGCAGCGCAAGCAGCGGGAATTTGCCGAGGCAATGCTATGAACCGCTGGTTGCTTTGGTTGCCTTTGGTGCTGTTCGGCCTTTTCTTTGGTGCGGTCGCGATCGGCCTGATGATGCCTAAGGACAATATCATCGAAAGCAAGATGGTGGGCAAGCCGATGCCCGAATTTGCCTTGCCCGCCGCAAATGAGCAGCGGCCTGCTTTGGCCAGTGCGGACCTGTTCGGTGGTAAACCGACATTGCTCAATATCTTCGCCAGCTGGTGTATGCCCTGTATCGCCGAAGCGCCGCAACTGTTGGAGTTGCAACGGGCAGGCGTGGAAATCAACGCGATTGCCAGCCGCGATACGCCGGAGGATATCGCCAATTTCCTGAACCGCTGGGGCAACCCTTATACGCGGATCGGAACCGACACGACGAGCAAGGTACAATTGGAGCTGGGTTCGTCCGGCGTCCCGGAAACCTTCGTGATCGATGGCAACGGCATCATCGTTCACCAGCATATTGGTGATATCCGCGAAGAGGATGTCGCCAAGCTGATCGAATTGTTGGAGGAAGCAGGATGAAGCGATTCATGACCCTGCTTGTCCTCAGCCTTTCGGTGCCGATTGCCGCACAGACCGGCCTGCCACCTGCACCTTATGCCGACCGGCAACTCGATGACCCGAAACAGGAAGCGGTCGCGAGCGACTTGATGGAAGAATTGCGCTGCCTGAAATGCCAGAGCCAGTCGATCGCCGACAGCAACGCGCCAATGGCAGGGGATATGCGCAGCCAGGTACGTGAACGAATTGCTGCGGGGGAAACACCGGAAGAAGTCAGAAACTGGCTGATTGAGCGTTATGGAAACTGGGTGACCTATGATCCGCCGATTGCATCGGCGGTGACCTGGCCGCTCTGGTTCGCGCCGATCATTCTTTTGCTCGCTGCCCTTTGGCTGGCGCGGGGACGGTTCCGCAAATCCAGGGGTGACGAATGATGGGCTGGATCATATTATTTCTGTCGGTGATCGTTTGCGGCGCTCTTTTGATCAAACTGGGTAAGATGTCGCGTGCGACATATGAAATCACGGCTGCCGCCTTGTTGCTCGGGATCGCCGGTTACGCCTGGCAGGGCCATCCCGGCATGGCAGGCGTCTCGATCGAGCCTACGGAAAAGCCCAATAGTTTCGACGATGATACGATCAGTGCGCGCAATGATCTGGGCGAGCGTTTCGGCAGTGCGCAGGAATGGTTGATCTTTTCGGACTCGCTCAATCGCGCCGGAAAACATGGAGCGGCCGCCAATTATCTTCGCAACGGGGTGAAGGAACATCCGGATGATCCGGATCTCTGGGTCGGCTTGGGCAATGCGCTGGTGGTTCATGCCGATGGCGTGATCACCCCCGCCGCGCAATTCGCCTTTCAGAAAGCAGCCGACTTGTCGCCAGAACATCCTGGGCCGCCATTTTTTCTGGGACTGGCCTACGCGCAGTCGGGAAAAATCGACCAGGCGCGCGCGATCTGGACCGAATTGCTGGCCCGGAGCAGCAAAGACGCCCCGTGGCGTGCGGATCTCGAGTCGCGGCTGGCGACCATGGAACAGATACAACCGTCGCTTCCCGAGGCGCCTGAAGCTCCCTCGGGGCAATAAAAACCTCGTAATTTGAAGGGGTTGATAATCGCAGCTAGTCGCTTTGTTGCGCCTGCTAAATGCCGGTGCTAAGCGCACCCGCTTGCTGAGACGAATGTCAGCAACAGGTCTGCAGTAATCCGCTTTTTTTGCTTGAATTGATCGGGGTACGCCGTAACGGCAAATCAATGTCCGCAGCACCAAATGATAGCGCAGAGGCACCCGGCAGCACGGTGCAAACCCACGGCTCGCCCCAGCGCAATACAGCCGTAGCCAAACTGGCGGCGGGTGCGATTGGGATCGTGTTCGGCGATATCGGCACGAGTCCGCTTTATGCATTTCGCGAAACGTTCATCGGCGCGCATCCGCTGGAGCTGGACCGGATTCATGTTCTCGGGGTCGTCAGCCTGATCTTCTGGTCGATGACGCTGGTGGTGACAATCCAATATGTCACGATCACCATGCGGGCCGACAACAAGGGGCAGGGCGGCAGCCTGGCGCTGGTCGCGCTGATTTCTGGCGCGATGCGACGATCCAAATATGGCTGGCTGGCCATATTGCTTGGCGTTTTTGCGACGGCGCTTTTTTACGGCGACAGCATGATCACGCCGGCGATTTCGGTGCTCTCGGCGGTCGAGGGCCTGACCGTCGTCCAGCCCGGACTGGGGCATCTAGTCATTCCGATCGCGCTTGCCCTGCTGATCTTCCTGTTCCTGCTCCAGTCTCGGGGTACCGCAAAAATTGGTGCATTGTTTGCGCCGGTGATGCTCGTCTATTTTGCTACGATCGGCACGCTCGGTATCATCCAGATTGTCTTGCACCCAAGCATCCTGTTCGCCTTTAATCCCTGGTACGCCATCCAGTTTTTCCTGACCGACGGGGTCAAGGCCTTTCTGGCGCTGGGCTCTGTCGTGCTTGCCGTGACCGGTTCCGAAGCCCTGTTTGCCGATATGGGACATTTTGGCCAGAAGCCAATGCGCGTCGCCTGGTACGGCTTTGTCATGCCGGCCCTGCTGTGCAATTATTTTGGCCAGGGAGCGATGATCCTCTCGCTCGATGCCGCGGGGGCAGCCGAAGCGATCAAGAGTCCGTTCTTCATCATGGCACCGGAAATGCTGCGCTTGCCGCTCGTGATCCTCGCGACAATGGCCACCTTCATCGCCAGCCAAGCGGTGATTTCCGGTTCCTTCTCGGTTACCCACCAGGCGATCCAGCTTGGCTTCATCCCGCGCCTGACCATCAAGCATACCAGCGCCTCGGAAGCAGGACAAATCTACATCCCGTTCGTCAACTGGGCCATCATGATCGGCGTCATCCTGCTGGTACTGACTTTCCAGAACTCGAGTAATCTTGCATCGGCTTACGGGATAGCGGTCACCGGTGCGATGTTCATTGATACCTGTTTGCTGGCGATCGTGATCGTCGTCCTTTGGAAATGGAAGCTTTGGGTTGCGGTTCCGCTACTGGCTGTCTTCTTCATCGTTGAGGGTGCTTATTTCGCGGCCAATCTGACCAAGATTCCCGATGGCGGCTGGTTCCCGCTGGCCGTCGGTGGGGTCGCCTTCGTCATCCTCACGACCTGGGCCAAGGGTCGCAAGATCATGCGCAAGAATATGGCAGAAGCCGCCATGCCGATCGAAATTTTTACCAAGTCCGCCGCCAACAGCGCCACCCGGGTTCCGGGCACGGCGATTTTCATGGCGTCTTCCTCCGCCGGAGTTCCGTCGGCACTGCTGCACAATATCAAGCACAATAAGGTTATTCACGAGCGAGTTGTCATCCTCACCGTGAACATCAAGGATATTCCCGTCGTCGATCCGGAAAAGCGCTGTGAAGTGAAGGATCTTGGCAACGGCTTTTACCGTCTCATCCTGCATTTCGGATTCATGCAAGAAACCGATGTTCCGGAGGCCCTGAAACAGGTGAAGGGATGCGGGATGGAATTCGACATGATGACCACAAGCTTTTTCCTCTCGCGCCAGACGTTGCTGCCGTCGAAAAAACCGGAGATGATGATATGGCGGGAAAAACTCTTTGCGTGGATGCTCCGCAACGCGGCCACCGCGATGGAATTTTTCAAACTGCCGACCAATCGAGTCGTGGAACTTGGCAGCCAGATGGAAATCTGACGGTTCGGACAGCCGTCTATTCACCGTAGCCCGGTCTTCGCCGGGGTTGACGCTTGGTCACGCTTCGCATGATGCGGCGCGGCAAATATTGGTGGCCTATCGGCGGACTCTCTACTAAATAGCGCCCCATCGATTCTAACCACAGGAACTGTCTATGCGCGTTGCCATCGCCTCCGATCATGCCGCCCTTGAGATGAAGGCCGCGCTGGGGGACTGGTTGCAGGAGGCAGGGCACGTCGTTACCGATCTTGGTCCAATGGTCACCGACAGCGTCGATTATCCCGATTATGGCTACAAGCTGGCCGAGGAAGTGGCCTCCGGTCGCGTCGAACGCGGAGTCGCTCTGTGCGGGTCCGGAATCGGTATTTCCATGGCGGTCAATCGCCATCCGGCCTGTCGCTGCGCTCTGGTCTCCGAAGGTCTGTCGGCCAAATTGGCGCGGGAACATAATGACGCAAATGTCATCGCCATGGGCGCGCGTCTGGTTGGGATAGAAATGGCGAAAGACTGCCTGGAGGTCTTTTTGAGAACCGAATTTGGCGGCGACCGGCACCAGCGCCGGGTCGATAAACTGTCCGCACCATCCCTTGAAGGAACAAAAATATGAGCAACGTGGCAGACATGCAGGATATCAGACAGACCGGTTTTTTTGACTTTTCTGTAGATGAGAGTGATCCAGCGGTTGCCGGCGCGATCAATGCGGAACTGTCGCGTCAGCAAAACCAGATCGAGCTGATTGCTTCGGAAAATATCGTTTCCCGGGCAGTGCTGCAGGCGCAGGGTTCGGTATTCACCAATAAATATGCCGAAGGCTATCCCGGACGCCGCTATTATCAGGGTTGTGCGCCATCGGATGATGTCGAGACGCTGGCGATCGAACGGGCCAAGCAGCTGTTCGACTGCGGCTTTGCCAATGTCCAGCCGCATTCGGGCGCTCAGGCCAATGGCGCGGTGATGCTGGCGCTGGTCAAGCCCGGCGATACCATCCTGGGCATGTCGCTCGACGCCGGCGGTCATCTGACCCATGGCGCGAAACCTGCCCAGTCGGGCAAATGGTTCAACGCGATCCAATATGGCGTCAATGATGACGACCATCTGATCAACTATGCCGAGGTCGAGGCGCTGGCCAGGCAGCACCAGCCGAAACTGATCATCGCCGGCGGCTCCGCCTATCCCCGGCAGATTGATTTTGCCAAATTCCGGGCGATTGCCGATGCGGTGGGTGCATTGTTCATGGTCGATATGGCGCATTTCGCCGGCCTGGTTGCGGCCGGACTGCATCCAAGTCCTCTGGATCACGCGCATGTCGTGACAACCACAACGCACAAGACTTTGCGGGGACCCCGTGGCGGGATGATCCTGACTAATGACGAGGCCATTGCCAAGAAAATCAACTCGGCGGTTTTTCCCGGATTGCAGGGCGGCCCGCTGATGCATGTAATCGCCGCCAAGGCGGTCGCCTTTGGCGAGGCGCTGCGGCCTGAATTCAAGAGCTATTCGGCAGCGGTCATCGAAAATGCCAAGATTCTCGCGGCAACGCTGAAGGAACGCGGTGCCGATGTCGTGGCCGGCGGCACCGACACCCATCTTGCACTGATCGATCTGTCGCCGCTCGGGATTACCGGGCGCGATGCTGACGAAGCCCTCGAACGGGCCGGCATTACCTGCAACAAGAACAGCATCCCCAATGATCCACAGCCGCCAATGAAGACCAGCGGTATCCGGGTCGGTTCGCCGGCTGGCACCACCCGCGGATTTGGTCCGGCGGAATTCCGACAGATCGGCGATATGGTTGCCGATGTGCTGGAGGGTCTCCGGCAAAAAGGTGAAGGCGGAGACCCGGCTGTAGAAGCGGACGTTCGCCAGCGGGTGCAAGCGTTGTGCGCCCGTTTTCCGATCTATCCGGCATAAACAGGAAGCTCGATCATGCGTTGTCCCTTTTGTGCTCACGACGACAGTCAGGTAAAAGACAGCCGTCCGACCGAGGACAATACGACGATCAGGCGCCGGCGGCAGTGCGAGAGTTGCGGCGCACGCTTCACGACTTTTGAGCGGGTGCAATTGCGCGAGATTACCGTGGTGAAGAGCGAGGACCGCAAGGAACCCTTTGACCGTTCAAAGATCGACCTGTCGGTTTCCCTTGCATGCCGCAAGCGCGGTCTCAAGCAGGAACAGATGGATCAACTCGTATCCGGGATCCAGCGCCAGCTGGAAACCAGCGGCGAAACCGAAATTCCTTCCAAGAAAATCGGCGAGATGGTGATGAACGGACTGAAGGCGCTCGACAGCGTCGCCTATATCCGCTTCGCTTCGGTCTACAAGGACTTCACCGAAGCCAAGGATTTCAAGGAATTCGCAGGCAGTTTGAAAGATGTCGGCGGGGCGTGATCAATCAACCCGCGATCATATTGGTCAACCCGCAACTCGGGGAAAATATCGGAAAAGCTGCGCGCGCTATGCTCAATTTCGGGCTGACCGAAATGCGCATCGTCAAGCCGAGGGACGGCTGGCCCAATCCGGCCGCAGGGCCATCGGCCTCCGGGGCCGACCAGGTTCTTGAACAGGCTCAAATTTTTGAAACCACGGCCGAGGCGGTTGCCGACTGTTCCCACGTCTATGCTACCACCGTCCGCAAGCGCGGGATGACCAAGACGGTGCTCACGCCTTGGGAAGCTGCCGAAGACATAGCGCAAGCCAGCGGCAAATGTGCCATCCTGTTCGGTCCGGAACGCGCGGGTCTGGAAGTGGTCGATGTCGAGCTTGCGCGCAAGATCATCACCGTCCCGATCAACCCGGAATTCGGTTCGCTCAATCTGGCGCAGGCCGTAATCCTCGTGGCTTACGAACTGTCCAAAGTGGGCGGCACCGCCAATGTTCAGCCAACGCTGGAAAAGAAAGTCGCCGAACCGGCTCCGCAGAGGGAGCTGGATATGTTCTACGAACATCTCGAGCGGGCGCTGGATCGAAACGGCTATTTCTATCCGGCGGAACGCGCCGTCGCGACGAAAGTGACGCTGCGCAATATGCTGACCAAGCCGGGATGGACCAATGAGGAAGTCAAGACATGGCGCGGCGTGATATCTTCGCTGGAACGACCGCCGCGCAAGGATAAAGCCGAAAAACCCTGAGCCAGAGTCTATTTGCGCAACTGATCCCATTTCTGCAATTCGTAACCGATGGACGTTTCCACCAGCATTTCCCAGATCGCCGCCATGGTCGGAACGGGAATGCGCGCTTCTTCTGCCAGTCGCTTGACGTTCTGCAATACGGCGGCCTTGCGCGTTTCATCGCGCACGACATTGCGGTCCTGCTTGATCCGGGCGGCGGCATCCATGCAGGCAAAGCGCTGGGCCATCAGAGCGATGATTTCGGCGTCGATCCGGTCCACCTGTTCGCGGACATCGGTCATGGTTTTCATGGGCGGCAAGGATGTGGATAGGGTCATAGGGGCGCAATAATCTGAGGCGGATGGAGAGTCGAGACCTGTTACTCAATGACGTGCTATTTTCGTCGGGGAAGATTGTTGACAATGGCTGTTTTGCTCGCCATAGGCGCGCTCTTGCAATTGGTCCCGCACCCCGGTGAAGCGGTGGCCGCATCAAGACAATTTCTTGGTGGTGCGCTCCGGGAAGACGAATAACAGCAAATGAGGAGTCATTCACATGACCAAACGTACCAGTTCCAAATATAAGCTTGATCGCCGCATGGGCGAGAATATCTGGGGCCGTCCCAAATCTCCCGTCAATCGCCGCGACTATGGTCCGGGCCAGCACGGCCAGCGCCGCAAGGGCAAGCTGTCCGACTTCGGAATCCAGCTGCGCGCGAAGCAGAAGCTCAAGGGCTATTATGGCGACGTGACGGAAAAGCAGTTCCGCCGCGCTTACAAGGAAGCCGCCGCGATGAAGGGCGATACCAGCCAGAATCTGATCGGCCTGCTCGAACAGCGTCTCGACATGGTGGTCTATCGCGCCAAGTTCACACCGACCATCTTTGCTGCCCGTCAGCTGGTTAGCCACGGTCATATTCGCGTCAACGGCGTCAAATGTAATGTTGCATCGCGCAAGGTTGTACCGGGCGACGTGATCTCGCTGAGCGCCAAGGCCCAGGAAATGCTGCTCGTCATCGAAGCGCAGAGCCTGCCGGAACGCGATATTCCGGAATATGTGGCACCCGATGGCACCGACAAGGTCACCTATGTCCGCATCCCGACCCTGGATGAAGTACCCTATCCGGTGACCATGGAACCCAATCTGGTCGTCGAATTCTATTCGCGCTGATTGGTTCTGGAAAGTTTCAAAAAAAGGGCGGCTTTCATCAGCCGCCCTTTTTTTGTCAGTAGCTGGAAAATCACTTTGGCAAAAATGCCGCCGATCGGGTCAGCATGTCAATGCGGGCTGCCGAATTCTGCAAACTATGCGCCAAGCCTTCATATTCGATAAAGGTCACGGCTTTGCCCGCATCTTTCAGCTTGTCTTCCATCAGCTTGGATTGGTTGATCAATACATTCTGATCAAGGTCCCCGTGAAACAGCAAAACCGGAGCCTTGATGCGGTTGACATTCTGTGCGGGTGAACCTTCCTTTACATGGGGACCATTTCCAACCCGGTCGTCTTCCACCACGCTGCTATAATCACTATTGTTGCTGTTTTTCTTGAGTGCCAGATCTGTAACCGGTGCAATCGCGATGACTGCTTTGAACAATTCCGGATAGGTTGCTGCCGATTGCAGGGCGGCATAGCCTCCATATGACCATCCCACTACGGATAGCGCGTCCGGCTTCGCGAAACCTTGGCGGATCAGCCAGCGCCCGCCATCGGCAACGTCGCTGATGGCTATTTTCCAGGACTTATATCCATTTTCCAGGAACCAGTCGTCGCCATAGCCAGCGGATCCCCGGAAATTCGGTTGCAACACGGCATAGCCTTGGCTGACGAAAAATTGCGCGAGCCAGTCAAATCCCCATTCGTCGCGGGATTCCGGCCCACCATGAGGGATCACAATGGCAGGGAGGTTTTTCGGTTCCATGCCCTTGGGCAAGGTGAGATAACCCGGAATTTCAGTGCCATCCGCTGCCGGGAAAGTAATCGGTGTCACAGTCGCCAAATTGTGATTTTCCACTTTCGGTCTGACCCCCAGCAGCGGCCTGAGCTGTTTGCTGCTGCGGTCAAAAAGAAAATATTGGCCGGGATCAGTGTCCGACCCGGCCCAGATCAGCAGCTTGCTTTCATCCTGGCTGGAATCGGAGAAATTTATGGCACGTTCGCCACCCAAAGCCTTGGCCAAACCGGATGCCAGTTTTTCCAGTTCTTTATCGAAATACACGGCTTCGCGTTTCTCGATTGCATAGCTGGCTCCGACGACGCGGTTCTTTCGCCCGATGCGGATGAGGCCATCGACGTCGACCTTGTCACTGGAAACCAGCACTTCCTGTTCTCCGCTGCCGTCGAGCTTGAGCGACAACAGGGCCTGACGCCCCTTGTAGGGTGCAAAGCCGAATACCGAATTGCGGGTCTTGTCCACCACATATGGATTGAAGCCCTTGCGATTGGCATAGTCGAGCTGGCTTAACTCGACCCAATCGTCCTTGCCATTTTTATAGTAATATTTGATCCGGCCAGAATCGCGCTCTGTTGCGCCCAATTGGGTCCGCATTCCCTTTATTCGGACATTGCCTTCACCGTCGGTTATATATTCGATGGCTTGGTCAGCGGGCCTTTCGACAAATTTGGCCTTGCCCGTGATTGTATCGATGCGCTCCACCGCCCAACCGAAATTCCGGTTCACAATTCTCGTGCCGAGCGCTCTTTGCTCCGGATGATACCGGCTCATGAGAACAGCATTTTGTTCGTCCGGCAGCCAGTCAATAATATCTCCGCTCCCCAGGCTGTAGGTCAGCGTGTTGGCATTTTTCTCCAGGGTCAACTGCCGGGCGTTCTTGCCATCCGCGTTGATGGCGAAGATAGTACCGAAGCCATATATTTCGCCGGCCTGCTCCTTGAGGCCACCCAGTCTGCAGGCGAGCCGCACATTTGAAACCCATCCACACCACTGCAGGCTTTCCGGTTCCCCGGATGAACTCATAACGCGGGTGGGCGTGTCGCCCTTTGTTAGATCAATCGTGTAGAGATCCGACATTTTTCCCGGACCGGGAGAGATGAAAGCAATTTTTGACCCGTCGGGTGACAGGCTGATGTCCCGGACGGCTGGCATGGCTCCGAAAATTTCAGCTTTTTCATTCGCAAGAACGGCGGGAATGCCGGTTGCAGTCGAAGCGGCCAAGGAAATAAATACTACACAACTACGAAACACAAAAGATCCCCCTCCAGAATATTCATATCCGGAACATCGCGAACCCGATAAGTTTTGGCAACCCTGGAAATTGAATTGCGACGCTTCTTGCCTTGCCCAAAAGCGTCTGCCATTACACTAGCAATGGTTTTGCACGCTGAAAATTTCAGAAGGAAATGCAATATGTTCAAACGGTCGCTATTGATGTTTCTCCTGCCCTCACTGGCATTAGCTGGTTGCACGAAGATTGAAGAGGAAGATGCGGGTTTCAAGCTTCCCGAGATCGCGGCACCGGAACTCTCGGTCGAAACGATGAAATCGATCACGGAGGAACTTTCTTCGGATGCCTATGAAGGCCGGGCACCGGGAACGCCGGGTGAGGACAAGACGATCAAGCTGATATCCGAGAAATTTGCTGCGGCCGGGCTGGCACCAGGAAACGGGGACAGCTGGTTCCAGGATGTTCCGCTGGTCGGCATCACCGCGAAAAATATCTCTCCCCTGAAAGTTTCCGGTGGCAAGACCGACCTGTCCTTTGAACATGGCAGCGATTATGTCGCCACAAGTTATCAGGAACAGCCAAAAATTGAAGTTACCGACAGTGAAATTGTCTTCGTCGGCTATGGCATCAACGCGCCCGAGCGCGGCTGGAACGACTATGCGGGCGTCGATGTCAAGGGCAAAACGGTCGTCATATTGGTGAATGATCCGGATTTCGGTACCGAAAGTCTTGAGGGTGAATTTGGTGGCCGGGCGATGACCTATTATGGCCGCTGGACCTATAAATATGAGGAAGCGGCGCGGCAGGGGGCCGCGGCAGCGCTGATCATCCACGATACGGATCCGGCGGCTTATGGCTGGAATGTTGTCGAATCGAGCTGGACCGGCGAGCAATTTTATGCCCAATCCGCCAATGGCGGCGCCGACCAGACCAAATTGAACGGCTGGATCCAGAAAGAGGCCGCGGCGAAAATATTTGCTGCGGCGGGTCAGGACCTGACCAAGCAAATGGGGGCGGCGAAGAAGAAGGGTTTCAAGGCCGTTGACCTCAATCTTGAAGCATCGCTTGCACTGGAAAATGATATCAAGAAAACCGACAGCAAGAATGTTGTCGGCCTCCTCAAGGGCAAGACTCGCCCCGATGAATATGTGATCTATACCGCGCATTGGGATCATCTGGGACGTTGCAAGCCTGCGCCGGACGGCGATGACATCTGCAATGGCGCGGTCGATAATGCGACGGGCACAGCCGCTCTGGTTGCGCTGGCGGAAGCCTATGTGAAAGCAGGTGCACCGGATCGAAGCGTTATTTTTCTGGCGGTAACGGCGGAAGAATCGGGACTGCTCGGCTCCAAATATTATGCGGAAAATCCGATTTATCCCCTCAGCCAGACGGTTGGCGGCGTGAATATGGACGCCTTCAGCATGGGCGGCCCGGCGAACAATGTTGTCGTGGTCGGCAAGGGAAAATCCGAGCTTGATGCCTATCTCGAAGCAGCGCTGAAGGGCGATGGCCGCGTGGCAGAAGCCGAGCCCACGCCGGAGAAGGGCTATTATTATCGTTCCGATCATTTCAGCTTTGCCAAGCTTGGCGTGCCAATGATCTACTTCGAGGGGGGTGAAGATCTGGTCGATGGCGGCCGGGAAGCAGGCGAGGCTGCTTCCAAGGACTATACTGACAATCGCTACCATGGCCCCAAAGACGAATATAATCCGGACTGGGACTGGACCGGTGTGATGGGTGACCTGAAAGTCTATTACACCGTCGGCCGGATGCTGGCGATGACCGAGGCGTGGCCTAACTGGAACGAAGGTGACGAATTTCGCGCCATCCGTGACCAGAGCCGAGCGGGCGATTGAACGGGATCGCTAACCCGCAAGATGAGATGGCCAGCAGAGTGGGAGCCGCACCAGGCGGTCTGGATCGGCTTTCCCGGTGATCCTGCGGAATGGCCGGTTGGCCTGGATGAAGCGCAGCAGGAAGTGGCTGTCTTTGCCAATGCTGTAGCGGATCAGGGAGCGGGAGAGAGCGTCATTCTGGTTTGTCGGACGACTGCTGACGGAGATGTCGCGCGCGCGCTGGTCCGGCCCTGTGTGGAGATTGCCATCGAGCCGTTCGGGGATATCTGGCTGCGCGATTCGGCTCCGATTTTTGTCACCGGCCCGGCCGGGCTTGTCGGTCAGAATTTCGGCTTTAACGGCTGGGGCGGCAAATATGCGATGGCTGGCGATCAGGAAATCGGCATGCGGCTGGCCAAGCGCTTTGGCCTGGCCGTTGCCAATCAGGACTGGATATTGGAGGGGGGCGCGATCGATGGCGATGGCGCTGGCCGGCTGATCACCACCAGGCAATGCGTGCTCAATGCCAATCGCAACGATGGGCTTGCGAGAGAACAGGCCGCCGCGCGGTTGCACGAAGCATTGGCGGCAGAGGATATTTGCTGGCTGGGCGATGGGCTGGTCGCAGACCATACCGACGGTCATGTCGACAATCTGGCCCGTTTTGTCGCGCCGGACAGGGTCGCAATTCCGGAAGCGGACCGCGCTGACGATCCCAATGCGGATATTTTCGAAGAGGCCGCACGGGTAGCCGGATCATCCGGATTGGAGGTGGTCCGTTTGCCATCAGCGGGACGATATGAAATTGACGGCGAGATCGCTCCGGCCAGCTACATGAATTTCTATATCGGCAACAATGTTGTGGCGGTGCCGCAATATGGAGCAGTGAACGACGCCAGAGCAGTCGATCAAATCGCTGCTCTGTTCCCGGGGCGCAAGGTGGTTGGTCTGTCCAGCCGATCGCTGCTGCGTGGCGGCGGCAGCTTTCACTGTATATCCCAGCAGATTCCTGCGATCTAGAGTATCTATGATGTCTGCCCGATAAACCGTATTGCGGGTCTGGAGCGGTCAGCTATTTCTGCAGACAAAAGGAAAGAGGAAAAATTATGAAACACGTCGCGATGAAAAATCTGTTGTTGGCTGGTGCCGCCATTGCAATGCTCAGCACGGGCGGCATTGCCCTTGCCAAGAACCACGGCCAGGACGGGATGGTCCATGGCGCAGCCGGTCTGTCGGCGGTCCTGACGCATGAACGACGGTCAGGTGACAAGGTGAGAGATGCATATCGTAATCCCGAGCAAACCCTGACGTTTTTCGGCGTGAAGCCGGATCAGACAGTGGTCGAATATGGCCCCGGCGGCGGCTGGTATACCCGGATACTGCTTCCCTATCTTGCGGGAAGCGGACAGTATGTCGCCATCAATGGCGACAGTTCCAGCGACACATTTTCCGACCGCGCGCGCGAAGCGAGGGCCAAGGGCTGGCCGGAGCGATTCCCCGAGGTCGCGGCACAATGGACGGGCGTGGCTGCCGACAAGATAATGGCGTTCGAGAGCGACGAACTGCCCGACGCGATGAAGGGCACGGTCGACCGGATACTGATTTTCCGGTCGCTGCACGGAATGCTGAACGGCAACCGGGCCGATTCCGAATTGCGCGCGTTGCGCGGTATGCTGGCAGATGACGGAATGGTCGGGGTTGTCCAGCATCGGGCAAAATCGGACGCCCCCTATGCCATGTCCAATGGCAGCAAGGGTTATCTGAAGCAGGACTCGGTAGTGGCGCTGTTTGAGCTCAATGGCTTCGAACTGGTCAGCGAATCCGAGATCAATGCCAATACCAGGGATACGTCCGACTATGAAGGCGGGGTGTGGACATTACCGCCGGTATTGAGCCAGGGCGACAAGGACAAAGCCAAATATGAAGCCATTGGTGAGTCCGACCGGATGACTTTGTTGTTTAAGAAGCGCGACTAGACCGCTATCAGGGCCGCCATGACAAATATTTGCGTAGCGGCCCTGCAGCTGCCTCTGAGCGGCGATGAACGGGAGAATCTTTTCGCCGTAACCGGCCTTGTCGCCGAGGCGGCGGAGCAGGGATCGCAGATCATTCTCCCGCCGGAATTGTTTGCCGGCCCCTATTTCTGCAAGACCGAAGATGAAGCGCTGTTTGCTCTGGCGCAGCCTGTGGACGAAAGCGCTCCGGTGCTCGCGATGCAGAAACTGGCCAAGCAATATGGAGTTGCCATCCCGGCCAGCTTTTTCGAACGCGACGGACCCCATCATTATAACAGCATCGCGATGATCAATCCCGAAGGCGAGATCATGGGTGTTTACCGCAAGAGCCATATTCCCGACGGTCCCGGTTATGAGGAAAAATATTATTTCCGGCCGGGCAATACGGGCTTCAGGGTCTGGGATGTTTGTGGCACCCGGATCGGGGTCGGGATCTGCTGGGACCAGTGGTATCCGGAAAGCGCGCGCGCGATGGCGCTGATGGGCGCGGAAATTCTTTTCTATCCCACCGCCATCGGGTCCGAACCCTATGATGCCGATCTCGACACCAGCCGGATGTGGCGCCGGGCAATGCAGGGCCACGCGGTCAGCAACTGCATGCCGGTGGTGGCCAGCAATCGCATCGGGATCGAAGAGGGGCAGGCTTTCTACGGGCACAGCTTCATCACCAATCAATGGGGTGACCTGGTGACGGAATATGGTTCGGACGAAACCGGCGTGCTGGTCGCGGCGTTCGATCTCGAGGAGGCACGCCAGCACCGGGCGGGCATGGGATTTTTCCGCGATCGCCGTCCGGAACTTTATGGCCGGTTGACCGAAGACAGATAGACCGCCCGTTCGAACACCCCGTCAAACATTGCTGCCGTCAAGCGCCCGGTGTTCACATTATAGCGGCTGCAATGATAGCTGTCGATCAAGGTGCGGCCATCGGGCAGGGCATGTTGCGCGCCATGGGCAAATTTATAATCCGAGAGGCGCCCGCCGGACAGGCGGACGACGCTGTCATGGGCAATTTTGCCAAGTGCCAAAATGATCATAAGGTTGGGCAAGGCGTCCAGTGCCTTGGCCAGATATGGGCGGCAATTGCTTGTCTCTTCGGCACTCGGCCTGTTTTCCGGCGGCAGACATTTTACCGCGTTGAGGATAATCGCGCCGTTCAGAGCGAGTCCGTCATCTGCGCGTGACTGGAACTGGCCGCTGCTCAGTCCATATCGGGCCAGCGCCGCGAAAAGTAATTCACCCGAGGCATCGCCGGTAAATGGTCTGCCGGTGCGGTTTGCGCCTTCCCTGCCGGGTGCAAGGCCGACGATCGCCAGCCATGCGCTGGCGTCGCCAAAAGCCGGGACAGGGGCATTCCACCAATCGGAATGTTCCGCGCGCAGCTCTTTGCGCAGTGCAACCAGACGGGGACATTTCCGGCAGCCTTTCGGAGCTTCTGCAAAGAAAAGGGGGCCATTATCGTGCACCGGTCCCGCCTAAGTTCAAACGGATGCATCGTCCAGATGATTTATCCGCCCTCCTGCCGGAACGATTCCATCCCCTCCGGCGTTATTGTCCATGAACTACCTGTGCAGCAGCATTAGGTCGGCTGCTTCACAACGGAGGAGAGCAATGGGGTCGTGCGTCACCTGCGGACGGCCGCTGCCCATGGTGTAGAAATATCCGCAGTTCCGGGGTCAGACGGCTTCGGGGAAGGATGATGCTACGGTCCTGCAACAACAATCGCGGGCCAACTGGTATTCGGGACAAGGATGGTGAAGATGGAGATCATGGACATAATGCAGCAGACCGGAGGTCTGAGAGCCATGGCAAGTGAACTGGGGGTCAGCGAAAGCGTCGTCGAAACCGGCACGGCGGCCTTGTTGCCAGCCATATTGGGGGGCTTCAAGAAGACCGCCCAGGGGCGACCAGGCGGCCTCGACGGGCTCAGCGGATTGCTTGATCAACTCGGTGGCGAAGCCTTGCTCGACAGCGTCGTGGCCCCCCAGCCGACGCCAGTGGACAAGGGCCACGCCGTGCTCGGCCAGATATTCGGTTCCAAGGTGGTGAGCAGGACCGTCGCCGCCGGTGCCGAACAGCAGACCGGTGTCAGCAGCGAACTGCTCAAGAAAATGCTCCCCTATGTTGCGATGACGGTGGCAGGATATATCGCGAAGCGGAGTGGTGAAAACCCAAGCAATGGCGGTGGTCTCGGCAGCCTGCTCGGCGGGTTGCTTGGAGGCGGCAATGGCGCATCTTCGGGCGCGGACCTGGGTTTGCTGCTCGACCTGAACGGTGATGGCAATCCCCTGGATGATATCATCGGCAGGGCCGGCAAGCTTATTCGCTAAATCATCTTTGCGGGCGGGCGAACAAGCTAGGCCCCGATCGGGCTCTGGACCTCTGCGTTTCAGGCATCGATCAAGAAGCAGGCTTTTCGTCGAGAGCAGGGTAGCCTTCCAGCGCTTCCAGGCAGAGGACGCCGCCTTCGACCGCAGCAACCTTTGCGATCGTGCCTTTCTCCATATTCGGACCTTTCGCCGGCCATTCGCCGTCGCCAACTTTTGCCCGCCCGCTGGTCGCTGAAATCGCTTCCACCACGGTCACCGTTCTGCCGACCAGTTGAGCGGATCGATTGTTGAGCAGCGGATTTTCGCTTTCCACATTGTGGACAAGATACCAGCGCCGTCCGCCAAGCACCGCCAATATGGTCGACAGTCCAAATACCGTCAACTGGCCGGCGACGGTCAGGTCGATGAATAGCGAGAGAATTCCGGTAACCGCGGCAGCCGCGGCGACCCAGATCAGGAATACGCCGGGAACGAACAATTCTGCCAGCGCGAGCAGGGCGGCAAGGCCCAGCCAGACATATTCCGGATTGCTGATGGTAAAATCATCCATGGCTTATGCTCCGCTTGCCACCGGCCTCATTTGCCCTGATTGTCGAACGGACCCTTGCGCGGCGGCGGAGCAAAGGTCTGGCTGTGTTCACCGAGCGCCTCTTTGGCCAGAGCACCAATCCCGCCCAGTGTCCCGATCAGCTGCGTGGCCTCGATCGGGAACAGGATCGTTTTGGCATTGGGCGAGGTGGCGAATTTTTCGACCGCCTTCACATAGTCCTGTGCGACAAAATAGTTGATCGCCTGCGCATTGCCGCCAGCGATGGCTTCCGACACCATCTGGGTGGCTTTCGCTTCGGCCTGGGCTTCGCGTTCGCGGGCTTCGGCATCGAGAAAGGCGGCTTCCTTGCGACCTTCGGCCTGCAATATCTGGCCCTGTTTCTCGCCTTCGGACCTGAGAATTTCGGATGCGCGAGCGCCTTCCGCATCCAGGATATTGGCGCGCTTTTCGCGCTCGGCCTTCATCTGCCGCGCCATCGCGTTGATGATATCCTGCGGCGGACGGATGTCCTTGATCTCGACGCGGGTTATCTTGATGCCCCAAGGGGTGGTGGCATCGTCGATAACGACCAGCAGGCGCCCATTAATCTCGTCGCGCTTCGACAGGGTTTCATCCAGATCCATCGATCCCATGACCGTGCGGAGATTGGTGGTGACGAGATTGAGGATTGCATTGTAGAGATCGTTGACCTCATAGGCCGCCTTGGCGGCATCCAGCACCTGGAAGAAGACCACGCCATCGGTGGAGATCATCGCATTGTCCTTGGTGATGATTTCCTGACCAGGAATATCAAGCACCTGCTCCATCATGTTGACCTTGCGACCAACACGGTAGAGAAATGCGGGATAGAAATTGAATCCCGGGTGGGCCGTGGTGGTGAAACGGCCAAAATATTCGATCGTGTAATGATAGCCCTGCCGGACGATCTTGATGCTCGCAAAAAGATAGATGATGGTGACCAGCAGCACCAGCAGCAACAGTGAAACACCCATTTCCATTCTCCCTCGCGACCTGTCTCATAATCATTGATTATTTGCAGGATAATGCCAAGGGAAAAGCGAATTATTGCCTCTGTGGAAGGGTTGCATCCGCAATGCGTTTTGTTGCATTTTTGTTTTTCTCGTGCCTGATTGTTTCCGAAGACGCGCGATCCCAGCCGATAGTTGAATCAGATCTGCTTCGGCATATCGAGATATTGGCTAGTGATGCTTTCGAGGGCCGGGAGCCCGGCACGGTCGGGGAAAACAGGACGGTCAATTATATTGCCACGCAATGGGTGCGCGCCGGACTTCGGCCAGCGGGAGAAAATGGCTCCTGGTACGCGCCGGTGACACTGATGGAGCGAACGCCGGAAAGCTACCGGATAGAAATGGCGAGCCAGGCTGGGCGCAAGTTCTTGGCCTTGCAGGACGAGATTGTGTTGCGAGGCGGCGCGCCGTCGTTCAGCGAAAAGCGGGTTCCCGTCGTCTTTGCCGGCTTTGCCGGGCCCGCATCCCGCCCGCTGCCGGTCGCTGGCAAGCTCGTCCTGCTACCGCTCGCGGCTTTGACCGACGGCGATGATATTCCCGACTATCGAGCGCGCAAGCGGCAATTGATCCGGGATGGCGCGATCGGGGTGATCACGATAATCGAAAAGCAGGATCAATGGCCGAGATACAAGCGATCCTTTCTGCGCGGAACAACCGGCCTGTCCGACTTTGAAGATCACGCGGCACTCGAGGGCAGGATCAGTTTTGACCAGTTCCGCGCAGTGGTCGGGCAATCGGGCCGGGACGCCAATAGATTACTGGCGGACAGAGATGCTCTGGCTGTCGTCGACCTGGCGCTAGTCGCAGACGCGAGTGCCGAAACAAGGATACGCACCTATCTTTCCCACAATGTGATCGGCAAGATTCCCGGAGCCAGCCCGGAAAAAGGAGCTGTCCTGTTCCTGGGCCATTGGGATCATTTCGGCATATGCAGGATCGAGGACCCGCTGGATCCTGGCAAGGACCGGATCTGCAATGGCGCGGTCGACAATGCCAGCGGCATATCATTGCTGATCGAAACGGCCCAGCGCCTTTCCGCCGTGGACCATGACCGGGACATCTATTTTCTTGCGACGACGGCCGAAGAAAAGGGGTTGCTCGGTGCGCGGGCATTTGCCGGAAATCCGCCGATCGCGCTCGACAAATTGGTGGCCGTTTTCAACGCCGATACGATAGCACTATCGGACGTTCCCAGCAGAATTGCGGTCGTTGGTCTCGGACGCAGCGGCCTCGATGCCGAAATCGAGGCCGTCGCGCTTCAGGAAGGGCGTGATATCGACCGCAGCGGGCAGGCAAATGCCTATGTCAGGCGTCAGGACGGTTATGTGTTTCTGGAGCGGGATATTCCGGCCTATATGATTACCAGCGCGTTTGCCGATGAGGAACGGCTCAATGCCTTTATCAATGACTCCTATCATGATGTCGGCGATGAAGTGAATGATGGGCTGCTGCTGACGGGAGCGGCAGCTGATGCCAATTTCCATGTCGCGCTGGGCCGCTTTTTTGCCTCGAGCGCAACATATCCGGGAAAAGCCACTAGCGGCGAACCGGATAACTGATTACATGGACCGCCACAGAATCACATTCACGATATCGGAAAGTGGCGATCATGAGCAGGCCGGGCAAGCATAACGACATACGACTGGGACTGACGTTTGACGATGTCCTGTTGCGCCCCGCCGCGTCCGAAATCGTGCCGAGCCAGGCCAACACCAAGACCAGTATCTCCAAGCTCATCGGGCTGAACATTCCGATCCTTTCCTCCGCCATGGATACGGTGACCGAGTCGGACATGGCCATCGTGATGGCGCAAATGGGCGGCATTGGTGTCTTGCACCGCAATCTCACCATCGCCCAGCAGACAGCAGCAGTGCGGCAGGTGAAGCGCTTTGAATCCGGCATGGTGGTCAATCCGATCACCATCGCGCCGGATGCGACATTGGCAGAAGCACAGGCTACGATGGAGCAGAACCGGATATCCGGCATTCCCGTCGTTGAGAAATCGGGCAAGCTGGTTGGCATTTTGACCAATCGCGATGTGCGCTTTGCGGAAAATCCGAAACAGTTGATCTCCGAGCTGATGACGAAGGATAATCTGGCAACGGTTCCCGCTGGTGTGAGTCAGGAGGAAGCACGGCGAACCCTGCACCAGCGGCGGATCGAGAAATTGCTGGTCGTGGATGATGAATATCGTTGCGTCGGCCTGATCACGGTCAAGGATATTGAAAAAGCCGTCACCTACCCCAACGCCACCAAGGATGCCACGGGCCGTCTGCGCGTTGCAGCGGCATCCACCGTCGGCGACAGCGGGCTCGAGCGGACCCAGGCGCTGATCGAAGCCGAATGCGACCTGATCGTCATTGATACCGCCCATGGCCACAGCGCGATGGTTGCGCGGGCCGTCGAAGAGGTCAAGAAGCGGTCGAACGGCGTACAGGTCATCGCCGGCAACGTCGCTACAGCCGCCGCTACCCGGGCGCTGATTGACGCGGGCGCGGACGGTATCAAGGTCGGGATCGGACCCGGTTCGATCTGCACCACGCGGGTGGTTGCCGGCGTCGGTGTGCCGCAGCTTACCGCGATCATCGATTGTGCGGAAGAGGCGGCAAAGTCTGGCATACCCGTCATCGCCGATGGCGGCCTCAGAACATCGGGGGACGTCGCCAAGGCGCTGGCCGCCGGTGCATCCGCGGTGATGATCGGATCGTTGCTTGCCGGGACCGAGGAAGCGCCTGGCGAGACATTCCTCTACCAGGGCCGCGCCTACAAGAGCTATCGCGGCATGGGGTCGGTCGGCGCCATGGCGCGCGGATCGGCGGACCGCTATTTCCAGCAGGATATTACCGACCAGATGAAGCTGGTTCCGGAAGGGATTGAAGGACAGGTCCCGTTCAAGGGCCCGGCGCGCGACGTCATTCACCAGCTGGTCGGCGGCGTGAAAGCGGCCATGGGCTACACCGGTTCGGCGACGCTGGAAGATTTGCGTGAACGCGCCGAGTTCATCCGCATCACCAATGCCGGATTGCAGGAAAGCCACGTGCATGATGTTGCGATCACCAGGGAAGCACCCAATTATCCGACGCGATAGAACCATTGGAGGCATCACGTGAGCGAAGCCCGGGAATCATTGCACGATTGTTTTTCCGCCAGTGACCGGATGGACAAGTGAATCCGTCGGCCAGGCTGCAGGCGGCGATCGACATGCTGGACTGGATCATTGCCGCAGCGCGGGATAATGGTGCATCGGCGGACAATATCGCGAAGAAATTTTTCAAGGAAAGACGCTATGCGGGGTCGGGCGATCGCCGCGCCATTCGCGAGCTTGTCTATGAAGCGATCCGGCGCTGGGGAGACAGGCCGGAAAGCGGCAGGCAGGCCTTGCTCGGACTGGTTAGCGAACAGCCGGAGCTGCGAGAGTTGTTCAGCGGTACCCATTACGGGCCCGCGGCGATTGATGCCGATGAGGCGGTCGCGACCGGAGCGCAAATTCCGGACTGGTTGACCGACAGATTCGCCGGTCTGATTGACGAAACTGAACGAAAGGCCCTGTTCGATCGTGCGCCCTTGCACATCCGGATCAATGGCCAGCGGTCGACGGACCTGGAAGTCAAGTCGGCATGGCCCGAAGCGGTCGCGCTGGCGTTGCCGCATGCCTACGAACTTCCCACCGGGACCCAGTTGGAAGACAAGACGCTCTTTCAGGAAGGTGCCATTGAAATCCAGGATATGGGCAGCCAGGCCATCGCTTTTGCGGGTGCTGCGGGTCAGCCGAAGCTGGTCCTTGACCTGTGCGCCGGAGCGGGCGGCAAATCTCTCGCACTGGCCGCCATGCTTCCCTCCGACAGCAGGATTATCGCGGCCGACACGGATCGCGGTCGGCTGAGCCGGATCGATCCGCGCAAACGCAGGGCCAGTGCCAAGAATATCGAGACGATCTTGCTCGCGCCGGGCAAGGAGACGGATTCGCTCCAGCATCTGGCAGGACGCTGCGATCTGGTGCTGGTCGACGCTCCGTGCAGCGGCACCGGAACCTGGCGACGCAACCCCGAACTGCGCTGGCGGATGACGCCAACGCGGCTCGCACACACGACAGAATTGCAGCAAAGACTGATGGATCTAGGCAGCCAGATGGTGAAGCCGGGCGGGCGACTGGTCTATGCGGTTTGCTCGCTACTCGATGCAGAAGGTGGCGACCAGACCGACCGATTTCTTGAAAACCACCCGGGGTGGCGGGAAATATCGATTGATTTGCCGATTGGCCGCCCATATCGTAAAGGCATACTTCTTTCCCCCTATCATGACGGAACGGATGGCTTTTATTTTACCAGTCTCGAAAAATTGTGATAGCGAACCATGTTAAGCCAGCATGCAGCTGATCCTGGCTATGGTCGCGAGAGTTTATTGGAGCTGATTATGCGTTTTTCACTGGCTGTTATCGCCTTGTCCCTCGTCTTTGTCACTGTTTCCAGCGCCGGTTTTGGCCAGTCTGCCGATATCGAGATCAAACAGCGGTCGGTGGAATATATGCAACTGGGTGAAGCGGCGCAAAAACGCGGCGAACTTGATCTTGCCGCCGACCTTTATGAAACGGCGCTGGCCGTGGATCCGCGGAACAGCTCGGCGTTCATTGCCTTGGCGCAAATTGCGCGGGTGCAACAGCTGCCTGGCAAGGCGATCCGTCTTTATCGCGAGGCGCTCATTGTCGATCCGAACAATCTTGATGCTCTCGCCGGACAGGGAGAAGCGCTGATCCAGCGTGGCGCGCTCGAGAAGGCAAAAGTCAATCTGTCGCGGATTGAAACCCTGTGCCGTTCGCGCTGTGCGCAAAATGACCAACTGGCCTCGGCGATCCAGCTAGCGGAGAAGAAGCCGGTGCTCTCGGCTGAAGCAGTGACGCCAAAGCCGAGAATCGGCGATGAAGAGCCGGAAAGCGAAACGCCCTGACAATCCGTACCGCAAACCGGCCTAGAAATCGTAGACCAGCGAGGCGCGGCTGAGCGTATCGGTTTTGAACCGGCCGATGGGCGGGTTGGTTTCATGCTCGACGGTATAGGAAAAGCGCGCAGACAGACTGCCAATCAATTTGGCATCAAGCGCGGACGTGGCTTTGAAAGTAGCGTTGTCGCTGTCGATTACGGCAATCGCCGAAGTGAAACCCTGTGCATCGCTGGCCCACGTCCCGCCAGCATCCTGCGAGAATTTGAGATGGTCGGAAATCGTCCAGTCAAAATCGAGTCCGAGAAGGCCGGCCAGGCTGCTTTTGGAACTGCCTCCGGCAAAATTGGTCACACGGATCGCCGGACCGGCCTTGAGGGCGAGCCGTATATCTTTGGATTTGACCAGTTCATAGCCCAATCCCCCTGACAAGGTATATCGGGCGGAAAATCCCTGCAGGCGATCCCGCTCAAACTGCGCAAGTCCGTAGGCATATAGTTTCTTGCTGAATTTATAGTTGGGCTCGATCGTCGCGCTCAGCTGATCGCGGGTGGTTCGGCCCTTGTTGCGTTCATAGTCGCCACGGGCCTGAAAATTCAGGCGCCATTTGACTGCCTCTTTCACCAGTTTGATGCCGCCGGTCAAACCCAGATTCTGCGTGTTTCCTGTCGAACGGAAGCCACCCAATTCGCCTTGCCCCTTCCAGTTTTCGAAGAAGCCGGCCTGCTGCTTCTCGCGCAGCGCCGCCTCAGCGATCTTTGCCTGCGTGCTGGTATAGTCCGCCATCAGCGAGTCAATTTCTGCCGCATCATCCGGATTGGTGGCTTTTGCAATTTTGACGATCGCGAGAATGTCCTGCTTGTCGCCCGAAGCAATAGCAGCGTCAATCATCTCCTTGACCGGATCGGGCAGTGCGGCGGCAGCCGGGGTGGACAGGATCGCCGCACCAAATATTGCGGTCGTCCATGCTGCTCTGTACATAAAAAATCTCTGATGGTGGTGGCTAAATCAGCGGCAGGAATTCTTTCAGAACTCCGCGATACAGATCCCTTTTAAAGGGCACGATCAGATCCGGCAAGCCCGTGGGCTCGGCCCATCTCCATTTGATGAATTCGGGATGATCGGTCTGGATATCGATTTGATCATCCTCACCGGTGAAACGCATGAGGAACCAGCTTTGCCGCTGTCCGCGATATTTCCCTTTCCAGATCTTGCCGAGCAGTTCGTCCGGAAGATCGTAGAAATATTCGTCTCTGGTCCGGTCTATGATCTGAACATGATCGGCGATGATGCCGGTTTCTTCCCATAGTTCCCGCAAGGCTGCGGCTTCGGCTTTCTCGCCTTCATCGATTCCACCTTGCGGCATTTGCCAGGCATCGGGATAAAGGCTCTCGGCTGCATCCAGCCGCTGGCCGACGAATATCTGACCGTCCCGGTTGGCCAGCATGATGCCGACGCAAGGGCGATAGGGGAGGGTGCTATAGTCGATTTTACAGGGCCTTTCTGGCATTGTCGGCGATGACCACAATCATGATGGCAGCGACGAGACCAGAGTCTTCCAGGCTGCAATCATCCTGTCCACATCCTGCGCTGCGGACGGCACCGCCTTGCGGATATTGATGAAGCCATGCACATTGCCAGGCATTTCGAGGAAATTGGTGTTCACGCCGTGGCGGATCAGGGCAGCGGCATATTCGCGTCCCTGGTCGCGCAGCGGATCGAGGCCGGCGGTGACCAGTACCGTGGGCGGTGAATTGGCCAAATCGCCCAAATAGGGAGAGACAAGAAGATCCTCGTCCCTTGCTGCATAATGGAGATTGAAATATTCCATGCTTTCCCTAGTGAGCAGGAAGCCTTCGGCAAACTCATCCATCGATCCGCCCTCCGCATCCATCCGGGTCGCGGGATAGATGGGGAATTGCGCGACCACCGCAACCGAGGCGGGTTCGACGGCCAATGCCTGCCCGACGACCAATGCGAGATTTCCGCCGGCGCTGTCGCCGCACGGGATGAGGCCGCTGATCTTGAGTTTCAGTTGGTCCTGATTGTCGGCAATCCAGCGGGTCGCGGCCAGGCTGTCCTGCGGTGCGGCAGGGAAGGGCGCTTCAGGCGCCAGTCGGTAATCTACGGCGATGACGGGGAGGTCCATTTCACGCGCGATATAGGTGCAGAAACTGTGGTGCGATTCCAGATCGCCGATGACGAAGCCGCCGCCATGGTAGAAGATGATGACGGGCGTTTCCTGGCTCCGTTCGGCCTGACTGTCATAGAGGCGAAGCGGAATGTCGCCTGCCGGACCGGGGCAGGACAGATTCTCGATCCGGGGGATGTCGACCGGGTCTGCCTCGAGCATCGCCGCCATCACATTATACATTTCCCGCGCGGCTGCCGGTTCGACCTCCGACATCAGCGGCTGGTCTGATTGCGCCATCATGGTCAAAATCATTTGCACATCGGGACGTATATGGGCGTCTGTCAAATCTCTTCTCCAACCGGTTAACCGGTCGATTAGATCAGGCTATGTTCACTAAGCAAGTGCTAATCGGGACCGGGTGCCCAAACAAATGCTTTATCCCTATTAGTTTTTGTGGTTTGAAGCGCCTGGCATTGCTGCTCTAGAGCGGCTTGCGTAATAACAAAGGCACGGAAATTCAATCATGGCCACCGCGTTGAAGCAGGAAGAACCGAATAGTCCCCACTCCGATGGCGCCGAAAATGTCGTCGTCCGTTTCGCTGGCGACAGCGGCGACGGGATGCAGCTGACCGGAGGGCAGTTCACGCTGTCGACGGCGCTGGCAGGCAATGATCTTGCCACTTTCCCGGATTTTCCGGCTGAAATCCGGGCACCGCAGGGCACCTTGTTCGGCGTCTCCGCTTTCCAGATCAATTTTGGTTCCCGCGCGATCGAAACCGCCGGCGACGAACCGGATGTGCTGATCGCCATGAACCCGGCGGCGCTCAAGACCAATGTCCAGGCGGTCCGGCCCGGCGGTCTGGTGATTGCGGATGAAGGCGAGTTCGGGAAGCGCAATCTCGACAAGGCCCATTATGACAGCAATCCGCTGGAAGACGGTTCGCTCGCCAAATGGCAGTTGCTCAAGCTCAACATTTCGCAGCTGACGCTGGACGCGGTGAAACCGTTCGGTCTGGGCAACAAGGAAGCGCTGCGCTGCAAGAATATGTGGACGCTGGGGCTGGCGCTGTGGATGTTCGAGCGCGACCGCGAGCCGATCGTCCAGTGGCTGAAAAGCAAATTTGCCAAGATGCCGGAAATCGCGGATGCGAATATCGCCGCGCTCAACGCCGGCCATGCCTATGGCGAAACCGCGGAAATTTCCGGGGACGGCCTTGGCGGCGGGCATCTGCAGCATCACAAGATTGCCGCAGCACCGGCGGAAGCGGGCACCTATCGCACGGTCACCGGCGCTGAATCGATCTCTCTGGGACTGGTCGCTGGCGCGCGGCTGGCGGGCCTACCGATGTTTTTCGGCGGCTATCCGATCACCCCGGCTTCGGCGATCCTGCATCACCTGTCGCGGCTCAAGGAATTTGGTGTTACAACCTTTCAGGCCGAAGACGAGATTGCCGCGATTACCGCTGCGATCGGTGCAAGCTATGCCGGTAGCCTGGGTATCACTTCCTCTTCCGGTCCCGGCATCGCGCTGAAAGGCGAGGCCATGGGTCTGGCGATCATGACCGAACTGCCGCTGGTGATCGTCAATTCACAGCGCGGTGGTCCGTCAACCGGCCTGCCGACCAAGACCGAGCAATCCGATCTCTACCAGGCGGTCTATGGCCGCAACGGCGATGCGCCGATGCCTGTGATTGCGGCGCGTTCGCCCGAAGATGCCTTTTACTGCGCGATCGAGGCGGTGCGGATTGCCGTGCAATATATGACGCCGGTGATGCTGCTGACCGATGGCTATATCGCCAATGCCGCAGAGCCTTGGAAAATTCCCGATGTCGATACGCTGGAGCGCTTCCCGGTCAGCTTCATGACCGAAAAGCCGGAAGGTCCTTTGCTGCCCTACAGCCGTGACGAAAAGCTGAAACGGCCGTGGATCAAACCGGGCACGCCGGGCCTGATGCACCGCATCGGCGGCATCGAGAAAGGCGTCGACACCGGCCATATCGAATATGGTCCGGCCAACCACCAGACGATGACCGAAATCCGGCGCGACAAAATATTGGGCGTCGCCGACAGTCTGCCGGATCAGGATCTCGCCTTCGGCAAGGCAGGAGCTAAATTGGCTGTTGTTGGCTGGGGTTCGACCTTTGGTCCGATCCATCAGGCCGTGTCGCGCGCCAGCGCGGCTGGCAAGGATGTCGCCCATGTCCATATCCGCAACATCTGGCCGCTGCCAAAGAATCTGGGTGAATTGCTGAAGAGCTTTGACCGGATCATCGTGCCGGAAATGAACACAGGGCAGCTGAAAACCATCCTGCGCGACCAGTATCTGGTTGATGCCAAGCCGGTGAACAAGGTTTCCGGCCAGCCCTTTACCATCGCCGAGATTGCCTTGGCGATCGAGGAGAATCTGTCATGAACGAGATGACCAAAATCACGACCACGCTGAAAGACTGGGAAACCGATCAGGAAGTGCGCTGGTGCCCCGGCTGCGGCGATTATGCGATCCTCAAGGCGGTGCAGCGGACCATGCCGGACCTCGGCGCGGATCCGTCGAACACGGTGTTTATCAGCGGCATCGGCTGCTCGTCGCGCTTCCCTTATTATATGGAGACTTACGGGTTCCATACGATTCACGGCCGCGCGCCGGCGATTGCCACCGGAGTGAAGCTGGCCAATCCCGAGCTCGACGTATGGATCATCACCGGTGACGGCGATGCGCTTTCGATCGGCGGCAACCACACGATGCATCTGCTGCGCCGCAATCTCGATTGCCAACTGATGCTGTTCAACAATGAAATTTACGGCCTGACCAAGGGCCAGTATTCGCCCACCAGCCGCCAAGGCACGCACAGCCCGTCGACGCCATATGGTTCGGTGGACCGGCCGGCATCGCCTTGCGCCTTTGCGCTGGGTGCCGGTGCGCGCTTTGTGGCGCGCGGGATCGATGTTCACAAAGGCTTGCCCGATGTGCTGAAGGCGGCACATGCGCACAAGGGCACGTCGTTCATCGAGATTTTCCAGAATTGCATCGTCTACAACAAGGATGTGTTCGAGGAATTTGCGGCGAAGAAAACCGCGGACGATACCCAGCTGCATCTGCTGAACGGCGAACCGATGCTGTTCGCCAAGGGCAAAAAGGGCATCACGCTCAATCACCAGACGCTACAGCTGGAAGTGGTCGATGTCGCCGATGGCGACTGGAAAACGGCCGGGGTGATCGTTCATGATGTCACCAACCGTTCGGTCGCGCACATGCTGGTGGAGATGCAATTTGGTGCGTTCCCGATGGCATTGGGCGTGCTCTATGATGATCCGCGACCGACATTCGAAGCGGCAGTGGTCGCGCAGAATATCGCATCATCGGCTGGCAAGAAGCCGGATTTGCAGGGGTTGTTGAACAAGGGACAGACCTGGACAATTACGGAGGATGGGCCGGAACTGTAAAGTTTTGGGGCTCGCACGAAGACACGAAGGCACGAAGGCACTAAGATGAGAGTGTGAAAGCTCTCGAGGATATTGCCAAAATCTGTGTTGATTGCGGATTTCATCTGCATAAGGATTTAGGTCCGGGACTTCGCGAATCCGCGTATGAGATTTTGCTTTGCGAAAGCCTGAAGGGAAAAGGTCTTTTTGTCGAAAGACAAAAGATCATTCCTATTACCTTCAAGGGCCGCGTTTTGGACGAGGCCTTTCGGGCGGACATTATCGTTGAACAGCGGATTCTGATTGAACTCAAATCCACCGAACGTTTCGCGGCTGTTCACGCCAAACAGGTGATCACATATTTGCGTCTCACGAAATTGCCGCTCGGTTTCCTGATGAATTTTGGCGCAGCCACTTTCAAAGACGGCGTAAAGCGGATAGCCAATGACTACTATGCAATATAAGCCTTTCTTTCTTTGGGCCTTCGTGTCTTCGTGTGAGATAAAAATTTGGACAATCTGACCCACAGCCTGGCCGGTGCCGTTCTCGGCCAGATGGGCCTGAAGACAAAAACCGGTCTCGGCATGGCGACCTTGATCATTGCCGCGAATATTCCCGATATCGACGCGGTGGCGACCCTGCTCGGCGGGGTCCAGCATCTGGCGATCCGGCGCGGGATTACCCATGGGCCGATCGCGATGCTGCTGCTGCCGCTGGTGCTGACCGGCATCATGATCTGGTTTGATCGCTGGCAGACGAGGCGCGGCAAGCGGCCTGCGGACCGGTTGCCGATCCACAGGGGCTGGCTCCTGGCGCTGGCCTATATCGGCTGCCTGAGCCATCCGGCGCTGGACTGGCTGAACAGCTATGGTATCCGCCTGCTTGAGCCTTTCTCGTCGCAATGGTTTTATGGCGACAGCATCTTCATCATCGATATCTGGATCTGGGCGGCGCTGATTGCCGGATTCTGGATCTCGCGGCGACGGGAGAAGCGTGCCGCACCAAATTGGTCGCGTCCAGCCGCGACAAGCTTTGTCACGGTCTGCGCCTATATCTTTGCCAATGGCCTGATCACCGGCAAGGCGGAAGCCGAGACCCGACAGCTTCTGACGGAGCGGGCCGCGGATGCGGGCGCTGCTGAACTCATGCTGCGCCGGGAAGCCATGGTTGTCGCAAACCCGCTCCCGCTGCAGTTCTGGAAACGGGAAATATTGTGGCGCGACGAATCTGGCTACGGGTCGGGGGAATTTGGCCTGTTCAAAGGCCTAGTGCTCGGCCGGCACCGGAAAATCCCCGGAAACGCCGATTTTCTGAAATCCGAAGTCGCAAGGTTGAGCAAGGATGGCGCAGCTTTTCTGTTCTGGTCGAGGATGCCGGTTGTAACGGCGGTCGGCGCGCGCGTGACAGTCAGAGACCAGCGCTTCATGGACCCGCTGGTCGGAGACCGGTTCTCCGTTCGGGTCAATGTCCGCAAAGACAGGTTGGAACGCGCGGGCCCCTGAGGCAATTGCCTTAATATGACAAAACCCAGCATCATATGGTTTCGCCGCGATCTGCGACTGACTGACCAGGCAGCTGTTGCCGCAGCAGTCTCAAACGGACCCGTCATTCCGGTCTATATTCTCGATGATGAAACGCCCAGACACCGCAGAATGGGCGGGGCTTCGCGCTGGTGGTTGCACCGGTCATTGGAAGAATTGGAAGCATGTTTGCAGAATCTGGGGTCGCGGCTCATCCTGCGCCGGGGGCGGGTCGTGGAGCAATTGGCCGAAATTGTCAAATCGGCTGGTGCGGACGAAATCCACGCGCTACATCATTACGAGCCGTGGTGGCGCAATGCCGAGCGGGCGCTGGAAAAGGAGCTGGGCGATCAGGCGCGGCTGATCCTCCACGATGGCAATTACCTGCTGCCGCCGGGGACGGTGACGACCGGATCGGGTGACCCCTATAAAATCTATACGCCCTTCTGGAAGGCGCTGCGCCAGCATATGCCGCCTGGCAAGGCCCGACCTGCGCCTGACGCGCTTTCTGCGCCGGATAGCTGGCCTGACAGCGACGCGCTGGAGGATTGGGATCTGCTGCCCACCGACCCGGACTGGGCCGCCGGTTTCGGCGACCATTGGCAGCCGGGATCCACAGGGGCCGAAGCCAGTCTCGAAGATTTTGTCGACAAGGCGGGTCAATATGAAGAAGGCCGAAACCTGCCTTCCGAAGAGCTCGTGTCCCGCCTGTCGCCGCATCTGCATTTTGGCGAGATCAGTCCGGCAACCGTGTGGAACCGGATCGCTGGGCAGGGCAGCACAGTCGAGACCTTTCTGAAGGAGCTGGTCTGGCGCGACTATGCGCAAAATGTGATCGTCCAGTTCCCGCAATATGGCAACGAAAGCTATCGCGAGAAAATGCGCGCGCTGCCGTGGCGCGATATGGATGATCCCGCGGTCAAGAAGGATTTCCGGGCCTGGTGCCAAGGCAAGACCGGCTATCCGATCGTTGATGCCGGGATGCGCGAATTGTGGGCGACGGGCTGGATGCACAACCGGGTGCGGATGATCGCGGCGAGCTTTCTGGTCAAGCATCTGCTGATTGACTGGCGCGCGGGCGAGCAGTGGTTCTGGGACACTCTGGTCGACGCCGACTACGGTTCGAACAGCGTCAACTGGCAATGGGTCGCGGGCACCGGCGTCGACAGCAACATGTTCGTGCGGATCATGGCACCGCTCAGCCAGTCGGAGAAATTCGATGCCGGGGACTATATTCGCCAGTGGGTGCCCGAGCTTGCCGATATCGATAACCCCTATATCCATGATCCGGATGATTACGGATGCAAACCCGGTGTATATCCGGCCAAGATCATCGGCCACCGGGCTGGACGCGAGCGGGCGCTCGCAGCCTATCAGGAGGTGAAATAATGGCCGACCGGATGACCGGGAAGCTTTGCGTGGTGACCGGCGCCGCGCGCGGAATCGGCAAGGTGATTGCCAAGGCCTTTGTCGATGAAGGGGCAATGGTGCTGCTGACCGACTGTGATGCAGAATTGCTGGTCGTAGCAGGTGATGAACTGGGATGCGATACACTTGTCCTGGACGTGCAGGAAGAAGCGGACTGGGAGCGGCTTGCGGCCGCCTATCCGGCTGTCGATGTCGTGGTCAACAATGCCGGCGTGACCGGCCTTGAAAAGGGTGCGGTTGCGCATGATCCGGAACATGCTTCACTGGAAGACTGGCGCGCAGTGCACCGGATCAATCTCGACGGCACCTTTCTGGGCTGCCGTTATGCGATCCGGGCAATGAAGGCCCAGGGTACGGGCTCCATCATCAATATCTCGTCACGATCGGGGCTGGTCGGCATCCCGGGAGCAGCAGCCTATGCCTCCTCCAAGGCCGCGATTCGCAATCACAGCAAGTCGGTCGCGCTCTATTGCGCGCAGCAGGGCTGGCAGATCCGCTGCAACTCAATCCATCCCGCGGCGATCATGACCCCGATGTGGGAGCCGATGCTGGGTGAAGGCGAGGGGCGAAAGGCAACGGAAGCGGCGCTGGTCAGAGACATACCCCTGCAGCGTTTCGGCGAGGCCAGCGAGGTGGCGGCCATCGCGCTACTGCTGGCGTCCGATGAGGCGACCTATATCACCGGATCGGAACTGAATATCGATGGCGGGATTATGGCTGGGTCGGCCGCGGCCCCGGGACAGGCCGACGACGGCTAGCATGGAACCATATTACGGATAGTTCCGCATTGCCAAGCACTTGCCGGTCGTCCATTATGACAGGATGAATGCGCAGGCACCCAAAAGAGGCAAGCATCTGCTTGATGCGCGCAAGCGTTTCGGCACCGGCGGCGGCTGGCTCGCGCGGCTGACCGCGCCCGGATTCCACCGGATACTGGACCGGATCGACGCGGGACTCGACCATGGCACGTTCGAAGGTACGTTGCCCGATGGCACGACCCGCATTGTCGGCGGGCGCGGCGAAGGACCGACGGCGCGGATCACGCTGCACAGCTGGAACGCACTGCTCCGGCTGGTGAATTCGGGCTCGATCGGCTGGTATCGCGCCTGGGAAAAGGGCGAGTGGGAAAGCCCGGACCTGGTCGAGCTGTTCGACCTGTTCACCCGCAATCGCTCCGGTCTCAAGGACACGGGCCGGGCGGGCGGATTGTTCAGGCTGATCGCCAGGATGCGGCATAGCCGGAGAAGCAATGACAAGCTGCGGGCGCGGCAGAATATTCAATATCATTATGACCTCGGCAATGATTTCTATGCGCTGTGGCTTGATAAAACAATGAGCTATTCCAGTGGCATATTCAACAATGTTAAGACAGGACTTGAAGAAACGCAGGAAGCCAAGATTGCCGCGATCGCCAAGCGGCTTGACGCGAAGCCGGGCGACAGTGTTCTGGAAATCGGCTGTGGCTGGGGTCATCTGTCGGGGACCCTGGCGCGCGACCACGGCCTGAAAGTCACCGGCATCTCGCTCTCCGACGAGCAGACCGCCTGGGCCCGGGAACATCATCCCGAGGCGCAGTTCCTGATCCAGGATTACCGGGATGTCGACGGGCAATATGATGCCATTGCCAGCGTCGAAATGGTGGAAGCGGTCGGCCAGAAATATTGGCCCGCCTTTCTTGACTGCATCGCCCGCAATCTGAAGCCGGGTGGCCGGGCGGCGCTGCAATATATCAGCATTGCCGATGATATTTTTGACGAATATGCCGCCAGCGCCGATTTCATCCAGACCTATATTTTCCCCGGCGGGATGCTGCTGTCGGAAAGCCGGTTCCGGGCTCTGGCCGAAGCGCGCGGCCTGCAATGGACGGACCAGACGGATTTTGGTGGCGATTATGCGCAAACGCTTAAATTATGGCGCGAGCGGTTTGACGAGGTGGTCGAGCGTGGGGCGTTGCCAGCGGGTTTCGATGAGAAATTTGTCCGGCTGTGGCGTTACTATCTGACTTATTGCGAAGGCGGCTTTCGCGGGGGCGGGATTGATGTCGCGCAAGTGACACTGATAAAAGAAGAATGAAAAAGGGAGAGCGAAATCATGAGAATATTCGGAAAACTGGCGATGCTGGGCGTTGCCTGCATCAGCCTGACGGCCTGCGAACGGGCCCAGAAAGTGGTGGCGGACGCCGCCGGTCTGCCGACTGACGAGAACGTGCTGTTCTGGACTCAGGATCAACGCGACAATGCGTTCCGCCAGATGGAGGTGCTGACCACCACGCGGACGATTGAAGCCGGCGACACTGTCCGGCAACTGGAAACCGGCAAGCCCTTGCCGAAAACGCTGAAAAGCGAAAAGGGCGAACTCAGTATCGACCAATATATGGCGGACCAGCGGCTGGCAGGGCTGGTGGTTCTGCAGGACGGCAAGATCCGGCTGGAAGAATATCGGATGGATTTTGACAAGGATGACCGGTGGACCAGTTTCTCGGTGGCCAAGTCGCTGGTGTCCACTTTGGTCGGGGCTGCGATCAAGGACGGTTTCATCAAGTCGCTGGATGATCCGCTGACCACCTATATCCCGGAACTCAAAGGCAGTGGCTATGATGGCGTAACGGTCGAGC
>Ga0209346_1000294_pt1 | contig 53176 bp, 55 predicted proteins | sample AutmiccommunBRH9_FD_187381 | JGI IMG/M metagenome (GOLD analysis project Ga0209346, IMG submission 187381) | Deep subsurface microbial communities from Mt. Terri, Switzerland - Autotrophic microbial communities BRH/9 (SPAdes) (version 2) | ecosystem: Environmental > Aquatic > Deep subsurface >...
GTGACCATATGCACGAGCTGCCGCCGCTGATCCACCGCGAGCGCGACCGGATGATTGACGTGCATCACACGATATTGCCGCTGACTGCCCGTCCAGCCCCGAATGCCCAGGTGATTCTGGACAGCGCGGTAATGCTGGACAATGGCCTGCATGTCATGGCGCCGGCCGACATGGTTCTGCATTCGATTGCCCATCTGTTTGCCGATGGCGACCTTGCTGGCGGGTTGCGCAACCTTTGGGACATCAACCTGCTGGTGCGGCAGTTCGCGGGGGCTGATGAGGAATTCTGGATGGAACTCGATCGCGGCGCGCAAATCCACGGTCTGGTCAAGGAGATGCGGAGAGCGCTGCGTCTGGCCATACGGCTTTACGATACCCCGGCATCCGGATCTGCTGCCGGCAAGCCCGAATGGGCCGACCAGCTGTTTCTACGGCGCCTGCTCGCGCGCGACGGCTATGGGCGGGAGACGCGAAAACTGACACGCTTCGGATTCTACGTCCGCTCGCACTGGCTGCGCATGCCGCCGCTGATGCTTGCCCGGCATTTGTGGACCAAGTGGCGCAAGGGTGGAAAGCCTCCCAACTGAGCCCGCAAAATCGAGATAAACAGGCTGGCTTAAGCCACGTTTACATGGCATTAGCCGCTGCCAATGGCCGCTCAGGGCCACGACCGAACAACTTGCCGGAGTATCCCGATGATAGATCGCCCGCTAGCTGCAATCATCCTGGCCGCCGGCCAGGGCACGCGCATGAAGTCGGAGAAGCACAAGGTTCTGCACCCGATTGCCGGCAAGCCCATGCTCCACCATCTGCTGGATACCGTCGATTCGATCGGCGTCGAGCGCACCGTCATCGTCGTCGGCGCGCGGCGGGAGCAGATCGAGGCAAGCGTTGAAGGCCGCAATGTCGCGATCGCTGTCCAGGATGACCAGCTCGGCACCGGCCATGCCGTGTCGCAGGCGCATGATGCGCTGAAGGGCTTCGCCGGGGATGTGCTGATCCTGTACGGCGATGTCCCGATGGTCAGCGCGGACACGATGCGGGAGATGATCTACCGGTTGAACAATGGCTCCGACCCGCGCGCCGTCGTGCTGGGATTCCGCCCGGACGACGCCGGGGCTTATGGCCGGATCATCGCGGACGAGCAGGGCGAAATCGAGAAAATGGTCGAATACAAGGATGCGAGCGATGCCGAGCGCAGGGTCAACCTGTGCAACAGCGGCCTGATGGCGGCGCGCTCGACCGATCTGTTCATCCTGCTCGACCAGATCAGCAACGACAATGCCGCGGGGGAATATTATCTGCCGGATATCGTGATGCTGCCGGGCCAGAAAAGCGCCGTCATCGAAGTCGACGACCCCGCCGAGGTGGCGGGCGTCAACAGCCGGGCCGAACTCGCCGCCGTGGAAGGCGAATGGCAGCAGCGCCGGCGGACTCGAGCAATGGCGGATGGGGTCAGCCTGATCGCTCCGGAAACCGTCTGGTTTTCCCATGATACCGAAATAGCCTCCGACGTGTTAATCGAACCCAATGTCATTTTTGGGCCCGGAGTTTCGATTGCCAGCGGAGCGACGATATACGGCCACAGCCATATCGAAGGCGCCACCATAGGCGCCGATGCCAAAGTCGGTCCCTTTGCCCGACTCCGTCCCGGCGCGGTGATGGAGGAAGGTTCAAAGGTCGGCAATTTTGTCGAGATGAAGAAAAGTATCCTGGGCAAGGGCGCCAAGGCCAATCATCTGACCTATCTTGGCGATGCCGAAGTGGGCGAGGGTGCCAATATCGGCGCGGGCACGATCACCTGCAATTATGACGGCTATTTCAAATACAGGACGGTGATCGGCAAGGGCGCGTTCATCGGCTCGAACAGCGCACTGGTCGCGCCGGTTACCATCGGCAACGGCGCGATTGTTGGCGCGGGTGCCACGCTGACCAAGGATGTGGCTGCCGGCGATCTGGCGCTGGTGCGGGCGGAACAGGCCGTCAAGATCGGCTGGGCAACGAAATTCCGGACCACCATGCTGAAAAAGAAGGCGGCGGAAAAAACTGCATGAAGAGCGTGTCCTTGCCGTTTTCGCTTGCCATGGTCGCAGCGGCTTTGCAGCTGGCCGGATGCGATCGGCAGCCCGCTCCGCCTGCGTCGGAGCCGGAAGTGCAGTCGTCTGCTTCCCCGGAACGAGTGACGGCGGACAAAGCAGCCGGCCAGCGGGATCAGGCGAACCATGCTGCGCCGTCGACCGCCATCGGGCTTTGCGAACCGCGCGAGGAAATTATCTTCTCCTGTCGGCTGGAAAACGGGAAGACCGCATCCGTGTGCGGCACGGATAAAGAGACTGGCGCGGTGGTCGCCGAATATCGCTATGGCCATGCCGGGCAAAAGCCCGAACTGACATGGCCGGATGCCGATAGTGACCGCCTGTCATTTGCCTCGATTCCTTATTCCGGAGGCGGCGAAGCCCAGTTGCAGTTCCGGCGCGGAGACCATCAATATATTGTCTATAGCCGGGTGATCCGGACCAATTTCAAGCCCGGCGAACCCAATGATCCGGCGATGCAGGATGGCGTGATTGTTCAAAAGGGCGACAAGATCATCGCCCGCCATGCCTGTGCGGATGCCGACGTCCTGCCGATCGATTACCAGAAGGCCGGCCGATATGCGCAAAGCTTGGCCGACGGCATTGTTGAATTGGATTTTTGATCACAGTTTGCGAATTGACACGATATCACGATATGATATCAGTATATCATCATGACACGTATCCTTGCTGACCTTCCTGACGATGATATTGACAAGCTTGATGCCCTCGGTGCCAAGCAGAAGCGATCGCGCGCCTCTTTGTTACGCGAAGCGATAAGACTTTTTCTTGCCCAGAAAAGCGATGACCGAAGCTGGATTGATCGTGGATATGGTCTTTGGGCAGATCGTGACGATATTCCGGACGGGGTGGAATATCAGCGTGCCATGCGGGAAGATCGCACTTCCTATGAAGATATCTGATTAATGTCGGATCCTTTTTTCGACACCAACATATTGATCGACTGGTTGAAACGTCGGCCCCCCGCGCGTGCAGAAATATCACGCTATCGCCGCCACAGAATTAGCAGGATCGTCTGGACAGAGATATTGGCCGGAGAAGCTCTGGAGGATCGGAATATAGTCCAACAGGCGATATCGCCATTTGAAGTCATTGAAATTGATCAGCGAATTGCAACCGCCGCCGCTGATATTCGTCACCGAACGAAAATGAAGCTGCTGGATGCATATATCCTCGCCACTGCGCAGGTGAATGGTGCAATCTTGATTACTCGCAATATAAAAGATTTTCCGGCCAATATGCCGGGAATTCGCGTACCTTATACATTCTGAAGCGAAAGACCCGGAAACCATGTGCGGAATAATTGGAATTGTTGGCAAGGAAGCTGTCTCGGATCGTCTGGTCGACGGGCTGAAACGGATGGAATATCGCGGCTATGACAGCGCCGGGATCTGCACGATACACGAGGGCCGCTTGATTCGCCGCCGGGCCGAGGGCAAGCTTGCCAATCTGGTCGGGGTGCTGAAAGAGGACGATGCTGCCGGCAATATCGGTATCGCCCATACCCGCTGGGCCACGCATGGAGCGCCGACCACCAACAATGCGCATCCGCACGCCACAAAGGACGTGGCGCTGGTCCACAATGGCATTATCGAGAATTTCAAGAGCCTGCGCGAGCAATTGGGCAGCCGTGGGCGAATATTTGAAAGCGAAACCGATACCGAGGTCGTCGCCCATCTGATCAGCGAACAGATCGAGGCGGGCAAGTCGCCCGAGCAATCCGTGCAGGCGGTATTGCCGCTGTTGCGCGGAGCCTTTGCTCTCGCCATCGCCTTTCGTTCGCAGCCGGATATGTTGATCGGTGCACGGCTGGGATCGCCGCTGGTGGTCGGCTATGGCGATGGCGAGACCTATCTGGGGTCCGACGCTCTGGCGCTGGCACCGCTCACCCAGAAGATCGCCTATCTCGAAGAAGGCGACTGGGTTGTCATCACGCGCGACGGGGCGGCCATATTTGACAAGGAAAACAAAACCGTCGAGCGCGCCATAACGACGTCCGGCGTATCGGCCACGGCGATCGAAAAAGGCAATTATCGCCATTTCATGCAGAAGGAAATTTTCGAGCAGCCGACCGTCGTCGCCCAGACCTTGCAAAGCTATCTCAGGCCGCTCGAACAGCAGGTTGCATTGCCGCAGATGGATTTCGATCTGCGGGATATCAAACGGATCACCATCGTCGCCTGCGGCACCAGCTATTACGCCGGGATGGTAGCAAAATACTGGTTTGAAACCTTTGCCCGCGTGCCGGTCGATCTCGATTTCGCATCGGAATTCCGCTATCGCGATCCGGTGCTGGAGCACGGCGGTCTGGCCCTGTTTATCTCCCAGTCCGGCGAAACCGCCGATACACTGGCGGCGTTGCGGCACTCAAAGGAAAATGGCCAGAAGATTGCCGTCGTCGTCAATGTCCCGACCAGCAGCATGGCGCGCGAAGCCGATCTGCTGCTGCCGACTCACGCAGGTCCGGAAATCGGCGTCGCTTCGACCAAGGCCTTTTCCTGTCAGCTGGCGGTGCTGGCGGCGCTGGCGGCGCATCTCGCCGTGGTGAAGGGCAAAATGACCCGTGCGGAGGAACGCGAAGTGGTCAAGCATCTGACCGAAGCACCAGCCGCGCTCAATGCGGCATTGGACCATGACGAGGATATTGCCAACATGGCGCATCTGATCGCGCCGGCACGCGATGTACTCTATCTCGGCCGCGGCCCTGAATATCCTCTCGCACTGGAAGGCGCGCTGAAGCTGAAGGAAATCAGCTATATCCATGCCGAGGGCTATGCCTCCGGCGAGATGAAGCACGGTCCGATCGCCCTGATCGACGAAGCCGTCCCGGTCATCGTGCTGGCTCCGTCCGGACCGCTGTTCGAGAAAACCGTGTCCAACATGCAGGAAGTCATGGCCCGGGGCGGCAAGGTCGTGCTGATCTCCGACGCAAAAGGCCTGGCCGAAGCCGGCGACGGGTGCATGGCGACCATTGAAATGCCCAAGGTCCACCCGCTGATTGCGCCGCTTGTCTATGCCGTGCCGGTCCAGCTGCTGGCCTATCATGTTGCCGTCGCCAAGGGTACGGATGTCGATCAGCCGCGCAATCTGGCGAAATCGGTGACGGTGGAATAGTCATGGCGACCAACCCCTCGTTCGTTACCGTCGAGACCGCCAGCGGCAAGTTCCAGCAGACGGTCCGGGTCGGCAAGCATGTCTTTCTCGCCGACGAGCCGGAATCCTTCGGTGGCACGGATAGCGGCCCCTCGCCTTATGATTTGCTGCTCGCGGCCTTGGGCAGTTGCACGTCGATGACCATGAAAATGTATGCCGATCGCAAGGGCATCCCTCTTGAGGGCGTGCATGTTGAACTGGAACACAGCCGCGAACATGTCGAGGACTGCCGGACGTGCAATAATGAGGAAAAGCGGATCGATGTGATCGATCGCGCGATCACCCTGCGCGGCGACCTGACCAGGGAGCAGCGCCGGAAGCTTCTGGAAATAGCAGAAAAATGTCCGGTCCACCGAACGCTGGAAAACAGGATCGACATTCACACGACCGAGGTGCGGGATTAGGCCTGCCGGAGCAGGCCGCTGCATCGGGCGCGAGTGGAGCTTGCCAGTCAGGCAATAGTGGCGTAGCTTTTTTGCTTGAGCGGGGATTGACGATTGTCTGACAGAAAATTGGATATTTGGCTGGATGCCGGTCTGATTGACTCCGCGACAGCGCTGCGCATCCGGGAATATGAAGCGGACCGGTCGCGACCCTTGGGTCTGTGGTCGCTGATCGGGCTGGGCGCTCTCGCCATCGGTCTCGGCATCATTTCCCTGGTTGCGGCCAATTGGGACGAAATTCCGGGTTTGGTCCGTCTTTCCGTTCATGCCTTGCTGATCGCCGCTGTTTCCGGGGGAATCTACCTCCTGCAACCGCGCAATGGCTTTCTCGGCCTCTATCTGAAGGATGTCCTGCTGTTCATCCTCGCGATTCTCGGCGCCACCTTTTTCGGTCATCTGGGACAGGTCTATCAGACCAGCTCGCCTTTGTGGCAGCCCATGGCCATGTGGCTGCTGCTGTTCTCACCGCTGTTGCTGCTGGCGGGGCGCGGCTGGCTGATTTCCCTGCTCTGGATCGTGGCCCTCCTGGGTACCGGCATCGCGCATTGGCAATGGTATGCGCAACAAACCGGTGACCCGCCGGCGATCTATGTTGCGCTCATCTCCAGCTTGCCGGTTTTTGCGCTGCTCGCCGGCATTTTCCTCGGCAGCAGAAGCGCACGAGAGACCTTCTGGTCGCAGGTCGGGCAATTTGCCCTGGCCTCCTTTGTCGCCGGCGCGTCGCTGAAACTGATAGCGGATGGCGTGACCATTGGCGGACTTTTCGGATCCGAAGGGAAGGCGGGCGAAATAGCCGCTATGCATCTGGGATTATGGAGCGTGGCGGCCTTGCTTGCCTATCGTCTCAATCGCACCGCCACCGGGATCAGCATCGCGGCCATCCTGTTCGCTGCGGCCCTGACAAGCCTTGTCAGCAGCATCGCACAATCGACCGAGCCCCTCGTCAACGCCATATTCTTCATAGCTTTCTGGGCCGCAATCGGCTGGAGCGCGATCTATTCGGAATGGCGAAACGTGTTTCAGGTGGTTGTCGCGATCATCGCGCTTCGCCTCATCATTCTGAGCTTCGAGCTGGCATCCGATCTGTTGAGCAGCGGGCTGGGCCTGATACTGGCCGGGGCCATCACCATTGTCATTGCCATCCTTGCCTACCGCTTTTCCAGGGCCTTTGCCCCGGCCAGGCATCCCGCGGCCGGACAGACCCCTGACCCGAGCGATCCATGACCCGATATCAGCGCCTTTTCCTCCCGCTCGCACTGCTTCTGCCGATATTCGGTCTCGCCCTGATCTGGTTGCTGACGGAGAGACAGTCGCATCAGGGAACAGAGTGGGACGTGCCGATTGCCGGCTACGACCCGCGCGACTTGCTGCGCGGACATTATGTGCAGTTCCAGTACGACTGGCCGATGATGCAGGAGGACGACATTCCCATCTGGTCGGGATCCGGAAGCAATCTGTGTATCGTCGGTACCTCTCCCCATATCCAAAGGGTGGTAACGCGGGACCTGTTTCGCCCTGCTGCGGGAGCATCAGCGCCGGATTGCGATGCAGTCGCGAAAGTGAATCCATGGAGCGAGGAAGGGAATGATGGTCTGGTACGAGACCGCATATATGTTCCCCAGCAAGCCGCCCGGGAGTATCAGGCAAAGCTCGCGGATCCAGGATTGCAGGGCATCGTTCGCATCCGCATCAGCAACAGCGGTTTCATAACCCCGCTGTCCCTCGCTTTCCAGCCGCGGTCCGATGCCGAAGGCGGCCTCGAAGAACGGCCGTGAAATCCGCGATTGCCGGTGGCTGCCATTGCGGCGCGGTCCGCTTTGAAGCGACTGTTCAGAACGCTCCGGAGCTGCTCGACTGCAATTGTTCGATCTGCGCGCGGACCGGCTTTCTGCATCTGATCGTGCCGCACCGGAATTTCACATTGTCGAGCGGCGAGGATGATCTCACCAGCTACAAATTTGGCAGCGGGCAGGCGGAGCATCTGTTCTGCCGTCATTGCGGGGTGAAAAGCTTCTATCAGCCCAGATCGCATTCCGACAGCTGGAGCGTGAACTACCATTGTCTCCAGGACGGCCATGGGCTGCAGCCGACCATCGTAAAATTTGACGGTCAGAATTGGGAGGCAGCCAAGGCCGGCTTGGAACAGGCGATCGATAACGGAGCGCAAACAAAAACGGCCCGCTGAATTTTTCCAGCGAGCCGTTTCTGCGGGTATTCGGCCAATATTATTCAGTCGCTATCAGGCCAGATCAAAGCGGTCGGCATCCATGACCTTGGTCCATGCGGCGATGAAATCGTCGACAAACTTCTCCCCATGGCCATCTTCGGCATAGACTTCCGCGACCGCGCGCAGCTGCGAATTGGACCCGAAAACGAGGTCGGTTCGCGTTGCCCGCCATTTTTCGTCGCCCTTGAGGCGGCATTTGCCGATGAATTCCTCGTCGCCCGATTCGTCCACGACTTCCCAGACCGTGCCCATGTGCAGCAGATTGACAAAAAAGTCGTTGGTCAGCCGGCCGGGACGAGCGGTGAAGACGCCGTGCTTGCTGTTGCCGCTATTGGCACCCAACACCCGCATCCCGCCGACCAGCACGGTCATTTCCGGGATCGAAAGATTGAGCAGATTGGCACGGTCGACCAGCATATCCTCGGTCTTCACGCTGGCCTTGGTCTTCAGATAATTGCGGAAGCCGTCGGCAAAGGGCTCGAGCGGCTCGAAGCTTTCGGCATCGGTCTGCTCTTCCGTTGCATCACCGCGTCCGGTCGTGACCGGAACGCTGACATCGAATCCGGCGTCTTTTGCCGCCTTCTCGACCGCAGCGCTGCCCGCGATGACGATGGCATCGGCCATCGACAGCGAACCGCGCATCTCGTCGAGTTGCGACAACACTCTGGCCAATTCGTCGGGATCATTGACTTCCCAGTCCTTCTGCGGAGCGAGCCGGACGCGCGCGCCGTTGGCTCCGCCTCGATGATCGCTCTTGCGATAGGTGGAAGCAGAAGCCCAGGCTACCTTGACCAGTTCGGAGACCGAAAGGCCGCTGTCGAGCACTTTCGCCTTGAACGCGGTAACATCCCTGTCCGAGGCCTGGGTGCCGGCGGGAACGGGATCCTGCCAGATCATATCCTCGGCGGGCACTCCCGGGCCGAGATAACGGACCTTGGGACCCATGTCGCGGTGGGTCAGCTTGAACCAGGCGCGGGCAAAGGCATCGTCCAGAGCCGCCTGGTCGTCGCGGAAGCGTTCCGAAATCTTGCGATAGTCCGGATCCCGCTTCAGCGCCATGTCGGCGGTCGTCATCATCGTCGGGACCTTCTTGGACGGATCGCGCGCATCCGGCGCCATGTCCTCGGGGTCAGGGTTGATCGGCTGCCATTGCTTGGCGCCGGCCGGACTCTCGACCAGTTCATAGTCATATTTGAACAATAGCCGGAAATAGTCGCCGCCCCATTGCGTCGGGTTGGGCGTCCACGCGCCTTCCAGGCCGGAGGTGGTGATATGGCCCTCGCCGATCTGCTCGGGGTCGGTAGCCCAGCCAAAGCCCATCAGGTGCAGTTCGCCCGATTCCGGGTCACCGCTCAGCTGGTCGGGCGGTACCGCGCCGTGGCACTTGCCGAAGGCGTGGCCACCGGCGGTGAGCGCGACGGTTTCCTCGTCGTTCATCGCCATGCGGGAGAAGGTTTCCTTCATGTCGCGCGCCATGCCTTCGGCGTCGTGCGGATTGCCGCCCGGTCCTTCGGGATTGACGTAGATCAGGCCCATCTGGATCGCCGCGAGCGGGTTTTCCAGCGCCTTGCCCTCGTCGGGATTGATCCGCGTCGGCACACCTTCATTGACCCATTGCTCTTCGGAGCCCCAATAGACATCGATCTCGGGTTCGTAGACGTCCTTGCGGCCGCCGCCAAAGCCGAACACGGGTCCGCCCATCGACTCGATGGCGACGTTGCCGGTGAGCACGAAAAGATCCGCCCAGCTGATATGTTGGCCATATTTTTTCTTGATCGGCCAGAGCAGGCGCCGCGCCTTGTCGAGATTGCCGTTGTCCGGCCAGCTGTTGAGCGGGGCAAAGCGCTGCTGCCCGCTGGAAGCGCCGCCGCGGCCGTCGCCGGTGCGATAGGTGCCCGCGGCATGCCAGGCCATCCGGATGAAGAACGGGCCATAATGTCCGTAATCTGCCGGCCACCAGGGCTGGCTGTCGGTCATCAGCGCCTTCAGGTCCTCTTTCAGCGCTAGATAATCGAGTTCGTTGAAGGCTTTGACATAGTCGAAATCGGGACCCATCGGATCGGGCGAGGCGCCGCCCTGCGTGAGGATTTCGAGCTGCAGGGAATCGGGCCACCAGTCGCGGCTGGTGCGTCCGAGCAGGCTGCGGATGCCACCTTCAAAGCCCATGGGGCAACCTTCGGGGGATCCGGTTGTTTTCATGTCCATTGTAACATCTCCTTTGATGGTGCTGCTTCTCTGTGCATTTACCTTCGGCCCTTGTACCTTAAATTGGCGCCCGGCTTAAATGAATTATCCCTGTCTGACTGATCTGAATCCTCAATCACCTCCCGCACGCGGCACCGGCGGCTGCCTGCGCACCACGATTGACCCCCTCCGTGAAGCTGCATATAAGGGCTGCCCAATGCGAGAGGCGGCCAGTCGGGTCGCCTTTTCTGTTTTCCGCGAAAGGAAGCCGATCATGACGATTACCCCCTTGATGCCCGTATACCCGCGTTGTGGTTTTCGTCCGGTGCGCGGCGAGGGCGCCTGGCTGATTTCCGAGGACGGGTCGCGGGCGCTTGATTTTGCCAGCGGCATTGCGGTCAACCTGCTCGGCCACGGCCATCCCCATCTGACCCGGGCGATCCAGGACCAGGCCGCCACCCTGATGCATGTCTCCAATCTCTACGGCAGCCCGCAAGGCGAGAAATTCGCGCAGCGGCTGGTCGACACGACCTTTGCCGATACCGTATTTTTCACCAACAGTGGTGCCGAAGCCGTGGAGTGCGCGATCAAGACCGCGCGCGCCTATCACCAGTCCGCCGGCAGCCACCGGTTCGAGATCATCACCTTCAAGAACGCCTTCCATGGTCGGACGATGGCGACCATTTCGGCCTCCAACCAGGAAAAAATGCATCACGGCTTTTCGCCTCTGCTGGCCGGATTCAAATATGTCGATTTTGACGACCTGGAGGGAGCCAGGGCGGCGATCAGCGAGAAAACCGCTGCCTTCATGGTCGAGCCGATTCAGGGTGAGGGCGGGGTTCGGCCGGCCTCGCAGGAATTCATGCAGGGCCTGCGCGATCTCGCCGACGAACATGGCATCTTGCTGGTCCTCGACGAGGTGCAATGCGGCGTGGCGCGTACCGGATCGCTCTATGCACATGAGCTTTACGGCGTGAAGCCCGATATCATGGCGTCTGCCAAGGGTATCGGCGGCGGTTTCCCGCTGGGTGCCTGTCTGGCGACCGAAGAAGCGGCTCGCGGCATGGTGATCGGCACCCATGGTTCCACCTATGGCGGCAATCCGCTGGCGATGGCTGCTGGCAATGCGGTCTGGGATGTGGTCGCCAATGACGAATTTCTTGAAAATGTCCGGCTGACCGGTGACAAGCTGCGCGCCGCGATCGACCAGTTCATCGGCAATTATCCCGACCTGTTCAGCGGCGTGCGGGGCAGGGGCCTGATGCTCGGCATCATGATGAAACAGGAAACACGGTCCTTCGTTGCCCATTTGCGCGACAATCACGGCCTGCTGACCGTGGCTGCGGGCGACAATACCTTCCGGGTGCTGCCGCCGCTGAACATCGATGACAGCCATATCGCGACCTTCATCGAAAAGCTCTCCGCCGGCGCAGCCGATTATCAGGCGCCAGAAGCATGAGCCGGCATTTTCTCAATCTTGCCGATGCCGGCGGCGATGCCATCGCCGCCATGATTGCCGATGCGATCGATCGCAAGGCCGCGCGGTCCGGCTGGACCAAGGGCAAGCCGGATGCAGACAGACCGCTGGCGGACCACGTCCTGGCGATGATTTTCGAAAAGAGCAGCACCAGAACCCGGGTGTCCTTCGATATTGCCATCCGCCAGCTTGGCGGGACCAGTATCGTGATGGACAGCGGCTCGATGCAATTGGGTCGCGGCGAAACCGTGGCCGATACCGCAAGGGTGCTGTCGCGCATGGCCGATGCCATCATGATCCGGACCGACGATCATGCCAAGATCGAGGAAATGGCAGCCCATGCCAGCGTACCGGTGATCAACGGCCTGACCGACCTGTCGCATCCCTGCCAGATCGTCGCTGACCTGCTCACCCTGGTTGAACATGGCAAGGCGTTGCCCGGACTCGAAATTGCCTGGCTCGGCGATGGCAACAATGTGCTGAACAGCATTGTCGAAGCTGCCGGGCTGATGAAATTCAATGTCCGGATCGGCTGTCCGCAGGGCTATGATTCCGACCCGGAATTTGTCAGGGCGGCACAGTCTGCCGGTGCCAGTATCTCGATTCACCGGGATGAAAACGAAGCGGTCGCCGGAGCCGATGTCGTCGTCACCGATACCTGGGTCTCGATGGGACAGGAGCATGTCCACAACAAGCTGGCGGCCATGATGCCCTATCAGGTCAATGACGTGCTGATGGAACAGGCGAAGCCGGATGCCCTGTTCCTGCACTGCCTCCCCGCGCATCGCGGCGAGGAAGTGATGCCGTCGGTGATCGACGGGCCGCAATCGGTCGTCTGGGACGAGGCCGAGAATCGCATTCACGCGCAAAAATCCGTTCTGCGCTGGTGTTTCGGCCAGATTTGATGACCCCAATGGCTCTGACAGACAGCATATTGTCCTTTGCGATCCCGACGAAAAACTGTCGGGGGCGGGTGGTCCGTCTTGGCCCGGCCCTGGACGAGATTCTCGCCTCGCACGCATATCCGCCGATGATCCGCGACGTGCTGGCGGAGGCAGTTTGCCTGACTGCCATGCTCGGCGCGCTCCTCAAGGATGAAGGGTCCCAGTTGACCCTGCAGGCGCAGACCGAGAGCGGCGTCATCAATCTTCTCGCCTGCGACTACAAGGATGGCGCCCTGCGCGGCTATATCGACTTCGACCGGGAGCGGCTTGCCGCCCTTCCGGTCGAGCCCAGCCTGATGGCGCTGTTCGGCAAGGGCTATCTTGCCATCACCTTTGACCAGCCCGCAACGCAGGGGCGCAACCAGGGCATCGTCCCGCTCGAAGGGGCCAGTCTGGCGGAAGCGGTACAAAATTACTTTTTCCAGTCCGAGCAGATCCCGACGCTGATCCGGGTTGCTATCGACGGCTCTGCCGACCAGATTTCCGCAGGCGGCATCCTGGTGCAGCATCTTCCCCCCGGAGAGGAAGGGCGGGAACGGCTGCACGCGCAACTGGACCACCCGGAATGGGAACATGTCGCGATCATGGCTGGCACGGTGACGCCCGCAGAACTCACCGACACCACGCTGCCGCTGGAGGATATCCTGTGGCGCCTTTTCAGCGAGAGCGACGAAGTGAGAGTTTTGAGCGGTAAACCGTGCGTTAAGGGATGCCGCTGTAATGAAGTCCATATCCGGGACGTGATCGCACGCTTTCCGAAGGAAGATAAGGACGATATGGTTGATGACGAGGGAAATATTGCGATAGACTGCGCTTTTTGCAGCAAGACATTCCTGATTTCGGGTGCCAGCCTCAACAACTGAAATCGATCGAAATATGGCAATTAGCCAGCAAATGTCGAAAAAATCCTATCGATTGCCGCATTTTGTGCCAATATTGGCCATGTATGAAGTCCATAGAAGTTCACGGGTCCAACCACGCAAACAATATCACGGGAAATCATTATGAAAGGCTTGAAACTGATCAAAATCGTCAGCGCAACAGCCGCTCTCCTGTCCGGATTCGCGATGGCTGCGCCTGCACAAACTCCGTCCTTGACCGTATTGGACGGCCTGCTGCCGGGCGAGTGGACCCTGAAAGAACGCGGTGCGTCCGGTCCGGGACAGAAAGTCTGTCTCGGAAATCCCGAACTGTTGCTTCAGATCGAGCATCGCAACACGACCTGCTCGCGCTATGTGATTGAAAACGGACCAAGGAAACTGCGGGTCAGCTATAAATGCGGCAGTGCCGGTCAGGGCGTTACCGAAATCAAGCAGGAATCCAGCAGCCTGGTGCAGATTTATTCTCAGGGTATCCGCGACAATGCGCCCTTTTCCTTCAACCTGGAAGGTCGCCGCACCGGCAGCTGCTAGGCGCAACATGCGCGCAATGCTTGCACCACGCAGGCAAGGCGATTAGCGGGACGCATCATGAATTCCGAATCAGAATCAGCGATCATATTATTGTCCGGCGGGCTCGACTCTATGGTATCCGCGGCCCTGGCTGCGGAACAGGGCTATCGGCTGATTGCGCTGACCGTCGACTATAACCAGCGGCACAAGATCGAACTGCAATCGGCCGCGAAAATTGCCGGCCATCTGGACGTGGCCGAACATATCATCCTGCCGCTGGACCTGAGCCGCTTTGGCGGGTCGGCGCTGACCGCAGACATCGATGTCCCCAAGTCCGGCGTCGGCGACGATATTCCGGTGACCTATGTGCCGGCGCGCAATCTCATATTCCTCTCGCTCACGCTCGGACTGGCCGAAGCGAGGGAGGCGCGGGACATTTTCATCGGCGTCAATGCTCTCGACTATTCGGGCTACCCCGACTGCCGTCCGGAATTTATCCAAGGGTTCGAGCGACTGGCCGACCTGGCGACCAAGGCCGGTGACCAGGGCAGCGGCTTTCGGATCCACACGCCGCTGCAGCATATGACCAAGGCGGATATCGCCAGGGAAGCGATCCGGCTCGGCCTCGATCCCGCCTGGAGCTGGTCCTGCTACGATCCGGCGGACGGCGATCTGCCTTGCGGTCTCTGCGACAGCTGCCGCCTGCGGCAAAAGGGTTTCGAAGAGGCTGGCATAATCGACCCGACGCGATACGCGGCGTCATGAGCTATGCGGTCAAGGAAATATTCCTGACCCTGCAGGGCGAGGGGGTCCATGCCGGACGTCGGGCGGTTTTTGTGCGCTTTGCCGGATGCAATCTCTGGTCCGGGCTGGAACGGGATCGCGCCACCGCCATATGCCAATTCTGCGACACCGACTTCGTCGGCATGGATGGGGCAGGCGGCGGACGGTTCCCCACGGCTGCCGATCTCGCGCAAGCAGCGGCCGAAACCTGGGGCAGCGACCGCGAATCCCGCTTCGTCGTTCTGACCGGCGGTGAACCCATGCTGCAGGTCGATCCGGCGCTGATCGACGCCCTGCATGCCGAGGGCTTTTTCATCGCCATCGAATCGAACGGAACCCTGGCCGTGCCGCGCACGATTGACTGGATCTGCATCAGTCCCAAAGCGGAGAGCGAAACGGTGCAGCGTTCGGGCGATGAACTGAAACTTGTCTGGCCGCAGCAACATTGCGACTGGCAGTATATGCAGGATTGGGACTTCGCCAACCTGCTGTTGCAGCCAATGGACGCCCGCAGCGATGATGCCGCCAGCAAGGTGCATCTCGAACAGGCCATAGCCTTTGTACAGGCGCATCCGAAATGGCGCCTGTCGCTACAGACTCACAAGATTCTGGGCCTGGCCTGACTTCTTATTGTGCCGGCTCGGCAGTCTCTTCCCCGGGTGTTCCGGCAGTCTTCTTCTCGTCACCGGATGCGGCATCCTTTTTGTCATCCGATTTGGCGTCTTCTTCCTCGCCGGTGGCGTCAACTTGCTGGATCGTGTCCACATCCACCATTTCGTCGCTGATCGTGCCATCAATGACGTCGACATCGTCCATCCGGGTCTCGGTGACATTGTCCGAATCGGGTGCCTCGTTTCCGGAACAGGCAGCAATCGTCAGGGTGATCAAAGCCGCAGCGGCCATTCTGGAAATTCTGTTCATGTCTTTGTCCTCTTTTCGTCGATCCACTGTCGACCCTACATAGGCGGGGATGCGACCCGATCAATCGCTTTCAGGAAGCCCTCGGCGGTTTTTTGCAACGCCTCGTCAAATTGCTGCAGCGTGGCCGCGATCCCCAGTTGGGCCAGGCTGGTCACCGGATATTCGCTGATTCCGCAGGGGATGATGCCGCCGAAATGGCTCAGGTCCGGGTCGATATTGACCGAAAAGCCGTGCATCGTTACCCATTTGCGGATCCGGATACCAATCGCCCCGATTTTCGCTTCCTGCCCGTCTGGCGTGTCGCACCAGATGCCGACTCGGCCGTCCACCGCCCGTGCGTTGACACCAAATTCCGCGAGCGCCGCTATCACCCAGTCTTCCAGTGCATGAACAAAGCCGCGGACATCCGCATTGCGTTTCTTCAGGTTGAGCACGACATAGCCCACCCGCTGGCCCGGGCCGTGATAGGTATGCCGCCCTCCGCGCCCCGTTTTATAGACAGGAAAGGCCTGGCTCAGAAGTTCTGCGGGATCGGAGCTGGTGCCCGCGGTATAGAGCGGCGGGTGTTCGAGCAGCCAGATCAGTTCCTTCGCCTCGCCGGTCTGAACCGCCGCGTTGCGCCGTTCCATCTCTTCGAGCGCAGTGGGATATTCTACCTTTTCGGACGAGATCCGCCATTCGATATCATTGGAGCTGTTCATAGAAATTTCGTGCACTTTTGCACACCGGGTGGCAAGGGTTTGCAGATGAGCAACGGATCCGGAAATGAACCCATGAAGCTGAACTATATGCAGTGCTGGATTGGTGCGATGTCCCTTCTCGTCGCCAACAAGGAGGCGATATTGGCTATTGCCGGTGTCTTCATCTTTCTGCCGACCTTGTTGTTCGCGCAATTTGTCGTCCCGCCGGTTTTCAGTGGCGACGAGGATGGCAACGCAATGCTGGCGATCTATTCGGTCTATTTCAGCGAGAACAGCCTTTCGATCATGGCCTCCAATCTCGTAATCAGCTTCGGAAGTCTGGCGGTTTATCTTGCTCTGGCCCCGTCCCGCAACGGCACCGTCGCCGAAGACCTGGTCGCCGCGCTGAAACTATTCCTGATCTATCTGATCGCCAATCTAGCGATCGCCTTGATTGCCTTGCCGGGGTTCCTGCTGTTCATAATCCCCGGCCTCTACCTGACCGCCCGCTTCGTCCTGGTGCCGGTCGTGATCGTCGACCAGTGGGAACGCAATCCGATAGAAGCGGTCAGGAAAAGCTGGTCAGCGACCCGGAACAACGGTTTTTCGATTCTGCTGTTCATTCTGATCATAGCGGTAGTCGGCATGATCACGGTTGGCGTTCTGGAAGCGGTTACGGGCGTCATCACCGGTCTGGCGACAGGAGGGGCAGGCTGGCCGTTCATCGAAAACCTGGTGGCCGCATTGACGGGAACGGCTTTCCAGCTGGTCATTGCCGCTGTGATCACATCCATTTACATCGAACTGACGGGCAGGAAAGCCTCGGTCAGCGAGATTTTCAGCTGAGTATTGGCACATGGGGCGCGGCTGTTCTGGGCAAATGGCCGGTCAGCCGCGGATCCTTCATCTGGCCGGTCTGCTGCCTGAAAATCCGGAATCCGCAGCGCCGGTAGAAGGGCAGGGCGCGCGGCGAATCCTGCGTACAGGTGTGGAGCCAGACCCGGCTGATGCCGTCCCGCCAGGCCTGCTCGAGCGCCTGATTCATCATCCAGCGCCCGTGGCCCTTGCCGTTCTGCTCGGGAATCAGGCCGAAAAACGCAATTTCGCATTCGCCCGGCTGCCGGAAATCCAGTTCGATAAAACCGACCGGCTGTTCACCATCCCGAACGATCGAGATTTCAACCGCGGGATCGTGCAGGATGGCCTTGAGCTCATGCTCCTCCATCAATAGTCGCGATATCCAGAGCCACGGTTCCCCCACCCTTCGGAACAGCGCGCAATATTCGGCTGCGTCCGGATTCGCCCAGCGTTCCAGACACAGGCTTGAATTGGTGGTGGGCAGGGTCGGCCGCTCGGACATTTCCAGATGGGTCACGATCGTCGCGATCTGGCCCCCGGGAACGTCCTGAAGCGGCTCTGTCACATCCGTCAGACCCATTTGGCTTCGGGCGGGAGACTCATCAATATCGCATCGACATTGCCGCCGGTCTTGAGACCGAATGCCGTGCCCCGGTCATAGACCAGATTGAACTCGGCATATCGGCCGCGCCACTCCAGCTGCTGCTGCTTGTCTTCCGCGCTCCATTCCGTCGCCATCCGCTTGCGCACCAGTTTCGGGAATATATCCAGAAAGGCGCTCCCGACATCCTTGGTAAAGGCAAAATGGCGATCAAAATCGGATTCCTTGTTCAGCTCCATATGATCGTAGAAAATACCACCGACACCGCGGTGCACCTTGCGGTGGGGTATGTAGAAATAGTCATCCGCCCATTTCTTGAAGCGGGGATAATATTCGGGATTATGCGGCGCGCAGGCCGAACGGAAGCGCGCGTGGAAGGCCTCGGTATCCTCTTCATAGGGGATTGCCGGATTGAGATCGGCACCGCCGCCAAACCAGCGCTTGGTGGTGCACAGGAAACGGGTGTTCATATGCACGTTCGGAACATGGGGATTGGCCATATGCGCGACCAGGCTGATGCCGGTGGCGAAAAAGCTCGGATCCTCTTCCGCGCCGTTGATCTGGCCCTGGAATTCTTCACTGAACGTGCCGTCGACGGTCGAGATATTCACGCCGACCTTTTCAAAAATCTTGCCCTTCATCAGGCCCTGGACACCGCCGCCGCCGGGGCTGCCGTCGGGATTTTGCCGGTCCCAGGGAATATAGTCGAATCTGGCATCGCTGCCCGCTTCCGCTTCGATCTTCTCGAATTCCGCACAGATATCGTCGCGCAATTGCTTGAACCAGGTCTGGGCCGTCTGCTGCTGATCATCCAATTGTTTCGTCATGCCGGAAATTGTCCTGTTTGCCTAAGTGCTTCGCCCAGTGCCATGCCAGCGGATACGGCCAGATTCAAGCTGCGCATGCCGGGCGTCATCGGGATGGTGATACGGCCATCGCATTGCTCCTGTACAGTCAGGGGAACTCCTGACCCTTCCGATCCGAACAACAGAATATCATTGTCACGATAGGCGAATCCATAATGCGGTTCCTCTGCCTTGCTGGAGAGCAATATGATCCGGGCCTCGCGGGAATCAACGGTCGCGCAGAATGCATCCCAGTCGGCGTGACGCGTATATCGGACATGGTCGAAATAATCCATTCCGGCCCGTTTCAGGCTGCGGTCACTGAACGGGAATCCACAGGGTTCGATGATATCAACCGCTACGTTCAGGCACGCACAAGTCCTTAATATCGTTCCCAAATTTCCCGCAATCTCGGGCTGATACAATGCTATCCTCATGCAGGGATCACCATGCGCGACAAGTGAATGTTTGGTCAATCGAAAATTCCCTGTTGGCAAACCCTATCCTTCGCGGCTATCAGGCGCGCAAATCACTGCCGGTTCAAGCTGTTGCAAAACAGCATCATACGTTCGGGCGGTCGGGGGTCATAACTATTCTATAGGGCTTGTTTGCATGGCAACGGTTGAAACAGCTGATACGGCAGTCGCAGAAGAAAGCGGCGTTCGCCGCCGGGATTTTATCAATATCGCAGCGGTGAGCTTCGCTGGCGCCGGAGCGGTGGCGACGGTCTTCCCGCTCGTCAACCAGATGAATCCGAGCGCCGACGTGCTCGCCCTCGCATCGGTCGATGTCGATGTTTCGGCGATCGAACGGGGCCAGGCGATCAAGATCTTGTGGCGCAAGCAGCCGGTCTTTATCCGCAATCTGACCGAAGCCGAAATCAGTGCAGCCAATGCGGTCGATATCGCTGCCCTGCGCGATCCGCAAACATTGGCGGAACGGACCGCCATCGGCAAGGAAAACTGGCTGGTCACCATGGGTGTCTGCACCCATCTCGGCTGTGTCCCGCTGGGTGCGGCCGAAGGCGAAAACCAGGGTGAATTCGGCGGATATTTCTGCCCCTGCCATGGTTCGCATTATGATACCGCTGCCCGCATCCGCAAGGGCCCGGCTCCCAGAAACCTGGACGTGCCGGAATATGAATTTCTATCAGATACCGTCGTGAAAATCGGCTAAAGGGCAGAAGAAAATGAGCTTTCCTTGGGCAAAACAATATACGCCAACCACCGAATTCGGTCAGTGGATGGACGAAAAACTTCCCGTTCCGCGCCTCGTCTACAACAGTCTTGGTGCCGGTTATCCAACCCCGCGCAACCTGAACTACATGTGGAACTTCGGTTCGCTGGCCGGCATTTTTCTGGTTGTGCAGATCATCACCGGTGTCATCCTGGCGATGCATTATGCGGCCAATGCGAATATTGCCTTTGACTCGGTCGAACATATCATGCGCGACGTGAACAGCGGCTGGATGATCCGCTATGCCCATGCCAATGGTGCCAGCTTCTTCTTCATCGCCATCTATCTTCATATCGGACGCGGCCTATTCTACGGCTCCTACAAGGCGCCGCGCGAAATGATCTGGTTGCTCGGCGTGGTCATCTATCTGCTCGCCATGGCGACCGCGTTCATGGGTTATGTATTGCCCTGGGGCCAGATGAGCTTCTGGGGGGCCAAAGTGATTACTGGTCTGTTCGAGGCGATTCCGCTGATCGGCAAGCCAATCCAGGAACTGCTTCTCGGTGGCTTTGCTCCTGACAATGCCGCCCTCAACCGTTTCTTCTCGCTTCATTATCTGCTGCCGTTCGTTATTGCGGGCGTGATCATCATGCACATCTGGGCCCTGCACATTCCGGGCTCGAACAACCCCACCGGCGTCGATGTGAAGGGTCCGCAGGACACGGTTCCGTTCCACCCTTATTATACCGCCAAGGACGGCTGGACGCTCGGCGTTGCGCTGATCTTCTTCTCCATCCTGGTGTTCTTCCTGCCCAATGCGCTTGGCCATGCCGACAATTATATCCCGGCCAACCCGCTTTCCACTCCCGCGCACATCGTTCCGGAATGGTATTTCTGGCCCTGGTACGCGATCCTGCGCGCCTTCACCTTCGATTTCCTGTTCATTCCGGCGAAGCTGCTCGGCGTCCTGGCGATGTTCTCCGCCATCCTCGTCTGGTTCTTCCTGCCCTGGCTGGACAGGTCGCCGGTCCGCTCGGGCATCTTCCGGCCCAAGTTCAAGATATTCTTCGGCATTCTGGTCGTCGACGTGCTGATCCTGGGATATTGTGGCGGTGCGCCGGCTGAGGAGCCATTCGTGATGATCAGCCAGTTGGCGTCAGCTTATTATTTTGCGCACTTCCTGATCGTGTTGCCGCTGTTGTCGCGGTTGGAAAAGCCCGAGCCTTTGCCGAACAGCATAACCGAATCGGTAACCGGCAAGCCACTCAAAACTGCCAGCTAAGAATTAGGGACCTGTCGCAATGGTAAGAATTATCGGAATCTTGATTGGCCTGTTCTTTTCAGGCTGGCTCCTGGTCTCATTTGGAATGGGTGCAGTGGAATATGCCACCAACCCTCCGGTGAAACCGGTGGAATATGCATTCCACAAGGCACCGAAGGACGTGGCTTTCCCGTCCGACGGACCGCTGGGCAAATTCGACAACCAGCAGCTGCAACGCGGCTTCCAGATCTACAAGGAAGTCTGTGCGGCCTGCCATTCGCTGCGCCTGGTTGCCTTCCGCAATCTGGAGGAAATCGGCTACAACGAAGCCGAAGTGAAGGCAATTGCTGCCAATTGGGCAATCGGCGTTCCGGACGCGGATCCGAATACGGGCGAAATGACCACCCGTCCCGGGCTGGCTGCGGACAAGTTCCCCATGCCGTTCGCCAATGATATTGCTGCGCGTGCCGCGAACAACAACGCGATCCCGCCAGACCTTTCCTTGATGATGAAGGCCCGTGAAGGCGGAGCGGATTATATCTATTCGCTGCTGACCGGCTATACTGATCCGCCAGCCAATCTCCCCGAAGCCGCCCAGCCGGGACCGGGACTGCACTACAATCCCTATTTCGCGAACCTGAACCTCGCCATGGCGCCACCGCTCGGAGTCGAGGACCAGGTAAGCTATTCCGATGGCACCAAGGCCAGCATCGACCAGATGGCCAAGGATGTATCCGCTTTCCTGATCTGGACCGCAGAACCCAAGCTGGAGGCGCGCCATCAGGCTGGCTGGGCGGTTCTCGCCTTCCTACTGATCGCGACGATCCTAGCCTATCTGTCCTACCGGACAATCTGGGCAGATGTGAAGGCGGAGAAGAAAAAGAAAGCGGAATAGACCGGCTCCATTTTTGCAAACCAATAAAAAGCCCGCTTCTCGCGGGCTTTTTTGCGTCCGCCCGCGGTCTAACGGGAGAGGGAGGAGTCGATCGCTGTCTTCCATCCGGCCAATCTGGCGACCCTGATCCGGGGATCGATATCCGGCTGGTAGATGTCCATATCCGAAATCATCACCGAGGCGGACTCCAGGTTCGGATATATCCCAGTGCCTACCGCAGCCAGCATCGCGGCGCCCAATGCGGTGGTCTCGAAAAACTCGGGGCGCTCGACCCTGATATCGAGAATATCCGCCAGATCCTGCACCATCCAGTCATTGGCGACCATCCCGCCATCGATCCGCAAATTCTGCCAGTCGACGCCGTCGGCGGAAAAGGCGGTTTTCAGATCGTGGCATTGATAGGCCATGGATTCCAGCGCGGCCCTGGCGATATGCGCCTTCTTGGACGAAAAGCTCAGTCCGAAAATGCTCGCGGTGGCATCGGCGCGCCAGTGCGGTGCACCAAGCCCGGCAAGCGCCGGAACCAGATAGACGCCGCCATTGTCGGAAACCGACCGCGCCAGTTCCTCGCTTTCGCCGGCAAATTCCAGCAGCCCGATATCATCGCGCAGCCATTGTATCAGGCTGCCCGCGACAAAGACCGAACCTTCCAGCGCATAGATGCGCTGGCCCGCATGCTGATAGAGAATCGTCGACAGCAAGCGGTTGTCCGACCGCGGAGCGGTCTCGCCGCTGTTGGTCAGGATGAAGGCACCGGTGCCGAAGGTCGCCTTGGTTTCGCCGACGGACAGGCAGGCCTGGCCGATGGTGGCGGCCTGCTGGTCCCCGGCAGAGCCACTGATCGCGATGGCGCTGCCGAAAAGATTTGTTGCGGTCTCGCCGATTTCTCCGGCGCAATCGACGATCCGGGGCAGGGTCTTTTTCGGGATATCGAACATCGCCAGCAGTTCGTCGTCCCAGTCATCGCCATCGAGCGCCATCAGCATCGTTCTGCTGGCGTTGCTGGCGTCAGTCACATGCTGGCCGCCGGTCAGCCGGTAGATCAGATAGGATTCGATCGTGCCGAACGCCAGATTGTCGCCCGCTCCGCGCACTTCGGGGCAGTTTTCCAGCATCCAGCCTATCTTGCTGCCGGAAAAATAGGGATCGAGCAGCAATCCGGTCCTGGCCTGGACCATCGGCTCCAGCCCCTTGGCTTTCAGCATCTCGCATTTTTCCGCGGTTCGCCGGTCCTGCCAGACGATCGCCTTGGCCAGCGGCTCGCCGCTGCGCTTGTCCCAGGCGACGACGGTCTCGCGCTGGTTGGTGATGCCGATCGCCGCAATCTTGTCGGCCCCGCCGGCTTGTTCGATCATTTTCTGGGAGCAGCGCAGGGTCTTGTCCCAGATTTCCGCGGCATCATGCTCGACCAGGCCCGGTTCCGGATAATATTGCCGCAACGCCTCCTGTTGTGACCCGTGCAGCTTGCCGTGCCGGTCGAACAGCATCGCCCGGGTCGAGGTCGTGCCCTCGTCGATCACCAGTATATTCTGCGCCATGTTCCTGCTCTCGTCCGGTTCCTGTCCTGTCGGATCACGCTATAAGCTCGCCTCCAAAAGGCAAGCGAAAGCCGTCCATATTGCATTGCAGCATTGCGCAAATCGCCGGACCCTTTATGACGGCGACCATGTATGATCTGGCAATAATCGGCGGCGGCATCAATGGCGTCGGAATTGCGCGCGATGCGGCGGGCAGGGGGCTGAAGGTGCTGCTGGTCGAGCGCGACGATCTAGCCTCCCACACCTCCTCGGCCAGTACCAAGCTGGTCCACGGCGGTCTGCGCTATCTCGAACATTATGAATTCAACCTTGTGCGCAAGGCGCTCAAGGAACGCGAAGTGCTGCTGCGCGCCGCCCCCCATATCATCTGGCCGATGCGCTTCGTGCTGCCGGTGGACAAGGGCATGCGCCCCGCCTGGCTGCTTCGCCTGGGCCTGTTCCTCTATGATCATCTCGGCGGCCGCGATATCTTGCCGGGCACCAAAAGCGTCAACCTGCTCGCCGATCCTCGCGGCGACCCGCTGCAGAAGCGGCTGAAAAAGGGGTTCGCCTATTCCGATTGCTGGGTCGAGGATGCCCGGCTGGTCTCGCTGACCGCCCGCGATGCCGCCAGCAGGGGTGCCGAGATCCGGACGCGCACGGAATGCACCGGACTGGATCGCGGTGCCGATAGCTGGCAGCTGCAGCTCCGGCACGATGGTGAAACAAGGATCGAACAGGCCAGGGTGCTGGTCAATGCGGCAGGCCCCTGGGTAGACCCCGTCACCGCCCTCTATGATCGCAGCAATCATGCAGCGAAGCTGCGCCTGGTCAAGGGCAGCCATATCGTGGTGAAGCGCAAATATGAAGGCGACCACAGTTATATTTTCCAGAACCGCGATGGCCGCATCATCTTTGCCATTCCCTATGAAGGCCAATATACGCTGATCGGAACTACTGACCAGCCGTGGAGCTATGCCGAAGGCGACCCCCGGATCAGCGACAGCGAAATCAACTATCTGTGCGAGGCCGCCAGCGAATATTTCGAGATACCGGTAACCCCGGACGACATCGACTCTACCTATTCCGGCGTGCGCCCTTTGTTCGACGATCACAGCCGCAGCGTCGCCACGGTGACCCGCGATTTTGTCTTCGACTATGACAATATCGGCGGCGCCCCGGTGCTGTCGGTCTTTGGCGGCAAGATCACCACCTACCGGGTGCTGGCGCTGCAGGCGATCCGGACATTGTCGGACGCGCTGGACATCGACGGCGGCGACTGGACCAGGAAGGCGCATCTCCCGGGCGGCGATTTTGCACCGGATGGCTTTGCATCTCTGGTCGACCAATATGCAGTCAGGTGGCCGTTCCTCGATCGCGCCGTTCTGCACCGTCTGGTTCGTGCCTACGGCACCGACACTGCCGTCATGCTGGACTCCGCCGGGAGCCTCGCGGAACTGGGCCAATCATTCGCAGCGGGCCTGTACGAGATCGAACTGCGCTGGCTGATCGACAAGGAATTTGCCTGCACCGCCGAGGATGTCCTCTGGCGGCGGTCAAAACTGGGACTGCACATGAGCGATGCCGAGCAGCGAAGCGTGGCAGCATGGTTTGAACAACAGGGCCGGACCGCAAAGGCCGAACTCAAGCTTTCCTGATTGACGAGCCACCAAAGCGGTGGCAATAGCGGCGCATCCGGCTGGTCCGGACATGCGGGTGTAGCTCAATGGTAGAGCAGAAGCCTTCCAAGCTTACGACGAGGGTTCGATTCCCTTCACCCGCTCCATATTTCTCATCTAGCCTCAGAAAACCGCGACCTCTCGGACGGTCTCGTGATCCCTTGTCCCATGGCTTCCCGCAGCCCCAGATTGATATTGTGATTCAAACATCTGCCGCGGCACGCGTCGGTGCCATTCTGCAACGGACAAGGTGCCACCGTGATCGGCGACGTGCCGGGAAAATGCCGTATGCGGAAGGGTACATAAACCCTTCCTGGGCAAACACCGTGCGCTGAGCCCGGGACTAGGTGGTGGTGCTCTTTTTTCGATGCTTCGCGCAGTAAAGCGCTTCATCGGCGGTGGTGAACAGGGTTTGGGGATTATATCCCCCGTCTGCGGAAGCGAAGGCCCAGCCAATCGATACCCTGAGTGTCAACAAGTCACCGTTCCACTGCAGGGGTCTGAGGAGACTGCAATTGAGAGAATGCAATTTAACCTTCGCCTGCGCGCGCGATACCGAAGGGGGCAGCAACACCGCAAATTCATCGCCGCCAATCCGGGAGACCAAATTGGCTTTGATGAACGTCTTGCGAAGATGTTCGGCAAGGTTGACGAGACAGGCGTCACCAGCGGCGTGACCCCACCGATCATTGATCAACTTGAAGTCATCAATGTCAAACAGGATTAGCGTACCGATGTGATCCGATGCAGGTCCATTGCTCGGCTGATCCAGAAAGCGTTGAAAGCGAGTTCTGTTGGCCACGCCAGTGAGCGGATCATGTTCCGCTTGCGCCCTGAGAAGCTCCCATCGCAGGTAATCGTCCGTTATATCCTGTTTCATTCCGAAAAGCATTTCGGTGCGCCCGTTCGAACCGCGAGCGGCTGCGGTAATGCGAATCCAGCGCTCAACACCGTCAGGGCGAAAGATCCGGGCATCGAGTGTGAAGCCATCCCTATTCTCTATAGCCTGCGAACGTTTCCGCTCGAGCAATTCGCGCGATTCCTCGCTATAAAGTTCGATAGTGGCTCCGCGATCCAGCGCTTCGTCGCTGGACAGGCCAAAAATGTCGAAAACACCATCGGTCCAGTCAAGGCGTTCGCTGGCAAGGTCGCATGACCATGCACCGATGGGAACCAGCGCTGCGGCTTGGTCATAAAGGTCCAGATAGCCCAGCCGTTCATCGAAGCTTGTTGATGCAGTCTGATAGTCCTTTTTTGACGTTATTTGGTTCATTGGCTCCACCAGTGGCTACGACTTGAAGCTGCATCTCAGCAGAACAGGCCTTGTTGCCTAACATTACCATGTAAAGATTCTGTTTAACGCAGTTCAGGAACGCCAGAGAGATGGGGCCAAATCCGGCCCGTCAGGCAGAGCCGGCGCTGATCAATGCGGCAATGCCAAGACGCAGCATTTCTTCTGTCGCGGCGTCAGCAACCCCAGTTCCTGCCGTGCGGGCGCACAAAATCGGGGTTGCGTGTAACCATCAGCCGGGGTTGCGCGAACCTTGAACGACCGCTGGCCTCAACCGGCAAGGCTGTTCTATCATTTGCATCCTGTCATCGGTGTGGCACAGACATATGATGACACCACTGCATTGTTTCCTGCCGGCAATATCTCGCAGAGGGCGACCGCAAATCCGCAAGCTATCGACAGGACCTGTTGCATGAAGAAAATTATCATAGTCCTCCTTGTTGCCCTGGCAATTTTTGCCTTCGTCTTTTTCGACGTGGGAGAGATGCTGACGCTGGAGAATCTGAAGAACCAGCAACAATCGATGGACGCGCGCTATCAGGCTTCACCGCTGATGGTCATTCTTGTCTATTTTCTGATCTATGTAGCGGCCACCGCGCTATCAATTCCGGGCGCAGCCATATTGACCCTGGCGGGGGGTGCGATCTTCGGTGTCGTCACCGGCACGATCATCGTATCCTTTGCCTCGACCATCGGAGCGACGCTTGCATTTCTGGGCTCTCGCTACCTGTTCAGGGACTGGGTTCAGGCGCGATTTGGCGATCGTCTGAAGGCGCTGAACGAGGGCATGGCACGCGATGGCGCCTTCTATCTCTTTTCGCTCCGGCTTGTGCCGGTATTCCCGTTCTTTCTGATCAATCTGCTGATGGGGCTGACGCCGATCAAGACCCGCACCTATTTCTGGGTCAGTCAACTCGGCATGCTTTTGGCAACGATTGTCTATGTCAACGCCGGAACGCAGATTGCCCGGATCGATGCCCTGAGCGACATTGTCTCGCCAGGCTTGCTCGGATCCTTTGCCGTGCTCGCCCTAACCCCATGGATCGGCAAGTGGATCATCGCCTTTGTCAAACGCCGCCGCGTCTATGCGCAGTGGACCAGACCGAAAAGCTTTGACCGCAATCTGATCGTTATCGGTGCCGGTGCCGCCGGGCTGGTGTCCTCCTATATCGCCGCGACGGTCAAGGCCAAGGTGACGCTGGTCGAAGCGTCGAAAATGGGAGGTGACTGCCTCAATTACGGCTGCGTACCGAGCAAGGCCCTGATCAAAAGCGCCCGTATCGCCGACCAGATGCGCCGGGCCGATGCCTATGGACTGGAAGCGGTCGATCCCCGCTACAGCTTCACGCGCGTGATGCAGCGTATCCATGCGATCATTGCTGAGATCGAGCCGCATGACAGCGTCGAGCGCTACACCGGGCTCGGCGTCGATGTGGTGCAAGGCTATGCCAGAATCACCGATCCGTGGACGGTCGAGATCAAACGCCATGACGGACAGATACAGCGGCTGACCACACGTTCGATTGTCATCGCTGCCGGCGCCGCACCGCGTGTGCCCGACCTGCCGGGGCTCGACGACGTCGGCTATGTCACGAGCGACACCCTGTGGACCAAATTTGCCGCGCTGGATACCATTCCCGAACGGCTGGTCGTGCTGGGCGGCGGTCCGATAGGGTGCGAGCTGTCGCAAGCCTTCGCGCGGCTTGGTGCCCATGTCACGCAGATCGAGCGTGGTCCGCGTGTCATGCCGCGCGAGGATGACGACGTCTCTGCGATCGCGCTCGAAGGACTGCGGGCAGCAGGCGTCACCGTGCTGACCGATCATGATGCCATTCGTTGCGAGACAGTCGACGGCGAGAAGCGCATGATCGTAGCGGCTGATGGTCAGGAAAAGGCCATTCCCTTCGACGCGCTTCTGATCGCCGTCGGCAGATCGGCACGGCTCAAGGGCTATGGCCTCGAAGACCTGGGTATCCCGACGGACGCGACCATTGTCACGGATGATACGCTGGCAACGATCTATCCCAATATCTTTGCAGCCGGGGATGTATCCGGCCCCTATCAGTTCACCCATGTGGCGTCCCACCAGGCATGGTATGCGAGCGTCAATGCCCTGTTCGGCCATTTGCGCACCTTCCGCGCCGATTATCGGGTCATTCCCCAGGCAACATTCATTGATCCGGAAATCGCCCGGGTCGGTATCAACGAACGGGAAGCGAAGGAACGCGGCGTGGCCTATGAGCTGACGATCTATGCCATGGACGAACTCGACCGCGCAATCACCGAAAGCGCCACCAAAGGCTTCGTCAAAGTGCTTACGATTCCCGGCAAGGACAAGATTCTGGGGGTGACGATCGTCGGCGAACATGCGGGGGAATTGCTGGCCGAATATGTGCTGGCCATGAAACACGGCCTCGGCCTGAACAAGATCATGGGCACCATCCACACCTATCCGACAATGGCCGAAGCCAATAAATATGTGGCGGGCGAATGGAAGCGAAACCACGCACCGGAAAAGCTGCTGGCCTGGGTCGAACGCTATCATCGCTGGCGTCGAGGGTGAGACGCCGCGGTTTCCTGCAGGCGGGCGCTCCTCTATTCCTGTGCTCGCCACCATGGCGGAACGAGGGAGAGGACTTCTATGCTTTCCGCCTGTCCTGCACGCTCTCGAAACTGACCAATGATACCGACGATATCAATTTCAGGGATTCCGATGCCAATGAATTCAGCGCCGACAAGCGGCCTTCGGCCAATGACCGCCGCCATGTTATTTCTACCGTCGGTTTCCTCTATCCGGTTGACGGACTCACGCTAACCGTTGCAGGCTGGTTGCAATCCGGGCAACCGGTCAATCTCGTGCCCGATGCACGGATTTTCGGGACGCAGGATTTTAACGGCGATGGTGCATCTTTCGGGGAGAATTTTGTCGGCAATTCGGATCGCTATCCCGGTACCGCCCGCAATTCGGCGCGACTGCCATGGTCTGCCTCGGTGGATGTCGGCATACGCTATGCGGTACCGGCCTTTGCCGGTCGGCTGGAACTGAGTGCGGACGTGTTCAATCTTCTCAACAGCAATAATCAATCCGGCTTTGCCAATGCCGCGACCACCTCCAATCAGGTCCAGTTCGGGGGAGGAGCGCCGTTCATCCAACGCAACGCCGGCCCACCGCGCCAGTTCCAGTTCGGCGCAGCATGGAAATTCTAGGGGGCACCGCAACCATGACAATCCTGCATCAGGGGCAGGGACTGATCGGGATTTCCTTCCTGCTCATGCTGGCCTGGGCCTTGTCCGAGGATCGCAAAATGCGTCCAAGCTGGCGATGGATCGCCGGGGCGGTACTCCTGCAGATTGCCCTGGCCCTGGCGGTTACGCGCATACCTGTAATCTGGACCATCGTCGGATTTGCCAATCAGGCTGTGACCGCGATTGAAAAAGCGACGCTGGTCGGGTCAAGCTACATGTTCGGCTATACCGGCGGCGCGCCAATCCCCTTTGTCACGAAAGCTGGCGAGGATTCCCCGGTCATAATCGCCTTTCAGATATTGCCGCTGATCATCACCTTTTCCGCCCTGTCGGCCTTGTTCTGGCATTGGGGCATATTGCGGGCGATGGTGCGGGGCCTGTCTTGGGCGTTGCGCCGTACGCTTGGAGTCAGCGGCGTGGTCGGACTGGGCGGTGGTGCAACGATGTTTCTCGGCGTCGTCGAATCGCCGCTGGTCCTGCGCGCCTGGTTCGACCGGATGAGCCGGGCCGAACTGTTCACGATCATGGTCATGATCATGGCAACCATCTCGGGCGCGATCCTCATCCTTTACGCCACTACCTTGTCGGATACGGTTCCGAACGCGGTGGGGCACATGATCGTCGCTTCGCTGATTTCCTTGCCCGCGGCGGTGCTGATCGCGCGATTGATGGTACCCGGCGACGGCTCGGTGAGCGCCGAAGACGTGCAACCTGAACTGGCCTATGAAAGCAGCATGGATGCGGTGATCCGGGGGACGATGGAAGGAGTGCAGCTGGTGCTGGCGGTCATCGGGGTGATCATCGTCGTCTTTGCGCTGGTCAGTCTGGTGGATCAGATGCTCACCTGGTTGCCACTGATCGATGGCCAGCCGCTCACCCTCAAGCGGGCCTTTGGCTGGCTGTTCGCGCCGCTGATGTGGGCAATCGGCATCCCGTGGGACCAGGCGCCTGCCGCAGGCGCGCTGATGGGGACCAAATCCATTCTCAACGAATATGTCGCCTATCTCGACCTGGCGGCCATCCCCGCCGGTACCCTGGATGCCCGCAGTACGCTGATCATGACCTATGCCTTGTGCGGGTTTGCCAATCTGGCCAGCGTCGGCCTGCTGGTCTCGACAATCGGTACATTGGCACCGGCGCGGCGTTCGGAAGTGTCGGCGCTTGGCATGAAAAGCTGGATTGCAGGCAATATGACATCGGCGATGACCGCGGCCGTCATCGGGCTGGTGACCCAGGTGTGAAAAAGGATGCTTGACGCAAAACTCCGCCCCTTGATCGATCCGCCGCTCAATGCCCTGGGTCGGCGGCTTGCATCGCTGGGCATTGGGGCGAACAGCATCACGATCACCGGGATGATCCTGGGGCTGGGTTCCGGCGTGATGATTGCGTACAGCCATTTTGCCGCCGGTCTCGCGCTCATTCTGGCCAGTCGGCTGCTCGACGGCCTCGATGGTGCCGTCGCCCGGGCAACACGAATCTCGGACTTTGGCGGCTATCTCGATATTGTCGCCGATTTTGCCTTCTACGTGGCCGTGCCCGTCGGATTCGCGTTCGCGGCCCCGGACAACATGCCCTTCGCGCTGCTGCTGGTCGCCAGCTTCACGCTCACCGGGATCAGCTTTCTGAGTTACGCGGTACTGGCTGCGAAGCGCGGTCTGGTGACCAGCGATCATGGCCAGAAGAGCTTCTTCTACAATACAGGCCTGGCCGAAGGGACCGAGACCATTGTCGCTTTCCTTCTGATGTGCCTGTTTCCAGGCCATTTTCCTGTCATCGCCTCAGTCTTCGCCGTCATGTGCCTGCTGACGGTATTCCAGCGCAGTATTGCGGCCTTCATGACCTTCAAATAAGCTTGGGAGCTGCCCCGTCGTCCAATTTCCGTCTCCCGCGCAACGGACGCGATGGGCGCTGCTTCCGCAAAAATCGATAATTACGGGAAAAATTCATTCGATAAGCGGAAAAGTTGCCCGGCGGATGGCGGGTCGCAAGACCATCCGCCGGACGAGGCTGCGGTAAGGGCGAAAGCTGCGAAGGGTCGCACAATCCGCCCAAACGAAGCTTTTTGACTATCGGACTGTAGCTTCCTGCAGCGTCATTGAACCTTTGACCGTCCGGAATTTCGCCCGGTTGCCGGATTCTGCATCGAGCTGCGCGTTGGTTCTTTTGTCAAAAGCTTCCCATTCCTTGTTGCGCTTTTCGCTTTCGGCGCCACTCGGCCAATAGGGATAGGTTTGCGTCAGGTACATGTTCGGCTCGCCATCGCGGGCATCGACGTTGAAGTAGATCTTGTAATCGCTGATCCAGCCCTTGGACTTGGCGAAGTCCTGATTTTTCTTCCATTCACTCGCAAGATATTTGGCATAGGCCACCGTTCCGCCGTCCTGGATGTAGATGCCGGTCATGGTCGTGTAATCACCGGCTACCAGCGGAAATTCGTCAGCCATGGCGGGCGTGGATAAGGCCAGCGGCGCAGCCATAATCACGGCGGTCGCCATCATCATGTTTTTCATCAAATTCATCGTCATTCTCCTCTGTTATTCGCCCGGAATGAGCGTCTTTGGTAATTTCGTGTGCGGTGATTTATTGAACATCCGTTTCGTCACCGAGACCGAGCGGCTCGCCGCGCAGCACATCTGTAAACTCGCCTATTGCGGCGTGGGAAGAAGGGGAAGAGCGGTGATCGTCAACGTTCATCAACAATGGGCCGGTGTAGGCGGTGAATTCTATTTCGCTTGATGCGAGATCCGTTATCTCGAAATTATCGGGTGCGCTCTGGCTAGCGCAAGCTGTCGGAAAAACTGGCAAATGGACCAAGACAAAAGCCTTGCCGCACAGAAAACTGCTCATCTTACCCCCCTTGCACCCAATCCGACACAGCTCTCCCGATGGCGGCAACGCGGTTTTCCGGGCCGGTCCAGATCGAATAATTCTGTGCAATTTCAGTAGGCTATTGATGCACCCAGGGGCAGTATTGCGTCAACGCCCGCTACCGTCAAAAAAGCGTCAATAATACGCCAGGTGATGTGCGACGGTCTTTTGGAACAAGCAGCTGCCCGATGCACTACAGCGGGGCGAGGGGACTCAGAACAGCTTGAGACCCGACGGGAGTGTCTTTGGGGGCGTATCGACCAGGACCGCCTGCGCAGCCTTCAGGGAACCGACCAGATCGCGGGGGCTGAATGGCTTGCTCAGACATCCGAGCGCCGGTGTTGCATCGCGATCTGCCGGGCAGTTGCCGCTGACATGCAGCGAAGGGATATTTTGTTCGGCAAGCCAACTGGCGAGCGACAGGCCGCTGTCACCATCCGCCAGATTGATATCGACCAGCGCGAAATTGCATTCCCGTTCGCGGACAATATGCTGGGCTTCGGCAATATTGCTCGCGCATCCGGTTACGACGATGCCGTTGCTTCGGAGGATGGATTCCATTTCCATCGCCACCAGCAGCTCGTCTTCCACAATCAGCACCCGCATTGATTTGCCCCAAGTCACATTAATCTGCCGCCCGCAGCGGAGTCGGCTCAAAAATGATCGAAAAAGTCGTTCCCTGATCGGACGCGGAGAAGGTCAGCTCCCCCCTCAATTGCTGGACAAGCGCATAAGACACGCGCATTCCCAGACCGGCGGAAGTCGCCGGATCGAACCCGGTTGGCAATCCGATCCCATCGTCCTTTATCTCGATTTCGATTTTTCCATCGTGGCATCTACGCACGGCGAGCGAGACCGTTCCCTCCGCCTCATCGTCAAACGCATATTTGAGCGCGTTGGTGACCAGTTCGTTGACCACGATTGCCAGCGGTATGGCCTGATCGAGCAGTAGCATCACAGCCTCGTCACATTCCGCATCGGCGGTAACGCCGTCGTTGGGTTTCAGGGCTTCGACCGTGTCGGCAACGAGACTTCCCAGAAATGCACCCGCCTCGATGCGATCATGCATGCTGGAAAGATAAAGCTGCCCATGCAGGCGGGCGACCACGCCAATACGGGCCCTTGCATCTTCCAGATTATGCTTGAGTTCGTCCGACCCCTGTCCGGCTTGCAACGACAACAGCGAGTTGACCAGCTGCAGGCTGTTCTTGACCCGGTGATTGACTTCGTAAAGCAGCATGTCCTTGGCATCGAGCGCTTCCTGGAGCGCCCGTTCGTTGGCCCGGGTCCGGGTCACATCGCGAATGGTCAGGACTGCCGCTATCTTCTCGCCTTTTTCGTCATAGACCGGCTTCGCATTGCCCTTTGCCAGGACTTCAGAGCCGTCGGCGCGGCAGATGATCCACTCGCTTTCCGCCGTGGTGATATTGTCCCGGACGGCACGGGTCAGCGGCAGCTGTTCGACAGGATAAGGTTCCCGGTCCAGCGTCAGAAGCTGAAAGGTCGAGGCATAATCTTCCGGAGCCACCCCGAGCTGTTTCTGGCCATGAAGTATTTGCGCCATTTCATTCATATATGTGATGTCGCCATCGGCATCGGTGATGATCACGCCTTCACCCAATTGGTCCAGTATCGCCTGGCGTTCCGCGAGCACGCGCTCCAGCGCGTAGCTTTGTTCCTTGAGCCGCCGGGCGGTTTCTTCCTGTTCCGAGACATCGATATTGATGCCAAACCAGTGGGTGATCTGGCCATCCCGGTCACGATAAGGCGTGATCCGGGTCAGGAACGGGCGATAGCGGCCGCTGGCGCTGCGCAGGGGAAAGGTCATGTCAAAGGCCTGCCCGGAGGCAATGGAAGCAATCCACGCCCGCATGACATCGGGAAGCTTGTCCGGGTCGTGAACCGACTGCCACCCCCAGCCTTCCATCTCGGCGGCTGTGGTACCGCAATATTCGTGCCAGCGGTTGTTGTACCAGATAATATAGCCGCTTGCATCGGCCATCCAGCACAATACCGGCATATTATTGGCGAATTCCTTGAACAGGAGCGGATCCGCTCCTTCATCCGCTTTTGCGTCACCGGCCGACAATATAGACATTGGGTGTTCTTCCCGCATAATTCCTTGTTACCCTGGCCAATAAATAGAATGTGAACCCTGGTCGAACGAAATATATCATGGTCACTCTTGATGCCATCCGGTTCGGCCATTGCGCTTTCTGCGGCCCCTTTGGATGGAGAGCCGGGACTGATACAATTTGCGACAATTTTCTCCTGTTCTGACAAAGTTCAGCGACAAGTAACTATTAAAAGAACAGCTAAGACGGAAGGAACAGACCGTCTCCCTGAACTGGAACATGAGGAATATGGACATGAAAAAAGCAATTCTGATCTCGAGCGCCACCGCGATGCTGATGGCCGGCGGTATCGCCATCGCCGCTCCCGGTGACCGCGGCATGCGGGCCGATACCGATGGCGACGGTGCCGTGGGCCGCGCCGAACTGACCGCTTCGCTCGACAAGCGCTTCGCCCGGATGGACGCGAATGGCGATGGCCAGCTGTCCAGCGCCGATCGGCAAGCCAGGCAGGCCGAACGTTTCGCCAAAAAGGACACCAACGGTGACGGCGAACTGTCACCGGCAGAAATCGAATCCGCTCGCGCCGCGCACAAGGCCCAGCGCTTTGCCCGCATGGACAAGGATGGCAACGGCAAGCTGAGCCCGGAAGAGGCGCAGGCCATGCATGGCAAGCGCCGCGGCAAGGCCATGGGCGGCGGCAAGGGCATGCACGAAGGCATGCGCGGCCATCGCGGTGGTCATGGCATGATGATGATGGCCAAGGCGGACACCAATGGCGACCAGCAGATCAGCAAGGCCGAATTTACCGCTGCCGCGCTCGCTCGCTTTGACACGGCCGATGCCAACAAGGACGGCAAGGTCACAAAGGAAGAGCGGCAGGCAGCCCACAAGGCCATGCGCGGCGAATGGAACAAAAGAGGCGGTTAATCCCTGAACCTCTCTTTTGCGAACGGATCGTCAGCCAATCCCCCTTCTCAAACTGGCTGACGGTCCGTTTCTTTTTGCGATTGCTGTGATAGGGCAAGCCCATGGTGCACAAGACTCACATATTGCTGGTCGATGACGAGGCCTCGCTGCGCGAGCCGCTGGCGGACTATCTGGTCAGGCAGGGATTCAAGGTGCAGCAGGCGAGCGACGCCAGCGTAGCCCGGTCGCTGCTCAACGCCTATGATTTCGACATCATCCTGCTCGACATCATGATGCCCGGCGAGGACGGCCTCAGCCTGTGCCGCTTTGTCACCGACAAGACCGAGATACCGGTCATTTTTATCAGCGCCCGCACCGAGGAAACCGAACGGATCATCGGCCTGGAACTCGGTGCCGACGATTATATCACCAAGCCGTTCAGCCCGCGCGAGCTGGTCGCCCGGATCAAGGTCGTCCTGCGCCGCGCCGAAAAGGGCGGAACCCGGCAGGTGGCTATGTCCGGCGGCGTCTATCAGTTTTCCGGCTGGACCCTGAAATGCGACAAGCGCAGCCTGGTCGACTCAGAGGGCGTCAATATATCGCTGTCGACCGGCGAATATCAGATGCTGCTGGCGTTGGTGTCGCGCGCCGGCAAGATACTCAACCGCGACCAGCTGCTCGACATCACCCAGGGCCGCGAAGCGCATGCCTTCGACCGCGCCGTCGACAACCAGATCAGCCGGCTGCGCCGCAAGATCGAGGCCGATCCGAAAAATCCCGAAATCATCAAGACCGTGTGGGGCGGCGGCTATGTCCTTGCCGGCGAGGTCAAGTCGCTTTGATGCGCCAGCGAATTCGATTGTGGCCGAAAAGTCTGGTCGGGCAGCTGCTGCTGGTCGTGGCGCTGATGCTGCTGCTGGCGCAGGGCATCAACAGCTTCCTGCTCTACCGGGGGGCGCAAAACCAGAATCTCGTCGAAGCGTCCACCGCTGCGGTCTCGCGCATCGCCTTTGGTCTGGATCGACAGGCTGGCGATCGCCCGGTACGGCGGGGCGGAGCGATGCGGGCGCGCCGCTGGGGCCAGCTGAAATATGGCGCTGACAGTGCCGTTGCCGACAATATGCAGCGCCTGCCGGAGCTTGAGATGCGTGCGGGCCAGGCCTTTGCCAATATGGGCATAGGTTTTTCCGAGATTCGCGCCACCTACATCAGGACACTGACACCCGGCATGACCGGCCATCTGATCGGCGCCAATCGCGGTGCATGGCGCAACAATCCGATCAACCGGTCGATGGGCGGCAGGCCGACACCAACAGAAACCAGGGGTTTCGTGATCATTTCTGCGCAGCAGCCGGACGGCCGCTGGGTGAGCATCGCCTCCGTTGTTCGCGAGCGTTCCACGTTGCTGGTCCGGTCGCTGCTGTTCCAGACAATCACCATTTATCTGTTGATGCTGGTCCCGCTGATCCTGCTCGGTCGCTATATTTCGCGCCCGCTGAAATCGCTCACCGCCAAGGCCCATGGCTTCCGGCCCGGCGATGCCGGGGAACTGCCGGAACAGGGACCCCCCGATACCCGCGAACTGATCCGGGCGTTCAACGCCATGAGCAGGCGCGTCAGCCACATGATCAAGGAAAAGGACGTGATGCTCGGCGCGATCGGGCATGACTTGCGCACGCCGCTGGCGGCACTCCGCGTCCGCGTCGAGAATGTCGAGGACGAGGTCGAACGCGAACGGATGATCGCCGGCATCGAGGATATCGACCATACGCTCGACGACATCCTGTCTCTTGCCCGTCTCGGGCGCTCGCAGGAGCAGGCGGACCCGGTCGATATCCGCTCGCTGATCGAAACCATTGTCGACGAATTCACCGATCTGGGTCACGATGTCCATTATCAGCGGGGAGAGAAGCACAGCGCCCTGATCCGCGAAACGCTGGTGCGCCGGGCGCTGCGCAATCTGATCGGCAATGCCATAGCCTATGGCAAGACGGCGGACATATCTGTGGAAAAGTCTGGTGACAGGCTGATGATACATGTCGACGACGAGGGACCGGGCATCGCCGACGCGAAAATCGACTCGATGTTCGAACCTTTCTACCGAGGTGAGGAATCACGCAATCGCGCCACCGGCGGCTCCGGTCTGGGGCTGACGCTGGCGCGCGCCATCGCCCGGGACCATGGCGGAGACATAATCCTGAGCAACCGGGAAAAGGGCGGTTTGCGCGCCACGCTGCTGTTGCCGGCCGGCTAGTTTTCGCTCGTCTCCGGCACCGCCTCGGCCGCCGGAGCGCCGATGCCGTCGGCGGCCAGCTGGGCATCAATATCCTGTTCCAGCAGCTTGACCGCTTCATCGGCCGCTTCTTCGAGAGATTGTGCCTCTTCCTGAATCTGCTTCTCGGTTTCGGCAATGGCTTCGTCACCCTGTTCCTCGACCGGGGTTTCGGAACAGGCCGCGAGCGCCAGCGCGACCGGCATCAGGAGCAGTCGGATTCTCATTCCTTGGCCGGCATCGTAAGGTCGGCGTCGCTATTGGCCACGATCGACAGCACCGTCGTCCACGCCGCGACATTCTGGCGCATTTGTTCCGGATCGATCTTGTCCAGCGTGTCATCCGGCGTGTGGTGCAGGTCGAAATAGCGGGTGCCGTCCTGCTGCAGGTCGATGACCGCGAGATTGTTGTTGGCGATAATTGCCTGAACATCCGCGCCGCCGCTCGCTTTCTGCTGTCCGCGCCCGATACCGAGCGGCTGCAGGGCGATTGCGATCTCGTCGGCCAGCGGCTTGGCGCTTTCCGGCAGGTTGAATTCCACCCGCCAGACCCGGTCGGCACCGAAATCCGATTCCATGGCCAGCGCGTGATTGTCCCCGGTGCGCGCCGCGCCATAGGCCTTGCCGCCCCACAGGCCGACTTCCTCTGCACCGGCCCAGAGCAGGCGGATGGTGCGCTTTGGCTGGCCAGCCGCCATTATCTGCTTCGCCGCCGCCGTGATGATCCCGCAACCGGCACCGTCGTCAATCGCGCCGGTGCCCAGATCCCAGCTGTCGAGATGACAGGCGATCACGATCATGCCCAGCGACGGATCGCTGCCCGGCAGTTCGGCGATCACATTGCCCGATTCCTGCTGGCCAATATTCTGCGGGGTCAGCACCAGATTCAGCGTGACCGCTTTGCCCCGCGACAGCATCCGCTGCAGATTTTCCGCATCGGGAATCGACAGCGCGCCTGCCGGAATCGGCGTCACACCTTTATCGAAATTGGTGTTGCCGGTGTGCGGATTGCGGTGATGGTCGGTACCCGCGGACCGGATGACGATCGCTGCCGCGCCCTTCTTGGCGGCGATATTCGGCCCGACGAAGCGCGCTGGACCAAAGGCGCCATAGCTGGACCCGTCCTGGGTCGACTTCATTGCATGGCTGACAAAGGCGATCTTGCCCTTCAGGCTGCCGTCCGGTGCCGCGATCAGATCCTGCAGCGTCGGAAAATAGGCCACTTCGGCGGTCAGGCCCTTGGCGCCGGTGCTGCCGCTGTTGCCGAGAGCGGTGACCGCCAGCTTCTGCGGGAACGGGCTGACGACCGTGGCCGTTTCCTCGCCCCGGACCCAGGTCGGCATCATATAGGGCTCGTTGCGTACATTGCTGAATCCCAGCGCGTTCAGCTTGGCAATGGCCCAGTCTCTGGCCCGTGCTTCCGCCTCGGTGCCCGCCTGGCGCGGTCCGATCTCGGTGGTCAGTCCCTCGACGATATCATAAGCGACATCGTCTTTCATCGCCCCCGCCTGCAACGCCGCGATATCGGGAGGGGTGGCCAGGGCAGTGGTGGACAGGAACAGCGCGACCGCGCCAGCGAGCATGTTGGATGTTTTTCTCATGCAGCGCTGACTAACCCGCCTTTTGCGCTTTGCCAATGGTCTCTTGCGACTGGCGGGTGGAATAGCTACATAAGCCCTGAATATAACCTGTCATCCCGGCGCAAGCCAGGATCTCCTCAACCCGAGCGCGAAGCCGACCGAGATTCCAGCTTTTGCTGGAATGACGAGCAACATTGAAAGCGAATCCGATGGCCCTCCAATATAGCTATGTCATGAAGGGTCTGACCAAGACCTTCCCCGGAGCCCCCAAGCCGGTGCTCGACAATATCCACCTGCAGTTCCTGCCGGGCACGAAAATTGCCATCATCGGCAAGAACGGCGCCGGCAAGTCGACCCTGATGAAGATCATGGCCGGCCAGGACGAGGAATATCAGGGCGAGGCCTGGGCAGGCGAGGGCATCCGCGTCGGCTATCTGGCGCAGGAACCGCAGCTCGACGAGAGCAAGACGGTCAAGGAAAATGTCATGGACGGCGTCCGCGAAGTCGCGGATCTCGTCGGCCGCTTCAACCAGATTTCCGAGATCATGGGCGATCCGCCGGAAGACGCCGATTTCGACGCGCTGATGGAGGAAATGGGCGAGCTGCAGGAAAAGATCGACGCGGTCGATGGCTGGACGCTCGACAACCAGCTGGAAATCGCGATGGAAGCCCTGCGCTGCCCGCCGGGCGACAGCCCGGTGGCAGATCTTTCCGGTGGCGAGAAACGCCGGGTGGCGCTCTGCCGCCTGCTGCTCGACAAGCCGGAAATCCTGATGCTCGACGAACCGACCAACCATCTCGATGCGGAAAGCGTCGCTTGGCTCGAGAAACATCTGATCGACTATGCCGGCAACGTCATTCTCGTCACCCATGACCGCTATTTCCTCGACAATGTCGTCAACTGGGTGCTCGAGATCGACCGCGGCAAGGGCCTGCCGTTCGAAGGCAATTATTCCAGCTGGTTGGAAGCCAAATCGAAGCGCATGGCGCAGGAAGAGCGCGAGGACAAAAGCCGCCAGAAGGCAATCGAGAACGAACTGCAGTGGATGCGGCAAAGCCCGAAGGCGCGGCAGACCAAGTCCAAGGCGCGTATCAAGTCGTTCGACGATCTCGTCGCCTCGCAGGAAAACCGCGTGATCGGCAAAGCGCAGATCCTGATCCAGACTCCGGAACGGCTCGGCTCCAAGGTGATTGAGGCCAAGGGACTGACCAAGGCTTATGGCGACAAATTGCTGTTCGAGGATCTCGAATTCTCGCTGCCACCGGGCGGCATTGTCGGCATTATCGGCCCGAACGGTGCCGGCAAGACCACACTGTTCCGGATCATCACCGGACAGGAGACACCCGACAGCGGTTCGCTGGAACTGGGTGAAACCGTCAAGCTCGGCTATGTCGACCAGAGCCGCGACACGCTCGACGCGTCCAAGAATATCTGGGAAGAAATTTCGGGCGGCCACGACTATTTCACCTTCGGCAAAAATGAAGTCCAGACCCGCGCCTATGTCGGCGCCTTCAACTTCAAGGGTGTCGACCAGCAGAAGAAAGTCGGCCAGCTCTCCGGCGGCGAACGCAACCGCGTCCATCTCGCCAAGATGCTGAAAGAGGGCGGCAATGTATTGCTGCTCGATGAGCCAACTAACGATCTCGACGTCGAAACCCTGCGTGCGCTGGAAGACGCCCTCGAAAACTTCGCCGGCTGCGCCGTGGTCATCTCGCATGACCGCTTCTTCCTCGATCGGCTCGCGACGCATATTTTGGCGTTCGAAGGGGATAGCCATGTGGAGTGGTTCGAAGGCAATTTCGAGAGCTACGAAGAAGACAAGCGGCGTCGTCTGGGCGATGCTGCGGATCGGCCTACTCGGGTTGCGTACAAGAAATTGACTCGGTGAGTTTGTAGGAGAAGCTGGCTATTTCTTGAGTGAAGACTGAATGAATTTCGTCATGCTGAACTTGATTCAGCATCCAGAGCGGCACTCATTGAATGCTCTGACTTGACGCTCTGGATACCGGATCAAGTCCGGTATGACGGCCGTGAGGCAGATAATTCTTCATGGTAGTGGATCGAAGCCCAAATCTTCAGCCAAATCGCGCCATGTCGGGTTATCACTTTCGAACAACGCCAGCTTCCACTTGCGTTTCCAATTCTTGATTTGCTTTTCGCGCATGATGGCACATTCCATGGTCGCGTGCATTTCAAACCAGACAAGGCGCTTGATGCAGTGTCTCTCTGTAAAGCCGAGGATTAAACCTTCACGGTGCTGATATACACGCTGCATGAGGTTTGACGTGACGCCCGTATAAATGGCTCCATTGCGGAACTTGGCCATGATATAGACAGCAGGCTGTTTTTCCATCGGGCAATGCTAGCCGCACTGGATGTCGGATCAAGTCCGGCAGGCGACAGTTTCGGCCATTCGTACCAATTATGATTATGAATTCGTTATGCTGAACTCGATTCAGCATCCAGAGCCGCATTCATCGACTGCTGTATCTTGACGCTCTGGATACCGGATCAAGTCCGGTATGACGGCGATGTATCTCCCACCAAACAAACCCCAACAATTGGCAATCACCACCACCCTTTCACCGCGAGGAAGAAGGCTGCGATTAGCCGAACCGCCTTTTCCTGCAACAACACCATACCTATATCATCAGGATGACCAACTCCCCCACCATCTGTACCGCCGTCCGCTGCTGGCCGAAATGGCGCAGACCGGCGTCGCGCTCGAAGCGCTGATCCGCCATGTCGTGATCCACGAGGTCGGCCATCATTTCGGTCTCAGCGATGCCGACATGCACGCGATCGAGGATAGCGTCGAGGACTGAAGGCGCCGGAGCGAATCAGCCCTGGTAGGTCGGCGATTCCTTGCCCGCCAGGCTGACCCCGACAATCGCCGCCATCGCCGCGATAAAGCCGGGAATGATCTCGTAAACCCCAGGCCCGCCCATGAACGCGCTGTTCCAGCCCATCGCGATCCAGAATATCACCACCAGCGCCCCGGTCACCAGTCCGGCGACCGCACCCGTGCCGGTCATCCGGTCCCAGGTCAGCGACAGCAGGATCAGCGGCCCGAACGCCGCGCCAAAACCGGCCCAGGCGTTGCTCACCAGCCCCAGCACCTTGCTGTCCGGGTCCCGGGCGATATAGATCGCCACCAGCGCGACCAGCGCCACCGCGAGCCGTCCGACATTGACCAGCTCCCGCTCGCTGGCACTCTTGCGCAGAAACAGGCGGTAGAAATCCTCGGTCAGCGAGCTGGACGAGACCAGCAGCTGCGAGCTGATCGTGCTCATGATCGCCGCCAGCAGCGCCGCCAGCAGGAATCCGGTGATCAGCGGATGGAACAGCGCATTGGCCAGCAGGATGAAGATCGTCTCCGGATCCTCCAGCACCAGCCCGTTGCGCTCGACATAGGCGCGGCCGGTGATGCCGACGCCGATCGCGCCGATCAGCGCCACGCCCATCCAGCTCATGCCGATATTGCGCGCCGTTGCCACCTGCGGCACCGAGCGGATCGCCATGAACCGGACGATGATATGCGGCTGGCCGAAATAGCCGAGCCCCCAGGTGATCGCGGAGAGAAAGCCGATGAATGACAGGCCTGCGGTCAGGCTGAGGAAATCGGGATCGACCCCGGCGAGCGTCGCCACCACGGCGCTTGCCCCGCCGTCATCGGTCAGCACCACGATCGGCATCAGCACCAGCGCCACCACCATGATGCAGCCCTGGACAAAGTCGGTCAGGCTCACGGCCAGAAAGCCGCCGACCATCGTGTAGGCCAGCACCACGCCCGCGGTCATCCAGATGCCGGTCATATAGTCGCTCATCCCGGTATCGCCGAACAGCCCGGCAAAGCTGGTCTCGAACAATTTGCCGCCGCCGACCAGGCCGGCTGCGGTATAGACGGCGAAGAACAATACGATGATGATCGCCGAGGTCACCCTCAGCGCCAGCGCCTTGTCGGGAAAGCGGTTGGCGAGAAATTCGGGGATGGTGAGGGCATTGCCCATGCGCTCGGTCTGCTCGCGCAGCCGCGGCGCGACCACGATCCAGTTGACCAGCGCGCCGACAAACAGCCCGATCCCGATCCACACCTCGACCAGCCCCGCCGCATAGAGCGCGCCCGGCAGTCCTAGCAGCAGCCAGCCCGACATGTCCGACGCGCCGGCGGACAGCGCCGCTACCGCCGGGTGGAGATTGCGCCCCCCCAGCAGATAGCCTTCGCTGCTGTCGGTGGACTTGCGCCAGGCATAGAAGCCGATCGCGAGCATCAGGATGAAATAGAGGGCGAGTGAAATCAGGGTTCCGGTCTGCATCCGGCATACATAACGATTTCGGCGCGGGAGTCACTATTTGCGTTTTTTGAGCGGTGAATTGAGCTTCTCTGTCCCCCTTCTCCCGTGAGGGAGAAGGATATTAAGGCTTATGCGCGAAGCGGATTAGCCGGAGTTGGATGAGGGTGTTCCGGCGGTCGTTTGGTACGCCTCTCGAGCGGCAGTACACCCTCATCCAGCTACGACTAGGCAGCAAGCTGCCAAGTCTCCGCATCCTTCTCCCTCACGGGAGAAGGTAAAGCCCCCTACCGCAACCGTTTCACGAACAGATGCCCGTGGTCATCGCGCTTGGTCTGGAAATTGGGCACGCTCTCGAACATTTCCGAAAGACGGGAGAAACCATAGTTGCGGACATCGAAGCTGGACCGGTTGCCGGCGATCTTGCCGACCTCGCTGAGGCTGGCATAGCCCTCGGCGTCGCGCTTGGTCGCCTGATAGGCGTCGATCAGCAGGTTGAGCAGTTCGTCATCGACCTTGCCGCTGCTGTCGCCGTTGCCGGAGCTTTCGGGTTTCGCCGCCGCCCTGACGTCACCTTTGCCGCCGCCGCGATTGCGCTTGTCCGCCTTGATCAGCGCATCGACATCGATGAAGCGGCTGCACGCCTGGCGAAAGCCTTCCGGCGTCTTGGCGCTGCCGAAGCCGTAAACCGGCAGGCCCTCCTGCCGGATCCGCATCGCCAGCGGCATGAAGTCACTGTCGCTCGACATGATGCCGAAACCGCCGACCTTGCCGCGGAACAGCAGGTCCATGGCGTCGATCGTCATCTTCATATCGGTGGCATTCTTGCCCTTGGTCAGGTCGAACTGCTGCTGCGGCTCGATGCCATATTTGTGCAGGATATCGACCCAGCCCTTCAGCGACTGCTTGCGCCAGTTGCCATAGGCGCGGCGGATATTGACCGTCCCGAGCTCGGCCAGCGCGGTGAGCACCGGGTCGATGCCGTTGTGGCTGGCATTGTCGGAATCGATCAGCAGGGCGATATTGTCATTATTCTGGTACATGGCGCTTTGATGGACTGACAGGGGAGGGCGTTCAAGTGGAAAAAGCAAACCATCCAGCAGCGAGACCGGATCGATCATATGCTCGCATTCTATATTTCGTCAGATCAATTGGCCGGTCGATCCCGCAATCACGGGACCAGCCAGCTGCCGTCCCACCTGCTCGCCGCCGCATTCCATTGAAACAGGGCGCGGCGATGACCGCGGTGTGCGAGATACAGCCATTCGATAGCCTCCACTTCGACCAGCAATATGGCAAAATTGGCGCGGGCCGGGCGCAGCTGTTCCGGCGTGGGTTTCACGCCCTCGATCGCGCAAGCAAGACCGGAGGTCGGCGCATCGACCGCGCTTCCGGGCGCAGGTTCGGCGAGATAGCAACGCTGTCCATAGAGCGATGCCTGCTCCCATGCGGCATCCGTCTCGGGTCCGGTCGACTGAATGACCGCCTTTCCGGACAGCCGCAGTTGCACCTTGGCCTCGGGATGATAGCCGAGCAGCGAAACACCGCCAGCCTGGCCGATCTCGCTGACCTTCGCTCCGCGCCGATCGGTATTGAATCGCATGCGGCGGCGGTCCTGGTCCACTTCCCGCAGGACCATGATCCGCTGGCTTGCCATGCCGGCGCTGGTGACCGTTGCCACCGCAGGCGTGTGCAGCGGCGAACGGCGGTCCGTCGCACCCACATGTAAAAGCTTCCATGCTTGCTGAAGAGTCAGGCTCAAATTATTGAGAAATGGTTCTTCCTTGATTCCAGTCATTCCACGGCAGCAAATTCGCCCCTGGCTTCGTCGAGCGTGAACAGCGTCGCTTCGCCAATCGCATACCAGGCACCGTGCAATTTCAGTTCGCCGCGTTGCTCGCGCTCCGCAATGAAGGGAAAGGTGCGCAGATTCTCGAGACTGATCTTGACCGCTTCCAGTTCCAGTGCGCGCTGCGGATCTCGAGGGTCGTCAGCGAGCACCCGGTTGCGGGCATCGGTAATGATCGACATCCAGTCATCGATGAAACTGTGGCCGGCAACGCCAAGGTCGCCGCCCTTGAGCGCCGCGCTGATGCCGCCGCACTGGCCATGGCCCATCACCACCACATGCTTGACGTTGAGGCCGGTAACCCCGAATTCGATCGCGGCCGACGCGCCATGGATACCGCCGCGGCTGTCAAAGGGCGGCACGAGATTGGCAACATTGCGCAACGCAAACATCTGGCCCGGCCCGGTGTCGAAAATCGTCGCCGGATCGACCCGGCTGTCGCAGCAGGAAATGACCATCACCGGCGGGTTCTGGCCATGTCGCGACAGTTCATCGAATCGCGCTTTTTGTCGCGGATAGTTATATTCGCGAAATCTCTTGTAACCATCAAGCAAGGCATTGAATTCAGGCATTAAAAACGTTCTCCACGGATAACTTCAACATTGCCGATGGTGATCAGCAGCCCGTAACTTTCGAGCAGCGGAGCGACCGCATCTGCGAACCGGGCGGCTTTTTCCTCGCTGGCGATCATCAGGACAATCGATTTTGCTGCCGCTCCGGTGATCTCGTCATGATCCCAGCGACCGTCACGGCCGCCGCCCGAGGCAATTTTGATGACGCTCCAGCCCGAAATGTCGACCTTTTTCACATAGTTGATGATTTTCGGCACCAGCGGCGTGTCGACCAGAATCTCGATGCGTTTGCGCAAAACGGTTGCGACCATGAATTACCCCAGAAAATTGGCCAAAGCGGCAAAGAGCGAAATACCGAAAATTATGTTGAAAGGGAAGGTGATACCCAGAGACATCGACAGATAGATGCCGGGATCGGCCTGCGGCAAGGCCAGCCGCATCGCCGCCGGCACCGCAATATAGGAAGCGCTGGCGCATAAAACGCCCAGAATCGCCGCGCTGCCGGGATCCAGGCCGATCAGCGTGCCGACCACCGTCCCGATGCTGCCGTTGATCATCGGCAGCAGGATCGCCAACAGGGCCAGCGGCATAGTAATCTTGCGCGTCTGGATCAGGCGGCGGGCGGCGATCAGGCCCATGTCGAGCAGAAACAGGCACAAGACGCCGTTGAAACCGACCGCAAACAGCGGCTTGATCGGTTCGAACCGGGCCTCCCCGGCGACCATGCCGATGGCGAAGGCACCGAGCAGCAGGATCACCGAGCCATTGGTCAGGACTTCGTGAAGCAGATTCGGCCGTTCGCCGGCAGCGGAACCCGTCGCTGGTATCGCTTCAGTCTTTTTCGCATAAGCGCGCGCCAGCAGCAATCCGGTGATGATCGCCGGGGTTTCCATCAATGCCATGACTCCAACCATGAAGCCGTCGGGACGCATCCCCTGACCGGCCAGCAGCTCGACCGCGGTCACGAAGGTGACCACGCTGACCGAGCCATAATGGGCGGCAACCGCACCCGCATCGCTGGCGTCCAGCTTGCCGAAAGACCGCAACAGGAAAAAGGCCAGGATCGGCAGGGTCAGTCCCAGGACCACGCCCGCGATTGCGGCAGAGACCAATGCATCGGAAAAGCCCGTCGACGCGACCTCGACGCCGCCCTTCAGACCGATCGCGGTCATCAGATAGATCGACATGGCTTTGGCAAAGGGTTCGGGAATGGTCAGATCGGAACGGATCACCGCAGCCATGAACCCCAATATGAAGAACAGGATGACCGGCGATGTCAGTGTTTCAACAATCATCAAGTTCCCCCTGGCCTCGATAGTCCCGATTATCAAATCGGCTAGGCAAGCATATCGCGGTTGGCAAGTGGGATGTGCATCGCTATTTGATAGAAATGAACGAAATCACCAAGATCACATCGCCCGACAGCCCACCGCAGCGTCTGCGCAAGCCCGACTGGATCCGGGTCAAGGCCCCGATGGGAGTCGAATTTGAAAAAACCCGGGCGCTGATGCGCGAGCACAAGCTGAACACGGTTTGCGAGGAAGCAGCCTGCCCTAATATCGGCGAATGCTGGACCAAGAAACATGCCACGGTGATGATCCTCGGCGATGTCTGCACCCGGGCCTGCGCCTTCTGCAACGTGAAGACCGGCATGCCGATGCCGGTGGATCCGCTGGAACCGCAGCATACCGCCGATGCCGCGGCCAAGCTGGGGCTGGAACATATCGTCATCACCTCGGTCGACCGCGATGATCTCGCCGATGGCGGTGCCAGCCAGTTCGTCAAGGTGATCGAGGCGCTCCGCCGCACCACCCCGAACACCACGATCGAGATATTGACCCCCGATTTCCGCAACAAGAGGGAAGCTGCGGTCGAGGCGATCGTCGCGGCGCGGCCGGATGTCTATAATCATAATCTGGAAACCGTGCCCCGCCTCTATCCGACAATCCGCCCCGGCGCCCGCTATTATGCATCGCTGCGCCTGCTCGAACAGGTCAAGCGGCTCGATCCGTCGATCTTCACCAAGTCGGGCATCATGCTGGGCCTCAGCGAACAGCGGCTGGAAGTGCATCAGGTGATGGACGACATGCGCAGCGCCGATATCGATTTCCTGACCATGGGCCAGTATCTGCAACCCACGACCAAGCACGTGAAGGTCGATGAATTTGTAAAGCCGCAGGCCTTTGACGCCTATGCGTCGGTCGCCCGGGCCAAAGGCTTTCTGCTGGTTGCCTCGAGCCCGCTCACCCGGTCCAGCTATCACGCCGGCGAGGATTTTGCCAGAATGCGTCAGGCGCGGGAGGAAAAGCTGGCGCGCTCGGGTGCCGTGCATGCCGGTTCATAGGGAAACCCGCGATCTGCCCTACAGCGCTGCGCAGATGTTTGCGCTGGTCGCCGATGTCGGGCGCTACCAGGAATTCCTGCCCTGGGTGGTCGGAACGCGGGTCCGGTCGGACAGCGAAACCGAAATGCTCGCCGACGTGCTCGTTGGCTTCAAGGGACTCAGGGAGCAGTTTTCATCGCGGGTGATCAAGGTGCGCAATGAATCGATCGACGTCGACTATCTCGACGGACCGCTGAAGCAGCTTCACAATGAATGGCGGTTTCGACCGCGCGAAGGCGGCGGATGCCATGTCGATTTCTACGTCGAGTTCACGTTCAAGAACCGCATGTTCGAGAAACTGGCGGGGCAGATGTTTGCCAAGGCGCTGCACAAGATGACCAGTGCCTTTGTCGAGCGCGCCGGCGAAATTTACGGAACCAGCTATGCGCTTTCGTCGGGCAACAGCAGTTCCAGCGCGACCAGCACGGCCTGAAACCTTATATCGGCGCGACTTTTGTCGGCGCCAAAATTTTTCCGGTCGGCAACCACATCATCGTTGCTCTTGCCTTTTTCGGCCTTGGCGAACACGACAGTGCCCACCGGCTTTTTCTCCGTGCCTCCGCCCGGGCCCGCCACGCCGGTAATCGCCACCGCCACATCGCAACCTGAATGTTCCAGCGCGCCCTTTGCCATCTCCCACGCCACCGCGATCGAGACCGCGCCAAAGGTTTCGAGCAGGTCGCCGCTGACTCCAAGCATGTTCCGCTTGGCATCGTTGGAATAGGTGCTGAAACCGGAATCGAACACATCGCTGCTGCCTGGCACTTCGGTAAGGGCCGCCGCGACCAGACCGCCGGTACAGCTTTCGGCCACAGTGATCCGCCGACCGACCGCGCGATTTTTTTCGATGACCGTTTTGGCCAGCAGGACGAGTTCGCTGGGAAGGAGATTTTCCATAGACCGGCGCCGTTAGCGCATCATGCCGGTGTTTTGCAAATGGGAATATCTTGCTTTTCGCCGTCCTTGGCCGTCGCCTGCACGATCGTGATCGCCAGGCTGGCAAGATTGGCGGATGGCATCGGTTCGAGATCGCCGTAGATCTTGCCGATCGTGGCACAATCCTTGGGCTTGATTTCCTGGCTGATCAATTGGGTGAACATCGCGTCGGCAATCGGGCGCAACAGTGCATCGTCCATGTCCGGCGGAAGCTTTGCTCCGGCCAGCACGTTCACGGCATTTTTCGCTTGTGGCCAGGCCGATTCGGATGCCGCCCGATATTTTGCGAGCCGGTCGGAATTCCTGATCATCAGCGGAGAGGTCACAGGCAGGCTGGTGGCGCATTTGGTTCGACTGGCGTCGACGGCCTTGGGCAGCAGATAGGTGACCAGCGCCTCGGCCTGCACGACGCTGAGGCAGTTTGCCGCCTGGGTCGATTGCGCGACGGCGGACTGGGACAAGCTCATAATGGCCAGGCCGAGGGTGATTTTGCTCTTCATGTTTATTCCTCCAGAGAAACGGTTGCAATCGCCTGTGCCGCCATGCCTTCTCCACGACCGGTGAATCCCAGTCCTTCGGTCGTGGTTGCCTTCAGGCTGACCCGATCGACGTCGATCGACAATATTTCGGCAATGCGATTGCGGATAGTGTCGCGATGCGGCTTGATCTTGGGTGCTTCACAAATGATCGTCATGTCCACATTATGGATGACGCCACCTTTCTCCCGGATGAGCGAAGCCGCAAATTCTGCAAAACGGGCGGAGCGGGCGCCGCGCCATTGCGGGTCCGAGGGTGGAAAATGGTCGCCAATATCCCCGGCTGCCACCGCGCCCAGCAAGGCATCGGTCAGGGCGTGGAGCAGAACATCGGCGTCGCTGTGCCCGGCAAGACCCTTCTCATGGTCGATTTTGACGCCGCCCAGCCAGAGCTGCTCGCCAGCGGCCAGCCGGTGCACATCATAGCCCATTCCTGTGCGTGTCTGACGCATAATATCCATCCCTTTCCCACCGAAATCATCGGGCAATGTATATTTCTTCAGCGCGTCGTCCCCTTCGACGACCGTCACGTCATGACCGGCTGCCCGGAATATCTGGGCATCATCCGTGGCATCCCGATCGGCGGGAAAGTCGTCATGCGCTGCCAAGAGTTTGGAAAAATCGAAAGCCTGCGGGGTCTGCACCCGCCACAGGCTGTTCCGGTCCACGGTCCGGTCCAGCCGATCAGCCGCGAGCTGGACCATGGTATCGACGCTGGGCAGGACGGGAACCGCCGCCGGCGCCCGTTCCAGTCGCTTGATCAGACGGTCGATGACGTCATGAGACACAAAGGGCCGGGCGGCGTCATGGATCAGAATATTCTTGGCGCCGCCGGCTTGCCGGATCGCCTTCAGCCCCTGGTACACGGACTGCCGGCGCGTTGCGCCGCCGACAACCAGATTATAGGCGCAAAGCGGGGCAAGGGCTGCTGCCATCCGCTCCTCCTGACCCTCGGCGATCACGATCCAGATTTGATCAATGCCGGGGTGGGACAGAAACCGCTCCACGCTATGCCGAACCATCGGCTTGCCGCCGACCCTTTCGAACTGCTTGGGATGCTCGAGTCCGGCACGCGCCCCGACACCGGCAGCCACGATCAGCGCATGGGTTTTTTCCGGAGGATCAGGGCTATCGACCATGAACGGCGATCTACGCCGAGAATGGAGATGAAGCAATTCTTGCCTCGAAAATGATTTGACGATAGAGGCTGCTGAAATTTTAGGCAGCATCTATGAAACTCGATCCCATCTTTATCGGCGATTTGAAAATCGATAGCCCCGTCATCCTGGCGCCGATGACCGGCGTCACCGACTTGCCGTTCCGCAAATTGGTCCGGCGCTTCGGTTCCGGCCTCAATGTCACCGAAATGATCGCCAGCCAGGCGATGATCCGGGAAACGCGCCAGTCGCTGCAGAAATGTGCCTGGGACGCAACCGAAGAGCCGGTGTCGATGCAGCTGGCCGGCTGCGATCCGGTCACCATGGCCGAGGCCGCGCGGCTCAACGAGGACCGCGGTGCGCAGATTATCGACATCAACATGGGTTGCCCGGTGAAAAAGGTGGTCAATGGCGATGCCGGCTCGGCGCTGATGCGCGATCTGCCGCTGGCGGCATCGCTGATCAAGGCGACTGTTGAAGCGGTCAATGTGCCGGTCACCGTGAAAATGCGGATGGGCTGGGACCATCAATCGCTGAACGCGCCGGAACTCGCCCATATTGCGGAAGACCTCGGTGCGAAAATGATCGTTGTCCACGGCCGGACCCGTTGCCAGATGTACCGCGACAGCGCCGACTGGTCTTTTGTCAGCAAGGTCAAGCAAGCGGTCTCGGTGCCGGTTATCGTCAATGGTGATATTTGCACCATCGAGGACGGGCAGGCAGCGCTCGAGCAAAGTGGCGCGGACGGCGTGATGATCGGTCGCGGTGCCTATGGCAAACCCTGGCTATTGGGCCAGTTCATGCACTGGTTCAAAACCGGAGAGCGCCTGCCGGATCCGGATATTCCGACCCAATATGCCATTCTCAATGAACATTATCGGGACATGATGAAGCTCTATGGCGAAGATGTCGGGGTCAAGGTCGCCCGCAAGCATGTCGGCTGGTATACCAAGGGCCTGACCGGTTCGGCAGAATTTCGCAACCGGGCAAACAGCGAGTCTGATCCTCGGGTCGTCCTCAAGATGCTGGAAGATTTTTATACGCCCTGGCTCAACAAAGCGGCGGCCTGATGGACGGCTGTCCTCCGGCAGATCAGATTCTGGCCGCGCTCAGCCATGCCCTGATCGTCGTCGACGCGAACCATCTGGTGGCCCGGGTCAATCCTGCCGGCGAGGCCCTGTTCGGAACCAGCGCCAAGCATCTGGTCGGGCGCAGGGTCGATCAGGTCCTGCATTTTTCCGACTCGAGGCTGGATGCCGCCTTGACCGAAGCGGAGATCAGCCTGACCGCCCGCGGCGTCATGATATCGAGCGACGATCGCAGGCTGGGCATGGTCGATTTCGACGTGCATCCGCTGGCATCGGATTCCGGCTGGCGCCTTATTTCCCTGTCGCTGATGCCGCAGGACGGGCCGATCCTCGAGAGCGACAACAGCGATCCCTCCAATCTCGCAATCCGCGCGCCCGATATCCTCAGCCATGAAATCAAGAATCCGCTGGCGGCAATCCGCGGCGCCGCGCAATTGCTCGACCGGCAGCTCGACGAATCGCAAAAGCCGCTGACCCAGATGATCACCGCGGAAGTCGAGCGGGTGGTCAATCTGCTCAACCGGATGCAGACCCTGTCGTCCAACCAGCCGGCCCGGACCCAGGCGGTCAATATTCATACCCTGATCGACCGCGCCCGGCGATCGACCGAAGCCGCGACCGGGCAGGTGGTGAAGATCAAGGACAAGTTCGATCCGTCGCTGCCCGACGCATTGATCGACCCGGACGCGATGATGCAGGTGCTGACCAATGTGCTGGCCAATGCCGTCGACGCGACCAAACATCTGCCCCATCCGGAAATCCGCATCGTCACCCGCTACAGTTTCGGCGCGTCGCTGTCGGCACAGGGCGAGAATGCGGCGATTCGCCTGCCGATCCAGATCATGGTCTGCGACAATGGCCCCGGCGTCCCGGCGGAACTGGAGCGGGAGATTTTCTCTCCCTTCGTGTCGACCAAGAAGGAAGGGCAGGGGCTCGGCCTCGCCCTGGTGAAAAAGCTGATGCGCGATATGAACGGCCGCATCCGCTATGATCG
>Ga0209346_1000303_pt1 | contig 52395 bp, 47 predicted proteins | sample AutmiccommunBRH9_FD_187381 | JGI IMG/M metagenome (GOLD analysis project Ga0209346, IMG submission 187381) | Deep subsurface microbial communities from Mt. Terri, Switzerland - Autotrophic microbial communities BRH/9 (SPAdes) (version 2) | ecosystem: Environmental > Aquatic > Deep subsurface >...
GGTCTTGGAAATAGAAATTAATTCCGCAACAGATAATCCGTTAATTTTCCCAGAAACAGGAGATATTTTATCAGGGGGTAATTTTCATGGGCAGCCGATCGCCTTTGCGATGGACTTCTTAGGAATTGCCATGGCGGAATTAGCAAATATTTCTGAGCGCAGAATTGAAAGATTAGTCAATTCCTCATTAGGTGGGCTGCCAGCCTTTTTAAGTCCAGATCCGGGGTTGCAATCAGGTATGATGATTGCCCAATATGCAGCAGCATCTTTGGTCTCGGAGAACAAAGTCTTGGCACATCCTGCAAGTGTTGATTCTATTCCTTCCTCAGCTAATCAAGAGGATCATGTAAGTATGGGTACTATTGCCGCAAGGCATGCGAACGATATTGTGAAAAATTCCACTCATGTTATTGCAATAGAAGGTATCTGCGCTGCTTTGGCGGTGGAACATCATGGCGAGGATCAACTATCACCAATTTCCAAAGGGCTATATCATTGGATTAGAGAAGTAGTTCCCAAGTTGACAGAGGATCGAATAATTTCCAAGGATATAAATAATCTTGTCGAGAAGATGCAAAGTGATCAGGTACAGCAATTTAGGAAGTGGGAGGTGGAATTAGAACAATGAGCGGAGAAAAACTGGAGATAGATATTTGCCTTAAAAATATTGGACAGCTGCTAACAATGCAGGGCTCACAAGGACCAAGAAGAGGTCAAGAAATGCTGGAGCTTGGTTTAATAGAAAACGCTGCTGTTTGTCTGCAGGGTGAAAAAATTATCTTCGCTGGAAAAGAGGAGGAGTTAGCCCCCTTTTTAGCAGATTATCAAGTGAAAAACCAAGTAGACGCTCAAGGGAAATTAGTAACTCCTGGTCTAATTGATCCTCATACCCATCTGGTTTTCGGTGGGTCGAGGGAGCAAGAGCTGCGGTTAAAAATCCAAGGAGCCTCTTATCTGGATATTCTAAAACAAGGCGGCGGAATTTTGCGGACAGTTCTGCAAACAAGGAGTTGGCCAAAAGAAAAGCTAAAAGAAAAAGCCGTTAAGCACCTTAACAGGATGCTATGTTTAGGAACAACAACGATTGAAGCTAAGAGTGGTTATGGTCTTGATGTTGAATCAGAATTGAAACAACTGCGGGTTATCAATGAAATAAAAAATGAACATCAGACAGATATTGTGGCGACCTTTCTAGGAGCTCACGCTCTACCGGCGGAATATCAGGGCAGGACAGAAGAGTTTTTAGAATTAATGAGTGCGATGTTTAGCGTTATTAAGCAGGAGAATTTGGCGGATTATTGTGATATCTTTTGTGAGGAGGGTGTTTTTAGCGTCGAGCAATCTAGAGCCTATCTGACAAAGGCCAAGAATGCCGGATTTAAGTTGAAATTGCACGCAGACGAAATTCATCCAATCGGCGGAGCGGAATTGGCTGCGGAGTTAGGAGCGCTGACCGCAGATCACCTAGTAGGTGCCAGTGATCAAGGGATTGAAGAACTGGCTAAAGCAGGGACAATTGCTGTACTTTTGCCGGGAACCAGTTTTTATCTTCGTTCAAAGAGGTTTGCTAGGGCACGGCAAATGATTCAGCAGCAAGTACCGCTTGCCCTCTCAACAGATTTTAATCCGGGAAGTAGTCCGACGGAATCCTTACAGTTGATTATGACAATTGCTGCCCTATATTTGGAAATGTTGCCGGAGGAAATCTGGAACGCTGTAACTGTAAATGCTGCTCACGCTTTGGGTATGGAGAATAAGGTTGGACGAATTGAATCCGGAATGCAAGCGGATTTAGTGATCTGGGACGCTCAAAGCTACGAATATATCCCATATCATTATGGAGTTAATCATGTAGACAAGGTTATTAAGAAAGGTAAAATTGTTGTGGATGGAGGTAGGTTGCTTGGTGAATAATCAATATTTATATCCTGCTGGAAAAGCCAATTTTCGTGATAGCTATGATACAAAAATTGCCGATTGGATTACAGCTTGGGACGGAACCGCTGAGGTGGATTTTGGAATTGTTGGTCTACCGTTATCTAAATCCTCCATTAGCCATTCTGGAGCCTCAATGGCTCCCAAGGCGATAAGAGAGCTTTTTTCGGCATACAGTACTTTTGTAGTGGAGGATAAAATTAATCTAAATAGCTTAGACGTCCAAGACCTTGGCGATATCCTGATGCACCCCACAGATATACTTGGTTCACAGGAACGGATTGAAAAAACATTAACAAAGCTTTATGATAAACAAAGGAAAATGATTCCGCTATTGTTAGGAGGTGACCATTCTGTAACAGCGCCATCAGTGAAAGCCTTTAAAAAACTGATTGGCGATGAAATAGGCATAATTCAGTTTGATGCTCATCACGACATTCGTAATTTGGAGGATGGAGGTCCTACAAACGGTACTCCCTTCCGTACTTTAATTAGCAGTAAGATAATTAATCCGAAAAACCTCGTGCAGATCGGGATTAGGAATTATGCCAATGCCGAGCACTATTCTTATGAAGCAGAAAGCTTAGGGATCACCGTTTATCCAATGCAGCAAGTTCGGACACGCTCGATTACGGATATTCTAACGGACGCCTTGGCGGTTGCGTCAAAAGAGACAAAGGCAGTTTATGTGTCGGTAGATATTGATGTTTTGGATCAGGCATTTGCGCCGGGAGCAGTGGCGATTGGACCGGGTGGAATGGATGCTTGGGCGCTTTTAGATGCTTTGGAATGGTTGGGCGGTAAAGAAATCGTCAGAGGTCTGGACATTGTCTGTATTGACCCCACTCAGGATTACCGCAACATGACTTCAAGAATTGCGGTGCAATTACTTCTGCAGTTTTTGCGTGGGAAGCATAGATTATTGAAAGCTACATATTAATATGACAGACGGCAGGACGATCCAGCTGAATAGTCTCTGGAAAGTCGATTAAACGGAATTTTAGGTGGTGGAAGATGAAGGACTATCAATTAGAGTACAACAAATGGCTGCATCACGAAACACTAGATGAAAGCTTGCTTAAAGAGTTAAAGGAAATTCATAATCAAACCGAGGAAATTGCCGAAAGATTTCATAAAGATCTAGAGTTTGGAACCGGCGGGTTACGGGGAATTATTAGTGCAGGTACAAACCGCATCAACATATATACTATTAGGAAGACCACCTTGGGATTAGCGAATTACATAATAAGTCAAGGACCTAAAGCGATGAAGCAAGGAGTAGCCATAGCCTATGATTCTCGCAAATTTTCCAAAGAATTTGCCGAAGAAGCAGCAAAGGTGCTCGCTACGAAGAATATTCAGGTATATCTCTTCTCAGAGCTTAAGCCGACTCCTTTATTATCTTTTGCGGTTAGAAAATTAGGCGCTTACTCAGGAATCGTTATTACAGCCAGTCATAATCCACCAGAATATAACGGCTATAAGGTCTATAATCAATTTGGCGGGCAAGTGACTGAGGAGATTGTTGCGGATATTTATGAACAGATCGCACTTATCGAAGATGCGTTGCACTTTGACGTTATTGACCTGCAAACAGGAATGGATTCTGGCTTAATCACCGTTCTCCAAGACGAGATAGATCAGGAATATTTGCTAGCGGTGGAGCAACTCCAACTTAATAAAGAGCTGACTATGAAAAATGGCGGTCAGGTTACTATAGTCTATACCCCCTTACATGGAACGGGGAATAAATTGGCAAGACGGGTATTAGCCCAAGCTGGCTTCACAAATGTTTATGTTGTTCCCGAACAGGAGCATCCGGATGCGGAATTCCGCACAGTAGCTGCTCCAAACCCCGAAGATTTATCGGTATTTGCTTTGGCAGAAATTCTAGCTAAGCAGCAAGAGGCCGATATAATAATGGCAACCGATCCCGACGCTGATCGTTTAGGGGTTTTAGTAAAGAATGCCAAGGGTGATTATCAGGGACTAAGCGGCAATCAATTAGGGGCACTGATTCTAAATTATCTTTTGGAGGAACGAAAAAAAGCCAACAGACTGCCGGTTAATGGAGTTCTCCTAAAGACAATCGTCACCTCCGAGCTGGGTCAGCGGATTGCGGAGAAATATCAAGTGCAAACAGTAAACACCCTGACTGGGTTTAAGTATATTGGTGAAAAAATCCGTGAATTTGAGCTTTCTAAGCAGTATTCCTTTCTGTTTGGCTATGAGGAAAGCTATGGATTTTTGGCATATGACATCGCTAGAGACAAGGACGCAGTTCAAATTGCCGGACTTGTAGCGGAAATGGTTTTAAAGTATAAGCTTTTAGGCAAAAATCTTTTTGAAGTTCTCGAGGACATCTATCAAGAACATAGCTTCCACGTTGAGGATTTAATCGCTAAAACCTTTTCGGGCATTGAGGGCAGCAAAAGAATCGAACAAATTGTAGGTTTTTTCCGAGAAAACCCTCTAAAAAACATCAATGGCATACCGGTTGTCGGTTTAGAGGATTATTTAAAAGGGCAAAAAATTGCTTATCCTACCTCCACAGTTACAGAAATTACCCTACCTAAAGCTAATGTGCTAAAAATACTGCTTGCGGACGGTTCTTGGATCGCGGTTCGTCCCTCGGGAACTGAGCCAAAAATCAAATTCTATGTCGCAGTAGTAGCTGACAAATATTCTTTTGCCTTAACTAAGCTAGAAAAGCTTAAAGAAGAAATTCTAAAAATGATTAGTATTTAACGAATGACTGTCAGACATGCTAGAATAATGTAGTGTTTTACAATATATTGAATCTTTTTCCTAAGTCATTCGTATTATTAAATAGGGAAGCGAGGAGGGGAATATTATGCTAGAGGTTTACTCAGGTTTTCTAATTTTCGGCATAATCTTTGCTTTTATTACACTAGTCTTCGATGATATTGTCGGCAATGCTCTGGATGGTGTCTTCGATGCACTGGCTATTGATGGCTTTGACTTTTTAAACCCGATGGTTTTTGTTGGCGGGTTAACGGTTTTTGGTGGTACGGGAGTAACATTGACTAAGTATTCTAGCTTATCTCCAAATACCATTCTGATCATTGCAATTCTCGCCGCGATCGTAGTTTCCGTATTAGTCTTCTTCGTATACATTAAACCAATGAAGAACAGCGAAAACTCTACGGGCTACTCGATTTTTGAACTAAGCGGCAAAATTGCTGAGGTGATTACCTCAATACCCCTTGGCGGGTATGGTGAGGTTCTAGTGAAGGCAGGGGTCGCTAATACAAACCAGATTGCCGCCAGCTTTGATAATGAAGCAGTTCCATCAGGGACAAAAGTTGTTGTTATCGAGGTAAAAGAAAGCGTCCTTTATGTTTCCCGTTTTGAGAAAATAACAAAAGGAGAGTGATTGCGTGCCTGATTTTTTAATCACACCAACAATTGTTGTAGCCGTAATTCTGGTTTTTGGAATAGCTTTTTGGTCAAGGTACAAAACTGTGGGCCCTGATGAGGCAATGGTTGTAACAGGATCAATGCTCGGTTCCAAAAATGTACTTACGGATGATTCAGGAAGAAAAATTAAAATTGTTCGTGGAGGCGGAGCGTTTATCCTGCCGATTTTTCAACAAGCAGAATTCTTATCTTTACTTTCTCATAAGCTGGATGTCTCGACTCCAGAGGTTTATACCGAGCAAGGGGTACCGGTAATGGCTGATGGAGTGGCAATTATTAAGATTGGCGGTTCTATTGAGGACGTTGCTACAGCTGCTGAGCAATATATGGGTAAGGACATCAAGGAACTGAAGGGTGAAGCTCAAGAGGTTCTAGAAGGTCATTTGCGGGCGATATTAGGTACAATGACTGTTGAAGAGGTTTATCGCAACCGTGACCGTTTTGCCCAAGAAGTGCAAGGGGTAGCTGCCAAGGACTTAAAGAAGATGGGTCTGAACATTGTCTCCTTCACCATTAAAGATTTAAGAGATAGTAATGGTTATTTAGACGCATTAGGTAAGCCAAGGATTGCGATTGTAAAACGAGATGCCGAGATCGCCGAGGCTGAAGCTGTTCGTGATTCACGGATTAAGAAATCTCAAGCTGAAGAGCAAGGTCAAAAGGCGGAGCTAATCAGAGACACTAATGTTGCTGAAGCGATGAAAGAGAATCAATTGAAGGTAGCCTCCTTTAAAAAGGAACAGGATATGGCGAAGGCTGAAGCAGATCAAGCTTATCATATTCAAGAAGCCCGTTCACGGCAAATTGCTGTTGAAGAGCAAATGAAGGTTGAACTTGTCCGTAAGGATCGAGAGATTGATCTTGAAGAAAGAGAGATCAAACGAAGAGAAAAGCAATATGATGCTGAGGTTAAGAAAAAAGCTGATGCTGATCGCTACTCTGTAGAGATGTCCGCCGAGGCTGAAAAAGCCCGAAAAATGCGGGAAGCAGAAGCAATGCAATATAAGATTGAGGCCGAAGCTAGAGCAAATGCTGAACAAAAACGCTTAGACGGGTTAGCCGTAGCTGACGCTGAACGGGCGAAGGGTACAGCTGATGCAGATGTTATTCGGTTAAGAGGATTAGCCGAAGCTGAGGCTAAAGAAAAGCTTGCTGAAGCATTTGCGAAGTTTGGCGAAGCAGCCATCTTGGATATAATTGTTAAGATGCTTCCTGAACTGGCAGGTAAAATTGCTGAACCAATCAATGCTATCGACAAAATAACAGTTGTTGATACCGGTCATGGTGAGGGTGCGATGAGAGTCAGCAACTACGTTACCTCATTAATGGCTACTGCACCTGAAATGCTAAAAAACGTCTCGGGAATTGATATGGGGCAGCTTATTAAGGAGTTAACTAATAATAAAGCTACTTCTGACAGTAAACCAATTGAGGTAAAGGAAAACTAGTAAATAATAATAGCAGACAACCCACAATAACAATCGTGGGTTGTCTTTTATTTTTGCTGATGATCTGGATGAACTCACTCAGTGATGATTACTAGAGTATTTAAAGGAATATGCCGGAATAGCCATTCGACATCTTTATTCAACATCCTAATACAACCGGAGCTAATGTTTTGTCCAATAGAATAAGGGTTATTAGTACCGTGAATGCCATATTTATATCCCCCGGTATTTCCGACATTCAAGCCGAGCCAGCGTGTCCCTAAGGGATTAGTCTTATCGCCACCGGGAATGTTTTTAGGCAAATACCAAGGTTTTATTACTTTGGTAATAATTTTAAAGCTGCCTATAGGGGTAAGCTCTTCTTTACCGGTTGCCACTCTGAAGGTTTGAACAATACTGCCGTTAAGGTAGATAGATAAAGTGTTTTTTGATTTGCTAATTTTTAGATAAACGCCCTCATATCCATCCTCTAGCTGATCCGGGAAAATTCCAGAACTAAGCACTTCTTGATTATTGTAAGAAAATATTAAAGCCGTGGGTGAGCTGAGTATAATCATTAGGACAAAAACAGCTATTAAAAGATTTTTGCTCATCTGCATTAGATTAATAACTCCTACTGGCAATTAATTTATATAATCCTAGTTCACTAAAGTATTATTTCCTAAATATGCTTAGTTATTAATTTTTTTGGGTACACGTTTAAAGCGAGACTCATTCAGATGTAGTTTTGTTGAAACAGAACATCAACCAAATCATCCGGATGGATGATTTGGTTGATTAGCTACTAGGCTGAAGCTCCTCAAAATTTATGGAGATGGCACGCTCAGTCAGAGGATTGAAAAGTACAACGGTTCGAACTTTGATAGTCTTGTTTTTATCTTTTAAAGAATATTCAAATACCTCTTTAACTTTATCTTTAGCTATTTCTTCACTTCCTATATACTTATAATCGACAATTTTATAACCGGGATAAGCCTTATGAGTTAACTCCATAAGCAGTTTTCCCCACATCGCGTAATCCCTTCTTTTTCTTTGGTGAATGGGCATTATTTCGACATCGATAACTCCAACACTTGCTGGACTGCCAAGGGCAACAAATGCATTTTTATGCAGGTTAATTTTGTTAACCGGGAAATTCTGAACAGTATCTACGACTGTTACTTGAATTTCCGGTAGGCTGGCAACGGATAAATTCTTTATTCTGAGCTTCTCTCCACATTTATAAGGACTACTGCTGCTTACAGCTGCTGTCATATAGTTATTGGATGACCAAGGTATTCCGCACTTTGTCGTTGCCCCTCCGTCTGTCCATGTAGCTGTTCCTGTCACAGCTTTATGCAAAGAGAGCTGGCTGGTGGATAAAAGTTGACCATCATAATGAGGAAATGGCGGATAGAACCCGCTGTAAGGGTAATAGAATGGCCAGCCTATAAACCCTCTTCCAGGGATATCGTAAAACCTAATCCAGTTATAGCCGTAAGGAGAATAACTATAGCGATAAATATATTCTGGTGCGTAAGGCATTTTACAGCTCCTTTCAAATAATGATTTTTGCCAGTTAAAGCAAAGTTGATGATAAATAGGCTTTAACTCTGATATATTATGTTCCGCTAATATCATTGGTCACAAAATATATTCTGTGTTGACAAAGTTTTGATCTAGGGATATTATGGGTTCGTGGTATAGAGCAATCTTTTAAGCTATTCTTATTGGGGAGTGATTTATGTGGAAGAATTACTCAAACAAATTATTGGTAGACTTGACCGCATAGACAACAGAATAGATAATGTCGAAAGAACTATGGCAACCAAAGAAGATCTAAAACACTTTAAGGAAACAACTGATGCTGAGTTTCAGAACATCAAACAGACAATGGCAACCAAAGAAGAGCAGTTAGAAATAAAAAAATCGATTAATGTACTTGAAGAGAACCTGCGGAGCGATGTAATGGTCTTGCTTATTCGGTTAGATCATAATGTAAAAGAGTTGAAGAGCAATATTAAACATCTTGATGAGGTTCAGGAACGTCAGCAAGATGTGCTCGAGCTTCTTTCAATTCGTTCTATTCAACAAGAATCTGAACTTAAATTGCTTCAGAAGGTCTATGAAACTAGCAAAGGTAGTCATTACAGAGATAAATAAGTCTTTTTTTATCAGCTGAATAAGCTGATTTTTTATGTCTATTTCGCTGTTCACTGACCGAGCTCTAAAATTGAAATTATAGATAACTAAAAAATGGGGAAAGATATATACTAATGAATTATAGAGATTGCGCTATAAATTAGGAGTGCTGCCATCAAGAAATTGAAACCTCTATTATATTTGCTTAAAAATTTTTGGAATAATGAACCAAAAAGAGCCCAACAAGAAACTGCTAAAAATCCCACAAAAGATAACATGACAGCAAATAGAAATAATGAAGAATTTGATTGATAATATGGTAGAATAAAACTTGAAGATACTGTTATCCCATATAGAATTCCCTTTGGGTTGATAAACTGCAAAGCCATCCCAGTGAGAAAAGAGTTTAGCTTGTTAGTAGTCGTATCTTTATGACTAGGTTTACTTTTTAGAATTTTAAATGCTAAATAAAACATATATCCAAAGCCAAGCGTATTCATAAATACCTTGATTTTTGGGATTATATTAAATAAAAACAAATTGAGATAGCTGGATAATAAAATAATTATAGCAAAACCAAACGTAACACCTAAGATAAATCTTAAGGTCTTTAGGTATCCAAAGTTACTGCCATTGGACATGGCCAAAATATTATTTGGACCGGGTGTAAAAGAAGTAACGAATACATAGGATAAAAATGCTGTAACGCTTAACATAGTTTTAACCCCCTGAAGGTGGAATGAATTATATGTACGATATAATTATACAACATGTGCGTTATAGTGCACAAGAGGGAGGGAGTTAATTTGGAAAGTTTAAATATAATTGTTGCTGCAAATCTGAAAAAGCTTCGCGAGGAGAGAAAACTGAGCCTCGACAATGTAGCACAACTGACTGGAGTTAGCAAGAGTATGCTAGGGCAGATTGAAAGAGGCGAATCAAACCCAACAGTTACTACTGTTTGGAAAATTGCAAATGGCTTTAAAATATCATTTACTGAATTAATAAATACTACACAGGATAATGCGGAAATTATTCTAAAGGAAGATATTGAATCATTAGCAGAAGATAATGGAAAGTATCGAATATATCCATTTTTCCCTTATGAAAGTACAAGAGAGTTTGAAATGTATGGTATAGAAATAGAAAAAGGCGGTTATTTAAGTGCTGATTCGCATGGAGAAGGCACTGAGGAATTTATAACCGTCTTCGATGGAGAATTAACAATTCGAGTAAATAATGAAGAATTTACCGTTAAGCAAGGGGGAGCAATCAGGTTCAAAGCAGATAAACCACATATATATCATAATTCAGGTGATAGGTTAACAAGAATAAGTATGGTTATTCATTATACAGCTCGATAAACAATAGATTAAATATCTTCGGGTATCCTCTCGGCAGCAAGCTTATAGACAGTTTCATCATCCCGAACTGAAATAACAATAATTTTCATTTTATTTTTTTCACGAACCAAGCCATAGACCACTCTTAGTCCAAGCGAACGCAGTTTGATTTTAAAGTATCCTGTTAAATTATTATTACTCTTACTTCCCAATGGCTTTCCAAGGCCACCTTCTGATTGTGGCAAAGGATTTGCAGAGACTTTTCTGATTGCCTTTAGAACCTGTATCTGCTGTGAATGGTCAAGATTTTCTAAATCCTTTTGAGCTTCTATTTTATACTCAATTATCCAATTCATCAGTCTATTTCAACCTCACTGGCCTCTACATCCTCCTCACTTATGCCGAGATTTTCCATTACTGTTTTTTCTGAAATGAAATTATCATTTCCAGAATTTTTTATTCGTTTCTCCGCCTCAATATATAACGCGTAATTTTCAAGTTGCTCCGTTATTTCCTCGTATTTTTCAGGAGCAATAAGGATACAAGCAGGTGTGTTGTTTTTCATGACAATTTTATACCCGCTTTGTTTTACCTCCTCAAATATTTTATTTGCCTCGCCCTTATTAAACCTTGAAATCGGGATAATAGAATTTATAAAGTCACTAATAACCATCTTATTCAACATGGGTTTCCCTCCAATTTTTTATAACCTGTAATAATATCATATGTAACATTGACAAAATTATCAACATTTTTATCGATATTATTATAACGGATTAAGTGAAGCTACAAGTTCCTTTTTCTAAAAAAAGAATAATTCAAGCCTGACCCCTTATTCTCCTTTTAAGGGAAAAAATAAAGTAAAGTAATTTAAAAAAAATGCAATATTTTTTTATTATTTACGTCTTAGTAGTGTAAGCAACTTAACTTAGAATGAACAGTTTAGAACAAGGTTATTGCAATATATTGAATGAAAAATAAATATTAAGAAGGTATTTTGAATGCAGGAAAAAAATACTGGATTTTTGCAGTTCATTTCAGAAGAAAAAAACAAATTTTATGCTTATATCCGTGGTAAAATTCGGGGTATTTTTCAAATGGATGTTGAGGATATTATTGGCGATGTTATATTAAACATCTTTGTTAAATCAGATATTACAATTTACGTTGAAAATTTTAATGCCTACATTTACAAAAGCATTAATAATAAAATAATAGATTATCAGAGAAAAAGCCATAATTTAGCATCGCTAGAAAGCTTTATAGAAGAGGATATCATGCTTATGGAGATGATACCAGATCATAGAAGCAATGTTGAGAATGAGATGAAAAGAAAGGAGATGAGAATAAGACTTTACCAAGCCATTGATAGCTTAGAGCCAAAACAAAGGGCAGTCTGGATAGCTACAGAGATAGAAGGATGTTCTTTTAGAGAATTGTCTGATTTATGGGATGAACCTATCGGAACGCTTTTATCTAGAAAGTCTAGAGCAGCAAAAGTATTACAAAAGAAATTAGAAGATATAAAAAATGATTTTTGAAAGGAAGATAGGTAGTATGAAAAAGGAAGAATATAAATCTAAACAATTTAAAATCCTTAAAATAATCGGGATGGTTATTGTGGGACTTATTACAGCAGTGGTGTTTGGCTTCTTATTTGGTTATTTTGTACAGATGCTATGGAATTGGTTAATGCCAGAAATATTTGGACTAAAAACAATCACATTCTGGCAAGCTTTTGGACTAATCGTCTTGTCAAAGCTAATTTTCGGTTCATTTGGGCATCATAAACCCCATGCTCATCATCACAATAGGGATAAACATAGAAAATGGCATAAGCATCACTATTCAGATGAGTGGGATACAAAAGGTGGATGGAAAAACTGGAGTTATTATGAAGATTGGTGGAAAAATCAAGGCAAAGAAGCTTTTGAGAAATATATTGAAGAAGAGCAAAAAAATGAGGATAGAGTATAGTGTTAAGAATTTGAATGTTGATTAAGGATTGGATTGTGGGGTTAGGATTGAATTACTTCTTTTTTCTAAAAAGAAATAATATAATCCTGACCCCTCATTCTTCTATAATAGGCCATAATCCTGTTGACTGGTATCCCTAGTCTGATGCTAATTATCATGTCCCTATCTCTATAGACGAGAAAAGGATAATATGATTCTTGAAGCTGCTGTATATGGTAATGCTGATTTCATTATTTCCGGTGATGAAGATTTGCTTGTGCTAAATCCATATCGTTGGATATATATACTAAGTCCGAATGAATTTATAAAGCTTACCTATGGGATAGAATAACGTTCATTTGGGTGAGGCAATACGTAAAACATCTTAATAATGTGTAAGGTGTTTTTTTATTTACTTTGATTACATGACTAATTGAGTCGTTTATTAGGACTTATAAAAAAATGGAGATAAGCCGAGGGTCGGGGTTATTGCTTTGCTTGTATTAATATATCGCTTAATTTAAGGCAAATTTGTAGGGTTAACTTTAAAGAGTAATTCTGCAATAATATACTATATGGCATTTAATTTTTAGATGTATATTTATATGAGAATACCCTGAAAGGAGTTTTCCTTATGAATATTACATCTTTTTTAATATACTGTTTTATTGTTACTTTTACTCCAGGACCTACTAATATCGCCATATTATCTACAGTGCATAATTTGGGGACAAAAAAGGCAATGGAATATACGTATGGAGCAACGATTGCTTTTGGCTTATTACTTGTTATTTCTGCGTTATTGAATACTATGCTTATGACGATAATACCAAAAATTTTAATTGTTATGCAGATAATCGGAAGTTTTTATATGTTCTATCTCGCTTATCAAATTTACAAAATGGATACATCAAAACCAGCTATAAACCAATCTGGTACCTTTAAGTCAGGATTCCTAATGCAGTTTTTAAATCCAAAGGTGTTACTATTTACAATGACTGTAATTCCCAGCTTTATTATGCCCTACTATATCGCAATGCCAGCTATGACAATGAGTGTTATAGCTATTACTCTTATTGGATTTTTAGCATTTATTACATGGGTTCTTTTTGGTACAATTTTCAAGGAGTCTTTACAGAAGCATAAAAAGGTTGTTAATGTAATGATGGCACTATTTTTAGCTTATGCTGCTATAGAGATATGGATGTAGGTAAGCAAAATAAGAGGTGAATTTAATGGATAAATTTATCTATAAAAAATCAGCAGGTATTACTGCGTTGTCAGCAAGCTTTACTGATTTTACGTATAAAAAGCACGCTCACAAGGAGTATGCAATGGGTGTAACATTGCGTGGCATTCAGCATTATAACTTGGATGGCAGTTTACAATTATCATATCCTAAGGCTGTCATGCTTTTTAATCCAGAGCAGGCACATGACGGAATGGCACATGATGAGGAAGGGCTTGATTATGTTATGCTATATATTGAGCCACAATTGCTTTTAGAGGTTATAGAGAAAAAGGATATAGTACGTTTTTCAACCCCTATTGTGTATGATTACAGGCTTCAACAAAAAATTTTAAGTCTTTCTAATGCAATATTAAGCGAAAAAGATGAGGCATTGGTCAGTGAATTACTCTTATCCCTCACAGATAGCCTGGTTCAAACGAATCTTTCTACAGACTATAAGAAAGATAACGTTCTAATTAGAAAAGCAAAAGATATGCTTCATTCCAACTTAGAAAATGTACTTAAACTTGACGAGATATGTAAAGAGTTTAATTTATCTAAATTTCAGTTTATCAGATTATTCAAGGCTCATACTGGAATTTCACCATACCAATACTTTCTTAACAGCAAGATAGAACGTGCAAAGCAGTTAATAGAAAAAAATGGAGATATTTATTCAGCAGTAGCTGAATGTGGTTTTGTTGATTTAACCCATTTAAATAAACATTTTAAAAGAGTATATGGTACAACAGCATTTGAATATATGTCACATTTAAATTAATATACAAGGTTTATCAAAAAGGGGGGAATAAAATTGTCTTTAAAAGTAGGCGATATAATTACATTTGAAAGGACTTTTACAGAAAGGGATGTTGAATTATTTACAAAGATTTCTCGTGATGAAGGAATTCATCATATAACCCCGGATGAACAGGGAAAACTTGTAGTTCAGGGTTTATTAACGGCAACTCTACCAACCAAAGTAGGTGGAGATCATAACGTACTGGCTCGTACAATGAATTTTGAGTTTTTAAGATCTGTGTTTACGGGTGATACAATAATTTGTGAAGTGAAAATTGAGAAGTATGAAAAGCAAGATGATTATCATAGAATGTCTATTGTGGCGTCTTTCCTTTGTACAAATCAGAATGAGAGACAAGTATTGAGAGGAAACTTTACGGGAGTAATATTATAAAAACTTCTATTTCGAAAGGGGAATAAATAATGAATCACAAGGTTCCATTCCAACAAGTAGATGTATTTACAGACATTCCGTTCAAGGGTAATCCCGTTGCCGTGGTACTCGATGGAGGTAGGTATACTTCTTCTTTTTATGACCAACCATTTATACAATAATTTAATATAAATGTTTATTGAGCTTTTGAAAGGAGCTGCCTTTGCCGACAGCCCCTTTTGTCTATCTGGGGGGGTTAGCGTTATACAAAATGTTAATTAAATACGCGTTGCTAACTGTTGATGAACGCATCAATGCTAGCATAAAACTCATCTGGATTTGCGAGGTGTACATTATGATCTGGGTGAGACATTTCTACATCAGTACAATTTGATAAGAGTGATTTCATTTTGTTCCAGTCAGCATCGGAAACAGCTTCGTGGGAGGATGTTCTCATGAGAAGCGTATGGCATTTGATTTCGGGTAATATATGAAACCAGCTGGTATCATTTGCTTTTAGTGATCCAATTGCATTTGGGCTAAACAACATGCCATAGCCTTGATCCACCTCCGTGAGACTTAACATAAAATGATCATAGGATAATGGATTACCCATTTCGTCTCTTATAAAAGTACGGGCTTCTTCAAGGGTATTAAAAGGCAGTGGCCACTTGTGAGTCAATGGATCTTCGTGCACTACATTATTATCAATCTTTAAATCAGGGTCAAGACCGTAGGCAGACTTATCAAGGATGCCGACTTTTGTAACCTTTTCAGGATGATAATATGCAAGATGTGCAGCAATCCGTCCACCTTGTGAATGCCCAAGGACAATGGCATTTTCTATGTTCAGATAGTCCATAAGTTGGGCAATGTCATCGCACATAGCTTTGCCAGTATAAGACGTATCAGGTTTGTCGCTATACCCATGTCCTCTCAAATCAGGTGCAATGATTCGATATTTATCTCCATATCTGTAAATGAAGCTTTTCCAAGTTTCTCCCCTGCCCCAAAGGCCATGTAAACAAATGATGATATCGCCTTTTGTTTTAGTGTCCAGATAGTGCATTGTTATTTGATCTAACTGAGCGTATTCACTGTAGACTTTGAATTTGTTCATAAAAATTTCCTCCTGTTAAATGATTAGAACTCTAACTATATATTTAAAAAAATCATAGATTCTTTAGAACCTTGGAGATAATTTTATCGAGTTGCTGTCGTTCCTCTTCGGTCAAGCATTTCAAAGGATCGAATCGATCCATATCTTTTTTTCCTGAAGCACCCTCCAAAGAAATCCACTTTTCTCTTCCTACATCGGTAAGGATGATCTTGTATTGTTTTCGATTCTCATCATCTATTACCTTTTCGATCCATCTATTTTTAATCATGTTTCGGATGATAACGGAAGCTGTGGGACGATCACAATAAAGCATATCAGCGATCTGATACGGATATAAAAAAGGTTTGTTTTGAAGCTGCTTCAATAAAAATTGTTGCTTCAATGTGATGCCATGAGGTACGAGTTGTTGTTTAAGCTTTCTGGTCCATGTAAGATAGATTCGGCCGAGTTTGTTCATGAGATGCATTACGATTACCCCTCTTAGTTAGAATTCTAATTATATTTTATCCAATTTATTCAACTATGTCAACCATGATAGTAAAGAAATAAGACAATGTAGAAATGGAAGAGTTAATTTACATTCCTCCTTATGAATATCTAAATATTACATTTAAGCAGTACTACTGCGTCCGAATTCAGCAAATACATTCATCCTCATGAAATTGAAGAGCTTGTTAGTCTTTTAAGCTTAAAAGCTATAATTCCCTCAAACTATGGAAAGATAAATGATTGCCGTGATGAAAAGGATAATATGATTCTTGAAGCTGCTGTATATGGTAATGCTGATTTCATTATATCCGGTGATGAAGATTTGCTTGTGCTAAATCCATATCGTTGGATACATATACTAAGCCCGAATGAATTTATAAAGCTTACCTATGAGATAGAATAGCTTTCATTTGGGTGGAGACTGAGGCAACGAGCCCAACTGCAAATTTAATGTCATGATTCGCCTCTCCTATCTTTTAAACCTATTAGGATTATTAATTTGTGATGGTTATATCCTTCCATTTACAGGCATAATTCTATTACATTATGCTATACGAATGAAAAATCTTTGGCTGTTATAGTTTATTTTTGCTTTAACATATGGAGTATTGGAGTTAATATATATTAAATTGGGCTATGTAACTTACGTTAATTGGAGCACATGGATATCAGTCGCATTTTATTTTTTTGGCTCACGTTTGATGATTGGCTTTGCTTCAAGATTTGGGAGCATTTCTAAGTGGTGAACTAATTAATTTATATCAATGGAATCATTTACTTACAGCGTTATATTGGTTTGTTTCCTTTTTTTGTGTTGATTTTATATGATAAATGGGAGTTTAAATTTAAGGAAACTAATAGCGAACCAGATTGGAATATTTTTAACTCTCGTATAGTTTAATTAATTCTTGTATGTTTTTTAGAGTTTTTAAAAAATCTTTATATTTTTCTATACTGATATCATTTATGATTTTTTTTTGTATCTGTAACCAAATAGGAGTTGCTTCTTTTATTTTTTTAATACCTAAATCGGTTATTGAAACGATTTTTGTTCTGGAATCGTTTTTATCTTTTGTGATTTTAGCAAAGCCGCTTTTTTTTAATATATTTACATTACGAGTAACAGTAGTTTGATCAAGAAGCATAACCTCTCCTAATTTGCTTATTGATATGTCTTTACGGCGGTTAATGTTTACGAGCATAGCGTATTGGGTGATTTTTAATCCAGTAGGAATCAGCAACTTATCATATAGCTGAGTAACTACTCTCGATGTTTTTCTAAGATTTGAACAGAGGCAAATTTGAACATAGTCTATATCATTGCGTTCTTTACTCACAATCAGATCTCCTTTGTGTTTTAAAAAATAATTATTCCTTGACAGTTACAAAAATTATTAATACCATTATATATGCATATACATATAAATGAAACAAATAAAATTTATATGGCGTGAAACTAGATATAATATATGCATATACATATAAATAACGTAAGGGTAGAATAGAAGGTATTTAATAGAGGAGGTAGGAAGAATGAAACGTAATGATTTGTTAGATGGATTTGAACTCAATAAAACACTTGTTGGAGCATTAGGGATTACATTTGAAGAATTAACGCCAGACCGTATTGTATGTAAAATGCCAGTCGGTGAGAAAACAATTCAACCGATGGGACTGCTACACGGAGGTGCTTCTGTAGCTCTTGCTGAAACTGCCGCTAGCATTGGGACTGTAATAAACATCAATCCTGAAACACATTTTGCAGTAGGACTCGAAATAAACGCCAATCATTTAAGAGGAAAGCGAGATGGTGTCGTTACTGCCACAGCAACACCATTTCATAAAGGACGTACAACAATGGTTTGGGATATCCAAATTAGAGATGAAGAAGACAAGCTGATTTCTGTGTCGAGATGTACTGTAGCTATTGTAGAAAAAAAATAAAAGAGTAGGAAAGAAGCGGGAAAAATCAATTGGTCCCGCTTTTTTCTATCTGCAATAGTATATAGAACTTGTACCTAAGCCGGTTTGTGAACTTGTAAAGCCTGACCCCCTTAAGGTGTTTTAGAGTGTATGGGGTTAGGAAATAAGACTTTACCAAGCAATTGATAATTATTGGTATTTTGTTTTTTCAATGATATACGGCATCATAGAAGAATTATTTCTAAAATATGGCTTATACAAACATTATTATTGGTATAAGACATGGATGACAATGCTTGGCCTGCTTATACTTTTCGGGTTAACAAAATACATATACAAGAACAAACATATGCTCTGGAACCCTGTTTTACGTTATGTTTTTATGTTCTTTGGGTTATTCACTCTACATATGCACACTGCATGGTGGATTCAATTGGTGTCAGGTCTACTTACCTTAAATACAAAGATTCTTCCTTATGCAATGAGCAGTCTTGTACTTATTTCTATAGGAAATTTGTTTCTTATATCAATTACATGTATGTTTGTTTACTATTCAAAATTAAAATGGTATTTGAAATCAATGATAGTATTGATTCTTTACTGCGTCATTTATTTGGCTTATAAATTAGCCATTATCTCTTTTAATATAGAAGGTTGGTTTTTGATATTTGCGTCTATAGATATTGGGGGTATGTTTCTAAGCATTTTTATTCTTGATAGGTTGTTTCCACCCATCAAATGTGACCATGTTTAGTTTTCTTAGTATGACATATATTCAAATGCTGTTTTTCCATAGATGCTTTTAAAATGCTTGTTTAAATGAGTTAAATCAACAAAACTACATTATGCTACTGCCGAATAAACATCTTTGTTTTTTAACGTAAAGTTGCTTGACTTCCTTGATACCGTGAATGAAAGGGCTGAAAAATTCCCTATTTCAATGGATGAAATTACAAAAGAGGTTGAGGAAATCAGAAGCAATAACTATGGGAAAATATAAAGTGTATTTATCAAGCAGTTCTACGGAATTGAATAGAATACTGAAATATGACGTCAGCCGGACAAGCTGGCGTTTTTTGCTGTTGAATACTCGTATAGGAACGTTGGTATACTAAAACTAAATAGTAAAATCGGAGGTTTATATAATGACATTACTTGAAAAAGAACAAGCAAAGACAAGAGAACCCAATAGATTAACCCTCGAGAAATCTCCTTATCTGCTACAACACGCATATAATCCTGTGAACTGGTTTCCTTGGGGAGATGAAGCCTTTGCCAGAGCTGTTGCTGAAGACAAGCCAATATTCCTCTCAATAGGCTATTCCACTTGCCATTGGTGTCATGTAATGGAGAGGGAATCATTCGAGGATGAAGAGGTGGCAGAGGTTTTAAACCAGCACTTCATTGCGATAAAGGTAGATCGGGAAGAACGACCGGATGTAGATCATATTTACATGAATGTCTGTCAAGCGATTACCGGTCATGGCGGTTGGCCGCTCACGATCTTTATGACTCCAGAAAAGAAGCCGTTTTATGCTGGGACATATTTCCCTAAGCAAGGTCGGGGAAGAATGGTCGGATTAATGGAGCTATTGGCGCATTTTGTTGAGAAATGGGAAAAGGAACAGCAGGTAATGCGGGAATCAAGTGAGCAAATAATTGATGCCATTACACCAAGATTAAATCAATTTGTATCCGGAGAGCTTGATGAAGGGCTGGTAGAACAAGCTTACAAGCAATTTGTGAATAGTTATGATCAGCAATATGGTGGATTTAATCAAGCTCCCAAATTTCCGACGCCGCATCAGTATATGTTTTTACTTAGATATTACAGCAAAACTAAGGATAAAAATGCTCTAGAAATGGTGGAAAACAGCCTTAATGCGATGTTTAGCGGGGGAATATATGATCATATTGGCTTTGGATTCTCACGATATTCAACTGATCGAAAGTGGTTGGTTCCTCATTTTGAGAAAATGCTTTATGACAATGCTCTTTTGGCATATACCTGCCTTGAAACCTATCAAGTCACTAAAAACAAAGCTTTCGCCGAGGTTAGCGAGCAAATCTTCACCTATCTTTTAAGGGATATGCAGGATAGTGCTGGTGGCTTTTACTCAGCAGAAGATGCGGATTCAGAAGGGGTCGAAGGAAAATTCTATGTTTGGTCTAAAGAAGAGGTATTAAATATTTTAGGTGATAAACTAGGAGAGCTTTTTTGCGAGGTCTATAATATCTCAGCAGAAGGCAATTTTGAGGGAAATAGTATTCCGAATCTGCTAAACACTTCCCTTGGGGATATCGCCAAAGAAAATTCCTTAAGCATCGATGAGCTAAAACAGCAACTGGAAGCAGGCAGAAAAAAGCTGTTTATGATCAGGGAGCAAAGGATTCATCCTCATAAAGACGACAAAATATTAACCGCTTGGAATGGTTTGCTAATAGCTGCTTTGGCAAAAGGAGCGCAGGTGTTGAATCGTCCGGAATTCAGCTCAGCAGCAGATCGAGCTATTGAGTTTATCTTCAAAAAGCTGCGATCAGAAAGTGGGCGTTTATTAGCTAGGTACCGGGACGGGGAAGCGAAGTATCCTGCTTATCTGGATGATTATGCCTTCATGATCTGGGGTTTAATTGAACAGTATGAAGCGACGTATGATGCTAAATATCTGCAAAGGGCTTTGGAGTTAAATCAGCAGTTAAAGGACTTGTTTTGGGATGAAGCAAATGGCGGCTACTTTTTTTATGGTTCCGATTCTGAAAGACTGTTTGCTAGACCGAAGGAAATTTATGATGGAGCGCTGCCTTCAGGAAACTCCGTAGCAGCACTTAATCTTTTGCGTCTTGCCCGTATAACGGGGGATCCGACCTTAGAAGAGGATGGCGAGAAGCAACTTAAGGCTTTTGTAGGGACAGTTAAGGAGTATCCATCTGTTTATCCATTCTTTTTGTCAGCATTGTTGTTTTCAATCGGACCAACAAAAGAAATTGTTATTTCCGGGAATCTTGAGGACACTGACGAAATGCTAAGACAATTGAAGGAGAAGTTTTTGCCAAATGCCGTTATTCTCTTTCATCCGGAAGAGGGGCAGAGTGCAATTGAAAAAATTGCCCCGTTTATTGCCGAGCAAAAGGCAATAAACGGGCAACCTACGGTGTATATTTGTGAAAACTTTGCCTGTCAAAAACCAATAACAGAAATAGCGGAATTGCTGCAAAAAATTTAGAGTCTTCTTCATTTATCGATAGGGTGCTAAAATGTTAGCACCCTGTTTGCAGTTAGATCATGTTCCAGAAGTACACCCCGGCAATACCGCCAAACACTACAAAAATGATATTAACCTTGAAGTAAGCAATCACGAGGGAGACTATACCGCCAAAGATCGCCGAACCAAGATTATTAGTTGATTCCAGAATTGCCGGAAAGATTAGTGCTCCTAAAACAGCATAAGGAACAAAGCCTAAAAATCGCTTAATAAAAGGTGGAAGTTCGATCTTCTTTAGAATTACCAAAGGCAGCATTCTAGGCAGGTAAGTTACTATGCTCATACCGATAACTAATAAAAATAGCTTATTCATCTTCTTTCTCCTTTGGAAAAACTCCTGCTCCAACTAATGAAGCAACGATAGTTGTGATAACGATTATCCAGCCGCTAGATATTTTGAATGGCGACAGATAATAAATTGCCGAGCTAATCACCATAGATAGAGCAGCGATCAGGCCATAAGCGTGACTTTTTTTAATCGCCGGGATTAACAATCCGATAAACATTGAATAAAGTGCTATACCCATACTGGCTTTCAAGGAGTCCGGCAGCCCGGTTCCTAAAAAGACCCCTGCCCACGTACCAAGATTCCAGCTGCTAAAGCCGATCAAATTAACACCTAAGATAAAGGTCGCCGGCAACTTAGTCTCCTTGCGAAGTGAATTAACCATAAAGGTCTCGTCGGTTATCCCAAAAGAGAGTAAAGCAAGCCATTTTTTCGAGACGTCAGCTTCGATTTTTTGGCTAAAGGAGGCGGACATTAAAAAGTGGCGAAAATTCAGGATAAAGGTCGTAATAATAATTTCCAGAATAGACGCCCCCATTCCCAAGAGATTAACGGCAATGAATTGGCTAGCTCCCGCAAAAACGATAAAGGACATAAGAACAGTAGTATAGTCCGGGACTCCAGTGGTTCTTGCCAGTAAGCCGAAGGTTACGGCAATCGGGAAATAGCCTATCGCGATAGGAATTCCGGCGATAACTCCTTTCTGAAAAGTTAGTCGAAGATTTTTCATCGTCTCAGCTTTAATTAATTCCATTATCTATAGCTCCTTAACAATAATCGATGGAAATTTTGCAAATAATTATACTAGGATCTCATTTTTCTCTCAAGACCTTTAAAGAATATCAGGGGGATAAATTTAATCCACAAGATAATTATACAAGATGTGCGTTATAATGCACAAGAGGGTGAGGATAAGATTATTCTAAAGTTTCTAGAATTATCAACAAAGAAAGGAAGAAATTATTGATGCCGCAAACAGCTGATAGGTTGGCTTCTCAAATTTATAAGATGATTAATGAGCAAAAAGCTCCTTATGGGGTTGGTACTATAGCGCTAATCACGGGTTTGGGAGTCAGATTAATCAATTTAGCTCTAAAAAGCTCGGGAGAAAATGAGCTGGGAGACGAGGCTAAGCTCTTCTTTGATCTCTGCGATGAGGATAACCGAATGTTCAATAACCATCTGCAAAAAGAGGAAGTTAAATTAAATTTTATCCCGCTTATAATCTTAACTGCAATTCTGGAGTTAATAAGCAAGATTAATTTACAAAAAACGCTTGTCAGAGAGGATTTAAAGGTAGATTATAGTATAGGGATGGAGTATCTAGTCAACTCAGGATTTCAAATCTTGAAAATTATTCAGGCTAATAGCTATGAAGGAACCTCTAAAGCTCAATGTGAGGAATGGGAGCAGGAACTTCGAAGAATGCTAAAAAGTATATAAGATATATAATTGGCGATTTTTTAAGAGTGGGGGAGTTAAAAGTGTTAAAGGACAAGGTTGTTGTAATAACGGGTGCTTCCAGCGGGATTGGGGCGGAGACAGCCAAACTGCTTGCTACTAATGGGGCGGTCGTGATTTTATTGGCGAGAAGGTTGGATAAGTTGACAGAGATTGCGGCTTCGTTTGAAGGAACATCAGAAATTGCTCAGCTTGATGTTGGTTCAACTGAACAGGTCTTAGCGACATTTGATAAAATCATTACAAAATATAGGAAGATAGATATACTGATTAATAATGCCGGCTTTGGGGTTTTTAACTTTCTAGCAGATGCCCCTATAGAGGAACTAGAAGAAATGATAAATACGAACTATTTAGGAATGGTTCGCTGTACTAAAGCTGTCTTGCCGGTGATGTTGAAGGAAAGAACTGGTCATATTATTAATGTGGCGTCACTAGCTGGTAAAATTGCTACCGCTAAAGCATCCGGCTATTCTGCTTCAAAATTTGCGATGATCGGCTTTTCCGATAGCTTAAGAAATGAACTAGGAGGCACAGGGGTGTTAGTCTCGACAGTAAATCCTGGTCCGGTTGATACTCCTTTCTTTGACCTGGCAGACCCCAGTGGTACATACGTAAAAAATGTTAATTGGCTGATGTTGACTCCAAAAAAAATTGCTCAGGAGATCTATAAGGTGATTCTTCATCGCAAGCCGGAAAAGAATCTACCCGCCATTGCCTCTTTTGGAATAAAGCTGTATAACCTTTTTCCGAGAACGCTGGATAGGCTATTGGGTAAGCTGATGAATAAAAAATAGCTGTTATTACTGAAGATTTGTGTTATTATATTAACATGTGTTATAGATTGTAACAATTGTTGGCTAGGGAGGGCTGTATGAAACAGATTACCAACACTGAGGCAAAGATACTAGAGTTGCTTAAGAAGGATCCTTATTTAGAACAAGAGGAGATTGCACTCCGTTTAGGAATGAGCAGATCTTCCGTCGCCGGACATCTTGCCAGATTGATAAAAAAGGGATTTTTGCAAAGGGGATATATCCTTAGTGATTCCGGCTATGAAATCGCAGTAATTGGCGGTGCTAACGTCGATATTAAGGGAATAGCCGGTGCAGCCTTTAGATTAGCTACCAGCAATCCAGGTCAGGTTAGCAAGAGTCCTGGCGGAGTGGCAAGGAATGTTGCTGAGAATCTTGCCAGATTGCATTTGGCGGTGAGTCTTTATACTGCAGTTGGTTTGGATTCCGAGGGCGAATGGTTAGTAAAGAAAACAGCGGAGGCTGGGGTGAATGTTCAGCATATTGAGCATCTGGCAGGAGAAAGGACAGGAATCTATTTATCGATCTTAGATGATCGCCGGGAGCAGATTGCCTCTATTTCTGACATGGCTATTATCGAGCGATTAAATACGGATTATCTAACAGCTATTTTAGCAAACTTACTTCACGCTAAAATGGTTTTTCTTGACACCAACTTACCTCAAAGCTCCTTGGCTTTATTGATTAATTGGCTAAAAGAGCAGAATATTCCTATAATAATTGATCCGGTATCTGCGAAAAAAGCCGAAAAACTTCAAGGGCTATTGAATGGTCTTTTTTTAATAACTCCGAACAAAGAGGAAGCAGAGGTATTATCCGGGTTGCCAATCAGGACTGCCGAAGATTTGCCGGCTGTAGCAAATAAGCTCTTATCCCAAGGAGTAAAACAACTGATTATTACCTTGGGTCAAGAAGGGGTATTTATCGCTGATGCCAAACAACAGCTCTTATTGCCTAGTTCGAGTACGGAAATTGTCGATACCACCGGAGCAGGAGACTCTTTTATTGCAGGGGTAATTTACGGTTTGACCAAGGGTGCATCAATTATTGCCGCTAGCAGATATGGGAGTGCTTTGGCTTCGTTAACTCTGGCAAGCAAGCAAACGGTTGTAGCAGATTTAACAGCTAAGATGTTAGAAAAGAGAATGAAGGAGATAATAATAGATGAATAATCTTTATGAAGGAAAACTAGTCTTAAGTCCGCAGGTTCAAGAGGCTATTGCTAACAATAAGCCGGTTGTTGCTTTAGAGTCCACAATTATTACTCACGGGATGCCTTTTCCGCAAAATGTTGAAACAGCACTTGAAGTTGAGAGAATAATATGGGAAAATGGGTCAGTACCGGCTACAATTGCGATAATTGATGGAATAATTCGAGTAGGGATGTCAGAGGAAGAGATTGTCGGTTTAGCTAAGAAAGAAGGGGTTGTAAAGGCTAGTAGGCGGGATATTCCGGTTATTTTAGCCAAAAAACTCTCTGGAGCGACGACGGTGGCAGGTACGATGTTAATTGCTAATCTGGCTGGGATTAAGATCTTTGTAACCGGCGGAATTGGTGGAGTTCACCGGGGTGCCCAAGAAACGATGGATGTTTCGGCAGATTTAACGGAGTTGGCAAAAACCGATGTAGCTGTTGTCTGCGCCGGAGCCAAATCAATTCTAGATATCGGACTAACTTTGGAGTATTTAGAAACGCTAGGTGTTCCTGTCTTAGGCTTTAAAACGGCTCAATTCCCAGCTTTTTATACTCGTGACAGTGGATTTCCGGTTGATTATCAAGTTGACAATGCGAAGGAAATGGCTGAGGTTCTATTTAATAAATGGGGTATGGGCTTAAACGGTGGAGTAGTAATAGCCAACCCTATTCCGCAAGATTTTGCTTTACCTGAAGATTTTATCAACGATTTTATTGCTCAAGCTCTAAATGAACTGCAAGTCCAAAGAATAACCGGTAAGCGAGTAACACCTTTTTTACTTGATAAATTGGACAAGTTGACAGCTAGTGAAAGTCTTAAAGCCAATATTGAATTAGTAAAGCATAATGCTCGGGTAGGTGCTATAATTGCTGTAGAATATTTCGAGCAAATCAGTAAGGATTAGAAGAGCGGGGTGAAAATATTTGCTCTTTTTAGTACGTCTCAGCTCAACAAGGCATAAATTATAAGGAGATATTGACGCCTAATGAGGAGCGAGAGAGTATGGCATTTAATCCTAGTGATTTATTTAAGCTAAAGGATTTATTAGACAGAAATAAGGATTTGTTAGATTCTTTTTTTGGGGGCAATCCTTTTAGTGAAAACTTTATGAGGGGAATGCAAGATATCCCATACGGACAATATCATCATAACCCAACTTCAAATCCGGAAGCGGGAGTCAGTTCGACCGGACACCCTCCATCTGACCGGGTTATTCCGATGGATATGATCCAAAGAAAAAACGAATTACTTCTAGTTTTTGAGATACCCGGCTTAAGCGGTCAGGATGATGTGAATATTAAGATTCTCGGCTCCACCTTGATTCTTGAAGGTGAGATCAGAAGGAATTATCTCCTGTCCGGAAAGGAAATTACGAATTTTGAGAGAAATATAGGCCACTTTTCTAAAAAGGTAAATTTGCCGATTATCTATGATAGTAAAAGAATTAGAGCTCGCTATAATAAAGGCTTGATGGAAATTCGCATCCCTATTTTAAAGCAAAGCAATCAGGATCGAATAACTATCAACTTTACCCAGTCTGATTCTTAATTTTGACAAAAATCGCTTTTTTGAGGAGCAGCCTTTCAGAAGACTAAAAATATGTTAACTTTTAGTATGGAGAAGGTGATTCTTTTGCAGCATCAAATGACTGAGGACCAGATACTGCTTCTAACAATTAAATTTTTGAAGGAATTGAAAAAGGATGATTTTCAAAATATCATTGATGAGCTGCAGCCTTATGATATAGCAAAATTATACAAGACTCTTCCTGAGAAGCACCGTCATAAATTCCTGATGTTCTTAACAATTAGGCAGATTGCTGATATGATTCAAGAGTTGGAGAAGGATACTCAATTAGAGGTTTTGCATAAACTGGGTATGGAAAAATCATCGACGGTTATGGACTTAATGGATAACGATGATTTGGCGGATTTATTAAGCGAGCTTTCTGTCGAAAAATTAGAAGAGTTTTTATCAGTGATGAAGACTGAAGAGTCTTTAACAGTACAGAACTTAATGCAATACCCAGCCGAAACTGCTGGAGGTATAATGACCAACCGCTACATCTGGATTAAGAAGTATTATACGGTGAGAGAAGCGGTGGACAAGTTTAAAAGCTTTGCGGAAGTTGCTGAAACGATAAATTATCTTTATGTTCTGGATGAAGAGAAAAAACTGGTCGGTGTTGTTTCTTATCGGGATCTCTTAATAAGTGATCTGAATGACAAAATTGAAGATATAATGTTTACGAGGATAATCTCGGTACCGGTTGAGATGGACCAGGAGGAAGTAGCTAAGACTATTGAACGATATGACTTTATTGCTGTACCGGTTGTAGATAATCAGAGTAAGCTGGTTGGGATTATTACTGTCGATGATGTTCTCGATGTTGTAATCCAGGAAGCAAATGAGGATATTCAAAAGCTGTCGGCTTCCGGCAAGGATATTGATTTTAATACTACGGCTTATACCGCTGCATTTCGGCGTTTGCCTTGGCTGATCTTACTGTTGTTTATCGGTTTGATTTCCGGGAATATCATCAGCAATTTCGAAAACACTCTTGATCAGGTGATTGCTTTAACATTTTTTATTCCGATGATTGCCGGGATGACTGGAAACACAGGAACTCAATCATTAGCAATAGTTGTCCGCGGCTTGGCTGCTTACGATATTAATAAGCGACTAATCAACCGATTAATTTTTCGGGAATTGGGTGTTGGATTAATTATTGGATTAATCAACGGCTTATTAATTGCGGTTATCGCTTATTTTTGGCAGGGTAATCCTGTACTGGGGATTGTTGTTGGCGCTTCGCTTTTCGCCACTTTGATCATTGGTACCTTAGCAGGTACAGTAATCCCGATTATTCTCTATCATTTAAAGATTGATCCGGCGATTGCCTCTGGTCCGTTAATAACGACGTTGAACGATATTTTTTCTTTAACGGTATACTTTAGCTTGGCAAGCTTTTTTATAACCTACTTGATGTAAGACTAAAGCACGAGCATGGGCTCGTGTTTTTTCTTTAATTAGGCTTTTATACACCCTGACATCAGCACATGCATATTATAATAGCGAGATTTATTTCTAGAGGTTAAGGTGATATAAAATGAATGCAAATAATTATAAAAGAGTAGGTTTATTTGAGAATAGGTTTTGGCTGCAGATCCTTGGTGATCATGCCCGCTTCATCTTTGGGGCATTATCAGCGGAGAATAAGCAGTTACTGCAACGGGCCAATTATTTCATTAAATCCTTTGATCAGTTATTAGAGGAGACTACTACAGCTCTTTCGGAAAATGAGCTAGCCTTTCTTGCCAAAAGGGCATTAAATTACTCCATGGAGTTTCGAGATTTTAAGCTAAGTTTGTTAGAAAAAATGTTAATAGACAATTTAGCGATCAATTTAACACCATCAGTTATCAACCACATGATTAATGAGCTTGAAGAATATTTGTTACTCCTCAAATACTTAATAAAGGCTGAAGTCCCGCCAATTCTTAATCCACTTCGCTATCATCTGCTCTGGCTGCTTGCTACTAAGGGGAATGCCGCAATGATTAGTAGACGCTTGGATGATACTGAGAAGGATTTACTTCTTGAGAGTGATGAACACCAAGGAGTTTTTATTGATCTATATCTTAAAGCCCTAGAGTTGAACTACTATCTGCGAATCAATAGAACAGATATCCCGATCGTAAACGGCTTTAATCAACAGGTAGGAGCAGAACTGCAAAGCTATATAGAATTTTTAGAGAATCTACTTTCTTTGGTTGAAAATAAGCTTACGGCGAGCAAACTTAATCCTTTATTGATTGACCATATGATCAGAGAAGAATGCTATTACTTAGTCAAGCTGGCAAGCTCTGCAGGCTTGCAAATTCCCCGCTGCGATCCAACAAGGCCGCGGATCAAACCCTGAGTCTGAGTTGCGCTTATCCGTCCTTAACTACTTGAATCAGAGAACTAGTTAGTATATAGTTGTAGCTAATGATTAAATAGCCGAATATTAAATTCTATTCGGTTGTAAGCTTAATCTTAACTATTTTTCCGAAAAAAGAGGTAGAGTAAGGATGAAAAAAAGACCTGAAGAAACACGGGTAGTCGTTGGGATGTCAGGAGGGGTTGACTCTTCTGTAGCGGCATTATTGCTCAAACAGCAAGGCTATGAGGTTATTGGCGTTTTTATGAAAAATTGGGATGATACGGACGACTTTGGACACTGCACTGCCGAGGACGATTACCAGGATGTCCGCAGAGTATGCGACCAATTGGGTATTCCGGCTTATTCGGTAAATTTTGAGAAGGAGTATTCCGATAAGGTTTTTCAATATTTTCTTTCGGAGTATCGGAAGGGACGGACGCCAAATCCTGATGTAATGTGCAATAGAGAAATCAAGTTTGGCGAATTCTTAAACAAAGCTTTAGAGCTGGATGCGGATTATATTGCTACTGGGCACTATGCTCAGATAAACTATATTGATAGCGAATACCAACTGTTGCGAGGGAAGGATCAGCAAAAGGATCAGACTTATTTCTTAAATGTCTTGAATCAATATCAGCTTTCCAAAACGCTGTTCCCGATTGGTCATCTAACTAAGCCAGAGCTGCGAAAGATCGCTGAAGAGGCTAATTTGGCTACGGCAAAGAAGAAGGACAGCACCGGTATTTGCTTTATTGGAGAACGAGATTTTCGGGAGTTTTTAAGCAATTATTTGCCTGCGATGCCTGGAGAGATTCGCACATTATCTGGAGAGTTAATTGGCGAGCACCAAGGATTGATGTACTATACTCTGGGGCAAAGACGCGGGATTGGTATTGGTGGACAAGGAACTGGTGAACCATGGTTCGTTGTGGAAAAGGATCTGGAGAAAAACATTTTATACGTTGCCCAAGGAGCCAATCACCCGAGTCTTTTCTCTAATGGTTTATTGGCATCAGATGTTCACTGGATTAGCGAAAAAGAAGTTCCCCAGGAATTCACTTGTACAGCCAAGTTTAGATACCGCCAACCCGATCAGGATGTTACAGTTCGTCTAAAACCCGACAATTGCTGCGAGGTCATTTTCGCTAAGCCGCAAAAAGCAATTACCCCGGGACAGGCAGTCGTTTTTTACCAAGGTGATGTTTGCCTTGGCGGAGGCACAATAGATTAAAAGACAAGTAAGACAAAGGGACGTTTCGCCTGTCTTGAAGACAAGCGAAACGTCCCTTTGTCTTTTAAAGTTGTTACTCTGCTTTGGTCTCTGTAATGATTTTTTCGGCAAGATTTATCGGCAGCTCTTCATAGTGAGAGAATTCCATGTTAAAGGAGCCGCGACCGTGAGCGAGGGATTTTAGATCAATAGTATAACTATGCATTTCTGACAAAGGTGCTTGAGCCTTAACGACCTGATATTTGCCCTTTGGCTCCATTCCGAGAATTCTTCCACGTTTACTATTCAGATCACCGATAATATCTCCCATATACTCTTCAGGAATCTCGATTTCTATGTTATTGAAGGGTTCCAATATTACTGGCTGGGCCTCTTTAAAACCTTTTTTAAAGGCTTGAATTCCGGCCATTTTAAAGGCCATTTCATTGGAGTCAACTGAATGGTATGATCCGTCAACCAGTGTCACCTTAACATTGGTAACGGGATACCCGGCGATTATTCCTCTGGACATAGCTTCTCTTACGCCTTTTTCAACTGCGGGGAAATATTGTTTGGGAACTGCTCCGCCAAAGACTTTTTGATCAAATTCCAGCTCGCCATCAGGGTAGGGGGAGATATCAATAAATACGTGACCATATTGTCCGGCTCCGCCGGACTGTTTCTTATGCTTAGCTTCTATTCGCTTGGCGATACCACGAATCGTTTCTCGGTAAGGTACTTTCGGAGGATATTTCTCTACTTCGACACCAAATTTGTTTTTTAATTTCTCGATTATTATATCGATGTGCGCTTCACCCAAACCAGTTAATAGCGTTTGCTTGGTTTCCAAATTGGTTTCCAGACGAAGCGTAGGGTCTTCTTCTAATATTCTGTTTATGGCGTTGCCTAATTTGTCTTCGTCAACTTTTGTTTTTGGTTCAATAGCAATAGTTAGGGTGGGTATCGGGTAATTAATGCCTGAGAAGATGACATTGCTGTCTTTGGTGGTAAGAGTATCGCCTGTAGAGGTTTGTGCTAGTTTGGCGATTGCCCCAATATCACCGAAGTGTAGTTCTGGGATCTGCATTTGTATTTTTCCCTGCATTGTGAATAGTTGGCCAACTTTCTCATCGGTCGATTTATTGGCATTCCGATAAAAACTGTCACCATGAAATACTCCTTGTAAAACCTTGAAATAACTGATTCGACCGACGTAGGGGTCAGCAATTGTTTTGAAGATTAATGATGCGGACTCTTTGCTAGCTATTTGTGAATCATCTATTCTCTCTAGGGGATTTGGTGCGTAATCTACTAAAACATCTAATAAAAGATCACAACCAATATTCAATAGTGCTGAACCGCATAATATTGGGACTATGCTGCAATTAAGAATACCCAATTTTAATCCTCGAGTAATCTCTCCGGTCGAAAGTTCTTCGCCTTCAAGATATTTCATTGTCAGCTCGTCGTCGCTTTCTACCGCCGCTTCGATCAATTTTTCCCGATAGCTATTTACTTCGTCCAGCATTTCCTCCGGGATGGCTATTGTGGTTGGCTTACCTCGTCCGTCATAATGGTAAGCTCGCATATTAAGCAAATCAACAATTCCCTTGAATTGATCCGCTGAACCGATGGGCAGCTGGATAGGGATAATTTGCTTAGTCAAATTTTCTTGCATAGAGCTTACAGTGTTGTAAAAGTTAGCGTTTTCACGATCCATTTTGTTAATAAAAGCGAATCGTGGGGTGTTATCTATATCTGCTAAATCCCAGATGATCTCTGTCCTGACCTCTACTCCAGCTACAGCGTCCAGCAAAATTACCAAGCTATCCGCTACTCGAAGAACACTCTTTACCTCTCCAAAAAAATCTGAAAGACCTGGTGTATCTAGGATGTTTATCTTTGTGTTTTGCCATTCACAGGCAACTAGCGAAGTGTTGACTGTAACTTTTCGGGCTATTTCCTCGGAATGATAATCAGCAATCGTGTTGCCCTCGTCAACTTTCCCCAATCTTTTTGTTGCCCCTGTGTTGTAAGCTAAAGCCTCTGTTAAAGATGTTTTACCTGCGTTTACGTGAGACATAAATCCAACGTTTCGTATATGCACTGATGAGTAAACCTTCATGTAGTATCCTCCTTCAGCAAACATAATTTTTTTAATCCTCTATTTTAATTTATTACTCTTAAACTTGTAAAAATCCTCTTTTTTCAGAAGATTTTTTTTGGATTATTCATGTTATTTACCTAATTGTCACATTTAATACCAATCGAGAGGAAAAATTTTCTACAAGAAAAAAATAAAAAAAAGATTCACTTTATTGATATTGTGTTATATAATAATTTATAAAATAATATACTGTATTAGTACACGAAAATTTTTCGGAAATCAGGCATTTTTTAGAAAGGGTGATGAATTTTGCAAGCAAAGGAATTGGAACTGAATTTGGATTTGCGTTTGCAAGTAACTGGGGAAGTAAGCCCAGAGTTTGCGGAGATTTTAGCTCCAAACGCCTTAAGATTTATCGAGAATTTAGTAGAAAATTTCTCCCAAGAAAGGGAGCGGTTGCTGCGAAAGCGGGAAGAAAGACAGCAAGAGATTGACGAGGGAAAATTTCCGGATTTCTTAAAGGAAACTGAAGCAATTCGCAGTACTTCCTGGACGATTGATCCGGTTCCTGATGATCTTCTTGATCGGCGAGTAGAGATTACCGGGCCAGTTGATCGGAAAATGATTATTAACGCTTTAAATAGTAACGCGACTGGATTTATGGCCGATTTCGAAGATGCTAATTCGCCGATTTGGAAAAATATTATTCAAGGACAGTTGAATCTTAAGGAGGCGATTAATCGCCGTATTGATTTCGTAAGTCCGGAAGGGAAGGAGTATCGGCTTAAAGAAAAAACGGCAACTCTTTTAGTTCGACCCCGTGGTTGGCATTTAGTTGAGAAGAATGTGCTTTACGATGGTAAACCGATATCGGCAAGTCTATTCGATTTTGGACTCTTTTTTTATCATAATGCCCGGAATTTAATAGATAAGGGTAGCGGACCGTATTTTTACTTGCCGAAATTAGAGAGTCATTTAGAGGCTAGACTCTGGAATGATGTGTTCGTTTTCGCGCAAAAAGAGTTAGGGATTCCCCAAGGGACAATAAAAGCTACTGTTTTGATTGAAACTATTTTTGCAGCCTTTGAGATGGATGAAATCCTTTATGAATTAAGAGAGCATTCAGCTGGTTTAAACTGTGGGCGTTGGGATTATATCTTCAGCTTTATTAAAAAATTTCTCAATAGACCGGAATTCGTCCTTCCGGATCGTGCAGAGGTCACGATGACTGTCCCATTTATGCGTTCTTATTCTTTACTAGCTATTAAAACTTGCCACAAGCGAAATGCTCATGCTATTGGTGGAATGGCGGCGCATATACCCGTTAAGAATGACCCAGCTGCCAATGAGGAAGCTTTTGAGAAGGTTAAGAAGGATAAGATCAGAGAGGCTACTGATGGACATGATGGCACATGGGTAGCCCACCCAGGCTTAGTACCAATCGCACTCATCGCCTTTAATGAGTATATGCCGAATAAAAATCAAATTAATTTACAGTTAGATGGTTTGCAGATTACTAGAGAAAACTTATTGGAAATCCCCAAGGGAGTAATAACTGAAGAAGGGCTGCGAACTAATATAAGTGTCGGAATTCAATATATAGAGTCGTGGTTAAAGGGGAAGGGGGCAGTGCCGATCAATAATTTGATGGAGGATGCGGCTACGGCTGAAATATCACGAGCTCAATTATGGCAATGGATTAATAATCCAAAGGGACAATTAAACGATGGTCGCAAAATCACAAAAGAGCTTTTCTTAACAACTCTCGATGATGAACTGAGGAAAATCAAATCAGCTGTTGGTGAGTATTCCTTTGAACATGGGAAATATCTACAGGCGGCAGAACTTTTTAAGGAGTTAACGATTGCCGATCAATTTGTGGAGTTTTTAACTGTTCCGGGTTACGAGTTATTAAATTAAAAAAATAATGGGAAGGATGAATTTTGCGATGTCAATAAAAGAGCGAATTGAGAGTATAGAGAATAGTTGGAGAAATGACAGAAGGTGGCAGGGGATTGCCAGACCGTACTCATCTGAGGATGTTATTCGCTTAAGAGGTTCAATTCCAGTAGAACATTCCTTGGCGAGAATAGGGGCAGAAAGGTTATGGAAGCTCCTGAATAATCAAGACTATGTAAATGCTTTGGGTGCCTTAACAGGCAATCAAGCTGTACAACAGGTTAAAGCCGGTTTGCAAGCCATTTATTTGAGTGGCTGGCAAGTGGCTGCCGATGCTAATCTGGCAGGTCAAATGTATCCGGACCAAAGTTTGTATCCGGTAAATAGTGTTCCGCAAGTCGTAAAAAGAATTAATCAGGCTCTGCAAAGAGCGGATCAAATACAAACTTTAGAAGGCAAGGGTGATACTTATTGGTTGGCTCCAATTATCGCTGACGCCGAGGCTGGCTTTGGAGGTCATCTCAACGTTTTTGAGCTAATGAAAGCAATGATTGAAGCTGGAGCCTCAGCTGTACACTTTGAAGATCAGTTGTCATCTGAGAAAAAATGTGGACACATGGGTGGTAAGGTTTTAATCCCCACTCAGACCGCCATTCGCAATTTAGTGTCAGCAAGACTGGCTGCCGATGTTTTAGATGTTCCCACTTTAATCGTTGCCAGGACTGATGCAGATTCAGCTCAGCTGCTGACTAGTGATGTAGATCCCAGAGATCAACAGTTTCTTACGGGAGAAAGAACTGAGGAGGGTTTTTATCGGATCAACGGAGGATTAGATATGGCGATCCAAAGAGGTTTGGATTTTGCACCGTATGCTGATCTGCTATGGTTTGAAACATCTAAACCCGATCTAGAAGAAGCCAGACGCTTTTCGGAAGCTATTCATCGAAAATATCCAAATAAATTGCTGGCCTATAATTGTTCACCTTCATTTAATTGGAAACTTCATCTAGAGGATCAAGTAATTGCTGATTTCCAGCAAGAGCTTGGCAAAATGGGATATAAATTCCAATTCGTGACCTTGGCAGGTTTTCATGCGCTTAATCACAGTATGTTTGAACTTGCTCATGATTATCATCAGCGGGGGATGGCAGCATATGCCGATTTGCAGGAGAAAGAATTTGACAGTGAGAATAAGGGCTATACTGCGACAAGACATCAACGAGAGGTTGGCGCAGGATACTTCGATGAAGTAGCAATGGTTATCTCCGGTGGAAAGTCTTCAACTACTGCTTTAACCGGCTCTACTGAAGAAAGGCAGTTCAAAATATCCGTGCATTCGTCTTAAGAGCAAAGAGGGACAAAAATTTTATATAGCTGTCTGAACAACCATTATCTTGATACCAAGGTAATGGTTGTTTTTTGTGCTATCCAGACCTCTATAAGCATAGGAATATTAAGATGATGTTCTAATCTGCTAATTTTTTTGCTTGGAGAAGACCTTAGTGAGAACGGTTGGAGGAGGTTAATTTAATGCCGAGCTATAATTGTGTAGCGATGCTCTTAGCAGGTGGTGAGGGTAAAAGGTTAGGTCCTTTAACAAGGAACTTGGCTAAGCCAGCAGTTTCTTTTGGCGGAAAATACCGGATCATTGATTTTACTTTAAGCAATTGTGCTAACTCGGGTATCGATACTATCGGGATCTTAACGCAATATCAGCCGTTGGTTCTTAACTCATATATCGGGATTGGCAACCATTGGGACTTAGATCGTCGAAATGGCGGGGTAACAATTTTACCTCCCTACGTCGGCGTGAACGGGATCAAATGGTACAAAGGAACAGCGAATTCCATTTATCAAAATATCCCTTTTATTGAACAATATAACCCCCAATATATTCTTGTAATTTCTGGTGATCATATTTATAAGATGAATTATTTGCAGATGCTGGAACAGCACATACAAACAGAAGCGGAGATCACGATAGCAGCTAATGTTGTTTCCATAGAAGAAGCTAGTCGCTTTGGGATAATCCATATAGATGAAGCACTGCGAATAACAGATTTTGTGGAGAAGCCCGCAGAACCGACGAGCAACCTTGCCTCGATGGGTGTATACATCTTTAATTGGGATGTTCTAAAGCACTATTTAATTAAGGATGAACAAAGCCTGAATTCTAGCAACGATTTTGGCAAGGACGTAATCCCCCTGATGCTGAAAGAGCATAGAAGAATGTATGTTTACGCATTTTCAGGTTATTGGAAGGATGTTGGTACAATAGAAAGCTTATGGCAAGCCAACATGGATTTGCTCGAGGAGAAATCTCTTCTAAACTTAAATGATAGCAAATGGCGCATATACTCGGCAAACACTCCCCATCCGCCACACTTTATTTCCGCTGAATCGACAATCAGCCAGTCGTTAATAAATGAAGGCTGTATAGTTTATGGAAGTGTTCTGCATTCGGTATTATTTTATGGTGTACATCTCGGCAAGGGCAGTGTGATCAAAGATTCAGTCATTATGCCGCATGTAAAAATTGGGACGAATGTACAAATCGAGAAGGCAATAATTGGTGAGGAATTGGTAATTCCTGATGGCACAGTAATTAAGCCGACTGACGGGAAAATCGCTTTAATTGAGGGTGAAATAGCGAATGGCTACGAGAAAATAATACGGTTCAAGGAGTGAGATCAGTGCAAAATGTAATGGGAGTTATTAATCTCGGCAATCAACAGGATATTTTAAACGAGTTAACATACTTTCGTGACCTAGCGGCTGTGCCGTTCGCCGGTAAATACCGCTTAATAGATTTTGCCTTGTCGAACATGGTTAATTCTCGAATAAAAGATATCGCAGTCTTGCCAACGAATAAATACCGTTCGCTAATTGAGCACCTTGGAACAGGTCGGGACTGGGATCTTGATCGTAAACAAGGAGGACTATTTATTCTTCCGCCTACATATCCCAAAGCCGTTAAATATGGTGACCTACATAATTTTTATCAACATTTAGACTTTTTTATCACCGGACAACAAAAATACGTTTTGATCTCTGGTGGAAATCTGATCGCTAATATCGATTATCGTCCTGCTTTGGACTTTCATCAACAGGTTGGCGCTGATGTTACAGTTTTGTATAAGGATTATCAGGAGGCAAAATTAAAATATCCCCCCTTAAAAAGAATTGAAACTGATCAGTATGGCAGGGTAATCTCAATTGAAGATCAATACCTACCGATTTTTTCTAGTAAGCTATTTATGGAAGTGTTGATATTGGATAAACAGGTGCTCTTGCAAATGGTTGAAAGTTGTCTTAATGAGGGCGGCTGCAATTTAATCAGCGATGGTTTAAGTAAAAACTTGCATAACTTAAGGGTCTATGGATTTCCCTTTCTCGGGTATTTAGGAAGTGTGAATTCTGTGACCAGCTATTATAATCAGAGTATGAAATTGCTGCAAAGTGAAAACTGGAAGGAGCTTTTTTATCAACCACGACTAATCTATACAAAAAGTAAAAATGAGCCGCCAAGCCGGTATTCACGTTCCTGCCGAGTAAAGAATTCCTTAGCAGCCAATGGGTGCGTCATTGATGGGACTGTGGAAAATAGTATATTATTTAGAGGCGTAAAAGTCGCTAAGGGGGCAATTATTAAAAACAGTATAATTATGCAAAAAAGTGAAATTGGTGAGAATGTAGTAGTGGAAAATTCTATTTTAGATAAAAAGGTGATGGTCACTGCCGGAAAAACGATTCAAGGAGAGAATGATCGGCCTTTAGTTATTGCCAAGAGAATTGTAATATAATATTTTGGGAACGGATATGTTATGATAATGGGTAGAAGACAAATGGCAAAGATAGGAGTAAGAAATATGCTATCAGTTGATTTAATTGCTACGGCAACCTTTGGTTTAGAGGCAATCGTAGCTGATGAAGTAAAGAAGCTTGGTTATCCGGATGTTAAGGTAGAAAATGGCAAGGTAGAATTCACAGCAGATTTATCGGCAATACCTAGAACAAATCTCTGGTTAAGAACCGCTGATCGGGTAAGATTGAAGATCGGCGAGTTTAAGGCTACTACTTTTGACGAACTTTTCGAAAAAACAAAGGCGCTACCTTGGTCCGATTGGATACCGGTAAATGGTGCGTTTCCGGTCGAGGGTAAGTCCGTTAAGTCGAAGCTGTTTAGTATCTCTGATTCTCAAGCAATAGTTAAGAAAGCGATTGTTGAGAGCCTGAAGAACAAATATCAGCTAAACTGGTTTGAGGAGACTGGTCCATTGTTCAAAGTTGAAGTAGCGATCTTAAAGGATATTGCAACTTTGACAATCGACACTACAGGTCCCGGACTGCATAAACGTGGCTATCGCGACTGGATTGGACAAGCGCCACTAAAGGAAACTATGGCAGCGGCTTTATTGTTACTAGCCAAATACCATCCTGATAGGACTTTGATTGATCCGTTTTGTGGTTCTGGAACAATCCCGATTGAGGCAGCCTTAATAGGACAAAATATAGCTCCAGGAATGAATAGAGAATTTGTTTCCGAAAGTTGGCCGACGATATCTAAGCAGCTCTGGCGTAATGCTCGGGCAGAAACTCATGATCTAGCAATTTTCGAGAGAAAGCTGGAGATTATCGGAACAGATATTGATTCCCAAGTTTTAACTGTTGCCAGACGGAACGCCTTTGAGGCACAAGTAGACGAACAAATCCATTTTCAACAAATGTCCTTCTCAGAAATTAGCAGCAAGAGGAAGTATGGAGCGATAATTTGCAATCCGCCTTACGGTGAACGCTTAAGCGAGAGAAGTGAGGTAGAAAGATTATATCGGGAAATGGGCAAGGTTTTTAGTAAATTCGATACTTGGTCATATTACATTATCACCTCTCATGAAGGCTTTGAAGACTTATTCGGTAAAAAAGCTTCCAAAAAACGTAAGTTGTATAATGGCAATATTAAGATTGATTACTATCAATACTATGGTCCCCGTCCACCAAGACAGAAGGAAACTGGAGATGTTGAGGGCGAACTTCAATCTGAGTAAATAGCATTGGATTTATTGAAATCCGTGATGTAGGAATCTACATTGCGGATTTTTTTTGAACTAAGATCGAGAGTCTTTTTCCTGCAAAAAGGTATAGAGCAAAGTCTTTATGTCTATTCTAGTTTTATGTCAATTTTGTTATAGGAGCTGGAAGAATGCAAAGCTTAATACCTAGTAGTTATGATATCTATTTATTCCATCAAGGAACCTTGTTTTACAGTTATAAGCTTTTAGGTGCGCATCTGCTCAAAGAAAACGGCATCGAAGGAGTAAGATTTGCTGTTTGGGCGAAAAATGCTCTGGCAGTGCAGGTTGTAGGAGATTTTAATAATTGGGATGGCAACCATCATTCTATGAAAAGAGTTAGCAATTCGGATATCTGGTTTTTATTTATTCCCGGTCTTCAAGAGGGGGAGAAATATAAATATCTAATAATAACGAAAAACGGAAACAAACTTTATAAAGCCGATCCCTTGGCCTTTTATGCGGAGGTCAAGCCAAAAACTGCTTCAATCGTCTACCAATTGAGCGATTATCCTTGGGAAGATAAAATTTGGCAAGATAATAAGGAAGCTCTTTATGAAAAGCCTCTAAATATTTACGAGATGCATATGGGTACCTGGAAGAAAAAATCGGACGGCAGCTATTATTCATATCGAGAGTTGGCTAATGAGCTAATAGACTATGTAGCGGATCTTGGCTATACCCATATCGAAATTATGCCGCTGTCTGAGCATCCTTATGATCGTTCGTGGGGGTATCAAATAACGGGTTACTATGCCATCACCAGTCGCTATGGCACACCTGATGATTTTAGGTATTTTGTCGACCAGTGTCATCAAAAAAATATCGGAGTGATTTTAGACTGGGTTCCCGGGCACTTTGTCAAAGATGAACACGGATTACGGCTTTTCGACGGATCACCTTTGTATGAGCATGAGCATCCTTTTCGGGCAGAAAAGAAGGATTGGGGAACTTTAAGTTTTGATTTGGGAAAGACCGAGGTTCAAAGCTTCCTTATTTCTAATGCCATCTTTCTGATGGATGTCTTCCATATTGACGGATTAAGGGTTGATGCTGTAGCCAGTATGCTCTATCTGGATTTTGGCAGGGAGATAGGTGAATGGCAGGCTAATCAGTATGGCGGACGTGAGAATTTAGAAGCCATTGCTTTTTTTAAAAAGCTGAATGAAGCGGTTTTCAGCTATTTTCCACAAGCCTTAATGATTGCCGAGGAGTCTACTGCCTGGCCGTTGGTCAGCGCACCAACCTATTTAGGGGGATTGGGCTTCAATTTTAAGTGGAATATGGGCTGGATGAATGACATGTTAAAATACATGGAGATGGATCCAATATATCGTAAATACCATCATAATCTGTTAACATTCTCCTTTTTTTATGCTTTTTCAGAAAACTACGTGCTTCCTTTGTCCCACGATGAGGTTGTTTATGGGAAGAAGTCTTTGCTAAATAAAATGCATGGGGACTATTGGCAAAAATTTGCCGGTTTACGGCTATTTCTAGCCTATATGTTTGCTCACCCGGGTAAAAAGCTCCTGTTCATGGGAGGAGAGTTTGGACAGTTTGATGAATGGAAGGACTTAACTGAACTAGATTGGCAGCTGCTGGAATTCGAATCTCACAAACAGTTTCTACAATATGTTAAGGAACTGAATCAGTTTTATCGACAGGAGAAAGCTCTCTTTGAGCTAGACCATCATCCCGACGGCTTTACTTGGATTGATCCCCATGACTCTAATCAGAGTATAGTAACCTTTATGCGGCATGACAAGGAAGGAAACTATTTAGTCATATTAGGCAATTTTACTCCTAATACTTATGAGAATTATCGGATTGGTGTTCCAGATTTCGGAGTTTATCAGGAGATCTTTAACAGTGATTCAGAGCGCTTTGGCGGTTCCGGCAAGGGAAATAACCAAGCTTCTCGAAGTGAAATGCTTCCTTGGCATAACCAAAGATATAGCTTGAATATCCAGGTTCCGCCTTTAGCAATAATCATGTTCAAGCTGCTAAAAAAAGCCACTGGCTCTTTTAGTGAATTAAATGTAAATGGTGAATAAATGCTTACCGCCATGCAAACATTAAAGGTATATTTTCAGAAAAGGATGGAGCAAAGAAATGCAGATTTTATTTGTCGCATCAGAAGGAGTACCATTTGTTAAAACCGGTGGGTTAGCCGATGTTATTGGTTCTTTACCAAAAGCTTTAATTGATCAAGGTGATGAAGTTCGGGTTGTGATGCCAAAATATAAAGGAATTTCGGCTCATTTCAAGAAGAAAATGATCCTCAAGAAAAGGTTGACTATTAACTTAGGTTGGCGAAATCTTTACTGCGGAGTTGAAGAGCTTAAGCATGAAGGAATCCATTATTATTTTATAGATAATGAATACTATTTTAAGCGGGATGGTTTATATGGATACAGTGATTCACTTGACGAAGCGGAACGCTTTGCTTTTTTTAGCAAAGCGGTCTTAGAAGCACTTCCGTATTTGGATTTTAAGCCGGAGATCCTTCATTTGCATGATTGGCAAACTGGTCTAGTTAGTCTGTTTTTGAAAACCATGTACCATAATCAAGACTTCTATAATAATATCAGAACAGTCTTCACTATTCATAATCTAAAATACCAAGGAGTCTTTCCAAAACGGATAGTAGGTGATATTCTCGATTACAACATCCAATATTTGACGTCTGAGGGAATTGAGTATTACGGGAGGGTTAGCTATATTAAGGCTGGTCTCGTTTTTTCGGATTATATTACAACGGTTAGTGAAGCATATGCTCAGGAAATCCAGTACCCCTACTACGGGTTTGGTCTTGATGGTTTACTCAGGAAGCGCAGTCGGGATCTTTTTGGCATCCTAAACGGAATTGATTTAGAACTGTATAATCCGGAAAATGACCCAGAGATCTTTGTTAAGTATACAACTCCACAGGCTAAGCTGCAGAACAAATTATTGCTGCAGGATCTGCTTAAACTTCCGGTCAACAAAGAGATTCCGATGATCGGCATGGTTTCTCGGTTAGTTCCCGAGAAAGGGTTGGATTTGGTTGTTGGTGTATTGGAGGATATATTGGCTGAGAATCTTCAACTAGTCGTTTTAGGAACCGGAGAACAAAAGTTTTTGCACGCTTTAGGTGAAACAGCCTATCGCCATCAGGATAAAATGTCGGCTACCTTTGCTTTTGATGAAGGGTTATCGAGGAAGATTTATGCAGCAGCCGATTTATTCCTGATGCCTTCACAATTTGAACCTTGTGGTATTAGCCAATTAATTGCTTTTCGCTATGAAGCAGTACCTATTGTTCGGGAAACGGGTGGCTTGAAGGATAGTGTAATCCCTTTTAATGAGTTTACTGGTGAAGGGGTCGGCTTTAGTTTTGCTAATTATAATGCGCATGATATGCTTTTTACGATTAGAAGAGCACTTGGTTTGTATCATGATAAAGTGCAGTGGGACAAAATTATCCAGAATATTCAGCGAGGAAATTATGGTTGGAATGACTCAGCAAAAAAATATCATCAGATCTACCAACAATTGCTAAGGCAAGGAGATGAAAGAGATGTTCGCAAACAAAGAGTCATTTAAAAAAGCATTTTTGGAAAAATTGGAATATATGCATGGGAAAAGTTTGCAAGAAACAACCTTGATGGATAAGTATAAGACCTTAAGCAGTATGGTCCGAGGTTCTATCAGCAAAAATTGGATTGCTACTAACCAAACCTATGACCAGACAGCAGAAAAGCAGGTATATTATTTATCGATGGAATTTTTATTAGGTAGGCTGCTAAAAAGCTATCTGATTAATTTAGGAATTAGAGATATTTGTGAAGAAGGGCTAGCGGAACTAGGGGTTGATTTGCAGAAGATTGAAGAACAAGAACCTGATCCCGGGCTTGGTAGCGGAGGGCTGGGACGGTTAGCCGCTGATTTTTTAGATTCTTTAGCTTCTTTACAGCTGCCGGGACATGGTTGTGGAATCCGTTATAAGTACGGGCAATTTGAACAAAGAATCGTTGATGGATATCAAATTGAAGTCCATGATTATTGGCTGCGGGAAGGATATGCTTGGGAAGTGCGGAAGTTCGACCGCGCAAAAGAGGTGCGCTTCTATGGAAATGTTCGAATGGAATACCAAGAGGGCAAGTTAAACTTTATTCATGAAAATTATGCTCCGGTTTTAGCCGTTCCCTATGACATCCCGATTGTTGGCTATAGTAATTTGACAACCAACGGGTTACGACTTTGGAGTGCGGAATCGGCTATCAAGGGTATGGATGATCAGTTATTAAATCACCATGACTACCATAAGATTATGGAATACAAGCGAAATACTGAGGCGATATCGGAGTTCCTCTACCCCGATGATTCCACTGATGAAGGAAAGATACTGCGACTTAAGCAGCAGTATTTCCTGGTATCAGCTAGTATCCAAAGCATTGTAAACCGATTCAAACGAAATAATTCTGACATAATGGATTTACCGAATAAAGTCGCTATCCATATTAATGATACTCATCCTGCTTTAGCTATTCCCGAATTAATGCGGATTCTAATGGACGAAAACGGTTTGAATTGGGAGGAAGCCTGGTATATCGCGAGTAATACGATTTCCTATACCAATCACACTACTCTTTCTGAAGCTTTTGAAAGCTGGTCAATAAATCTATTCCGCCCGCTTCTTCCGAGGATTTATATGATTGTGGAGGAGATTAATGAACGCTTTTGCAGAGAATTATGGAATCGCTATCCCGGAGATTGGGAGCGGATCAGTGAAATGGCTATAATCGGGAATGGATATATTAGAATGGCACATCTAGCTGTGGTTGGCAGCTATTCTGTCAATGGTGTTTCAAAGGATCATACGGAGATTTTGAAAAAAAACGTGATGAATAAGTTTTATCAAATCACTCCTTATAAGTTCAACAATAAAACAAACGGAATAACTCATCGTCGCTGGTTGCTCTCGATCAACCCGTCTTTAGCTGACACGATTTCCCAAGCAATAGGAACCAACTGGATTAAACATCCTACTGAACTGATTAACTTAATTAATTTTGCGAGTGATAGAGGTTTTCAAGAACAATTATTTGCAATCAGAAAAGAAAACAAGGAAAGATTGGCTAAATTCATTAAAGAAAAGAATGGAATCCTGATCAACCCTGAGTCAATTTTTGATGTTCAAGTGAAAAGGATGCACGCCTACAAACGGCAATTGATGAACGTATTTCACATTATGGATATTTACAATCGGTTAAGAAACAATCCCGATTTAGAGATTGTCCCAAGAACTTTTATTTTCTCCGGTAAGGCGGCTTCCGGATACCATCTTGCCAAAAATGTAATTAAGCTGATCAATACTGTAGCTGAGACCGTTAATAATGACCGGAAAATTAAAGATAAATTAAAGGTGGTCTTTTTGGAGAACTATAGTGTTTCTTTAGCAGAAAGAATAGTTCCGGCAACTGACATTAGCGAACAAATCTCAACGGCAAGTAAGGAGGCGTCGGGAACTGGTAATATGAAGTTCATGATGAACGGTGCTTTGACGATAGGTACTCTTGATGGCGCTAACATCGAAATGAGCAACGCAGTTGGCGAAGAGAATATTTTTATTTTTGGGTTAAGATCGGCTGAGGTTCTAGAATATTACCAGAATAATAATTACCATCCCAGAGATATCTATAATCAGGATCCGAGGATTAAGCTACTGCTTGATCAGCTGATAAATGGTTTCTTTATGAATTGTGATGTAGATTTTAAAACTATTTATTACAGCTTGTTGGAGCACGATTATTATTTTGTTCTTAAGGACTTTGCAGCTTATCTGCAAGTACATGGGGAGCTGGATAATATTTTTCGACGTAAGGCGGACTGGTTGCCGAAGAGTATTATTAACATCGCACATTCCGGCAAGTTTTCCAGCGATCGAACAATTTCAGAATATGCTTCGGGAATCTGGGAAATCAAGCCAATTAACATTGCAAATCGAACATTGATCCATGTTTAAAGGTAGCAATTGGCAGTGATGTTGGCGGAAAGGTGATGTACAAGTCTGGTCAGTGATTTGGAGGGTTTTAATTAATGAAGGATTATATTTATCATAATTCCCAGGAATTAAGCTACCGTTCGCCTTTTGGTGCTGTTTCCTGTGAACAGGAAATTACCATCAAGTTAACAGTATCTGCGGAAACTTTGAGCTGCTATCTGCACTATTGGCAAGAAAGTAATCTAATTGAGCAGGATTTGTTAATGGAGAATATTGAGAATAACGAAGGTTTACAGACTTGGCAGATTAAGCTAAGCAGTCCAACGAAACCAGACTTGTTGTGGTATTATTTTTCTGTACATTTTAACGGAAAAGTTCTCTATTACGGCAATAATTCGGAGGGGTATGGTGGAGCCGGGGAGGTTAGTCACCATATCCCTTTACCTTATCAAATAACGGTTTTTCAGCATCAGTATTTGCCGCCGAAATGGTTTATGGAGACGATTATTTATCAAATATTCGTTGACCGCTTCTATAATGGCCACCCTAACCAAACTATCGTTAATCCGAAGAAAAATAGTCTTCTGCATTCGCATTGGGAGAATCAGCCGATCTATATAAAAGATAGTCAGGGAAAGATTGTCTATTGGGATTTTTTCGGAGGTAATTTACTGGGAGTGCAAAAAAAATTAAGCTATCTTCAAGAACTAGGTGTAGGTGCTATTTATTTCAATCCAATTTTTGAAGCTCCTAGCAATCATAAGTATGATACCGGTGATTACCATCGGATTGATCCGATGTATGGTGATAAGCAATTGTTTAGCGAGTTGTTGGTTAGTGCTAAGAAGTTAGGGATTGAAGTAATTCTTGATGGAGTCTTTAGCCATACTGGAAGTGATAGTGTGTACTTTAACAAGGAAGGCAGCTATGATTCATTGGGGGCGTATCAGTCAAAGGATTCGCCGTATTTTGAATGGTATCGATTTAATAGTTTTCCAGATGACTATCAGTGCTGGTGGGGAATTGAGGTGCTTCCTAATGTTAATGAACTTAACACCAGCTATCAAGATTTTATAATTTACAATGGGAATAGTGTTCTGAATCACTGGCAACAGCTAGGTGTGAAGGGCTGGCGTTTAGATGTGGCTGATGAGCTCCCGGATAGTTTTATCAGGGGATTTAATTTGACAATGAAGAAGCAGGATTATGATGCGGTATTAATTGGCGAGGTTTGGGAGGATGCCTCTAATAAGATTAGTTATGGTGAACGTCGCCGGTATCTGATAGAGGATGAGTTGGACTCTGTTACTAATTACCCGTTTCGACAAGCAGTTCTAGATTTTTTGCTGGGATATAGGAACGCTTATATTATTGATAAATTATTAATGAGCATCTATGAAAATTATCCCCTACCACATTTCTATAGCTTGATGAATCTTCTTGGCACACATGATACACCGCGAATTCTTAGTGTATTACAAAATAATCTTCCGAATTTTTCGGGAAGTGATCAAAAAAGAATAGCTATCCAACGGTTAAAATTGGCAGTATTATGGCAAATGACTTATCCGGGTGTACCATTAATCTATTATGGTGATGAAGCTGGTTTAGAAGGAGTGGAAGAGCCGCTAAACAGAAGGCCATATCCCTGGGGAAAAGAAAATGATGAGTTGCTCGAATGGTATAAAGTACTTACTAGTCTGCGAAACTCCTACGAGGTATTTACTACGGGAGAATGGATTTCCACCGTCTTTAATGAGGATGTTTATGGGTATATTAGAAGGATTAGAAATGGAATGGATGTTTTTCAACAAGTCAAAAAAGATAATACAGCAGTCATCCTAATGAATCGTAGTCTTGATCGCGAATACAAGATCAGCATCAATATTGAGGACTATTCCTTAGGGGAGATGTATGATGTGCTAAATAATAATTCGCTGTATAACAGGGAAAACGATTGTTTGCATGTCAGGCTCTTACCACTTGAGGGTAAGGTTTTGCTAGCAAACCCGACAATCGATTAGCCTGCATGACACAAAACCCATCGGTATGATGGGTTTTGTTTACGTTAAGGAAACAATCAAGGGGGACGGTTCTTTTTGCTTTTTCGAAAAGTGTTGCATTATGTCGACCTTGGTGTAAAGATAGCGAAAAAAGTATATAGAAAAGTATACAGTATTAGAACCTAAGTGTTTTTCTCCATCATTGATATTATTAGCAAAATTTTAAAAATCTCATAAGTACTGAAGGGATGAGTCTGCCCTTAAATAGAAAAACAAACTAAAAACAGGTAAGTTTTTTTAAAAAAAAGAAGGGTTTTTAAAAGTAAATATCGAAATTACCAGTTAAAGTGAATCTGATAACAGGAAATTCTATTTTTTAAAGAATTCTAAGCAAAATATGGGTTATAGAAATTCCATAGAGCAAAGTGGCATCGTTCAACATAATTGCTTTTGAAATTGAGTGGTAGATTATTGATTAGCTGTATATTAGTAATGTTACTAAGGGGATGCATTAAGGCTATTTTTTTTATGCTCAACATCAGATGCAATTTTAAAACGTTATACGAAATGCGGGAAGGGGCGCGGCCGTCCATGGGCGCATTTTAGGAAATAAGCTTTGGAAGTTCAAATTTAATATAAGTGAGGTTGTGTGTCATGAATGAGATTAACGAAATTAAAAAACAGTTTACCGCGGGCCAATGGAAAAAATTTTTAAAATCAATAAAAATTTCAAACCTAAGAGGGTGGAATGGCCAATCAATAGACTTCAGATTCCCGGTTTGTGCAATTGTTGGAGAAAATGGAATAGGTAAGAGCACTTTTTTACGCGCAGCAGCTAGTGCTTATGATAATAAAACTGGAAAAAGTTTTTATCCATCAAATTTATTCATAAAAACACAATGGGACACACAATTTTTAAATGAAGCTAAAATAGAGTACGTAATTCAAGAAGGAGAAAGAACGCGTAATCTTAAATGGAAGAAGACAAATGACTGGGGATTCACACCTAAGAAAAATAAACCCAAAAGGCATGTGTTCTTCTTAGATATTTCAAGAACATTGCCACTTGATGCAACTGCTGGTTATGCAAGAATTGCAAAACTTTCTAATGAAGAAGGTGAAAGTAATGTTGAACTGAATGAAGAAAATTTGAGACAGCTTTCATATGTTTTGGGAAAGAACTACAGTAATGCAAGATTTACTAATACAAATATCTCTACAGTACGAGAGGTAGGATTACTCACTAGAGAATTTGGGGAAATATCGCAATTTCACCAAGGGGCAGGAGAGGATACAACTCTCGATATGTTTAAAGTATTGCAAACAATTCCTGAACAATCGCTATTAATAATTGACGAAGTTGAAGCTTCCCTTCATCCATCATCACAAAGAAGGTTAGTTAAATTTTTAATTCACTTAGCAAGAATAAGAAAAATTCAAATAATAATATCTGCCCATAGTCCCTTTATACTAGATGAGCTACCTCCAGAGGGAAGAATTCTAATAATGCAATTATCTGATAAGAAAGATATTGTATATGAAGTTTCATCACAATTTGCTTTAACCTACATAGACGACTTAGAACATCCTGAATTGTATGTTTTTTTGGAGGATAAGGAAGCTGAAAAACTATTTTTGGAAATTATCAAACAAGACAGGGAGAACTGCGATAGAATAATAATGCAGATATCTACAAGAATAGTTGGAGCTTCCAATGTTGTTAGTATCTTGGGGGATTTGTCCGTTCAAAACAAGCTCCCGTATAGAAGCGTTGCTCTAATTGATGGAGATAAACAGGAAAGTGAAGGAAGACACTGTATTTTTTTACCGGGAAATGTTGCTCCTGAAAAACTAGTTTTCTCTCAAATGAAGTCTTTAAATTGGAATAACTTATCGGAGAGATTTGGCATAGGTGCAGGGACGTTATATAAAATTTTGGATGATGCAATGTTGTTACCTGACCATCATGATTGGACAAAAGAGGTAGGAGATTATGTAAAACAAAGTAAAGACTACGTTTGGTCAGTTATGGTAGAAGAATGGTGTAAACAATGTTTAAGAGAAGAAGATAGAAATAGGATAGTAACTGCTATCAAAGAAAAAATCTCTATATAGTAAAAATAATCGTTAAAAAAGATATTATAAAGACGCTGACGTCCATGGCAGCGCTGAAGCTGGGGTGCCGCACATCGTATAACAAAGCGGTAAGCGGCTCCTGTATACGCCTCCGACCTAACTTTTGGCAGTCACACTTTTTGCTTTAGGGTTAGGTAAGCTAGGCAAAAACCGCCCCAACCGTAAGTTCGCCTACCGCCAGGACGTTATATGGCATACTTGAAGAATATTAAACAATAAACCTTCTTTAGCCAATATACGAATGGAGGTATTAAAAAAAATATTATAATTCATTAAGATAATTAGCCATAATATTGGATAAATCTGTTAACAAATTTTTCACTTCAGCTTTATATTCGGGATCTAAATTTATTAAGTCATCACATAAATATTCATTGAGCATAGAGTATTTTTTTCTAAATCCATTCATGAATAATTTTTGATTATCATCAAATTTTATCTGTACTGCTCTTTTCTCTAATTGTTTTATTTTATCTTCTATTGTTAAATTTTGTTTTTCTATTGATTTAATTTCTCTCTGAAGCTTTTTCAATTGTGCTTGATTTAAGTCTGATTTTTCTTTAAGCGTTCTCACTTCTTTTTGATATTCTGCAGGAAATTTTTTTATTATGTCTATCTTTGGTTTTCGATCAGGAGTTTTAACAGAGATTATTGAATTTAAATTAACTGAATTGTTTCTAACAAGAATGTAATCTCCTAACTTTACACATTGATGAGATTGAGGATTGGTTGAATCCCATACTAATTTTAAATAGGTATTAGATTCATTAACTTTTCCTTTTGCGCTAATAGGTCTGTACTCGCGTAAAGGCATTATTATACACCTCCTTATTAATACATACCTATTATTGTCCTGGATTGTCCTATTCTTTTTTTTTGAAAGCAAATTTTCCGTACACCTATAATACAACATATTCACACTGCGTGCTAACGCCCTTGGTTACGGAAGAAAAAACAAGAAGCGATTTCAAGAAGTTTATCATGAAGTGACTGCCGCTACACATCCCATTCGTTAACCAAGTCAGCATTCTGAGCCTAAGCTTAGCTAAGGCTCAGAAACGCTTGTAAGCTCAGGGGCGTCGTGAATACAAAACGATAGTGCGCCAAGCAAAGCTTGGCATCTACTTATAGGGTGCAAGTCCCTATTGGACAAGGTCTAACCAACCATCCATTCCGAGTATTGTGCCGAAGCTGGTAACAGTTAGGTGAAGCGTTCACAGGTAACTATATAGTCCACAGGGGAGTCTGTAATCCTTGAAGCATATTCAGCCCCGTAAATAGTACTCCTAGAAATAGGGGAAAAAGCAGATGGCGACATGTTTAACGTCATGGAAGCCAATACAGAGAAGTCGTAAAAGGTGAGACTTCCGAGGGTCTGTCGGGGTCAAAGAACGTGGTATGTATGGAGAGAGATGTCAGGAACTTGGAAGTATCCTAAAGAAAATAGTAGATATGCTTAATGTCAAGCTTAGAGGATACTTTAACTACTATGGAGTCATAGGAAATAGCAATAGAATACAAGAATTCTATAGAATAGCCATTAAAATACTATACAAATGGCTTAACCTCAGAAGCCAAAGGAAAAGCCTCAACTGGAAAGAGTTCAATGCAAAAATGAAATGGTATGGTTGAATGACACCCAAGATAATCTAAGTAGCTGACAATCAGCTACAATTCAAATTCAAATAATGTTTTGCTTGACTACGGAAGTGAATATATCTGAAGAGCCCAGTTCTGGGATCTGTACGGGGGGCGTTGGGTAACTGACGCTTACTATCGTGACTGTGACAGTTATAAAAATAAAAGAAGGTGAATTTATTGAAGTTATTAATAGATCTATTGACTGATATTTTTGGTGTTACTATTGGTGGTCTAATTGCATTTTTCATTGCAAGATGGCAACTTAAAAGACAATCATCGATAGAAGAAAAAAAGAAAATAGAAAATTTAAAAGTTATATTCGATAGAATTAAGAAGGAACTTGAAAAGAATAAAGGGATACTTGTTGATTTGAAAGGAAAATTTCGAAAGAGCAATAATGCTAGGAAGGATTTATGGAATTGGGGGCTTACTTATGTTAATTCATTGCGCTTTCATTCATATTATAATCTTATTAATACTGGGTTAGAAACTTTGTTGCCAAAAGATATTGAAAAAGATATATATTCTGCATATCAATCACTTGAAGATATAATGCATTGGACTAAGCAAGCAGTAGTTGGACATGATTTTTATCAGGGATTTAATGCTTCTGATAATGATTCTAATAATGAATTTGAAACAATAAAAATGAATATCAATCAAACTATAGTTGAATTAGAAAAAATTTTAAATAGGATAAAAGAATATGAAATTAAGTAATAATAAAGAATAACCATCTCATAACACTTTGGATTGGTTGCGCAGTTACCAAGAAAGAACTTCATGATAAAAAAAAGCTATACAATTTCCAGCAAATCATTCTTTACTCGGAAGAAGAGATAATACCTGATACCAATTACCGCCACAATCAGGGCAAATCGAAATATCAACACCTGTTACCTTTAGAATTAGCTCCTTAGCAGAAAGCTTCACCTTAGGTCTAACTAACTGGTGACCGGTTCAGGCGCAAGCATTTTAGCAGCTTAGTTTTTCGGTTGCAATTACTCAAGAAACAAAAATACCTTATTTTCTGAAAACCAGAGGGGAGTACATAACCATAAAAACCTCCGCATAAACTCCATAGCATCAAGCTTTAGTAAGTGTCAAGGGGACATTTCGTTTGCCACATTGAAAGAAAGGGTGAAATTAATTATGGGAAATGTTGATAACTTAATTATTTTTTTTGGAGGACTTTACAATGCTGGATTTGCAGT
>Ga0209346_1000306_pt1 | contig 52372 bp, 36 predicted proteins | sample AutmiccommunBRH9_FD_187381 | JGI IMG/M metagenome (GOLD analysis project Ga0209346, IMG submission 187381) | Deep subsurface microbial communities from Mt. Terri, Switzerland - Autotrophic microbial communities BRH/9 (SPAdes) (version 2) | ecosystem: Environmental > Aquatic > Deep subsurface >...
TATGCCCCGCGGTGTTCAGCGTTCCGGAACGCACCCCAGCCTCGGTCACCAGGGTCGCGGAAGAGAGCGCAGCAATGATGCGATTCCGTTGCAGGAATCTCCAGCGGGTCGGCGCGGCACCGGGCACCATCTCCGCACAGATCGCACCGGTCACGCTGATCTTGCCCAGCAGCCCGTCATGCGACTGCGGGTAGGCGCGATCAGCACCCCCGGCGAGCACCGCAACAGTGGGAGCCTCTGCGGCAAGCGCTGTGCGATGCGCCACCGCATCAATGCCGTACGCAGCACCCGACACGATGCTGAATCCTGCCGCGCATACACCGTCGACGATCTCAGCCGTCACGTGAGTACCGTATCCGGTCGCAGCGCGAGCACCGACGACCGAGAGTGACGGGGTGGCGAGGTGCACAGGATTTCCTCGCACCCACAGGAGAAATGGTGCGTGTGGCCCCAGGTCGTCCAGCAGGATCGGCCACGCGGCATCGCCGGGAACGATCACGCAGAGATTTGCATCCATGCCCCGTTCGATGTCGCGGATGGTCTCGGCGCGATCCACTCTGGGAAGCCATCGACCCAGCGCAGATTCAGCTGCGCACGTGGCGATATCAACTCCCGCCTGTGCTGCCGCATCACGAAGTTGCACAGGCGTCACGCCTGCGATGAGCAGTTGCAGGGACTGCTCGGCACCCAGAACTGCGAGGAGCTCGCCAGCCATCCCGTCCCCGGGTTCGGCGATGCGCGACCAGGCAATTCGCGCGAGCAGCGCGTCTGCATGCTCCTGGCTATCGTCTGGGCTACCGGCGAGGCGTGTAAGTAGCCCCCGCACCTGCGGGTCGGCCGCAAGCCGATCGGTGCCGACGAGCCGGGGTATTGGCACTGTGTTCATGGGGTTGCTCCTCCGCGTAAAGCCAATGCGTGTGCGAGTTCCTCTCGCCCCGGGCTGCCTCTGCCTGCCAGATCGCTTAATGACCAGGCAAGTTTTAGGGTTCGGTCGTAGCCGCGTAGCGTGAGGGTTCCTCTGCTCAGCGCGGTGTCAAGTACCGTCGTAACGCTTTTCGGTAGTGCCACAAATGAATCGCGGAGCCAGTGGCCCGGCACATCGGCATTCACCGACCAGGGTGTATTTCGGAGGCGATCGGCCATCGCCGCCCGGGCATCCACCACGCGTAACCGAAGCTCTGCGCTGGTGGGCCGCGGAAACGATTCGATCTGGCCGAGCAACACAGTTGAAACGCGGCGTACATTCAACCGCAGGTCGATGCGGTCGGTAAGCGGGCCGGACAGCCGGTTGCGGTAGCGCACTCGCGTACTCGGGGTACAGCGACAAGGCTCGACTGTGTCTACAGAGTCGGCATTGCCACAGGGGCAGGGGTTCGCAGCGATCACCAGTTGCACGCGGGCGGGCAACGTCGCTCGAATTCGGGCTCGATGGATCTCGACCTCTCCGGATTCCAGGGGTTGCCGCAACGCATCGAGCACCGCGCTCGGAAACTCAGGAGCCTCATCGAGAAACAGCACACCAAAGCAAGATCTCGTGACTGCACCTGGCCTCACCGAGACAGAATCGCCGCCTCCGATGATCGAGACCTTCGAGGCCGTGTGATGCGGACTTTCGAATGGGGGCCGCTTGACCAATTCGGTCAGTCCCGCGCCCCCGAGTGATGCAATGCTGCTCGCAACGATTGATTCATCGAGGCTGAGATCGGGCAGGATCGATGGCAGCCGCGTCGCCAGCAGCGTCTTCCCCGCGCCCGGAGGGCCCATCATCGACACGTGGTGCCGCCCTGCTGCGGCCACCATGAGTGCGTCTACCGCGTCTGGCTGACCGATCACATCGAACATGTCGGGTTCTCCCCCGTAGTGCTCGAGGGATTGCAGCCCTTCTGCCTGCACCCCGGCCTCGGAAGCTGAGTCGGCAGGCAAACCCTCCACCGAATGCGCAATCTCACAGCCGCCACTCTCGCCGCGGTGCCAAGCGACTGCATCACGCAGATCGCGGGCGGCAACCACTTCGATGCCGGGAACCAGGGAAGCTTCGCGTGCGCCGTGTGCGGGCACCATCACCCGTCCGAAACCCAATTCCCGCGCCGCGAGCACCGCGCTGAGGAGCCCGGGCGGCCGCCGCAGCTCACCATCAAGGCTCAGTTCCCCGATGTGAGCGGTCGCGGCGAGACGGCCCGTGGGCAGGTGCCCCGAGGCGGCGAGCGCCGCGAGTGCGATGGCCAGGTCGAACCCCGACCCTTGTTTGGGAAGCGCCGCGGGGCTGAGGTTCACCACGATGAAACGATCAGACAGCGCCAAACCGACCTGCTGGGTGGCAAGCCGAACCCGTTGCTTCGCTTCGGCGAGCGCGGTGTCTGGCAGCCCGATGATCGCCATTCCCGGGAGCTGATTTGACACCGCTGCTTCCACGAGCACGCGCGTTCCCTGCAGCCCGGTGAGCGCGATTGCGGCCACGCGGCAGACGGTGGCGTTCATCCGATGCCCCGCACGTGATCGATTCGAGGTCGTTCGCCGGCGCGAAGCGTGATGCCGACCGCGTCAACACGCAGCCGAGCGGGGCCGGGCGACACTTCTCGTACCCAGCTGAGCAGCAGCCTGCGCAGTCGACCGGCCTTCTGCGCAGTGATCGCCTCCAGTGGGTGCCCATACCCGGTGCCGCTTCGCGTCTTCACCTCAACGGCGACGATGCAGTCGCCATCACGGGCGACGAGGTCAAGTTCGCCCTGCCTGCCCCCGCGCCAGTTCCGCGCGAGGAGGCGATACCCGAGTGCTTCCAGATAGTCGGCCGCGAGTTGTTCACCGCGGGCTCCAACGGCACGATTGCGCTGCCCAGGATGGTGCTGAGGTGTGGTCGTTTCAGTCATACGACCAGCCTGACCCGGCACCCCCGGGCTGCACTGGCGGCTCAGCGAGTCTGTGGAGAGGTCAGGCGATCCACAGATCAGACCCGGGTGTGAGCGGCAAAGCGTTGCCGACGAACCCTATTCGTCGATCGAAAGTTCTTGCGGCAGCTTGAACTCGCGCGCCGTGAGCTCTTCGACGTTGACATCTTTGAAGGTGAGTACCCGCACCGACTTCACGAAGCGGTCGGCACGGTACACATCCCACACCCACACGTCGGTCATCGTGAGTTCGAAGTAGAAGTCACTCCCCGCGTCTTGACGCTCCAACTGCACATCGTTAGCGAGGTAAAAGCGTCGCTCTGTTTCGACGACGTAGCGAAACTGGCCAGCGACATCGCGGTACTCACGAAACAGCGAAAGTTCTGCTTCACGCTCGTAATCGTCAAGGTCATCGTCATTCATCACGCCCATCCTACTTGGTTCCCTGCGGCTCCCCTTCCCGGGTTGCGAAGTGGATCCCGCCCGAAGCGCGCGTGCACGCATGACGACGCGCCGGTGAGTAAAATTTCAACTTGACTTGTTCGAACATATGTTCGAACATTGCTGCATGAATCAGGCCGCGACCGTTCGCACGCTGCAGGAGCGCATCACGCAGATGCAGCCCCTGCGGCTGGGTGACGACGCACTTCCCACTCCACCTGAGCTGCGCGATCTCTTGCCTGGTGGTGCGTTGCGGCGGGGCAGCGCCACGATCGTTTCGGGGTCACTACAGCTCTCTCTTGCACTGGTTTCCGCCGCCTCCGCCTCGGGCGCGTGGTGCGGAGCCATCGGCCTCCCCGAGTTCGGAGCTGAGGCAGCGGCCGAGCTCGGTGTGGCGCTCGATCGCTTTGTGCTGGTACCCGATCCAGGTCCGCACACAATCAGCATCGCGGGCACTCTGAGTGAGGTCCTCACTGTTCTGATCCTGCGCCCGTCGAGTCAGGTGCGTTCACAAGACGCGGAACGACTGGCTGCACGTCTCCGCGATCATGGTGCAGCGCTCGTCGTGCTCGGGCAGTGGCCAAAGGCCGAGAGCACGCTCCGCGTGACGGGCTCACGCTGGGGTGGGCTCGGGCGCGGCCATGGAATGCTCCTGACACACGAACTCACCGTCCGTTCAGACGATCGACGAGGGCCCAGACACCACACCGTAGTGTTTCGTGACGGTCGACTGTCCGGGGCGCTTCCCCGAGTGGGTGCATCATGAGCGAGCGAGCCGAGCGAGTGATCGTGCTGTGGGTGCCCGACTGGCCCGTGCACGCATACCTCAGCGAACACGAAGAAGCGGGATCCATCGCGGAACATCTGACGCTCGCCCTCATCGCGCAGCATCAGGTGGTCGCGTGCTCGCAGGCAGCCCGACTGGCTGGCGTGCGCACCGGACTCCGCGAACGAGAGGCACGCTCGCGATGCCCCGACCTCGAAGTGCACCCACACGACCCGGAGGTCGACGTGCGCCGTTTCGCGCCGGTACTCGCCGCGATAGAACAGACCATTCCGGGGGTCGAGCCGCTTCGCCCGGGGCTCTGCGCCATGCGCGCACGCGGACCTGCACGATACTTCGGCAGCGAGGAAGCGGCAGCGGCAACGCTGATAGCCCGCATGGTTGAACTCGGATTTCCGGAATCCCGAGTGGGGATAGCAAGCGGGCGCTTTGCCGCAGAACAGGCCACGCGAGCATTCGAGGCAGACCCGGGGGTGGACATCCCTTCGCCTGGGGTGCGCATCGTGCGCACCGAGCACACGGCAGCGTTCCTCGGCCCCCTCTCGGTTGCCCGTGCGGCATCTCTCGACTTTGCTGACGTGCTTGCACGGCTCGGCATTCGCACGCTTGGCGCGTTGGCCGCCCTCCCAGAGGATGCGGTTCGCCAACGCTTCGGTTCCGCTGGCATCGTCGCACACCGACGCGCACGTGGGCTGGGTGCCGCGCACGCCGCCGAGGTTCGTTTGCGTGATCCCGAGATTGAACTTTCGATCGACTGTGCGTTCGAGCCCCCGCTCGACGGCGCAGACCAACTCGCCTTTGCCTGCAGTTCCTCGGCCGAGGCATTCACCCGTGGGTTAATTGAGCACGGGCTCGTCTGCACTGAGCTGCGTGTCGAACTGACCGACGACATCGGCATTCGGCATGATCGCACCTGGGCCCACCCCAGCCACTTCACCACCAGCGATGTGGTGAACCGCGTGCGATGGCAAGCGGCCACCGTTCCCCGAGACCCAGATCGAGGGGGTTCGGGCATCGCCGAGGTACGCCTCACTCCGATCCGCACAGCGCACGCTGCGAGCCACGAGCCGGGACTGTGGAACACGGCTCCTGACGAACGCGTGCATCACCACCTCAGCCGAGTGCAAAGCCTCGTCGGTCACGAAGGTGTCGGCACGGGCGAACTTACCGGCGGAAGACTCACCGCAGAGCGGCAACGATTAGTGCCTTGGGGCACCCGTGCGGAGACACGGCGTGCTCCCCGCTCCCGTGTTCGCCTGCGGGATGGCCCCTGGCCAGGGCGCATCACCGGCGCACTTCCCAACACCGTCTTCACGCAGGAACTAGGTGCGGAGTTGAGCGATGCCCTGGGTGCCCCAGTGCGGCCAACCGAAGACGATGTCCTCGCGTCTCATCCGGCACGCCTGAGCATCGATGGCAAGCACTTGACCGCGGCGATCGAGGCGTGGTCCGCCCCCTGGCCATTGCATGAACGATGGTGGGCGGGGGGCCGAGCCGGGTACCGCATACAGGTGCTGCTTGAGGACGGCGATGCCTGGCTCCTGCGATACGAACATGGAGATTCGTGTCAACCCCATGGCCCAGATACTGGCACTCAAGATGCCCCAGGATCTGGTCGAGGGCCTAGCGGAGCACTTGACCGAGCGTCTCGCAGAGTGTCTGGCCGAGAAGCCGCCCGAGAGATTCAACCCACTGGGCGGTGGCTTGTCGAAGCCCACTATGCATAGTCGCACACCGCCGGAAGGAGGCTGACGTGGGATGGAATAATCCGGCTATTCCCTGGGGTGAACTTGAGCGCACACTCTCGGGGCGCGGCCCGCTGCGTCCCGCACCACCGCCCGCATCACCGCCCGCGCCTTCGCTTCCACCTGCCACAGCACATCCCCCAGAAACACTCGCGGCGACCCTTGGTTCGCGTGCATCTGCAGAGCAAGAACCTGCCGCCGCCTTTCCCTACGCCGAACTTCACGCGCACTCGCACTTCAGTTTCCTCGACGGCGCGAGCTCTCCCGAAGCGCTCGTCGCCGAGGCAGCCCGGCTCGGACTCTTCGGGCTTGCCATCACCGATCATGACGGGTTTCAGGGTGCCGCACGTTTCGCCGAAGCCGCAACAGAGCACCCCGAGCTTGCCACGGTCTTCGGCACCGAGCTCTCGCTCGGGCTCGATGTCCCGCAGCTGGGCGTTGCGGATCCGCAGGGCACGCACCTGCTCCTCCTCGCCCAGGGAGTCGGGGGGTATCACCGACTCTCCAGCGCCATCACCGAGGGGCAACTGGCGGGAGGGCATAAGGGGCGCCCCGTGTACGACCTCGAGGAATTAGCCGCGGCGAGCGGTGAGGAATGGGTTGTGCTCACCGGCTGTCGCAAGGGCAGCGTACGCCGTGCGCTCGCGAACGCTTCCAATCGTGCAGACGGCGAACGCGCGGCACGTGCCGCGCTGGGCCACCTCACGTCACTCTTCGGGCGAGACCGGGTATTCGTCGAACTCACCGATCACGGCCATCCAGGTGACGACGTGATGAACGATCGTCTTGCGGCGCTGGCACACGAAGAGCAGCTCCCGACCCTCGCCACCGGCGGGGTGCATTTTGCCACGGCTGCAGAGGCTCCGCTGGCGGAGGCCGTCGCCGCGATCCGCGCCCGGCGCAGCCTCGACGAACTCGACCCGTTTCTCCCCGCAAACGGTGCCGCGCGCCTACGATCGGGGGCCGCCATGCACCGCCGATTCGCCAGACACCCGGCCGCCGTCGCACGCACCGCACCGCTCGCCAAGGAATTGGCCTTCCCCCTGCGCACGGCGCGGCCAAGGTTACCGAAACTGCAGCCGCCCGAGGGGCACACCCTGATGAGCTGGCTACGCGAACTGGCCTACCAGGGCGCCGCGGAACGATACCGCCTTCCCAACCCTGACATCACCGCCCGGCTCGAGAAGGAACTGGCGCTCATCGAGGCGAAGGACTTCCCCGGATACTTCCTCATCGTGCGCGACATCGTACAGTTCGCACGCAGCCGCGGCATCCTGTGTCAGGGTCGGGGATCCGCTGCGAATTCGGCGGTCTGTTACGTGCTCGGGATCACGGCGGTCGACTCGATCCACTATCAACTGCCCTTTGAACGTTTCCTCTCGAGCATGCGCGAGGAGGAACCAGACATCGATGTCGATTTCGAGAGCGACCGCCGCGAAGAGGTGATCCAGTACGTGTACGCCACCTACGGCAGGCGCAACGCTGCGCAAGTCGCGAACGTCATCAGCTACCGGCCGAAAAGCGCGGTGCGCGATGCCGCAAAGGCACTCGGGTTCAGCAGCGGTCAACAGCGCGCATGGACCCGGGGTCTGGAGCGCTGGAGCAGTCTGCCCGATAGCGCCGAGCAGGGCGGGCCTGTGATCCCACCCGACGTGCTCGCCCTCGCGGGTCAACTCATGCGTGCTCCGCGGCACCTCGGAATCCACTCGGGGGGTATGGTGCTCACCGAGCGACCAGTGGGCGAGGTCTGCCCGATCGAGCACGCGCGGATGCCCGGGCGCACCGTGCTGCAGTGGGACAAAGACGACTGTGCGTCGATGGGCCTCGTGAAATTCGACCTACTCGGCCTCGGCATGCTCAGTGCCCTGCAGGTCACCATCGAGCTCGCTGCGGAAGCCACCGGTGAGCGGTGGAGTCTCGAGACGCTGCCCCGTGATGAGGCGGGGGTATACGACATGCTGTGTCGCGCCGACGCGATCGGGGTGTTCCAGCTTGAGAGCCGCGCCCAGTTGAACACGCTGCCCCGCCTCCGCCCGCGCTGCTTCTATGACCTGGTCGTCGAGATCGCCCTGATTCGTCCCGGCCCGCTGCAGGGCGGCGCGATCCACCCTTACCTGCGTCGAAGGGCCGGCACCGAGGCAATCACCTACCCGCACCCGTCACTCAAACCGGTGCTTGAGCGCACCCTGGGGGTGCCGCTGTTTCAAGAGCAGCTCATGCAGATGGCGATGGCCGTGGGCGGCTGTACCGCAGAAGATGCCGATCTGCTGCGACGAGCCATGGGGTCAAAGCGTGGCGTGGAAAAGATTGAGCGGCTGCGCGCCCGACTCTTCGCGGGGATGGAGGCGAACGGCATCGATCCAGCTACCGCCGAGCGCATATACGCGCAAATCGAGGCATTCGCGGCGTTTGGTTTTGCCGAGAGTCACTCCATCAGCTTCGCCCTGCTGGTGTATACGAGCGCCTGGTTCAAGCTGCACACCCCCGCGGCGTTTCTCGCTGGCCTGCTGCGCTCGCAGCCGATGGGCTTCTATGCGCCGCGCACGCTAGTCGAAGACGCGCGCCGGCACGGGGTGGAGGTGCGCCCCGCCGATGTGCAGCAGTCGGATGTGCTCGCCGGGCTTGAAAAAATGGTGGATCGCGAAAAGCCCACCGGGCTCGACGCGTGCATCGCTTTTACGCAGCCCCCGGTGCCGCCATTCGCTCCACACGCTCCCGACACGAGCATGCAGCACCGCAGGGACGGTGCGTTCGCGGTGCGCCTTGGCCTCGCCCAGGTACGCGGCATCGACACCGTCACCGCCGACCGCATCGTCCGCGCGCGACGCGATGGTCCCTTCACGGATCTCGCAGACCTGGCTCGCCGTGCCGACCTCGATCGCGTGAAGCTCGAGGCGCTCGGTTCGGCCGGCGCGTGCGCCGGACTGGGCATCGGACGGCGCGAGGCTCTCTGGTCTGCCGGCCCGGCCGCCGAGAATCGCGAACAGTATCTGCCGGGCATTGCCGTGCACGTGCAGCCACCCCTGCTGCCGGTGCTCACCGCAGCCGAACAAACCGCGCTTGACCTGTGGAGCACCGGGGTGGTCGCCGGAGCGCACCCGCTCGCACTGTTGCGAGACAGCCTCGACGCGCGTCGGATCACCCGATCGGATCGAATCGTGCGAGCACGGCCGGGTGGGGTCGTGACGGTGGCCGGGCTAGTGACGCACCGACAACGCCCGGGCACCGCGGGTGGCATCACGTTTCTCACCCTTGAGGACGAGTCGGGCACCGTGAACGTCGTGGTCTTTGCGGGAGTCTGGGCACGTTATCGCCTGGTAGCTCGCACCTCCCCCGCGCTCCTCATCGCCGGGGTGCTCGAACGCACTCCCGAGGGAGTGTGTAACGTGATCGCACACCGTTTCGAGCCGCTTGCGGCCCCGGCCGCTGTCGCCTCCCGAGATTTTCATTAGGCTGGCGGAGTGAGCACATCAACGGCACTCCTCACCGATCACTACGAACTCACGATGGTCGACGCGGCGCTCGCTGCGGGCACCGCGGATCGAGCGTGCGTTTTCGAACTCTTCGCGCGTCGCCTCTCCGGGGCACGAAAGTACGGTGTGGTCGCTGGCACCGGTCGCCTCCTCGAGGCGATCGAACGGTTCCGCTTCACCGAGATCGAGCTCAGCTGGCTCAGCGAACAGGCCTTCCTGCGCAGTGAAACGCTCGACTGGCTCGCGAACTACCGATTCTCGGGCAACATCTGGGGGTACCCGGAGGGCGAGGTGTTCTTTCCTGGAGCCCCCCTACTGACCGTCGAGTCCACGTTCGCAGAGGGGGTCGTACTCGAAACATTGGCGCTCAGCATACTGAACGCCGACTCCGCGATTGCGACGGCAGCCTCGCGGATGGTGCACGCCGCTGGTGGCAAGCCCCTCGCAGAAATGGGAAGCCGACGCACCGGCGAGCACAGCGCGGTGACGGCCGCGCGAGCCGCGTACATCGCGGGCTTTAGTGCAACCTCGAACCTCGAAGCGGGCAGGCGCTTTGGAATTCCAACCATGGGGACCGCCGCGCATTCATTTACGCTGCTCCACGACAGCGAGCGCGAAGCCTTCGCCGCGCAAGTCGCCACCCTCGGGTCAGACACCACGCTGCTTGTCGACACGTACGACATTGAGCAGGGGGTGCGCACCGCAGTGGAGGTCGCGGGAACATCGCTCGGCGCAGTTCGCATCGACTCCGGCGATCTCCCTGTAGTGGTCGCCCGGGTGCGGGAACTGCTGGACGAGCTGGGCGCCACCGCCACCAAGATCACGGTGACCAACGACCTCGATGAGTACACGGTCGCGGCGCTCGCGGCAGCGCCAGTCGACAGCTTTGGGGTGGGAACCTCAGTGGTTGTGGGTTCAGGATCACCCACGATGGGGATGGTGTACAAACTGGTCGCCCGCAAGGGCAACGACGGCGAATGGGTTTCGGTCGCGAAGAAATCTACTGACAAAGCCTCTGTCGGTGGACGCAAGAGCGTCCGCCGCTTATTCAACGCTCGCGGTATCGCGACCCTTGAACTGGTCTTGCTCGGGGATGGACCCGGAGGCGAGCCAGAGGGAACCGACCTGGCGGCCAACTCGCGAGAGCTCATCGTTCCCCTGGTGCGCGGCGGGGCAACTCAGCCAGAGCACACTGGAGTGAGCGGCATTCTCGCGGCGCGCGATCGCCACCGTCGCAGTGTGGCCGAGCTCCCTCCGAGCGCAATGAGCCTCACCCGCGGTGACCCCGCGATCGCCACGGAGTACCGCTAGGCGTGGGGCGAGACACCAGCGCAAAGCCCCACCGCTCGGTCAGTCGTTCTGACCAGGGCGGTGGCTACTTGCGCATGCGATCGTAGACCTTCTTGCAGTCTGGGCACACGGGGAACTTCTCCGGGTCGCGTGACGGAGTCCACTTCTTGCCGCACAGTGCGCGAACCGGCTTCCCCGTCACCGCGGATTCAAGGATCTTGTCTTTCGGCACGAAGTGCGAGAAGCGTTCATGATCGCCGTCTTCGACCTGTTCCTCATTCAGCAGTTGCTCAAGCTCACGGTCTAGCACATCAGTGCCGCCGCCACCGGCCGGATTGTCACGCGTAAAGATACCCATGGAGGAGATTCTACGCGCCGTTCCAGGGAAGCGCCTCAGCAATAATCGTGGCAGTCGGCAACAGTCTGATCGAGATCCGAACTGCGCGAACCACACATCAATCGAAGGTTTGCGTCAGCGCGAGGAGTTCCGGGGCGGCACGGTCAAAGACACGGCCGCCGATCAGCACCCCAACTGTCACCACGACGAGCCCGTACCCAGCACCGAATATGAGTGCCCAGAAATTCATACCAAAGCTCACCGCGCTGATCGCGGAGGCGGCAACCCAGATGGGTGGCACCGCGAGAACGAGAGCGACGATCATCGAGAGGCTCTGCGCGAGACCTGACCCGGCCCCAGAAACGGCAGGTTGCGCGAAGGGACTGTCACCCGGGCGAGTCGTCGGGTATGGCATGAGTGCGGAGAACACGCTCGACACCCCGGCCGCAGCAAGCAGTACGCCGAGGTTCATCCCAATGACTGCTGGCAGCACGCGCCAGTCCCCCATCACCGTCACCGTGATGCTTGATCCCACGAGCGCGAGCGGCAGCCCCAGCAGCAGCACCGGCGCAAGTCGCCCCAACCGATCGTCTCGGCCCCGGGTGCCACTGGCCACGTGGATCCACAATGCCGTCGAATCCATCGCCACATCGTTGTGCAGCGACCACCCGAGTAGCAACAGGATGACCGGCACCGGCACCAGCGCGAGCGTGTGTACATCAACACCAGCGACCCACAGCGCGAGCACAATGAGCACCGGTGCCAGCGGGATCGCGGCAAGCGCAACCCGGTAGCGCGGATCGCGCACCCAATAGGTGAGCGCGCGAGCGCCGATCACCGGCCCCGGCTTGGCCGAGAAACGATCAAACCAATCGAGGCCATGGCGAGCGACATTCGGGTCAGCCGGCCGATCGATGCGCTCAAGCGAGACCCTGACGAGCAGATACCACGCGAGCACCAGCACGAGCACTGTCAACGCAACCACGCCGAAACGCAGCAGGGCACCTGCGATATCGCCAGCCGCGGCGTTCGTGACTCCCGCCACGGGGGCTCCCAGTGGAGTCCATCCCAGTACCGTCGCAGCGTCACGTGTGAGCTTGCCGCCAGGGGAACTGAGCGCCTGCGTGACCGCAAACACCACAACAGGAAGCGCGGCAATGAGCAGCAGGAGACCGGTCGCCCGAACAGCGCCAGCGCTTCGCGAAGAAACGACAAGCTTCGCCAGCGCGGAGGCAACCCGGGCACCTGAAATCGCGAGGAGGAGCGCGAGCACCGCACCGAGCACCAGAGCCCACCACGCCGAACGCCACTCAGGCCGGAGTGCAGCGAGCGACACCCACCATCCCACGAGCCACAGCATCGGCCAGCTCAGCACAGTGCTGACCAACATCCCGGTGGCAATCTGAGAGGAGCTAGCGGGAAACTGAGCGAAGTGCTTCGGCTCGAGGTGTTTCCGGTTTGCGAAGAGCGGCAGGACGACCGAAGCCGAGATAACCACTGAGACCAGTACCGTGTCAATCCCCGCGTAGGCAGACGCCGAAGGCTCGATCCACTGGGGAAGAAATGCCAGAGCAACAGCGCCAGCCAAAGCGAGCACCCCGGTCGCGACAGACCGCGCAACGGCCGAGGGGGTGCCGTGGAAGACGCTGAGGAGAAGGGCTAGTCGGAGTCTGCAGAGCCGTGCAACCACTCCAGCCCCTTCCCAGAGTCAGGGGCCTCGGTGAGATGCCGGAACCGCTCTTCAAGACTCAATCCGTCGCGTACCGCGTCGACCGTGCCCTGAGCAATCACCGAACCATCGACGATCACTACGACGTTGTCGCAGACACGCTGGATCAGGTCGAGGCTGTGACTCGACATGATGACGCTGCCGCCACCGGCGACAAACTTCTCGAGAATCTCAGTGACGTTGGAGGCCGAAACAGGGTCGATCGCTTCAAACGGCTCGTCGAGCACCAGCACCTCGGGCGCGTGGATCATGGCGCACGCGAGGCCGATCTTCTTCTGCATTCCGGCGGAGTAATCAGACACCGGCCGGTCGAGCGCAGGCTCAAGACCGAAAGCCTTCGCGAGTTCGGATGCGCGCTGAGCGAGTGAGGACTCGTCGACACCGTGCAGGACTCCCGCGTAATACAACAACTGCGCGCCACTGAGTCGGTCGAACAATCGCAACCGGTCGGGCAGTGTGCCGAGTACCCGTTTCGCCGCGGGCCCGTCAGACCATACATCGATTCCGTGCACCGTGATGCGACCGGAGGTCGGGCGATTCACCCCGCTGATCATCGAAAGCACAGTCGTCTTACCCGCTCCGTTGGGTCCGACAATCCCGGTAAAAGATCCGGCATGCACCTCGATGGAAACCTCAGCCGCGGCCAACACCTGCCCGTAGCTCTTGGTGAGCTGCTCGGTGCGCAGTACCACCGGGTTTTGGGCAACCGCCGCAGCGCGTTCGCGCGCACGCACGATCGACGGGACGGGAATCTCAATGCGGCCAGTGCGCGGTGCAGCCTGAGGAGCCGGTGCAGCCTCGGATGACGGCTCTGCGTCACGCACCGGGAGTGCCTCCGGTGCCGGGGACGCTTCGGGCAGAGGTGCTGCCCCTGGAGTTGGTTCGGGCACAGGTGCAAACTCGGGTTCGGGAGCCAGCACCGTTGGGAAAACGGACTCAGGCGCAGGTGCAACCTCGGTATCGAGCAGGGTTTCGGGCTCGGGCTCGGCTTCGGGCTCGGGCTCGGGCTCGGCTTCGGGCTCGGAGGAATCCTCGTGCCCTGGCTCGACCAACTCTTCTGAGTTGGTCACGTTGCTGGGGTCTGCCACGTCATTCGACTCAACGAAATCAGTGGTCTCTTCAGTGTTGCTCATATCAGCCACCTCGTCAGGCGCAATCGAGGTCGCGGATCGGCTCGTTCCGGCGGAAACCGACCGTCTCTGCTGCCGCCGTCTCACCGTGCGTGGCAGACCTGGATCCGCGTTCGCACCTGCAATGCCCTCGGCTTCGACACCGGTCAGACCGCCCGAACCGGAGTCGGGCGTGAGATCAGCGCTGGGGGGCAAATATGACACACCCCTAACCTACCAAACCCGCACGCCTGCGGTTCGCGACAGACTCTCCAGCATTGGCACCCGGAATACAGGCAGAATAGGCCTGTGACTTCACCCGCCGACACTCGCAGGCACCGCGCCCCGGGTTCCCCTCGCGCGAGCGCCTGGCGCTCCCTGCGACTCCTGACGGTTCGCGACCTCAAGGTTCGCTACGCAACCTCGGTACTCGGCTATTTCTGGTCCATCCTCGACCCCCTGCTGATGAGCTTGATCTACTGGTTCATTTTCAGCCAGCTCCTCCCCCGCAGCCTGGGCGAGGAGCCATACATCGTGTTCCTTCTCACCGCCATGCTGCCCTGGGTATGGTTCAACGGGGCAGTCGGAGATTCAACACGCGCGTTCCTGCGCGACGTCAAGCTCGTGCGCTCCGTCGCGCTTCCACGGTGGATCTGGGTCGCCCGCATCGTCTGTGCGAAGGGTGTCGAGTTCCTTCTGAGCTTGCCCGTGCTGGTGCTGTTCGCGCTGATCAACGGCGCGAGCGTGAACTGGTACATCCTGCTGTTCCCGCTGGGAATCATCTTGATGGGTGCCCTCATTTTGGGGGTCGGGCTCATACTGGCACCGCTTGTCGTGTTCTTCCGCGATCTTGAGCGAGCGGCGAAGCTGGTGCTGCGCGTGTTGTTCTATGCCTCGCCCGTGATCTACGGCGCCAGTGACCTCCCGGCGGTCGTCGCACCGCTCGCCTGGGCCAATCCACTTTCCGGCATCTTCGCACTCTTCCGCGCGGGTTTCTTCCCCGATCAGCTCAACTGGGCCCTGGTCGGTGTCTCATCGGCCATCACCGCGGTGACGCTCCTCGTCGGCATTCTCGTCTTTCGCCGCAGCGTCGGTGGCGTATTAAAGGAGCTCTAACGTGACTTCATCTCACGAAGTGGCCTCACCCAGCGGAGCGAGCCAGCAGGGCACCCCGGGCGCTGCCCCGGCGATCATCACCGCATCGGGTCTCGGTGTGCGATTCCGACGCAATCGCGGGGCGAGGCGCAGCTTCAAAGACCTGTTCGCCGGCAAACAGCGACGCGCGCACACAGGCGAATTCTGGGCGTTACGAGACGTCTCATTCACCGTTCACGCGGGTGAAGCGATCGGGGTGGTGGGCCGAAACGGCCAGGGAAAGTCGACCCTCTTGAAACTCGTCGCGGGAGTGCTTCTTCCCGACACCGGTCACGTCACGGTGCACGGCGGGGTTGCGCCGTTGATCGAGCTGACCGGTGGTTTTGCTGGCGACCTCACGGTGCGCGATAACATTCACCTGACCGCTGGCCTGCACGGGCTCAGTCGCGCAGAGCTCGCTGAGCGGTTTGACTCAATCGTCGAGTTCGCCGGGGCTGAGGGCGTGCTCGACACGCCGTTCAAGCACCTCTCGAGCGGCATGAAGGTGCGCGTTGCTTTCTCGGTGGTCTCGCAACTCGACGAGCCGGTGCTGCTGGTTGATGAGGTGCTTGCCGTTGGCGACAAGGCCTTTCGAACCAAATGCTATCGGCGGATCGACGCGCTCCTCACCGAGGGAAAGACCTTGTTTCTCGTTTCTCACAACGAGCGCGACCTCCGGCGGTTTTGCAGCCGCGGGCTCTACCTCGACCAGGGCGAGTTGCAGCTCGATGGCCCGATCGATGACGTACTGAACCGCTACAACGCCGAGCACAACAGCTAGGTTTCGTGCGCTGCTCAGCCGCTCCCCGAATTACGACTGCGTACGAGCTTTCCACTCGTCCGCACGCTCGAAGAGCGCTTCAATGGCCTCACGGAAGCGCCTGCTCGGGGCCCCGGGCGTGGTGTCGCCGAAGTAGTGCTTCGACCACGTGACCAGACGCTCGCGCGCGGCGTCGTCCCCGATAACACGGTCGAGCACGTCGTCTACCGTCTCCGTGTCACTGGCACTCAACCACTCGCACACGCTGAGGTATCCTCCCTCGTCGATCTCAGCCTCGGCCGCGAGAGGACGCGTCACCATGAGTGGCTTCCCTGTCGCGAGCCGATCGTAGATCATCGCTGAGACGTCGCAGATGGCAACATCCGGCAAGCTGAGTTGCCATCCGAGCTGGGGCGACTGGTCGAAGACGTGATGGGCCGAAGGATCGCGCCGATTCGCCTCCGCGAGCGCCGCGATGATGCGTTGATTTGCCGCACCAAAGGCGGGATCCACCACCCCGCTGCGCGGGTGCGGTCGATACACCACGCGATGTCGGCCGGTCTGAAGCAGGCGACGCACGAGCGTTTCTCCGTGAGAGGCGACTGAACCGTAGCTGGCCGCCGGGCGGTCACCCTCCCACGTGGGGGCGTAGAACACCACGGTGCGATCGTCAACGGGGAAGGGCGGATCGCCCGCAAGGTGATCGGTTTGCGGCCTCCCGATCGCAACGGTGCGCGCGTCAACGTCATAATCCCACAGCGCCTTCGACAGTCGGGCACGTGCCGCATCTCCCGCAACGAACGCAAAATCGTACGCCTTGTGCTGGTTGCTGGTCATATACATTTTGTCGCTCTCACCATGATTGATGAACACGTGCCAGCGACTCCCGTACCGCATCATCTGAAAATTCCTGGTGTTCTGGTTGACGTAGAGAATCACCTCGAGTGGTTGCTCGACAATCAGCCGCTCCAGACCGGTGACTTTTGGCTCGAAGGCGACCTCCAGCCCACTCTCGTGCATGAGCTGCCGGGCTCCGGCTGCGTTACGGGCAATCAGCACCACCGGGTGCGTTTTCGAGAGTTCGCGGAGCGGCGCATACCACTGGCGCATCTGGTAGATATTGACGTCGCTGTCAGCGAAATACACCCCGACGCGGAAGCTGCCTTCCGGCAACGGGCCACGGGCGGCGAGCAACTCGCGCACCTCAAAGAAGGCGCGTCGACCCTTGAGTACCCGCTTGGCGAGCCGAATCGCGCGCTTACTGTCCTTGGAAAACTGCATCCTCCCAGCGTAGCCGCGGCCGCTGGGACGATCCTCCCGAGCGGCGCGTGGGAAGATCGTGGGGTGCACTTGACTCCCCTGCCCTCACTGCCCGCGGTGAGCTACGTGATGCCGGTCCTCAATGAGGAAGAGCATCTCGAAACCGCCGTGCGCACAATTCTTGGGCAGCAGTACGCGGGCGAGAAAGAAATCGTGTTGGCACTCGGGCCGTCGACCGACCGCAGCACTGAGATTGCGGATCGCCTGGCCGCTGCCGACCCTCGGGTTCGGCTCGTTGCGAACCCCGGGCGAGACATCCCCATCGGTCTGAATCTCGCGATCGCTGCAAGCCAGTTTCCCGTGGTTGTGCGGGTGGATGCCCACAGCGAGCTCGTGCCCGAGTACACGAGCGCGGGCATCGCCGCGCTGCGTCGCGAGGGCGCGGCGAACGTCGGCGGGGTGATGCAGGCTGCGGGACGCACCACGGTTCAGCGTGCGATCGCGGCCGGCTACAACAGTCCCTATGGTCTGGGGGGCGGCGCATATCACGGCGACGGAACCCCCGGTCCCGCCGAAAGCGCCTACCTGGGTATTTTCCGTCGGGAGGCAATCGAAGCCGTCGGAGGCTACGATCCTGGCATCCGCCGGGGCGAGGACTGGGAACTCAACCTTCGCATCCGCATGGCAGGCGGAATCGTGTGGTTCGACCCGTCGTTGCGCGTCACCTACTGGCCACGTGCCAGTCTGCAAGACCTCTCGCGCCAGTTTTTCGCCACGGGTGCCTGGCGGGCTGTTTTAGTGCGCCGGTACCCGCGCGCACACCCGTGGCGATTCTTCGCCCCGGGCGCACTCGTGCTGGGGTTGAGCGTGAGCCTCCTCGTGCTCGCGCTCCAGTGCGTCGGGCTCGTGCCCTGGGCCTGGTGGTCGGTCGTGCACGTGCTGCCACTCGCCTACGCGGGCGCGGTAGCGTTTGCCACGACGCGGCTCCCAGCTTTGCGCGGTGCGCGCGAACGCCTGCTCGGTACCGCAGTGCTCGTCACCATGCACCTCAGCTGGGGGGTGGGCTTCCTCGTCGGAATTGCGGGGGGTGCGAGCCGTACCGTGGATCGGTCACGCGCGCGGTAGGGCTCCCCGCACCTCAAGCGCGGCGACCACGCGTGCGGCGGCACCTCCGTCGTCGTGCGGGGCGAAGGTGTCGCGAAAGCGCTCGGCGGTCGCTGCGTTCTCCAGTAACCATGGGGCGGCGGTCCCGTGGGCCGCAAGCTCCTGCGCACAAGCGACAACCGCACTGCGCTCGGTGAGCAGCGGGCCTGGTGCGAGCGCATCGAAATCGAACGTGAAGCCGCGCTCGCGGTCGCGATACTGCGCGAGATCGGGCACGAAGCAGATCGTTGGTACCCGCGCGACCGCCGCATCAAACATCACCGAGGAGTAGTCGGTCACGAGGAGGTCGGCGGCGAGTATCACGTCGTTCACGTCGGGGTGAGCCGACGCATCGATGACACCACCGTCGACCCCGGCATACGTTCCGAGGCCGTGGGTGCGCGTGTGGCCGCGGGCGATCACGACCCAGTCGTCACCCAACTCATCGGCGAGCACACGCACATCAAGCTCGTCAACGAGAGCGAGTCGCGAGTCGCGCCACGTGGGGACGTAGGCCAGAACACGTCGGCCGACGGGAATGCCCAGGGTTCGCCGTGCCGTGTCAATGCGCACCGGGCTGCGTTCCGCTCCCGCGAGCGCGTTCGCCAGGCGATCGTCTCGGGGGTATCCGGTTTCGAGGATCTCCCCGCGGTAGGCGTAACTGGTGCGAAATTGGGCGGTGGAATGCGGGTTCTGTGACAGGAGCAGGTTCCATCGCCGGCTCTCGCGGCGGATCGCGAGGTGCGTGCGCAGACTGATGCCGGGGCGACCGAGCGCCAGGTGCTTGAGCATCGTGCCGTGCCAGGTCTGCAACACGGTCTGGCCACGGCGCCTGCGGAATCCGTAGCGCAACCAGTCATTGACCACAAGGAGACGTGCGCAGCGTCGCACGGCGAGCCAATCTGCCCCGCCCACGAGCACGGGGAGTGCTCCCGGTGGCGGAGAGATCCGCTCGCTGATGACGCTCCAGTACCTCGGCACCTCGGGGTGCCTGCTCGCGATTTCTCGGTCGATGGCGAGCGGATTGCAGCTGACCTGACGCCCGTAATAGCTCTCGAAAAACACTGCTCCCGTGGGGATCCGTTCGCGCGCAGGCTGTCCAAGTCGCACGATTTCCGCGACGACCCGCTCAGCGGCCCCCCCCTCGGGATGCGCATGGAAGCGCTTCGCGAGGGCGCGTGCGTCTGCCTCAGCCGCACGACGAGCCCACGATCCCGGCTCGATCACCTCGGCCACACGGCCAAGGGTCCCGGGCCAGTCCCGCTGCAGCTGACCGGCCGAGGTGACTTCCAGTGGCTCGTACAGCCCCCGAGTTCTGACGTAGTGCTCGAGATCCGGAGCGAACCAAACGATGGGGCGCGCCAGCAGCGAGAAATCGACAGCGATCGACGAGTAGTCGGTGATAATCGCATCAAACGCGCCGAGGAGCGGCGTGATGTCGCGCACCTTCTCGGCACCCAGCAGGTGCACCCGCTCTCCAGTGACCTCGGCGTACGGTCCGGCACCCAGGGGGTGGGGGCGCAGCACCAGTCGCGCACCTACACTCTCCATGAGCTTGTGGATCGACGCTGCCTCCTGGGCGGTGGGAACTCCCGGGTCAACATCGCCGTCTCGCCACGTCGGTGCATACAGTACCAGCGGCTCAGGCCGCTCCTGGGCCGCTTTCTCCGTCGGCAGCCCGAGGAGCGCCAGCACCTCGGTGCGGGCGCTGGCGGCGAGGCGCGGCTCCGCGGCCTGTGCGGCGACAACGTCGTCGCGGGGATCGCCCAGCACCCGCACGCGCCCGGGTGCCACACGATAGGCGGTGCGGAGTCGTTCTGCGGCGGTGACCGAGCCGGCAACGAAGAGCTCGATTCTGTTGCTGCCAGCGAGATACATGCGCCGGAGGAGCGCGCGCACGATCGAAGGGCCGGAGAACTGGGTCGTTACCGGGGAATCGAGATGCAGACGCTTCAGCGGGGCACCGTGAATGAGATGCGTGACACGGGCACCGAAAACTCCGTATCGATTCGCATCGCCGTGCCCGTGGGTGACGACGATTTGCCCGGCACGAAGCGTTGCCCAAAACCCGGACCAACTCCTCCGGCGCACCGGGGTGAATCCCTCTGCCTCTGCAGCACGCGCTTCGTCATCAGTAGCTACCGCCCACATGATCTGTGCCTGCGGGTCGGTGTGCCGCAGGGCGCGTGCCACTGCCAGGGCGCCCTCCGCGACTCCACTGCCGCTGCCGAATACCCAGTGAGCAGCAGACCGGGGCACGAAGAGCGCGAGGATCCAAGCGAGGGCAAACGTGGGAAGCGCGAGAAGCTTCGTCAGGTTCGCGCGCGCAAAGTTCAGTCCGCCATCACTCACGAATGACACCCTATGGCATGCGCGGGGCGCGAAAGCGGAGAGACAGCGCAGGCGCCGCGCAGCCGGTTCATACCCGGTGAGCGGCGCCCGCGAAGGTTCGTTGTGTGATTACCATTCGAGCGTGCCGAGTGTCGCCTCCACCTCACTCAGCTCGCCACCCCGGGAGTACGTGATGGTCACGTCGCTGCCGCCCGCGTGCAACCGAATCATTGCGGAAACCGCGGTGCTGGAATCAACGGCGACGCCATCCACTGCGGTGATCACGTCGCCGACGCGGAGGCCAGCTTGTGCTGCGGCTCCCCCGGGAACCACCTCGGCGATCAGGCCGCCCTCGCGATTCGCGTCTTCGTCAGTGTCTTGGCTTGCCGCCACGACGCTCACGCCGAGCAGCCCGTGCGACGGCTGCTCGCCAGCGACGATCGCCTCGGCGACGCGCACCGCGAGGTTCGACGGTATGGCGAAGCCCAGGCCGTCGCTTCCGGCCGTCGCTGAATTATCGTTCGATGCCAGCGCTACGTTGATGCCGATCAGTTCGGCGCGCGCATTCAGCAGCGCTCCGCCGGAGTTTCCTGGGTTGATCGATGCGTCGGTCTGCAAGACGGGCACCGCGACGCTTGCACTTCCACGCATCTGTTGCTGGCCCTGGTTTTCAGGTGTCTCGAACCGGAAGTCCCATGGGAACTCGTTGCCCCCGTTTGGGTCTTCCGGCGCAACCTCATCGTCTGTTCCCTCCGGAACCATGGAGCTGGCGATCGAGATCCCACGGTTGAGGGCGCTCACTACTCCGCTGGTGACCGTATTCGAGAGATTCAACGGCGCACCGATGGCCACAGCGAGATCGCCAACGTTGATCGCCTCAGAATCAGCGATGGCCATCGGTGTGAGCCCCTCGGCCTCTACCTTCACCACCGCGATGTCTGCGTAGGGATCGCTCCCGACGAGCACAGCGCTCAGCCTGGTTCCGTCGCTCAGGCGCACAAAGATCTCGGGGTCGGCAGTCGCACCCGACAGCGTGGCTACGTGGGCGTTCGTAATGATGTACCCATCGGCAGTGAAGATGACGCCGGAGCCCGATCCGCTGCCCACTGCGGAGGTGACCTGGAGGGTCACCACGCTGGGTGTCGCAACCGCTGCGACCCCGGAGATCGCAGTCGCGGAATCCACGTTCGAGAGCGTCAGCGTTCCACCCGCGGCCTGCACGACCGGGGTGCCGCCAACGTTCGTGGCGATGACCGCTGCTGCGCCGCCACCGACGAGACCGCCGATAATGGCTCCAATGGCGATGCCTGCGACCAGGCCACCACTTCGGTTGCGTTGAGGCTCCGGTGCCTGCACCGGCTGGGGTGCCTCCGATACCTGTTGTGCGGGCTGTTGCACGAAGGTCGGGTACTGGGTGGTCGGTTGATCCGCATCGGGGGTCTGAGTCATTGGGGCTCCCTTTCTCGTGTGACCAGCATGCCCGGCAATTCTATGAATTTGGCTTGTGCCGACTGGAGAGGTGCTGCGCGCTTCAATTTTGCCTCGCACCCGCCGCTTACGAACGTGGCCGACGAACCCGCGACACAACCAGCAGTGCGATCCCGGTTACGAGGATGGTGAACCCGCCGACAGCCAACGCCTCGATTCCTGCACCGCCCGTAATCGCGAGCGCCTCGGGCACCACAATGCGGGCCGTCTCCGCAGGAACGCCATAGTCGTCACACCACTCCTCCACGTAGCCACGCCATTCCTCCTGCTGGTCCTCCGCCACGAGGCACGCACGGATGGTCACCCAGCCGCGCGTACCCTCAGGAAGCACGATGGGATCCGAGGTGACCGTTCGATTCGGCGCATTCACCTCAACAAACCCTCGGGCGATTTCCGGTGCGCCCGCAGGAACCTCACTCTGCTGCCTGGGCATCTGGGAGGATCCATAGACGCTGAGACGGATGCGCACGGGAATTCTGGCGCCCGTCTCGTCGCGCAACCAGGCGCCGCCGTGCAGTGTCACCGTCAGGCGGTCAGTCACATGCAACTGCTCGATCTTCACTTCATTACTCAGGAGCTCAGTTGCCCAGCGGAGCCGAGTGGCTGTGACATGCCCTTCCTCGACAAGGCCGAATTCGTCCGTGAAGCGGTAGTCGGCAGCAAGGAGCTGCGCACTTCTGACCTCGGGGAGCTGCGTTGTCTCCCCGACCTCCCACACCCAGTAGTAGTACCCCGACTCGTCAGGCACGTGCGCGCTCGTGACCTCGTATGATCCGGGCCCGCGGTCGGCCACCAACCTGGCCGTTCCCGCAATCGGGGCACCAACGGGAACCGAATCGCTGAGCGTTTGGGGCCGGTTAAACGGGCCGTACACCACACCATTCGCCACGATCGGAGCGAACGTGTACCCTCCCTCGCCATTGTCGCGCTGAGCCCAAGGCGCGCTGTCTTCACCCACTGAAAGGGTGACCCTGTCGGCGAATGGGGTGCTCTCGCGAGGGAGCCACCGCTCAACAACCTGCGTGGATAGAACTGGCGAGAACTCTGTGTCGATGGCGATTTCGACGGCTGCCCACTCTCCCGAATAGGTCTCGATTACCGACCCGACCGCCCAGCTCAACGTCTGCTCCTCCGGAACGAGTGACGGGTACACCTCGAGCTGCGCGGGCCAGCCCCGAGAGGGCAAGCTCCACGACCCGCTCACCCGCACAGGATTCAGTCGCTGCCACCCGCTGGGATGCAGGTGCGCGCGCCAGCTCACCTCGCCCGCCGCACTGCCATCAAGCGTCATGACAGTCGAGCCATCGGCAAAAGCGCCCCCGGTGATGCGCAGTTCGGTGGCGCCCGCGGGATATGTGACCACGCCCTCACCGAAATCGCCTTCCTCTCGCAGGTGCAGGGCAGTGGGGCTCGGCGGGGACGGCGGCAGGGCGGTGGCGATGGCCTCAGCAACCAGTGCGCGTGCTGCATTCATATGACTCATGCCACCGTGCTGCTCCACCCAGGAGATGTGATGACTCAGCCAGGCAGCCTCGCCGGCACCCTCCCGAAGCATCCAGATCGCGAACTGCACGGCTACCGCAGTGTCTGCGCTCTGGGTGTCACCGTGAGTCGACAGCACGTAGTTGATTCTCCTCAGGGGCTCGCCGCTAATCGGCGCGGTCGATACTTGGCCCGACCAGCCGGTGACATCCGACATATCGATCGAGTACCCGCGCAGCTCGTCCACCACATCGGCCCACTGCTGGGTCTGATTCGGGGGGTTCGCACCAGGCTCGACGCAATAGACGAACTGGCCGTTCGCAAGCTGAAAGGTGCCTACTGGCCATCCGTTGAAGTCAAGCATGCGCCCCGGCGTGTACGCCGACGCTGGAGTCTGGCCAGGACCGCCAATGGCGACGACCGAGAGGCCGAGAACCAGCGCAAGGCCGAGCGCCAGCATTCGGGCGAATGTAAACGTGCGTACTCGTAAGCGAGTCATGGGGATCCCTTCAATTTGGTTTCCCCAGCATGCGCGCGTGTGCTTCCCCGCCGCGCCCGCTATCCACAGGCACGAGAGACCGAAGAAACGCGCTCACCTGGCCTCGATTCGTGCCGCACGAACTTCCGTGCTAGAGTTAATTCTTGTGCCGCGGGGTGGAGCAGTTCGGTAGCTCGCCGGGCTCATAACCCGGAGGTCGTAGGTTCAAATCCTGCCCCCGCAACGAAAAAGAAAGAGGCGCCCTCACGGGCGCCTCTTTTGTTTTCCCTATTTTGCTCTCGTGGAGCCTCCGTGGCCAGGCCGCTCATCGACCGAGCATTAATCCATTCGCAGCCCCACCCGAGCAGCAGAAACGGGCTCGGAAATTTCTTTCCGAGCCCGCCTGTGAGCGCCTAATCTTGAGCGGCTTGCTGCCCCGAGGGAACGGAGCCACCCAAGCCGACTACTCTGCCTGGATGGCCTGTTCCAGTGCCGCCCGAAGACGCTGATCGGCCTCACCGTACGCGGCCCAGTCACCGTCCTTCATGGCCTGATCCCGATCCGCAATTGCCTGCTGCATCGCCTGCAGTGCAGCCTGCATCGCGGCCGACTGCGTGGCCGACCCAGTGCTCGGGGCGGTGGTCTCTCCGCTATCAGTTGCACCATCCGTGGCGGGCGTCTCCCCCTCGCCGACCGGCACGTCACCATCGCCGGCTTGGGCACCTGAATTCCCGCCGAAGAGCGAATCGAGCGCTTGGTCAAGCGTGTCTTCGAACGCAATCTGGTCGCCGAAGGAGACGAGCACCTTCTGCAGGATCGGGAAGCTCGTACCCGAGGAGGCTTGGACATAGACCGGCTGCACGTACAGCAGACCGCCACCGAGCGGCAGAGTGAGCAGGTTGCCACTAATGACCTGGCTCTCGCCCTGACGCAGAATATTCAGCAGGTTCGAGACCTGCGAATCGGTGGTGAAGCTGTTCTGCACCTGGCCCGGACCCGGCACGGTGTTGCCCTTGGGTAACGTCAACAGCTTGAGCGTGCCATACCCTTCAGCGACGATGCCGTCTTCCGAACCTGCGTTGGCGTTCGCAGCGAGATACCCGGTCAAGATATCGCGCTGCCCCTCGCCCTCCGCGGCAGGAATATAGGTCGAGTAGATCGAGAAGTTGGGCTCAGCGCCGGCCCCTGCGGAAAGGGTCAGATAGTAGGGCGGCTGACGCAGTGCGTCGGCGCTCCCAGCTGAAGCTGAGACTGGATCGTTCGGTGTCCGCCATGCATCCTCCGAGGAGTAAAAGGCACCCGCGTCGGTGACGTGGTATTTCGAGAGCACCTCGCGTTGCGCGCGGAACAGGTCACCCGGGTACCGAACGTGGCTGAGCAGGTCACCGCTCATCTCTTCGACCGGCTTCAGCGTGCCGGGGAAAACGTTGCCCCAGGCTTTCAAGAGCGGATCCTCCGCGTCCCACGCATACAGGTTGACCGAGCCGTCATACGCATCGACGGTGGCCTTCACCGAGTTGCGAATGTAGTTCACCGGATCGATGAGCGGCGAGGTACGGGGGTTGTCGGCATCGACCTTGAGCGCGTTGAAATCGTTCAGGTCAGAGTACGGGTAGTCGGACGAGGTGGTGTATCCGTCAACAATCCATACCACTCGACCGTCAACGACAGACGCATACGGAGCAGAGTCGATCGTGAGGTACGGTGCCACTTTCGAGACACGGTCAACCGGGTTTCGGTCATACAGAATTTCTGAACCATCGACCACGGCGCCCGAGAGCAGGACCTCCATGTCTTGGAACTTCAAGGCATAGATCAGCTTCGTGAAGATGTTCGACAGCACCGGGCCACCGCCACCCGTGAAGGTGGTGAGGTTCTGCCTCGTCCCGTCAGACTCTGCCACAACTTCCTCATCGGCGGCGGCGGCCTCGGCCTCGGCTGCGATCGCGGCCTCTTCCTCAGCGGCAGAAGCTTCCGCGTCGGCCGCGCCCGTCGTCTCCTCTGCTGCTGTTTCGTCCGCCGCGGGAGCTGCTTCGGCGGCCGGAGCTTCGCTCTCATCATCGGCTGGATAGTCAAGCTCGATCGGGCGCTCGCGTTCGCCGCCGACAATCGAGTACTCCGGCGAGTTCATGCCGAAGTAGATGCGCGGCTCAAACTCGCCAAGGCGCCCGCTCGTCGGGATCCCGCTCTCGAGGAACACCGGCTCGCCGCCTTCGGAGCGTTGGTTGCCATACGCGGCAACGAGTCCGTACCCGTGAGTGTAGACGAGCGTGCGGTTGAACCAGCTTGTCTGACTCTCCACGTTGATGTCACGCACCGCAGACACCGTGTCGACAACTTCACCGTCAATCTCGTAGCGATCAACGCTCAGCGAGTCGGGGAACTGGTAGTACTGTCGGCTCTGCTCGAGCTGCGCGAAGGTCGCCGACACCACTTCGGGGTCGATGATACGAATGTTGGCGGTCGCTACGGCATCATCGCGCAGCGCACCGGGCTCGGCGGTTGTGACTGCATCGAAACGCTCAACCTCGACATCTTCGATCCCGAACGCCGTACGGGTGGCCTCGATGTTTCGCGCCAGGTAATCACTTTCAAGGCTCTTCTCATCAGGGGTGACCTGGAACTGCTGCACCGCCCACGGATAGCCCACACCAAGCACCAGGCTCGACACCAGCAAGAGCACGGTACCGGTGACCGGCAGCCGCCACTTCCCGGTGAACGCGGTGATGATGAAGAGAATCGCTACCAGAACCGCGATCCCAGCCAGAATCTGCTTGCCGGGAATCACTGCGTGCACGCCCGCGAAGGTCGCGCCGGTAAACAGACCCGCGTCGTCGGTCAAGGTGAGGTACTGATCAAGCCAGAGGCTCACACCCTGCAGCAAAAGATAGAGCGTGGCCAGCACAGCGGCCTGAATGCGCGTGGATTTTGAAATGCGCACGTCGCGACCAGAGAATGCGATGCCACCGTACAGGTAGCTCGTCGCAACACCCGCGAGCAGGCTGATCAGGATAACCGCCGAGGCGAATCCCACGATGCCCTGCAGAAGTGGCAAATCAAACAGGTAGAAGGAAATATCGAGGCCGAATTCGGCGTCGGTTGTGCCGGTTGGCTCCGCGTTCAGCCACAGCAGCACGCCCTGCCACTGTGATGCCGTGGCCAGGCCGGCAAAGAGCCCAAAGACCGCTGGCAAGAGCCACTTGATGAGTCGGCGCAGCGGCTCAACCATTTCCTGATAACGATCGAGTTGCGCGGTGAGTCGCGCATACACCGGGCGCTTCCGATAGGCAAGATCGATGGCGAAAAACACCGGCACGGCCATCACCAAGAAACCGATGAGGAACATGGCCCCTGCGGCGATCCACTGGGTCGTGAGCACCGGCAAGAAGCCGAGCTGATCAAACCACATCACCTCGCCGATGATGGTGGCTGCCGCGAGGAAGCCGAGTATGAGCACCACCACCAATACCACCGTGACGGCGAGGGGTGAGATGCGGCGCGGGCGGGCCGGCGAGTCAACTTTGGTCTGGTCGGTCACGTCGATACTTCCTGTAGGGGTCGCGTATTCAGCGTCTTTCCCACCCTATCTGTCTGCTCTGGCAAAGCACTGGACACACTGGGCAGTATCCGGGCAGGCCGGCTCCTGCCTTGCTACACGGGGGCCTCACAGCGCTCGAGCCCTGCCGGGGTCTCGCCCGCCTTGACGGCGTCAATGGCGGTAATCGCCTCAGTGAGAGTCGCCACCGGCACGATCGGCACCCCCGCAGGCAGGGATTCTGGAAGATCCATGCAGTTTGCGAGGGGAAGAAGGATGAGGTCCGTGCCGGCGTTTGCCGCGCCCCACAGTTTCTGGGGCACGCCCCCGATCGGGCCGACGGTGCCGAGCTCATCAATCGTTCCTGTGGTGCTCACGGTCAGCCCGCCCGTGAGCTCGCCTGGGGTGAGGAGGTCGTATAGGGCCAGCGCGAAGGTGAGTCCAGCGCTCGGGCCACCGATCTTGTCGAGTTGAAACTCGACATCAAACGGAATTTCAAGTTCCGTGGTGACGGTCACACCGAGGAGGGGTTGCGGATCGCTTCCGCGCGCCTGTGGACTCACAACAACCCGCAGGTCGTTTCCGCCTCGGGCAATGTCTAGGGTGAGCTGACCGCCGGATCCGGCCTCAGAAAGTGCCGCCTGTAACTCACCGAGCCCTCCGATTTCGCGATCGCCAGCAGCAAGAATCGTGTCCCCTTGTTCCAGAATCCCCGCGGCCGGACCGCCGTCTACGACGGACCTCACCCGCACCTCGCCGGCGAGGGGTTGTCCGAGCTGGCCGAGCGCGGCGGCGGTTGCCTGCAGCTGCGAGGTCTCCATCAATTGGGCGTTCGCGGCGGCGCGCTCCTCCGCTGAAATACCCTCGGGGAAGAGCGCGGAGAGCGGCACCACAGATTGCGTTGGATCGAACCAGGTGCGTGCCAGTGCCAGCCAGGCGAGGGGCCGGTCGGGCGATCCACTGATCGTCACGCTCAGGATGTTGATGGTGCCACTCGTAGGAAAGGTCTCGACTCCCTCAACCGAGATCACGGGGGTCTCCCCCTCTTCGGTGTCGATGCTGCCGAACGCATCGACCACCGGGCCAGGTCGTTCGATGGCATAGGGGGAGGGAATTGTTGCAGCGCCCACGGTAATGAGCACCAGGATGGCCGCCGCGATCCACCAGCCGCGCAACCCGCCGTCTGCCGTCACGTTCGTGTTGTGCGCCACGCTGTCCCTCCGTCATCGGCCCGCTTCCGAAGCCTGTTCGCAGTGAGCGGAACCCGTACGGCCGAGTGGGCACAATCTAGCAGCCGATTCTTGAGTGTGTGCCGTAGCGTTGATCTGAACGCAAGGAGAGATCATGGGCGCGCACGACCACGAAGGCACACCCGAGGCAAGCGGAGACGATGCCTTCAACGAACTGCAGCGCATGCTGCGTGAATTGCTTGCGGGCGGAGGCGGCCCGACCGACCCGAGTTTCGACCCCGCGACCCTCGCCCAGGCGGCCGGTCTCCCGGGCGACCCCGCTGCCTTGCAGGGCCTCTTTGCCTCGCTGCAGCAGGCCATGCAGAATCCAACAGAGGGCATCGACTGGTCCATCACTCGGCGCACAGCGATCGAAATTGCTGGCGGAGGCGGGCCGTCGGGTGACCCAGCGGGGGCACTCCGGGCCTTTCCTGTCGCCTCGCTCTGGCTCGACGAAGTGACCGATGTCGGCCAAGCTCCCGATGCGCCGCGAGCGATCACCCGCATTGAATGGGTGCAGCAAAGCGTAGACACGTGGATCAGCTTGGCCGAACCCGTTGCCGATTCCATCGCGCGCGCGCTCACCGATGCCATGACCGGCCAACTTCCCGAGGAACTGTCTGGCTCAATCGCCCAGTTTGGCCCCATGTTGCAGAGCGTCGGTGGCGCCCTCTTCGCGACCCAGCTCGGACAGATCGTGGGCAAACTCTCGCACGAGGTCGCCGCTGGCGGCGATGTGGGAATCCCACTCTTCGCGGGGCCCGGCCGCGAAGGTGGCACCTTGATCCCCAGCGGGGTGACGTCGTTTGCCACCGGCCTCGACCAGGACGCAGAGGCGGTGACGCTCTATCTCGCGGTGCGCGAACTTGCCCACGCTCGGCTATTTCGCCACACAAAGTGGTTGCGCTTGCACCTCATCACGGCAGTCACCGATTACGCGCGCGGCATGCGCATCGACACCTCGCACATCGAAGAACTGGCGAGGGATCTCGATCCATCCGACACCTCGAAGATCCAAGACCTGGTTTCCAGCGGTGCCTTGATTCCGCCGAAGACCCCCGAGCAGGATGCTGCGCATCAACGACTTGAGACGATGCTTGCGCTGATCGAAGGCTGGGTCGACGTTGTCACGGCGGCAGCGGTGACACGCTTGCCAGGTGCCGACGCGATCGGTGAGATGGTGCGGCGCCGCCGAGCCGCTGGCGGCCCCGCCGAGCACGCTTTCAGCACCCTCGTAGGCCTGGAGCTTCGTCCGCGGCGCCAACGCGAGGCGGCGGCGGTCTGGCGACTGGTGGCCGAGCGCGGAGGCACCGCTCGACGTGATGACCTCTGGTCGCATCCCGATCTGTTGCCCACCGCCGAAGAACTCGATCACCCGGCCCGATTGCTCGAGCGACTGGGCCTCGCTGGTGTCGAACCCGCAGCCTCCGAGCCAGACGATTTCGATCGGGAACTCGCATTGCTCCTTGATGGCGACCTGCCGCCAGCAGGGAGCGACACGGGCGAACGAGGCGAGGGCGATTCCGGCGAAAATCGCCGCGGCGAGGAGCCAACTCCTCCCCCCGTGTAATCCCCCTCACAGGCCGGGGCATACGGATGAATTCTCGGGCACTGTACCCAGCTCTGTGGAGAACCCATATACGCGGGTTCGCGAGCGGCATGCTGGGAGTATGAAGGAATCGTTCGCTTGCATTGACCCGGCACTCCCCCTGTGCTGGGAGGATCCGCAGACCCTGCGACTGGGCTTTGACCACGCGGAGGCACGAATCACGGCGCCCTCTGCGGGTACCCAGCGACTTCTGGGCGTGCTGCAACGGGGGCTGCCGCTCTCGGAGCTGCCCCGGGCATCGCTGCTCGTGGGCGCGACGGCAGCAGAGCGGCGAGCGCTCATCGAGCTCGTTGCCCCGGTGCTCGTCACCCGACCAATTGGTGGCGCAAACGGGAGCACACGCGCCATATCGCGGGGAGGGTCGAATGGCGAGAGACGAGAGACATCCGCTGTCGGGACGGCCCCCGTCGATACACGGCGGCTCCGCATCGCGGTTCTCGGCAGGGGCGGCGCGGCCGAGAGCCTCCGCAGCGCCGTCGGTCGCGCAGGTTGGGAATCGCTTAACTGGTCACTCTTACCGAGTGAGGCACTCGCGAGCGACCACGTCACACCCGACCTCTGCATCGTGGTGGAGCGATTCATGGAACCTCCGGCGACCTTTCACGAACTTGCCGCCTCTGGCGTGCCACACCTGGCGGTGCGGTTCACCGATCGCAGCGTCCGCATCGGGCCCCTGGTGATCCCCGGCCGCGCCCCGTGTATCAGCTGTCTGCACCTCCGCGAGGTCGCCCACGACCCGGGCCTCCCCGCGCTCGCCGCGCAACTCCACGGGCGCTTCCCCGCGGCAGAGACTCCGGCGAGTGCCGAGTTCGCCTCGGCGCTCGCGCTGGCCTTCGTGCACCGACGGTGGGATGAGTCCGACTGGCAGCGGGTGACGCAGCTGCGCCTGACAGTCGAACGCGGAATGCCGAGTACGATTCCCGAGGAGCACTCGATGCTGGCTCACCCCGACTGTGCGTGTGCGACGGCGAGCGCGGTGCCCTGGCACGCCGAGGCTTCGACTCTCAGCCCGCCATGGTGAGCCCCGCCTCGGCGATAAAGCGCGAAGGCTGACGCCCGCCGCGCACACGGCCGGCTGAGCCAGAGATGCGCAATTCGTCTCTTGCCCGCGTGATGGCCACGTAGACGAGCCGACGTTCTTCCTCGATCGCTTCTTCATCTGTGGCGTACGAGATGGGAAACAGGCCCTCGCTCATGCCGATGAGGTGCACGAGCGACCACTCGAGTCCCTTGGCCGCGTGCACGGCGCTGAGCGTCACTGTGTCAAGCGTCGGCTCGTGATGCGCGCGCTGCCTCGCAAGCAGTTCCTCGCTGAACGCAAGCACCGTGGTTCCCGGCGGCTGCTCATCGACGAGCGTGAGGATGCCATTGAGCGCCTGCCACCGTTCCCGCCCGGCAGACCCCGCGGGGGGCTGCGAACTCCACCCACACGACCGGAGCAGATCGCTCACAATCTGAAACAACGGGCGAGCATCCGCGACCTTCGACTGCCCACGAATGAGCATCACCGCCTGCCGCACATCCGCACGATCGAAGAACCGCTGAGCGCCGTGCACTCGCGACCCGATCCCGAATCGATCGAGCTCAGCCTCCACGCTCGCCGACTGGGCATTGGTGCGAAAGAGCACCGCGATCTCGCTGGCTGGCGTTCCCGCGGCAATGCTCGCCTTGATCGAGGCAGCGACAGCCTGCGCCTCGTCCTTCTCATTCGCAAACCACTCCACCGTCGGAATGCTCTCACGCACGGTCGCTTCACGTTGGGACTTCAGTGTGAGGGCACCCGGCCGATCCCGCATCAGCCGGTTCGCGCAGCGCACGATCGGTTCAGTCGAGCGGTAGTTGCGCTCAAGCCGAAACTCACGGGCGTTCGGGTGTTCGCCTGCGAACCGCAGCAGGAACGAACTCGATGCCCCCGCGAAGCTGTAAATGGTCTGGCTCGCGTCACCAACGACGCACACGTCATCGCGCTCGCCCAGCCAGGCGCGCAACACCGCGTGTTGCAGCGGCGACACGTCCTGGTACTCATCGACGGTGAAGAATCGATAGCGCTCGCGCACCTGCATCGCGGCGCGGGGCTCGGTTTCGAGCATGCCGGCCAACAGAATCAGCACGTCCTCAAAGTCAATCTGGCGACGATCGTCGAGCAGACTGCCGTATCGCTCGTGGATCGCGAGGAGCTGTTCGGCGGTGATGCCTGAGGGCACGGGGCGCGGGTCCACTGCAGCGGTGAGCTTCGCGGCGTAACTCTCGAGACCGAGCATCGACACCTTGCGCCACTCGATCTCACTCGCGATGTCGCGCAAGGTCTCGGTAGGGAGGCGCAGATGCATCGACTCCACAGCCTGAGAGACCGTCGGAATCTTGCCCCCCAACACCTTCGGTGCGGGACCACCCACCAGTTGCGGCCAGAAGAAGCCGAGTTGCGCGAGTGCGGCACCGTGAAACGTCTGCGCGCGTACGCCCTCTGCGCCGAGCGCCCGCAGTCGGCCCTGCATTTCGCCCGCAGCCTTCCTGGTGAACGTCACCGCGAGCACTCTCTCGGGGGTGTACACACCGGTGCGCACGCCGTGCGCGATCCGCCGTGTGATCGTGCGAGTCTTGCCGGTGCCCGCACCGGCAAGCACGAGCACTGGGCCACGCACGCACTCGGCAATCTCGCGCTGGTCGGGATCAAGCCCCTCGAGCACGTCGATCACGAAACGCCTCCCGCGTCCTCCGAGTCTTCTCCGTGGTCGCCGTCCTCGGCAACCCACCCGTCGATCAGCCACCTGGCGATCGACAGCGTGCCCGGAAGCAGGAGACCGGGCGCGGGCGTGCGAAGCTCATCGCGCGTGAACCAGCGCAGCTCCGAAATCTCTTCCGGCTCCGGGATCACGTCGCCGGGGTGCACGCCCGACGCGAGCCTCGCCCGGAAACCGAGCATCAGGGAGCGCGGAAATGGCCATGGCTGTGAAGCGACATAGCGAACGTCGTCGACGCGGATGCCCGCTTCTTCACCCACCTCGCGCACCACCGCCTGTTCCGCCGACTCACCCGCCTCAACAAAACCCGCGAGCAACGAGAATCTGCCGGATTCCCACAGCACATTCGAACCCAGCAGCAGCCGGTCTTCGTGCTCAACCAGAACTATCACCGCGGGGTCGGTGCGCGGAAAGTGCTCGCCACCGTGCGCATCGTGTCTCGCCCAGCCACCGAGTACCGGCTCGGTGCGCTGGCCGTCGCGGGTCGAAAACGGGTGGCTCGCGTGCCAGTTGCTGAGCGCGAGCGCCGTGGTCATGAGCTCGCGTTCGGCGCGGTCAAGGTCCGAGCTGAACTCGAAGGGATGCCGCCATTGTGCGATTGGGCTGCCGGATTCTGCAGCATCGCCAGCATCGCCAGCATCGCCGGCATCGCCGGCATCGCCAGAGTCACCCGAGTCACCAGAGTCACCAGAGTCACCCGATGTCTCGTCGGCCTGCTCCCCCGACGTCGAATGCGCGTCGAGAACCTCCGCGAATACCGCGCGGCCTTCCCAGCGACCGAGGTACAGAGCCGACGACAGTCGGTCAGAAGTGACGGGGCTCAGCGCCAAGGAAACGGCACCATCCACAGATTGCAGGACCGACACCTGCCCGCCGCGCAGCCGCAAGAGCCGGGTCTGCGGCTCCTGCCAGGCAGCGTCCAGCGTGGCATCGCTCATGCGAGTGCGGGCATCGCGGTCGATGCCGCTCCCCGATAGCGGCGGCGCATCCCGGTGCGTCATACGTTGCTCCTCATTCAGCCGGCATCGCAGTCCCTGCGCGTGGCGTGCCCCGCCACGCCGTGCTCATGCCTACGCTGAACGTATGGCGAGCACCCCTCTAACCTTAGCCGCGCTGGCAACTTCGGCGGTGCCCGGGCTGAACGTGCGTGGCACCCGTTCCCACACCGGTGACGGCGATGGTGCGTACAGCTCGGCGGTCCTCGTCACCGACGACGGCGACCTGATCATCCGGGTCCCCCGCACCCCGAACGCGGAGGTGCGCCAGTCGGCCGAGCTGCTCGGGCTTGCCGCCCTCGCCGAGGGCGCGCGGGAGGAGCTGCCTTTCGCTGTGCCCTTCACACGCGGGATCACCCGCGCGGGCGACACTCGGGCAGTCGTCACCACATTCATTGAGGGCGGTCGGGTCGATGCGGGCAACGTCGAGGCAGATGCACTGCTCCTACAGCCGGTCGCCGAGGCGCTCGCCGCGATCCACAGTCTCCCCACTTCGTTGGTGCAGCAGGGAGGGTTGCCGACTCGGTCGGCCCAAGAGGCGCGAGTTCAGGCCCTGCGACTCGTCGAGCGGGCCGCGCAGACCCACCTGCTCCCCGAAACCGTGCATCGAAGGTGGCTTGACACGCTCCGGTCAACCTCACTCTGGGATTTCGCGCCGACCGTCGTGCACGGATCCTTGACCGCGGATCAGTTGATCGTGACCGACGACCAGATTGTCGGTGTCTTGGGCTGGGACGCGCTCGCCGCCGGCGATCCGGCGACGGATCTCGCGTGGTTGCTCGCGTCGAGTGGCGACGCACTCGACGCGGTTCTCGCGCGGTATTCGGCGATTCGCGGAGTCACGGGAATGCGTGAACTTCGCGCCCGGGCTCACTTCTACCATCAGCTCGAGGTCGCGCGCTGGCTCCTCCACGGGGTCGACACACACGATTCGGTCGTCGTCGACGATGCGGTTGCGATGTTCGATCGATTGGTGGATCGGCTTGACCGACTGGGCACCCCCATTCCGGCGCGCAGCACTCTCTCCGGGAGCGAAGTCGCGCAACTGCTCGACGAGGTTCCAGACGTGCCGTTCGACCCGCGTTCTGAGACCGCGGAATACGAGGCGCTTGACGAAGATCGCATGTTTCACGCGGACACCGACTTCATCGAACCCGTTGCGGTGCCCACGGAGGGCGATGCACGAGAGCCTGGCGAAACGTCAGAGCCTGGCGAGGCCCCGGCCTCCAGTGATGATCAGGCGACCCAGCCGATCGATCCGCTCGAGAAATAACATTCGATCCTGGGTTAGGTCCGTGGCTATGCCACCCCGTGCAGTGACTGGGCGGCGGCCAGCCACAGTTGTTCGAGTTCAGCCAGGGAACGGTTGCCCTCGCCACGCAACTCCTGCCCCTCTGCAACGTAAAACAGGGTGACATCGATGCGGGCCGGATCGATGCCCGCCCACTGCGCGTACGCGTGCCGATAGAGGTCAAGCTGCAGGAAGCGCGAGCGACGTTCCGCATCGTTCTTCGGCGGGCGCCCGGATTTCCAATCGACGACCTCGACCCGTGCGTCCGTTCCTTCACCGGTTTCGTACACCGCGTCGAGCTTACAGACGAGTCGCCTGCCTGCGAACGGAATCGACACCTCGAGTTCGACGGCGATCGGCTGACGATCAGCAAAGCGTGAGCGCTCGAACTGCTCGATCAGCGGCTGCAGCTCGGGTTCTGCATCAAACTCGAGTCGCGAGAGATCGTCGGTTTCCGGATCGAGCTCCCACAGCGGTACCGCCGTGCCCAGGCTCGTGGTCGCGCGACGTTCGACCCACTCGTGGAACCGGTTTCCGGTGCGGGTACGCCGATAGGGTCGCATCGGCACCGGGCGGATCCTGCGCCGCTCGGCCTCCGCGGGATTCTCGATGAACTCGTGGAAGGTCGACGCAGTGAGTCGTTCAGTGTTCGCCGCGTGGCCCGCGGACCGGGTTGCAGCGTCGCGCTCGGCGAGCAGGAGTTCTACCGTGGGGTCCACGCCGGCTCCGTGTTGCGGCGGAGGAGACTCCGCTGGCTCCGCAAGCGCCTGTTCGAGCGTCGCCGCCGCGGCGAGCACGGCCTCCGCGCGCGCGCCCAGGGGATCCAGAGGCCACTCCGCCGTTCGTTCGGGCCGGTCGAGGGGGTCCTCCTCGTGCGCACTCTGTAGAGGAAGCCCCGTGATGATCTCCGCGTCAGCGAGCTCGGTGAGGAAGACTGACGGTCCGCGCGGGGTTTTCGTTCCGCCCCAAAACGATCCGGTGAGGAGCAGCCGGGAGGCCGCGCGGGTCACCGCGACGTAGGCGAGGCGACGTTCTTCCTCCTGGTTGCGTTCGGCAAGGAGCTCTTTGTACCCGGGCACGGGCTCGGTGGAACCGTCACCCTTCCCGCGGGTACCCACGATGCGCTCTCGCAACTCCGCCTGGGTCGTGGCGATGCGCCAGTCGAGTTTTGGCCGCGCGGCGGCATCGCCTCGAAGCTCGTCAGGAATCTTCCCGGGGCGCAGCCACCCCAGGCCTTCCTTGGACGAGCCGGGAAATTCATTCTCGACGAGTCGCGGCACCGCCACCAGGTCCCACTCCAGCCCCTTGGCACCGTGGGCCGTGATGAGGTGCACCGTGCCGGGCTCCGGCTCGGGAACGTGCTCGGCGGCCTGATCGAGCTCGGTGAGACGTTCGAGCCAAGCCAGCACCGAGGCGAGTGTGCCGTGCTCATCGGTCGAGAGGAAACCCTCGATGAGGTCGGTGAAGGCATCGAGGTTTGCGCGGGCAAGCGCACCGCCCGCATACCCCGTGCGCTCGTTCGCCTCGAGTTCGATGTCGATCCGCAACTCGTATTCGACCGTGCGCAGCAGACCCGGAATGTCGCGCCCAACCGCCTGTCGTAGGCGCCGCAACACCTGACCCGCCTCACGAATACGTTCCTTCCCCACCTCGCTGATGCGTGCAAGAGCGACGTGGTCGAGACGCTTCATGGAACTGATTTCGTCGACCGCGTCGAGCAGGGTAAACTGCCGATCCGGGTCGGGAAGCGCCTGTTCACCCCGCAGGTCTTCCTCGCTCAGCGGTTGCTGGCCAGTGTCCCGCTTCGCGAACCAGCTCGCGGCGTGGCGCAGGCCCGCGAGGTCCGCAGCGCCGACGCGAAACCTGGGGCTTGCGAGAAGCCGTATGAGGTCTGACCCTGCATCTGCAAACCACACGCAGCGCAGCGCGCACACTACCTCGGTCACCTCGGGTGTAGTGAGGAGCCCCCCAAGTCCCACGATGCGATTGGGCACGCCCGCCCGCGTGAGAGCGTCGGAAACAGCCGGCATCCACTTGCGCGCGCGCATCACCACGGCCGCAGTCGCGGGAGTTCCGGTGCGTTGCAGGTGCACGGCGCGGGCATCTCGCATCCAGGTCGCGAGATGCTCGAATTCCTCATCACGTGTCTCGGGAAACCGCCACTCCACCGCAGTGTGCGCCTTCGCTCCGCGGCCACCAGCACCAGCACCAACACCAGCACCGACACCAGCACCGAGAGCCGTGCCAGTCTTCGGCCCGAGATGCTCTTCCTTCGAGCGGAGCCGCGGCACATCGACGGGCGTGGTCGCGGTCAGCGGTGCCGAGATCGTGTTCGCCACCTTCAGCACCTCGCTCGGGTTGCGCCAGCTCACCGACAGGCTGAGCGTCGCGGCCTCCGCAGCTGGGGCCCCCGGTCGGCGAAAGTCTCGATGGAACGATCGCAGATTGTCTGCCGACGCCCCGCGGAAGCCATAGATCGATTGGTGCGGATCACCAACGGCCATGACCGAGGTTCCGGCGTAGAGCGTCGACAACAATCGTGTCTGGCCCACCGAAGTGTCTTGCACCTCGTCGAGCAGCACGACCGGGGTCCGCTGTCGAAGCTGCACCGTCGCTTTGGGAAAGCGATGGAGGGTCTCAACCGCGAGGGCAAGCTGGTCGGAGAACTCGATCAGCCCACGCCGTCGCTTCTCCTCGGCGAACACCCGAGCCAGCCGGAGCGCGATCTGCGTGCCTCGCATGTTCCTCAGAATGTCTCGAATTTCGGCGTAGAGCTTGTGTGCACCTGTCGACTTTTCGTTATAGGGCAGCGAGCCCACCCGCTCGAACTCGGTGACCACCTGGGCAACGAGGTCGAATGACGTGAGGTTGTCTGAGACCGCGTGGTCAAGTTCGATGACCCGACCCACCACTTGCGCAATGGAATCACCCGACGACACCAGTTCGGGGTCGGTGCTCGCGCACACCACGTCGCGCGCAATGCGCCACGCGGTGGCCTCGTCGATGACGGTGGCCGAGGAGGCGATCCCGGCGAGTGCACCGAACTCCTGCACGATGCCCGACGCGAAGGCGTTGTAGGTACTCACGTCGGGCAGGTCGAGGCCATCGCCGAGCACCTCCGCGAGCGCCTGAGCCCGATCCGCCTCTGCATCACTGAGTCGGCCCCGTTCGCCGGCATCGATCAGACGCTCGGTGAACGTCGCGAGCCGCCCCGCGATGCGCTCGCCTAACTCTCCGGCCGCCTTGCGGGTGAATGTGAGGCCCAGGATCTGCGAGGGGTCCGCAAGTCCGTTCGCAACGAGCCACACCACGCGGTTGGCCATCGTCTCGGTCTTGCCGCTGCCGGCGCCGGCGATCACGAGGGCGGTGCCCCCAAGAGGATGCTCGATGATTGTCGTCTGCTCTGCGGTTGGGGTCATTACGGCATCGCCCGGGCTGGCCATAATTTCGGCCACTCGCGCAGCCGAGAATACGGGCGCGGGCATGCGCGCGGGGGTCTCCATCGAGGAGCGGGGGCTCTGGTCGCTCATGCGTGGCTCACCGCCGGAATCACGTGGAGCCTGCACGACCCCCCGAGTGCATGCGGGTCGCTGCAGTGATGTTCGACGCGAGCCACGAACGTGCCCGCGGCCATCACCTCGGCAACCGCGGCCACGCGCTCAATGAACACGCGCTGCCCCTCGTCATCGAGCAGGGGCTGCGTCGGCTGACGAAAGGTGCTGCCCGCCTCTGGCCCCCTGGTGGTGCGCACGTCCGGGTGCACGAACAGCAACCTCGCGCCTCCGTTCACCGTTTCAGTGGCCGACATCTCCCCCTCGATATCAAACGCGTGGTGGATCAGCCCCAACTGATAGGCCTGCAACTGTGCGTGCGTGGGAAGCTCTGGGCCCGAAGGCATCGTGGCGCCGGTCTTGAGGTCAACCACCGAGATCTCGACCCGACCGTCGGCGAGTTCACGGGCCTCGAGCCGATCGGCGACACCCACGATACGGGCACGATCAATCTCCAGTCGGAGCTTTGCCTCACGCCCAACGACCGCCCGATTCGAACCCTCGAACTCCGCTAGGTAGTCGGCAAGCCCGCGCGCCATGTCTTTCACGAGCTCCATCTTTCGCTCCGCCTCCCACTCGGCTTCGAACACGAGACCACCCCACTCGGCGGCCACCACCTCGACCAGCTCCTCCGCGCTCACCGCACCATCTGCCGTCTCCAGCGCACGGTGCAGCAGGGTGCCGATTCCCTGGCTCACGCCAGTGCTGCCTCCCCCGAGCGTCGAAATCGCCCAGTCGAGCGGACACCGCTCGGCATCTTCGAGCCGCGAGGGGCTCACCGAAACGAACGCCTCGGGGTCGCCTACAAGATCAACCAGCGGCCGCTGGGTACTCGGGAGCCTCACGCCGTACCATTCCGTCGGGTCCGCGCCGGGGGCACCCGCGCGGGCGAGCACCACGAGAGAACGAAGCGCCACTTCATCGTCTGAGTCAGCCGTCAGTCGACGCCGCATCTCGGCCACCGCACCTCGCAGTGTCAACCTGGTGCTCGGCAGGGGCCCGGCGACCGCGTAATCGCGGCCGAGGCCGAAAAAGGCGCTGGGGTGGTGATCCTCATCGGAAATTGCTACGGCGAGCAACTCGTCGCGGGCCCGTGCACACGTATGCACGAGGAGGCGAAGTTCATCGTGCAGGGTATCTTTGCGAGAAGGCGCGACTGCCACTTCGCCGCGCAACCATCGTTCCAGCGCGATCACGCCGAGTAGCGAGCCGCGGGATCGCAGGTTTGGCCACGATCCCTCCTGCGGGCCGAGCACGCACACCAGACGGAATTCGCGGCCGATGACACCCTGAGGTGTGGTCACCGTCACCACGTCGCGCTCGCTCCGGGCTGCGAGCGAGTCTTTGGGGACCGAGCTCGCGAGCAACTCCCGCAGCAGGTCAGAGACGGGGAGATCGCTGTCTTGCTCCTCGTGTCGCTGCAGCGCAAAAAACAGGCCGAGTACGGCATCGAGCGAACGGTGCGCCTCGTCCGCGCGCGAGCCGCGACCTTCGAGCGCCTCATTCTGCAGCGAGGCGGCGAGCCCCGTACCGTGCCAAATCTCCCACAACACCTCTCGCGGAGTAGCGCCCCGTTCAGCCGTCGCCCGCGCTGCCGAGAGCAGCGCGCCGAGCCGCCCGAGACTTCGGCCGGCGCGCGAGTCGACGACGGGGGCACTGCTCGGAGCGGCGCAGGCCTGCATGATGAGCTCCTCGACGGAGAGCGGCAACCGCTCCTCGGCCCGCGCGCGCCGATTCTCCTGCAGTCGAAGCTCGCCCCGGAGTCGACGCAGCGCGATGGGGTCGAGCCCGCCGATGACACCACCCAGAAGATCGAGCAGGTGTCGTGGCGTCAACGACTCGAGACCGAGCGCGTGCTGCAAGACCAGGATGAGCTCGCGCACGAGCTGGGAATCTCGCAGCACCACTCCGCCAGCGGCCACGTTCGTCGGCACCTGGTGCCCGGCCAGCACACGCGCGGTGCGGATCACTTCGCCCCTGCTGCGGCAAATCACGGCCATGTCACGCCACGCCATCGGCATCTCGGCTTCGAGACCCAGCCGCCTCCGGCGCAGCCGATGCGCGATGACACCCAGCTGCTCAGCCGACGAGGCGACCATCGCAAACTGCACGCTGTCGCCAGGCCCGGCGAACTCTGCAGCGTCGGTTCGCGAGGCAGCCCCCGCCTCCCGCTGCTGGCCGACACCCGCGGTGCCGACCCGGGCGCTCACCTGCTGCACGAATGTTCTGAGCACCTGACCCTGCCGATGGACGTGTGTGAGAACCACCAGTTGTTCGGAGAGTCCGGCGGGCAACGCCGGAGCGCCGCGCCGCGCAAGCTCAGCGCTCACCCCCGCGAGCACCCGCACCCGCTCGCCGTGGAACGCGCCCGTGGATGTGTCGGGGTCGCCAAACGCCCAGACCCGAGCGCCTCGCCTCACGAGGCCGGCCAAGAGCGCAAGCTCTCCTTCCCCGAGCTCCTGCGCATCGTCGACCAAAACCAATCGCGGCACCGCGGCGTTATCCTCAGACACCAGCGCGCCAGCGGCCGCGCGCAGCAACTCGCTGGAGGACAGCTCGTTGGGCCGTGTGGCCCGTAGGCGCGCACTCACCGCGGCCACGAGCTCGCACGCGACAAGCCAGTGTTCGGCCAACTCGGGGTCGGGCAATAGCGAGTGGGCTCCCCCGCCCTCCCGAAGCGCACGCCGCAGCCTGGCGGCGAGTGCTTCCGGGTGGATCGCGAAATCGTCGAGCACCCGCGACACCTCGCGCAACTCAGCGCGGAACGCCTCACCCCGCAACACATCAGCGTGAAGCACCCCTGACTGAAGCAGCGACCCCGCCTCGCCTCCCGCGGTAAGCGCAGCCTCGACCACGAGCGCCACTGCCTCATCGTGAGCCGTGCCCGTCAGGAGCCTCGGTGGGGTGCGCCCCTCGGTTGCGGCGATCCGCTGCAGCAGCGCAAAGGCGAACGATGTCGCGGTGCGCGCGGGTGTGCCCCCGAGCGGCCCGTCAATGCGACGTTCGAGTCTGCCGCGCAGGCCCGCGGCCACCTCACGATTCGCCCCCCACACCCAAAGGTCACTTTCGCCCCAGCCCGGCAGTTCGAGCAGGCGCGCGGCCGCTTCCACGAGCACCTCCGTCTTGCCGCTGCCCGGTGCGCCGAGCACACGCGCGTGTCGGGCCGGGTCGAGCGAAAGCACGAGCTGCTGGGAGGGGTCGAGCGTGATCATGCCGCCAGCTTAGGGCGACCCTCCGACACCGACTGCGCGCGGTTTCGGCATGGTCTGCGCTCATGGCGAACGAGCGGCCTGATCCACCATCTGCGTACATGCAACGCCGTAGACTCAAGGCACAGCTTGTAGCGCCCACGCGCGAACGGTTTCAGACGTCATTCACCCCAGGAGGCACCCGTGGAAGTTCGTATCGGCATCACCCACTCCCCTCGCGAACTGAGCTTCGAGTCGAACGTCGCAGTCGCCGAACTGCAGGAACTCGTGGGGAAGGCCATCTCGGGCAGCGAGCCCCTCGTGACCTTCACCGATTCCAAGGGCAAGCACTACCTCGTCGCCACCGCCGCGATCGCCTACGTTGAGCTCGGCTCAGATGCAGGTCGTCGCGTGGGGTTCGTCAACTAACCTCACCCCGAAGAGCAGTGCGCGTTTTCGGTTTCCCGAGTTCCCCGAAATCGAGCAGTTCGTAAGAGACTCACAACTGGGGTGCGACGGGCGTTTCTCGGGTCTTTGGCGCCCGGCGATGTTGCGCCCAGTTGAGGTAAAACAGCGCACCAACGAATATGGCCGGGCCTGCGAGGCTCAGGCTCCATGAGATTGCCAGGTACCAGGGCAACCCCGTTCCAAACACATTGAAGATGTTCAGTCCGATGTACAGCAGCCCCGCTCCGACGAAAGTAACGGCTCCCACGAGATCCCATTTCCAAGCGACAGCGAGGAGCGCGATCAGAACGAGCACAGGGATATTGTGCATCAGGAGCGCGAGTGCGATTTCTCCAGCGCTGAGTCCGGGCTGAAAGCTGTCGAGTGAGAAGAGCGCGAGAAAGGCTATCAACAGGATCGCGAGGATCCTCGGAATCCAAAACAGCGGCCCTCTTGGCTTCTTCATGGCTCCTCCGACCGAGCAACGTTGCCCACTACCGCGATCGTAACCGAGCTCGGGCAAAACCATAAGGATTTGGTGACTCGAACTACGGCTGTGCGGAAGGCCCCGGTTCCAGTCGAGCCAGCGACTTCTCGGGTCAGGAAATGAGCAAGTCAGGGGGTCAGCAAGTCAGCGTCGGGAGTGAGATCTCAGTGACCGGGACTTCTTCGGGCTTCCCGAAGAGGTACCCCTGCATCAGGTCAACGTCTCTCTCGCGCAGGTAACGGTATTCTTCGAGCGTCTCAATCCCCTCGGCGAGAATGCTGAGGCCGATCTTCTTGCCGTTCTCGATGAACACATCGAGCAGTTCCTGTTTGTGCGGATGGAGATGGATGTCGCGAATGACCTCCATGTCAATTTTCATGTAGTCGGGTCGGAGCTGCAGGAGCGTTCCCACGTCTGAGAATCCGCTGCCGATGTCGTCGAGCGCGGTCGAATATCCCTTGTCGCGGTAGTAATCGAGTATGCGGTTGAGGTGATCGAAGTCCTCCACCTTCTCGGTCTCAACGACTTCGAACACCACCTGCTCGGAATCGAGCCCTTCCTCGGCGAGCACGCGCGCCGTCGTCTGCAGACAGAGTGTTGGCTCGTAGATTGCCGTGGGCACGAAGTTGATGAAGATTTTCCGGGTGATCCCCTGCCGAGCCGCGGCACGCAGGGAAGCCTCTCGGCACGCGCGATCGAGGTAGAAGAGCAGATCCATCGCCTTTGCCTGAGAGAACAACCGGGCCGGGCTCATGATGCTGCCGTCGGGCAAGATGCCCCGACTCAGCGCCTCGTAGCCGTATATTTCGCCCGTCTCCGCCCGAATAATCGGCTGGAACAGCGTTTTAATGCGGGCCTCATCGATGATCGACACGACATCCTGGCCGTGCGCAATGACCTCCCACTCTGAGAGACTCTTCAGATTCCTAATCGCGGCGAAGCTCAATTCCTCGCCCCGTTGCAGCGGAAGAACCTTCACGTCCTTCTTCTCGACCGTGTTGAACACGGAGGAACTCAGGAAACCGAGAAAGGTCTCAAAGTCGACCGCAGGGACGAGCAATCCGCCGTCAACCCGGGAGAAAGAGTAGCCGTGTGCCGTGAGCTCCCGCTCGACGAGAACGAGGTGTCGATCCGTTGGCAGGTGAACGTAGACATCGGATTCGGAGAAGACGAGCTTGGGGAGCTGCTCACACCCACTGCACACGAAACGCTTTGGCACAGTCTCTTCCTATCTTCTTTCGAGCAGGCACGCGACTTCGACATGCCGGGTATGCGGGAACATGTCGAAGACTCGCGCCTCCCGCACGACGTAGGCGGGCATCGCGGCGAGATCGCGCGCGAGGGACTCGGGATTGCAGCTCGAGTAGACAACGTGGGCCATGCCCGACCCCTCGATCCACGACGCGAGTTCGTGCCCGATCCCTCGCCGGGGCGGGTTCACGATGAGCGTCTCGGGCAGCTCGCCGGGCGCCGTGGCTAACGCAAATTCGGTTGCGTCGCCGGCCAGGAAGCGTGCGTCGAGACCGGCTTCTCTTGCGGATTGCGTCGCCGCACTCACCGCGGCGGGGCTGAGCTCGACACCCAGCACGTCGCGGCCGGGGCTCGCGCAGTGCAGCGCGAAGCCGCCGACACCGCAGTACAGATCCCACACCGAGACGGGGGCAATCTCGTCGATCCACCCGGCGACCTGTGCGTAGAGGGCGCGAGCGACTGCAGTATTGGTCTGGAAGAAGCTCTGGGGCTGCAGGTGCAGGGTGACCGGTCCGAGTCGCATCGGCAGCGAGGTGCCGAGCAGCATCTCCTCACGCTCTCCCTCCAGCACCGCCTTGTGTTCGGGCAGGAGATTCACTGAGATGACCGTTGCCCGCGGCAAGGAGCCGCGAATCGAGGCCAGCGCCGAGCGCAACAGGGAAAGCCCGTGTTCGCTGCGCACCACGAATCGCAGCATCAGCTCGCCGCCCCCATTCGCCAGTGGATCAGCTGGTGCCTCCGTGACGTGCACGAACTTGAGCTCACCGCGCCGCGCGGGAACATCGTAGGGCTCGATGCCGAGCGCGTTCAGCAACTCGGCGAGCGCCGGAAGCTCTGAGGCTATGCCAGGAGATTGGATCGCGCACTCGCGCAGATCAACGCCGCGGCCGTCGGGCCCAAGGATGCCGAGCGTGACGAGACCGGGGCCTCCGCCCACCACGAGCTTTGCCCGATTGCGAAACCCGCGATCGCCGCCGGAAAAGGGGGTCTGCCATGCCGCAGCGGAGATGGAGGGAAGCAGCGCGCGGCAACGCTCGAACTTCTCGGCAAGTTGCCTGGCATATGGAGTCTCGATAAGCGAGCACGAGCGACACTCATCGGCACGAAAGTAGCGGCACTGCAACTGCGGCTGATCCACCCCCGAAAACCCCAGTGGCACTCCCTCGGTCGCGAACACCTAGGCGGTCAGACCCAGGCTGTCCATACGCCTGGTGTGGTCGGCAATCAGCTCGGTGAAGACCGGCTCGACCTCACTCGCCACGAACTCGCGCTTCTCGCTCAGCGTGAGCACCGCGCGCGAGACGAGCAGCGTGTCGCCGACAAGCCTGCGCCCCCAGAGCGACAGGCGGTGGGCGATCGTAGGATCCGCGGCGATCTCCGAGGAGAGCAGCTGGGCCAGCTCGTCGCGCCCGGTCGAGTCGCGCAAAATCGACACGGCATCGGAGCGATAGCTGTCTTTCAGGCCCCCGGCGAGCGCCGCGAAGAACCCGTCGAAGAGCCCACCCACGAGGTAAATGGAGAGCACGTGTTGGTGCCAGTCGCGCACCTCAATGCGATCGATGTAGCTATCGATCACCTCGGTGAACGGCGTCATCACCTGGTGCGGTTCGTGCCCGCGGCGTCGAAGTTCGTCGGTGAGCTTCTGGTGTTTATGCAGGCTCACCCCTGCCACGCGGGCGAGTACCTCTTTGGCTTGCAGGTTTGGTGCGCCAGCGACGGCCGTCGCAGAAGCCTCGTAGAGTTCGAGCTGCAGGTAGGCGGTCAGACCGAGAAACGGCAGAATTCCGGGGGCAAACTCTGCAAGCTCAACGCGCACCGCATCGACGTCACCGTTTCGCACACCTGACAGGCGCGCGGGCACCTTCGGCTTGCGCAGCCCCTTGATCCACTCGAACACTTGGCCAGTGTACCGGCGCATGCAGATGCCCACCGCATAGACTGGGGCAAGCAGGCGACTCTTTCTCTCGCCTGCACGTCATTTGGCGCCACTGCCGAGGAGCAGCGGCGCGCTACGCGTAGGGCTCAGTCAGCGCGTAGCAACAGCTCTACCGACAGGATCTCACGTGACCACGTTCTCTGAACTCGGCGTCGAACAAGACCTGGTCGACGCTCTGGCGTCTTCCGGCATTATCGACGCGTTTCCCATTCAAGTTGAAACTATTCCGCTTGCGCTCTCGGGCCAAGACATCATCGGGCAGGCCAAGACCGGCACCGGCAAGACCTTCGGGTTTGGCCTTCCGCTGCTGCAGCGCCTCGGTCATGCGCCCGGGCCCGGTGTACAGGCACTCGTGGTCGTACCGACCCGCGAGCTTGCGGTGCAGGTGTTCGAAGACCTCGAGCTCGCCGCCAAGGGCCGCCCGACCAAGATCGTGCCGATCTATGGCGGCAAGGCGTACGAAGGCCAGATCGATCAGCTGAAAGACGGCGCTCAGGTCGTCGTCGGTACCCCGGGTCGACTGCTTGACCTCGCCGGTCAGCGCATCCTCGATCTCAAAAACGTGCGCGAAATGGTGCTCGATGAGGCCGACAAGATGCTCGACCTTGGCTTCCTTGCCGACATTGAAAAGCTCTTCGCGCAGACCCCGCCGGCGCGTCACACCATGCTCTTCTCGGCCACGATGCCGGGTACGATCGTCGCGCTGGCTCGCCGCTTCATGAGCAACCCGATCCACATTCGCGCGACTGACCCCGACGAGGGGCAGATGCAGGCGAACATCGAGCACATCATCTACCGCGCGCACTCGCTCGACAAAGACGAGATCATCGGTCGCATTTTGCAGGCCGAGGGTCGCGGCAAGACCGTCATCTTCATGCGCACCAAGCGTGCCGCAGCGAGGCTGCAGGAAGAGCTCACCGATCGTGGCTTCGCAGCGGTAAGCGTGCACGGCGATCTCAACCAGGAGCAGCGCGAGCGCGCGATGGCCGCGTTCAAGGCGGGCAAGAAAGAGATCCTCATCGCCACCGATGTTGCGGCTCGCGGCATCGACGTTGACGACGTGACGCACGTGATCAACCACACGGTTCCTGAAGACGAGAAGGCCTACCTGCACCGGGTGGGGCGCACGGGACGCGCCGGGCGCACCGGCATCGCGGTCACCTTCGTCGACTGGGACGATATGCACAAGTGGGCGCTCATCAACAACGCGCTCGAGTTCGGTATCCCCGAGCCGCGCGAGACCTACTCCTCCTCCCCGCACTTCATGGAGGAGTTGAAGATCCCCGAGGGCACCAAGGGCCGCCTCAAGGCGACACCGATCAAGGAACGCGCACCACGCAGCGACCAGGGTCGCAGCGGGTCAACTCGCGGCAGTTCAGCTCGCGGCGCATCAGACGATTCGGCGAGTTCGGCAGATGGCGGATCAGGCTCCGTCAGTCGCACCCGCAGCCGCACGCGCAGCGCGAACCCAAAGGGGCGCGGTCGTCACGAGGCACACGGTCACGAGGGTCACGGCCACGACAGCGAGGGCACCGGCGAGCCGGGCGCGGATCGCGAGGCGATCCAGGCCATCGCTCTGGGTGAGGGAACCTCGACATCGGCGCGCAGGCGCAGGCGTCGCCGCCGCAACACCGGTGCCGGAGAGGCACCCGCGAGCGGCACCAGCGAGGCGCAGGCCACTGAAAGCTCCGCCGAATAGGCAGAGCACCGAATAGGCAGAGCACCAAACACGCAGAGCAGAGACTCGGGCACAAGCACGAGGAGGTTCAGCGGCTCGGCCGTTTCACGGCTTTCCCGCTGAACTCTGCTTTGCGGCAGAGCGGACTGAACCGAACCGGGTCGGCTAGTGCGGCACGGCGACCTGGGCGCGAATCGCGTCCCAGATTGCCACCGGGCTCGTGTGTTCGCCGAGCAGATTCGGCTTACCCGCGCCGTGATAGTCGCTCGCCCCGGTGACGCGCAGTCCATGCGCATCGGCGAAGTCGGCAAGCACCGGGATCCACTCGCGTCGATTTTCGGGATGGTCGAGCTCGATACCCCAGAGCCCTGCCTCGACCAGAATCTCGAGCGCCGACGGGTCGACCGCCCGGCGGTGTCGGCCCGCGGCCGGGTGTGCGAGAACGGCGACCCCGCCGGCGTCGCGCACCATACGAATCGCTTCGACCGTGTCGATCGCGTAGGTGGGCAGGTAATATGCCGATCCCGGGTGCAGCACATCGGCAAAGGCTGCCGAGCGATCTGCAAAATATCCGGCGTCCACGAGCGCGTCGGCAATGTGGGGCCGCCCCACGGTTCGCACTGACCCCTCCGCGTTCACCGATTCCCAGACGATGTCGAAATCCGCGGCGAGACGGCGCACCATCTCGCGCGCACGGCCCACCCGCGACTCACGCACCCGTGCGAGCGCGGCGGTGAGATCGTCGTGGCTCGGGTCGATCCCATAGGCCAACAGGTGAGTGGATCGCCCCTCGTGCTGCGTGGTGATCTCCATGCCGGGCAGAAACTCGAGACCCGCCGCGCTGGCCGCGACGCGCCCCTCCTCCCACCCCTCTGTGGTGTCGTGATCAGTGAGGGCGAAACCGCCAAGCCCGAGCGATGCCGCAAGTTGCGAGATCTCGGTCGGGGTCGTCGTGCCGTCGGAGTGCACGGAGTGCGTATGGAGGTCGAAACGCATGGGCTGCGACGAGATCCCGTCGGCCTGCAACCGTGTGCTCATCCCCCCATCGTATTGTCTCTGGGTGCCACTTCAGCGACCAGTGGGAAGATGGAAGGCATGACGCACAGCGAGACCGAGGCAGCCACTCACGAGGCAGAGATCGACAACAGCAGCCGAAGCACGACCCCGGGCGGAGAGGGCTTTCTCGCCTACGTGATGTCTGGTTGGGCCGAGCGCGACGAGCAGCTTCCCACCGAGCGCCCGGCTGCGGCGTTTGCCGCACGGCGACGTGCTGCCCTGGGAGCCCAGTTCGTCGGTGAGCGGCTCGTGATCACCGCGGGGGTCATGAAACAGCGATCAAACGACACGTTTTATCAGTTTCGAGCCCACAGCGCGTTCGCTCACCTCACGGGCTGGGGCAGCGATGCCGAGCCCGGCGCGATCCTCGTGCTCGACCCGGTGGCTGAGACTGCCTTCGATGGCGGATCGGCGCAGACCCACACCGCCACGCTGTACTTCCGCGAGAGCGCCGGCCGCGACACCGACGAGTTCTTCGCGAACTCCGAAATCGGAGAATTCTGGATCGGGAACCGCCCCTCGCTCGCCCAGGTTGCGGCCGACCTTGGCCTCGCAACCGCACCGCTCGATGCCTTCGTCGACACCGACCATGATCGAACCCTGGCTGACACGGAGCTGGCGCGCGTGACATCCGAGATGCGGCTCGTGAAAGATGAGTTCGAGGTGAGCGAGCTGCGATCGGCCGTCGACGCAACCGCCCGCGGCTTTGATGACGTGCTCAGCGCCCTCGGCCGGGCCGCGCGGGCACCCCGCGGTGAGCGCGTCGTCGAGGGTGTGTTCAACCAGCGCGCAAGGCTTGAGGGCAACACCGTCGGGTACGAGACGATCGCGGCGGCAGGCGACCACGCGTGCACCCTGCACTGGGTGCGCAACGATGGTGAGGTGCGCGAGGGCGAGCTGTTGCTGCTCGATGCCGGGGTGGAGGTGGACAGCCTCTACACCGCTGACATTACGCGCACGGTGCCGATCTCGGGCACCTTCACCGAGGTGCAGCGCCGGGTGTACGAAGCGGTGCTCGAGGCGGCAGACGCGGCGCGAGCCATGGTGCGGCCCGGGATCCGCTTTGGTGATGTGCACGATGCTGCGATGCGCGTGATCGAGCGAAAGACCCGCGAGTGGGGATTGTTGCCCGCAGCCGCGACCGACGACACCACCCCCTATCACCGCCGCTACATGGTGCACGGCACGAGCCACCACCTGGGACTTGACGTGCACGACTGCGCGCAGGCGCGGCGAGAAATGTACCTTGACGGGATCGTGGAGGCAGGAATGGTGTTCACGATCGAGCCCGGGCTCTACTTCCAGCCCGACGATCTCACCGCCCCCGCCGAGTATCGCGGTATTGGGGTGCGCATCGAAGACGACATTCTTGTCACCGAAGACGGCTGCATCAATCTTTCTGCAGCGATTCCCCGCACTCCCGAGGCCGTCGAGGAATGGGTTCGCTCACGTCGCACACCCGGAGAGTAAATTCACTTTTGCGTATCAGGAGGAATGATTCGGTGAATCCGCGCGTGAATTCTGAGTTCCCTTATACTCATTCGTAATCTATGTATCCAACTCATCACCTGATGAGGCAATTCCGATACATTTCGCGACTTTCGCGCGAACGAATGAAATACAGGGTGTCTCATGGCAAAGCGAATTACTGAAATCCTCGTCGACGATCTCGACGGCACTGAAATTGTTCCGGGCGCGGGCCGCACCGTGAAGTTCGCCTTCGACGGTGTGGACTACGAGATCGATCTCACCGACGAGCACACCGATGAAATGCGTGCAGCATTGTCGGGCTATCTCGCGGCCGCACGCAAGGTCGGGAGTTCTACTCGCGCCTCATCGCGCGCCGGAGTTCGCGCCAACTCGAGCGCCAGCGGGAGTGCCGATCTGAAGGGGGTGCGTTCCTGGTTGCGCGCACAGGGCTTCGAGGTGTCTGACCGGGGCCGAATTCCGGCCGCGCTGCTCGCGAAATACGAGGCTGCGCACTAATCGTTGCTTTTCGCCAGAATTTCTCTCGCTTGCTGCACCAAAGCGGGCGAAGCAATGAGGTCATATCTTGTCGCAACGAATTGCATAACTGAAGAAAAGTCTCTTCTATTTTGATTCATAGCATAAGAAAGCACGCCGAAAAGCATCCCGAATCCCGCGCCAATTGCTATCGCAGAAAGAAAGACGCCGAATATCGCCGAATTATCCGGTTGAAAGATAAATAGCAGGAGACCGAGAAATAGGCCGAGATATGCACCGGAAAGCGCTCCCATGAGCGCAACGCGACCATAGGTGAGCTTTCCAGTGACTCGTTCCACACTGCGCACGTCATTCCCGAGAATGGAGACTTGATTCACGGGAAAGTCTGCACGCGCGAGGCGATCGACAGCGTGCATCGCGTCTGCGTAGTGATCGTAGGTGGAGATGACCTCACCTTTGGGCAGCTCGGGCATCTGCGGCAGGCGCCGCTTTGCGCCGGGATTTGAATTGCTCATGTCGCGATTCTCCCACGCCGGCTCCACATTCCGGAGTAGGTCAGGTGAAACAGGGAATCCTCGGCTCATAAAGTGCCAGATGCGGGGTTCGTTACGGGGCCAGATACAAGGTTCGTTGCGACGCTAGATGCGAACGCTGAGGTTCCGGCACACTCGACCGAGTCAGTCTTCCCCCACCATTCAAAGACTTGACTCTCATCAGCCGGGCGCGGTCAGTGCTTCGGTAGTGCTTCGGTAGTGCTTCGGCACTCTCAGGTGACGCAGTTCTCGCCTAGTTCTGGCCCCGGGGGCGATTCGGAACCTTCTGAATGCGCACTTCTCCCCTGGCCCGGCGCCGGTGACGGCGGTGACGGCGGTGGCGGTGATTCCGGCGCTGGCGGTGATCCCGGCGGTGGCGGGGGTGGCTGAGGTGACGGCGGTGGCTGAGCTGGCGGCGGTGCCTGAGGTGACGACGGTGGTGGCGGTGGCCCGGCATAGGCGTACTCGGGGCGGTCGGTGTGATCAGCGCCCAGCGGGCTCGTCCAGATCAGCGTTCCACCCGACTCCTGCCGCACTGACCACCGTGCCGTGTCCATCAGATCGGGGTGTTTCAGCGCGTGGTGACGACGACAGAGGAACGACGCATTCCCGAGGGTAGTCTCCCCGCCGTTCATCCACTCCACCGTGTGGTCGACATCGCAGAAGTGGGTCGGCATCCGGCACCCCGGGAACCGGCAGTGCTGATCGCGGGCCTCGAGTGTGCGCCGCATCGCCTCCGTGATCCGATACCGATCGGTCGACACGACCCCGCCGTCATCATCAAGCCCCACCCGGTTCCATCCAGGCGCGGTCGCGGACAGCTGTCTGGCGGTGACCGGGTCGATCGGCCCGTACCCGGCAAGGGTTGCGTGCTCGGCACGCTCTCCCGTGGGTAGCAGCAAGGTGATCGTTGGAGTGAGGCCGTGGATCCCGCTCCGATGCGTTGGGGTCCGCCATGCGCGGCCCGCTCCCCCGACACCAGCGTCTCCGGCAACGTAGGCAGCATCGGCA
>Ga0209346_1000310_pt1 | contig 52051 bp, 45 predicted proteins | sample AutmiccommunBRH9_FD_187381 | JGI IMG/M metagenome (GOLD analysis project Ga0209346, IMG submission 187381) | Deep subsurface microbial communities from Mt. Terri, Switzerland - Autotrophic microbial communities BRH/9 (SPAdes) (version 2) | ecosystem: Environmental > Aquatic > Deep subsurface >...
TGGCACCCGCGCGACCACCGTATCGAAGAACGAATCGCTCGCGAGTTCGATACCGGCGGCCGTGAGCGCAGCGGCCAGGGTGCGGGCGTGCGCGTGGGTGCGTTCGGCGATCGCACGCAGCCCCTGCGGCCCGTGGTAGACCGCGTACATCGACGCGGTGATCGCCAGCAGTGCCTGCGCGGTGCAGATATTACTGGTGGCCTTCTCGCGGCGGATGTGCTGCTCGCGGGTCTGCAGGGCGAGCCGATAGGCGGGGGCCCCCGCGGCATCCTTCGAGACCCCGACGAGGCGGCCCGGCAGCGTGCGCTCGAGACCCTGCCGCACCGCGAGGTAGGCAGCGTGCGGCCCGCCAAAGAACAGTGGCACACCGAAGCGCTGGGTGTTGCCAACCGCAACATCGGCGCCCTGCTCACCCGGCGGCACGATGAGTGTCAGCGCCAGGAGGTCGGCCACCACGGTGACCATCGCGCCGCGCGCTTTGGCCTCAGCGATAGTGGCCGCGTGATCCACGACCGCACCATCGTTACCCGGCTGCTGCAGCACGATGCCAGAAATCGCGCCATCGGGCAGACCCCGGGTGAGGTCGGCAACGATGACCTCGAAACCCAGCGCCTCGGCGCGACCACGCACCACCGCGAGGGTCTGCGGGAACAGATTGGCATCGAGCACCGTCACCGCGTTCGGGGCGGACTTGGCCGCCCGACGCATGAGCAACACGGCCTCGGCCGTCGCCGAGGATTCGTCAAGCATCGAGGCGTTCGCGATCGGCAGCCCCGTGAGGTCGGCCACCATGGTCTGAAAGTTCAGCAGCGCCTCGAGTCGGCCCTGCGAGATTTCGGGCTGATAGGGGGTGTACGCCGTGTACCAGGCCGGACTCTCCAGCACGTTGCGCAGGATCACCGGCGGCGTGTGCGTGTCGTAAAAGCCCTGACCGATCATCTGAGTCTTCACCACGTTGCGACTCGCGAAGCCCCGAAGATCCGCCAATATCTCTTGCTCACTGCGGGCGGGCGGGAGATCGAGCGGCTCGTGCGAGCGGATACTCTCCGGCACCGCGGTGTCGACGAGCGCGTCGAGGCTCGGGTAGCCCAACTCCGCCAGCATGGCGGCTCGGTCTGAGGGGTGTGCGATGCCGACGTGTCGGTCTGCGAAGGTGGCGGCGTGTGCGCGTGTGCTCAAGGGGTTCTCCGGATCGGGCGGGGCCCTCGGGCCTCGCGACTGTGATCCTCCCCGCTCTGTACGGAACCTGAGAGATTCGGGTGCCTGTGGGCTCCCTTGCACCGTCGGTGAGCGGGCGCGTGCCCGCTGCTTTCCAGAGTTGCCTATTCGTCGCGGTACATGGGCCTGAGAGATTCCCGGGGAGGGATTGCTCCTACGGCGCCGGCCTGGGCCGGGCTCTCCCGCGACGGGTGAGCGGCGTGTTGAGTTGTGTCTGCGCTTCCGATTCTACCCCGGCTTCGGCCCGGGCCGATCCACCAATATTGCCGCGGGGTGGATCAGGCCGCGCGGGCCGCGATCACGCGTTGCGCCCGTTCGCGCGCCCATCGTTCGGCCTCAGCCAGCGCCTCGAGGGTCAGCACCTCGGGTGCGGTGTGCGCGTGCAGCACCTCTTGTACCGTGTCGACGATGTCGGTGAACCCGATGCGCCCCTCGTGGAACGCGTCGACCGCCTCCTCGTTCGCAGCGTTATAGACGGCCGGGAAGGTCTTTCGGGCCCGCCCCACCTCCTTCGCGAGCTCGACCGCGGGGAAGGCCTCGGTGTCGAGCGGCTCGAAGTCCCACGATGTCGCGCGCGTCCAGTCGATGGGCGCGCCGACGCCGGCGATGCGCCTCGGCCAGTCGAGCCCGAGCGAGATCGGCAGCCGCATGTCTGGCGGTGACGCCTGCGCGATGGTTGATCCGTCGAAGAACTCGACCATCGAGTGCACGATCGACTGCGGGTGCACGACCACATCGATGGCACCGTATGAAATTCCAAACAACAGGTGCGCCTCGATCACCTCGAGGCCTTTGTTGATGAGGGTCGCCGAGTTCGTCGTGACCACCCGACCCATGTTCCAGGTGGGGTGCGCGAGGGCCTCGGCGGGGGTGACACCACGCAACTGCTCGCGGGTGCGCCCGCGAAACGGGCCACCCGAGGCCGTGAGCACGAGTCGACGCACCTCAGAGGCTTCACCCGCGCGGAGGGCCTGGGCGATGGCCGAGTGCTCGGAGTCGACGGGCACGATCTGACCGGGCGCGGCGAGCCCAGTCACCAGGTCGCCGCCCACGATCAGCGACTCCTTGTTTGCAAGCGCCAAGGTGCGGCCAGACTCAAGCGCGGCGATGGTTGGGCCGAGCCCGATCGACCCGGTGATGCCGTTCAGCACCACATCTGCGGGCACCTCGCGCACGAGCGTCGCCGCCTCTTCCGCCCCCATCGCGGTGTGCTCGACGTGAAACTCGTCGGCCTGCTCGCGCACCCGCTCGTGTTGGGTGCCTGCGGCGAGGCCCACCACCTGGAATCTGCCGGGGTTCGCGCGGATCACATCGAGCGCCTGCTCGCCGATCGAACCTGTGGACCCCAAAATGACGACGCGTCTCATGCCCCCCATTCTGCCCGACTCAGGCGCCGGAGACGGAAGTGGGGCGCGCAGCCTCGGCTGCGCGCCCCACGATCCACTGGGAAGTATCTGGACTAGCCAGCGTGCACGGTACCCAGGATGTCGAGCACGAAGACCATCACATCTGCGGGCTCGTAGCCCTGCGAGACGAGCCAGTCACTGCCATAGCCGCCATCGTTCGCTGGCACCACCGCGATGACCTGCGAGCCGACAGTCTGGCCCTCAAGCGCGACCTTGAAGCCCTCGATCACCTCGGTGGTGAGGAAGCTCGTGGCCTCGCCGCGGCTCCAGCTCGAATCGAACTCTTCGCCCGTGCGCCAGATGATGCCACGGTAGTTCACATACACGCGGTCACCCGGCTGCACCTCTTCGCCGGTGCCCGTGATCAGCGTCGCTACCGACAACTCGGTCGGCGGTGCCACCCCCTCGGGCATGGTAATGATCGGCGAGCCGTCGGCATCGGCCGTGACCGTCGGGAAGCCCGTGGGCGCGTCTTTCGCCTTGCCGTCGGGGCCCTCGAGCAGGTCGGCGGGCTCAAGGGTTCCTGGCGGGGTCGGCGCCTTTTCCATCAGGTCAAGCACCAACACGATGGTGCCGCCGGCCTCCATGCCGAAACTTGCTTCGTTGCCCTCGCCCACGATGTCGACCACGGGCGACACTGCAACCACGCGATCGCCAATCGCCGAGCAGTTCAGTGAGTCAGCTACCCACGGGGCCATCGTCTCGGCGGAATTCTGCATCTGCGCCGATTCGGTCGAAATCACTTCACCGGTGTCGCCGTTGATCGCAGTGAGGTTCGTGACGACGAGTTCGTCGGCCTCGATCTTCTCTCCGTCGCCCTTCTCGAGCACGGAACGCTCGAACTCGGTCGCCGCAATCGGCGTCTCTGAGGTGAGCGTCACATCTCCGCCGAACTCCCCCTCAACGGTGATGGCCTTGCTGACGCTTCCCTCGGGGGCGCAGTTCACATCGGTGCCGGCGGTGCAGCCAGTCACAAGCAGGGTACCCACGAGAGTCGCGGGCAGGATGGCGGCGGCCAGGGCACGGGAGCGCTTCACTAATTCCTCATTCACTGTGGGGTCGCGGATGCCACCCGTATGGTCACCTTGATTCTGTCGCACGCAGGTTACAGGTGTCTGAGGGTGAGCCGTGAGGCACACGGAGCGGATCATTGCTGCGGTCCAGTCGCTCTCCAGACAGGAACTCTCGGGAACCAATGCAGGGGGAACATGCGGCTCGCAGCCAGCACACCGGCGGTTCCCCGGCGAGTCACCCGGCGTCGAGGATGTCGACGACGTAGACCATCACATCGGTGGCCTGGTAGCCCATCAATTCGAGGTCTGCGGCCGAATACCCGGTGCCCGGCGGCACGATGATGACCACCTGTGAGCCAATGGTCTGACCGACGATGCCATCCCGGAACCCCCGAGTCACCTCGTCCAGTGGGAACGAGACGGCCGAGCCGCCAAAGCTCTGCTCGAAGACCTCCCCGGTGCGGGCGATCAGGCCCTGGTAGTGCACGAGCACCGTCTGACCTTCCTCCACCTTGGCTCCGCTCCCAACGATCGACGGGGTAACCGCGAAGTCCGCCTGACCCGAAACCTCGCCCGGAATTGTGACCGTCGGGGCCCCATGCTCGGAGGGGGTGACCTGCGGGAAATTGGCTGGCACTTCCTGAGCGGAACCGAGCGCCCGGCCCTCTCCCGCCGACAGTACGGACCGAAGGTCGACGACGACAATCATGGTGTCATCGTCGGCAATTCCCGCCGGCGCACCTCCGCCCTCACCCAGCATGTCGACGGCCGGTACCGTGCTCGCGATGCGGTCGCCCCCACTTGCGCACGCCATCATGTCGAAGTACCAGGGAGCGAGCCCTTCGCCGTCAAACACGTGCCGGGTGGCTTCTTGCGCATACGGTTCGCCGGTGCTCCCCGCAAAAATATTCAGGTGCCCGACGAAAGTATCACCCTCGGCGATGCGCTTCCCCCCACCAGCGTCGAGCACCGTCCGCTGAAAACCATCTGCCGAAATCGGTACCGGAGTCTCGAGTTTCAGATCCCCGCCAAACTGGCCCGTTACCTCGATCGAGTCGCTCGCGCTTCCCGGGGCCGCGCATCCGCCGGGAAGCGCCTCTACAGTGGAGGTTCCGGTCGCGCAGCCCACGAGAAGTGGCAGGGCGAATAGAGCAGCGGGGAACAGCGCGAGCGCGCGAATCGCGACGGGGGTCCTCTTCACCGGTGTGTCCTTTGTAAGAATCTCGGGACACCAAATGGGGTGCCCCTGTCATTCTGACCTGCGAGAGTCGCCCGAATCTCGGCTCAGCGGCCGATCTCCCAAATTGTCATCTTTCGTTTGCCGAAACGTCACCCGCAGCGGTCACTGCCTCGCGTGCGACGCGGCGCACAGCTTTCCCCGCTTGGAGCGCGATGACGAGCAGCAGCACCAGCGTCACCAGATCGCAGGCAATGTACACGTAGTGCCAGAGCGACTGCCCGGGGTCCGCGCCCGCAAGCACTGAGTCGGTGCGAGCGTTGAGCGGCGGGCGAACGATGGCAACTTTGAACAGGAAAACCAGAGTCAGAGCGAGCCACCACCACATCCGGTCGCGGGAGACACGGGCGACCCTGGGCCAGAATGTCACGATCGTGAGCATGACCAGCAGCACCGCCTCGGTGATGTTCAGTGCGGCAAAGACGAGCCTGCCGATGCCCAGGCCGAGTGGAATCGTGATGCCCTCGGCCTGGAACTTCAGCGGCGCCTCGATGAACGAGATCGCGACGATCAGGCCGATCCAGAGCACCGGCAGCGCGTGCCGCCACATCTCGAGCCGCAACTTCGTCTCCATGGTCTTGCTCCTTCTCACCGGCGTGGTGGCAAGCTGGCGCGTTCGGCCTGCTTCGTCACATCTTGTGTCGTGGATCTTGCGGCGAGCGCCGCGGCGTAGAGTTCGCGCGCGGAGAGGCCCGTGGCCTCCGCGACCTCTCGCGTGGCATCCTTCAATCTGTCGCCAGCGGCAACCCGCAGCTGCACCTCGGCGAGTGCGTTCTCGGGCGAGGTGGCGGCCTCGGGTGCCCCAGCCACCACGAGCACGATTTCGCCGCGAACTCCTCCCGAGGCCCACTCGGCGAGTTCGCCGAGCCCGCCACGGCGTACCTCCTCGTACAACTTCGTGAGTTCGCGGCACACGGCTGCCGGGCGCTCGGCACCAAACGCTTCTGCCGCGGCCGCGAGGGTCTCGGCGATGCGACTGGGTGCCTCAAAAAACACGAGTGTGCGACGCTCGGCGGCAAGCGCACGCAGGGCGCGCGAACGGTCGCCCGCCTTCCGCGGCAGGAACCCCTCGAATGCGAACCGATCGGTCGGCAGCCCGGAGACGGCGAGCGCGGTAATGACCGCGCTCGGGCCCGGAATCGCACTCACCTGCACGCCTCGCTCCGCGGCGAGCTGCACGACCCGAAACCCGGGGTCTGAAACGGTCGGCATGCCCGCATCGCTCACGAGGAGCACCTCTTCGGTGGCCGCGCGATCCACCAATGAAGCCGCGCGATCACGCTCGTTGTGGTCGTGCAGGGCGATGAGCTCGGGCCGTGCGTCAATGCCGAGCAGACGCAGCAGCTGCGCGGTGTGCCGGGTATCCTCCGCGGCGATCACGTCCGCCGAGGCGAGCGCCTCCCGCAGCCGGGTCGACGCGTCGCCGAGATTACCGATGGGTGTCGCGGCGAGCCAGAGCATGCTCCCATGCTACGCCCGCGGCGTCCTGCCAGAATGAGAGGCATGAGCGACCCGCAGCCCCCGATTCAGCCCGAGCAGCCACAGCAACCGCAGGCGACCCCGCAATCCCCCTCGCCGCAGTGGATCCCGGTGCCACCGCCGAACCCATACACACAGGCGGGCGGCGGACGCCCGGGCAAGGGGCTCGGCATCGCATCCATGGCGGTCGGGCTCGTCGCACTCCTCACCGCAATGACTGCCACAGCGTATTTTGCGCCCGCCGCACTCATCGGCGGTTTCCTCGGTCTCATCGCGCTGGTGCTCGGCATCATCGCGCTGGTGAAGAAACAGCGGCCTGTCGGCACGTGGATCACGGGCCTCGCGGCTGGTGCACTGGCGATGCTGCTGGGACTGGTGATCGGCGCGCTGGGCGTCGGGGCGATGGCGCTTCAGGCGTTCAGCGCCTCACCGGGAGTTGCGCTGGAGGAGACACAAGGACAGAGCCCCGAATCAAGCCCCGGCCAGACTGAGGCGCAACCCTCGCTCATCGAGTGGCCCGCGAACATGGCGACCGGCGGCATCATCTTCGGCGAGTGGCTGGAGCCAGTGGCGTCAGCCCCGCTCGAGCCGGGCGAGGCACCTGCTCCAAGCCAAGTGGATCGCGGCAGCGGGGTGCTGGATATTCGGTTGTACGTCGACTACCGCTGCCCGTATTGCGGCATCTTCGAGCAGACGAACGGCCCCGCGCTGTCCGAGCTCGTGCACGGCGGGGCCGCGACCCTCGAACTGGTGCCGTTGACCTTCCTGGACAAGCTCTCCGAGGGCAGCTACTACTCGTCTCGGGCCTCGGCGGCCGTCGCCTGCGTGGTTGACGGTCAGCCTGAGTCGGCATGGGCGGCACACTCCACCCTGCTGGCACCCGAGGTGCAACCCGCCGAGGGCGGCCCGGGCCACACCAACGAGGAGCTCTTCGCGATCCTCGACGGCAGCACCGGTGGGTTGAATTCGTCGGTCGAAGACTGCATCACGACTGAGCGTTTCGTGCCGTTTTCTCAGGCACTCACCAGCTGGGTGTTTTCCACCCCGGTGCCACACGCGGAGGACACGGAAATGCAGGTCACTGCAACGCCCTTCGTCGTTGTGAACGGGATCCCATACGCGGGCAACCCAGACGATGCGGAGGCGTTCACCGAGTTCCTCTCGGAGATCGCAGGGTATTGATCCAGCTCGCCTCCCGCACCGGGGCCGCCTACTTCCCCCTCACCATCATCGCGCGCGTACCCTTCGCGATGATGGTGGTAGGGGTGCTCACCCTGGTCGTCGCGGCGCGGGGCTCTGTTGAGCTCGGAGGCATCACCTCCGCGATGGTCGGGCTCGGCGTCGCCTGTTTCGGGCCGCTGCTCGGCTCGGCCGCCGACCGATTCGGGCAGCGTCCGGTACTGCTCCTCACCGCGGCGTGCAACAGCATCGCGCTGGGCACCCTCGCCTGGGTGGCGTTCAGTTCGGCGCCCATCTGGGTCATGCTGCTTGTTTCGTTCCTGGCGGGTGCGTCGGCCCCTCAGACCTCGCCGATGTCGCGTTCGCGGCTCGTCACGATCATTCAGGGTGAGTATCCTCCCTCGCGGCGACCACGCGCCATCAGCTCGGTGCTTGCGTTTGAGTCGGCCGCCGATGAGGTCGTCTTCGTGTTCGGCCCCGTCATCGTGGGGCTGCTCGCAACCGCCTTCGATGCCTGGGTGCCCATTGCGGCGGCCGCGATCCTCACCCTGGTGTTCGTGACCGCGTTTGCGGTGCACCGCACCAGCGTGCCCGCAAAGTCGGCTGCCGAGCGCGCGGCCACGCTGGGCCCGGTCGCCCAGTTGCGCAGGCCCTCCCTCCTGGTCACTGTCGCGGGTATCTTCTCACTGGGGCTCTTTTTCGGCGCAATGCTGACATCACTCACCGCCTTCCTGCAAGACCGGGGCGCGGCCGAGCAGGCTGGGCTGCTGTATGGCGTCATGGGAGTTGGTTCAGCGGTACTTGCGATTGCGGCAGCATGGTTCTCGCCGAGGTTCACCCTGCGGTACCGCTGGCTGCTCTTCGGCGCGGCGCTCGCGATCGGTACCGTGATTTTGCAAACCGTGAGTGACGTGCCCGGAATGCTGCTGAGCCTGGCCGTCATGGGTCTCGGGATCGGGCCGCTGCTCGTCACGCTCTACAGCTTCGGTGCCGCGCGAACCCCCGAGGGGCGCTCAGCCACGGTGATGACGATGCTCGGTTCGGGGGTCATCGTCGGGCAGTCGCTGGCGTCGGCCATCACAGGTATTATCGGCGGGCGGTTCGGCGCCGAGGCTGCGCTCACGCTCCCCCTCGCCGCCGCTGTTCTCGTTCTCCTGGCGGGCATCGCGAACTTCGCGATCACCCCGGCTGGCCGCTTGGTGCGCTTCACCGGGCCGGTCCAGATTCCGTGAACATCGGGAGGCGATCGGCGCGGGATGCAGCATGAACAGAGCTTCGCTCTGGGCGCAACCTGATGGGGATCCAGCAACAGGCAAGGTGGGAGAATGGGAGCATGCAGCACTCACTCACTCCCGACGAAGTGGATCAGCTGCGCGCAGCGTTCCCGTACTTCGCCAGCCCTCCGTTGGTAGGAGGCCAGCCCGTCGCCTACCTTGACTCGGGCGCAACCTCGCAGCGCCCGACAGCGGTGTTGGATGCCGAGCGTCACTTCCTCGAGACAGCAAATGCCCCAGTGCACCGCGGTACTTACCAGGCCGTCGGCACCGCAACCGAGTACTTCGAGGGTGCCCGCGCGAAGGTCGCGGCTTTCGTGGGGGCTCACACCCCCGAGCAGATCGTGTGGGCCGAGAACGCGACCGATGCACTGAACATCGTTGCCCTCGGAATTGGCGAGGCAAACGCGGGCCTCGGTGTCGCTGGTTCGGATCGCTTCCTGCTCGGCCCGGGCGATGAGATTCTCGTCACCGAGGCGGAGCACCACGCGAACCTGATCCCGTGGCAGCGACTCGCGGTGAAGACCGGTGCCTCGTTTCGCTACATTCCAGTTGACGAATATGGCACGTGGTCACTCGATGACGCGCGCGCGGCAATCAATGCCCGCACGCGCATATTCGCGTTCGCGCACGTGTCCAATGTCACCGGCTACGTCGCTCCGGTGGCAGAACTCGCCCAGATGGCGCGCGCAGTCGGCGCGATCACGGTGTTGGATGCGTGCCAGTCGGTGCCGCACATCCCCGTGAATTTGGCCAAGCTGGGTGTCGACTTCGCTGCGTTTTCCGGGCATAAGATGCTCGGTCCGAATGGCATCGGCGTGCTCTACGGCACCCCCGAGATGCTCGCGGCCCTTCCCCCGGCCCGAACCGGTGGATCGATCATCACCAAGGTCACCATGGAGGGTGCCGAGTTCATGCCGCCACCGCTGAGATTTGAGGCTGGCACACAGCCTGTGTCTCAGGTGGTCGGGCTGGGTGCTGCCGTCGACTTCCTGCAGCAGGCAGATATGCGCCGATCCGCTGCACACGAACACGAGCTCGTGGAACGCCTGGTTGCCGGCATTCTCGAGTTGCCTGGCGTACGATTGCTTGGCCCGCAGGGCATGACTGATCGCGTCGCCCTTACCGCGGTCTCGATCGAGGGATTGCACGCACACGACGTGGGCCAGTTCCTCGATGAGCAAGGCGTGCTCGTGCGCGTCGGCCATCACTGCGCGCAGCCACTCCATCGCGCACTCGGCCTGGCGTCGAGCACGCGCGCGAGCGTGCACCTGACCACCACAGAGGATGAGGTTGATCGGTTCCTCGACGCGATCCGCGGCGCGCAGCGGTACTTCGGTTTGGAGGTGTCGGCGTGAGCGCGCTCGACGGACTGTATCAAGAACTCATTCTCGACCATTCGAAGCGCCCGATCGGCAAGGGCGAGCTTGAGGCCCCACCGGGCACCCTGACCGCCGCCCACCACGAGTTCAACCCGAGTTGCGGCGACGAACTCACGCTGAGCATCGCGGTCGACCCGGAAACGGGGAAGATCGAAAAGCTCGCCTGGGAGGGAACGGGCTGCAGTATCTCGATGGCCTCGGTGTCGATTTTGGCCCAGCTGCTGCGAGACGAAAGTCTCACCATGGCCGAGGCCCAGACACGAGTCGATGCCTTTCGCCAGATGATCCAATCTCGCGGCGAGATCGAGCCCGACGAGGATCTGCTGGGCGACGCGATCGCGCTGCAGGGGGTCGCCAAGTTCGTCATGCGCGTGAAGTGCGCCATGCTCGGTTGGGTCGCACTGGAGGCCGACATGCGCCAGATTGAGGCTGCAGGGTAGCTCTCCGGCAGCCACCGGCCGCGTTTGGGTGGATCGTGTTCGCGCAAATGGGCGCTCACAATCCATCGCATCCTGTGATTTCCCTGGTGGCCGCCCGTTCCTGGGGAGTGCCGTTCGTGCCTCGCCGATCTCGGCGAACATCGGAGCATGACGCTCACGACACCACCCGAAATCTCCCCCACCGGCGACCTCACGGTACTGCGCTGCTCCGGCACCGCAGATTTCCTCGCGGCGCTGCCGTTTCTGACCGGCTTCACCGCGCACAACAGCCTCTTTCTGGTGCTCTTTGAAGGCCGTCGGGCCGGCCGCGCCATTCGCGTCGACCTACCTCACAGCGATAGCCCGAGCGACACCAGCCTCCTCCTTGAGGCCATCTGCTCGCTGATGCGAGAGACCGGCGCCGGATTCGACGGGCCCGCCCTCGTAATCACCTGCGAACGCACATTTGCCGAGTCGGGCGATGCCCCGTGGCGCCGATTCGCGAAGCGGCTCGAGCGACGTTTCGTGCGGGAGGGCTGGTGGCTGCGCGAGCTCGCCTGCATCGCCCCCGACGGTTGGGCGGCGTACCGCGACCCGTCGACTCCCCGTCGCGGGCGCCCTCTCAGCGAAATCAGGTCGAGTCCGATCACCGAGGAAGGGGAGGCACTCGGCGGCCCGCACGAACCACTCGACACGATCGGCGAGCTGCCACAGCCAGACCCCGCTCTCGTCTCGGAGGTCGCGGGTGAGCTGGATAGTGCAGGTGCTCCTGATGCTCTCGACTGGGTGCACCGCGCGATGGAGTGCGCGCGCGTCGTCCTACACGAGCAGGATGCCCCGGTAGATCCGGCGGTGTTGGCTCAGTTCATCCGGAGCGCCCAGCGGCCCGCGTCTTGGCTGCTCCTCGCATTCTCGGCGATCACTCGCCCAGAGTTCGTGCGCGAACTTGCGGCGACGGTCGGGCCCGAGCGGTTTGAGGAATTTGCCGTGGATTTCGAGCCTGCAGCATCCGAGACAGACCGACGGGGCTGGTCAATTCGTGGGCTGCTCGACTCGACCGCCGAGGAAGCGCCCGACCAACAGAAGCTGCGCCAAGCCATCGCTGCGGTATCGCATTGCACCGCACACGCTCCGGTGGATCAGCGGCCCGCACTTCTCGCCCTCCTCGCCTGGGCCTGGTGGATGCTTGGCATGCAAACGGTCGCGGAGCGCCTCGTCATTCAAGCGCTCGAGATCCATCCGGGTCACGAGCTCGCTTCGATGGTGCAGCGACTGAATCGGTCGGTTCCTGCGTGGCATCTGAACCATATAGCGGCGCGCTAACGAGTTGGCAGAGTTACCCGCGTCGCATTCCCGCGGCAGCCGTAACCTCCTGCACGAGCACCCGCACGAGTCGCTCGAGCAACGCATCACCGTCGTCACCGTCGTCACCGTCGTCACCGATAAACGGTGCGGGCAGGGTGAAACGAATCGCGGTCTGCGCGATTTCGGGCGTGTATCCCATCGCAAGAAGCGTGGGCGAGGGCTCGTCCTTTCCCGCCGCGCAGGCCGATCCAGAAGACGCGGCGATCCCTGCCGCGTCAAGTGCGACGAGCAGCGATTCTCCACTGACCCCACGCACCACGAACGACGCGTGGCCCGGCAGCCGTTCACTGGGATGCCCGGTCAGTTCCGCTCCCGGCACCTCCGCGAGCACCCGCGCGATCAGCGCATCACGGCTGATCGCCAACCCGAGCGCACGCGTTCCCACTTCCCGAACGGTGGCGGTCACCGCGGCCGCGAAGCCCGCGATCGCTGCCACATTCTCGGTACCCGAGCGCGCGCCACCCTCCTGCCCGCCGCCGTGGAGCACGGGTTCGAGTGCGAGGTGGCGGCGCACGAGCAGCGCTCCCGCACCCTGGGGGCCACCAAACTTGTGGGCCGCCACGGTCAGCGAGTCAACGCTCACTCCAGGCCACCCGCCCGCAGCGAATGACACCGGTAGCGTCGCCGCAGCCTGCACCGCGTCGGTGTGCATGATCGCGCCCCGGCTTCGCACCATTTTGCCGATTTCCGCGACCTGCTGTACCGTACCGATTTCGCCGTTGGCGAGGCCCACACTCACCAGCGTGGTGTCGTCGCGCAGCACCGACGCGACGTCGGCGGGATCCACCACGCCCTCTGCGTCAACCGGAACCAGGCTCAGCTCAAACCCGTGCACGCGTTCAAGGAAGCGGCAGCTCTCGATGACCGAGGGGTGTTCGATCGGGGTCGTCACCAGGTGGCGACCCCGAGGGTTCGCAAGGGCGAGACCGATGATCGCGAGGTTATTGGCCTCCGTGCCCCCCGAGGTGAAGATCACCTCTGCGGGCCTGGCGCCCAGTGCGCTGGCGATCCGCTCGCGGCACCCTTCCACGATCTCTCGCGCCCGAAACCCCGACTGGTGCACGCTCGAGGGATTCGCCTGCTCACCGGTGAGCACCGCCATCATCGCGTCACGCGCCTCCGCACGCATCGGCGCGGTGGCTGCGGCATCGAGGTATCCCGAGAACCCACCTGCGTCGCTCATCACGAGATCGCATCAAGGCCGAGATCGAGTGCCGTCGCCCCGTGCGTGAGCTTGCCCACTGAGATCACGTCGACTCCGGTGCGGGCGATCGCGCCGACCGATTCGAGTGTCACGCCCCCGCTCGCTTCGCAGATGGCACGCCCAGAGACGATCCGCACGCCCTCAACCAGTTCGTCGACCGAGAAATTATCGAGCAGCACGCCCGTCACGCCCGCGGCAAGCACCGGTTCGAGCTGCTCGATACGATCCACCTCAACAATGATCGAAACGGTATGTCCGGCCCGCCCGCGCAACCCTCGCAACGCCGCGGTGATGGCTGCCCCGTCCGTCGCGCCGAGCGCCGCCAGATGATTGTCTTTCACCATAATGGCATCGGAAAGCCCGAAGCGGTGGTTGGTGCCGCCACCCGCGCGCACCGCGTGCTTTTCCAAGGCGCGAAGCCCAGGGGTGGTCTTCCTCGTATCCGCGATGCGCGCCTGCGTGCCCGCGACCTCGGCAACGAACTGCGATGTGAGGGTCGCGATGCCGCTCATGCGCTGGCTAAAGTTCAGGGCAACCCGCTCGGCGGTCAACACTCCCCGCGCCGGACCCGAGATGCGAGCGAGCGTCTCCCCCGCGCCGAATACGTGCCCTTCAGCGACCAACTCGCTAATCGATATCTCGGCATCAACCTGCCGGAACGCCTCAACGACGAGAGGCCCACCGGCAAAGACCCCGGGTTCTCGCGCCGCGAGCACCACGTCGAGCCGCGCCTCTTGCGGGATTGTGAGTTCGACGGTCAGGTCACCCCATGGCGCGTCTTCGGCGAGCGCCCGACGCACCGAGTCGGAAACAATTTGCGGGGTCAACATGCGGCGAGGCTCCTCGGTGGTGTGGCGAATTTCGCACGGTGGTCGTCCCCCGCGCTTCGGTGCGGTGTGGATCGCGCCACCCACCCCCGGCGAACCGCCTGGACGGGGTCGGTGGCGGGGTGATCCGCCCGCTGATGCGCGCCGCGCGATTCGGTGCGCGCCGCCGCAGACTGGGCGATCATGTTTGCCAGCTGCGCGGCGTGCCCGGGCAACGAGGCACAGGCACGACGCACCTCGTCGATCCCCGCAGCATCCCGTTCGATGCCGAGCCCCGCGGCGACCGCGGCCGAGACCGCTGACAGCTCCGAAACGGCTGCGATCTGTGAGTTCGGGTCACTCGCAGGTGCCCCGCCCGAAGCCAGCTCCCGCGAAGAGTCGCCCGTGACACTCGGGAACCCCCCGAAGACTGTCGCACCCGCAGCAAGCTCGGCGAGCATACCCGTGCCGTTCGCCCAGGAACCCGCACCTGACCCCCCGGCGTCGAGGTAGTCGGCAGCCGCGCGCCCCGCGCGAGCGCCGAAGACGAGACCCTCAAGCAGTGAGTTCGACGCGAGGCGATTCGCCCCGTGCACCCCGGTAGAAGCAACCTCGCCCGCGGCAAACAGGCCCGGCACGGTGGTGCGGCCTTCGAGATCGGTCGCGACCCCACCCATCGTGTAGTGAGCCGCCGGAGCCACGGGCACCGGTTCGCGGGTCCAGTCACACCCCTGCGCGCGCGTTGCCGCGGTGATACTCGGAAAGCGGCGCGCGAGGGTGCCGCTTCCTCCCGCCGCTTCGATGCCGGTCGCGTCGAGCCACACGGCTTCTTCCCCCCGCTGACGCAGCACGCGGTGCATGGTGCGGGCCACCACGTCGCGCGGGGCCAACTCCGCGGCGGCATGTACTGCGGTCATGAACCGTTCACCACTGCCATCGCGCAGCACCGCGCCCGCGCCCCGCACCGCCTCCGAGATGAGGAATCCTGTACCCGCGAGCACTGTGGGGTGAAACTGAACGAACTCCAGGTCGGCGACGACAGCGCCGGCCTGCGCGGCCTGCACGATGCCCTCGCCGCGGGCCCCCGCGTGGTTGCTCGTGCGCGGATAGAGCGCCGCGTACCCACCGGTTGCAAGCACCACTGCGCTCGCACGCACGGTCACCGTGTGCCCAGCGGCATCGCGCAGCACCGCGCCGCTCACGGCGCCTGAGTCGGTGAGGAGCGCACCCAGAGAGGTGCGCTCGGTCAGCCGGATCAGGCCACGCCGAACGAATCCCAGCGCCTCTCGCGTGAGGAACGCGTGCAGCGCGGCCCCCGTGCGATCCTCGCCAGCATGCACGATCCGGGCTCGCCGGTGGGCGGCCTCGAGTCCGAGCGCTAATCGACCGCTCGCATCTCGATCGGCGGGGAAGCCGCCCGCGAGCATTGCACGCATCGCTTCGGCCCCCTCTGCGGTGAGCACGTGGGCGGCGCGCGGATCCACCAGGCCAGCGCCGGCGGCGACCGTGTCAGCGGCGTGATCTGCAGCCGTGTCGTCGTCTCCGACGGCCGCGGCGATGCCACCCTGCGCCATCGCGGTGTTGCCTCCGGCGAGCGCGGCGAGACCCGCATCCGCGGAAGGCCACAATACCCCGGGGGTCACCAGCGTGGCTTCGACCCCGGCCCGGGCCGCCGCGATCGCACAACTCAGCCCCGCGACGCCCGCTCCGACGATGAGCATCATGGCCGGGCCGCAAGCATCCGCTCGAGTGCGACCCGCGAATCCGCGGCGACCTCGTCGGCGACCCGAATCTGGTTGGGCACTTCGCCCGCAAGCAGCGATTCGAGGGTCCACGCGAGATAGGCGGGGTGGATCCGGTACATCGTGGAGCACGGACACACGACCGGATCCAGGCAGAAGATCGTGAGCTCGGGATGCTGCTGCTGCAGACGGTTCACCAGGTTGATCTCGGTGCCGACGGCGAACACAGCCCCCGGGGCGGCAGATTCGATCTCACGCCTGATGTATTCGGTGGATCCGCTGCCGTCGGCCGCCTCCACGACCGCTGCCGGGCACTCGGGGTGCACGATCACCCGCACACCGGGGTAATCGGCCCGCGCCTGCTCAATCTGGTTCACCGTGAAGCGCTTGTGCACCGAGCAGAAGCCGTTCCACAGGATCACCCGCGCATTGCGCAGTTCGTCGGTAGTGTTGCCACCGAGCGGGAGGTGGGGTCGCCACAGCGGCATTTCGGTTTCGGCGATGCCCATCGCCTTCGCCGTGTTGCGCCCGAGATGCTGATCTGGGAAGAAGACGACGCGCTGACCGCGCGCGAAGGCCCACTCCAGCACGGTTCGCGCGTTCGACGAGGTGCACACGATGCCACCGTTGCGGCCGCAAAAAGCCTTGATCGCGGCCGATGAATTCATGTACGTCACGGGGATCACCGGCGCAAGTCCGTCTTCGCGCACCTCGGATCCCAGCACCGACATCATCTGGTCCCAGCAGCTCTCGACCTGATCAATGGTGGCCATGTCGGCCATCGAGCAGCCGGCTGCGAGGTTCGGAAGCACCACGGCCTGATCTGGGCCCGAGAGAATATCGGCGGTCTCTGCCATGAAGTGAACGCCACAGAACACGAATGCGTTCGCCTCGGGGTGGTCCTTTGCAGCCTGCGCCAGCATGAACGAGTCGCCCACGAAATCTGCGTACTTGACGATCTCATCGCGCTGGTAGAAGTGGCCGAGAATCTGCACACGTTCCCCGAGCTGCGACTTCGCATCGCGGATCCACTGGTCGAGCTCGGCATCACTCGCCTGGGTGTATCTGGCCGGCAGCGGGCCCTGCCTGGGTGCGTCGCCGGGAACCGGGTCGGCGGTCGATGCCCCGGGGCCATACCCGGGCGCGCGGTCGATTGCCCAAGGGTCACGGACGAGGTCGGTGTCGCAGCTCGAGAGTCCCGTCGACTGCAGCGCAATGGGGCGCCGGTGCGCCGGCGCGGGAACGGGACGCTCAGCCTGCGCCGCTTCGGTCTCTGCCGCCTGGCGAATGAGTTCAGCAACGCTGGTCATGCGGATTTCCTTTGTTCGGAGGTGAATGCGAGCGGCCCTGCACCGACTTCTGGAGCCTCGGGATCGCTGCGGAAGCGGTAGAGTCGCGCGGGCCGATGCCCGGTGCCGGTGGTGGTGTCGCCGGTGTCGATGAGGTTGCCCTGCGCGAGGGCTTGCCTGCGAAAATTCGCCGGGTCAACCGGTTCGCCCAAGATGGCCTCGTGCACCACGCGCAACTGCGCAAGCGTAAAGGTCGGCCCCAGAAAACGATGCGCGACCGCCGAGTACTCGGTCTTGCTGCGCAGGCGCCACAGCGCGGTGGCAACGATATCGGCGTGATCAAAGGCAAGCTCAGGCAACCGGTCGGCCGAGAACCAGGCGACGTTTCGGTCGGCATCCAGCGAATCGACAGACGCCAGCGTGGCCTGCGTCGTGCGTTGCTGCAATCGCTCGGCGCTCGTTTGCGGTGGCTGTGGCGGCTCTGGGTCGTCCCAGCGGCGAGTGGATCCGTGCCCCGGATTCGCCGCGGCACGCTCCGGGAGGCTGGGCACCTGGGCCAGTTCCCGCTCACCGTACAACGCCCAGTAGGCAATCGTCACCAACCGCTGCGCCTGCGCAGATCGCTCAATCGAGCCAAAGGAGTACAACTGTTCAAGGTACCCCGGGGCCCGGTGCACGGCGGCGTGCAGAGTACGCAGCGCTGTGTCAACGAGGGCCTCATCCCACGGAATCGGACCGCCCGGAAGTGCCCAGATTCCTTCAAACGGCGGGCGCGTTCTCCGCACGAGCGGGATCCAGAGCGTCACCGCCGTATCAACCAACTCACGGGAGTCCTTCCGCGCTTCAGCGGGCGGACTCAGCGCAAACGCCACACTCGAGACCGCGACGGCCGGAGGAAGAAAGCGGCGCTCATTCGCACTCGCACGTGAGAACTCCACGTCCACTCCTTTGTTCCTCGCCACTGAACACAGACGCTGATCCAGGCACCCGGATCCGACCGATGTTCACTTATGGTCAACTTGACTATAAGTGAGCCTACGCCCTTTTTGGCGGATGTCAAAAAACCCGTGCCGGTGCCCTTCAGCGCACCCCCAGGCAAGTTCACGGAAACTGGGCAGTGACACGGGGGCATTCATGGGCTACAGTTGTGTGCATCGTGAAATCGCGTATCTGTCGCGAACTTGCGCCAAGCTCCACGTCGGCGCCGTCGCCGTGGCACCCGGGTCAGAAAATCGGCCCACAAATGAAATAAGGAAATACAGCATGGCCACTGGCACTGTGAAATGGTTCAACTCCGAAAAGGGCTTCGGCTTCATCGCTCCCGATGACGGGTCCGCCGACGTGTTCGCGCACTTCAGCGCGATCTCCGGCAACGGCCGCCGCGATCTCTTCGAAGAGCAGCGCGTCGAATTCGACACCGAGCAGGGCCAAAAGGGCCTGCAGGCAACCAACATCCGCGCGCTCTAAATCGCACGCTTTGTAACACCGCGAACGCCCCGATCCACTCAGTGGATCGGGGCGTTCGCCATGTGTGCGGTCGATGATGAAATCGCACCCAGACTTTCGGCGTCTGGTTCGCGCCCGACTCAGACGGTCAGAAACACGAACGCCCCGATCCACCAGCCGAGCGCAGCCGCCAGCGTGGCCGTGAGCAACTGACCGAATCCGGTCACCAGCGCAGCTTTCCACCGGCCGCGCTGCAGCAGCGTGACGGTCTCGAAGCTCGCCGTACTCAATGTGGTGAATCCGCCTAAGAACCCGATGCCCAGCGCCCAGGTCCACGCTTCGGGGAGCGCGCCCCTGAGAGCGAAGCCCGCCACGAGACCGATGGCGAATGACCCCCCCAGGTTGACCACGAGCGTGCCCCACGGCAGCCGTGGGCCGCGGACGGACCGCACCACACGAGACATCACGGACGCGTCGAGCACGAAGCGGCAGACCGCACCCACCCCGCCCAGTAATGCGGTGAGCGTCACCAGCCAGAACGATTCAGGCATTGGACGCCTCCTCGGAAACATCGGGATCAGTGCGAGGGGCGTTCGGTTCGCGACGAGCCGTGCCGATGGCGATCCCCACCCAGGTCGCTGCGGCACTCACGAGCACTGTGCCGAGACCGTACAGTGCTGCACCCAGCGCATCGCCCGAATGGATCAGTGCGAGGATGCCCTCGCTGAGTGCGCTGTACGTCGTGAACGCACCCAGCGCTCCAGTTCCCAGGAGGAGTCGAACCTGCAGCCAGCCTCCCGCCGAAAGCCCCCGACTGATGAGCGCCTGGAGAAGCATCCCCAGAAGAAAGGCTCCCAGCACATTGATACCCAGGACGGCCCAGGGGAAACCCTGGGTGGTTGGGAACCACTGGAGTATCAGCGCGCGGGCACCAGTGCCTGCGCTGCCTCCCGCAAATACCCAGAGCAGACTGCTGGGTCGCAGGGTTGTGGGCATGGTGTCAGTATATATTCTCACCCCATTTTTAGAGGATACTGACAAGTAGAGCGAGAATTTACTGTGGGCAACGCAGCGAGAACGCAAGGCGATTTCCCAGCTGAGTCGCATGCCCAACAATCAGAGCCACGTCTGCGTCCGCAGGGCGCTCGCCCCCAACGTTGGGGGCGAGCGTGGTCCAAGCAATGGAGTTCTCAATGTCGAGCACTGACACACCCGCACACACTCACGGAGCAGGAATGCGCATCACCGTCGTTGTGCTCAGTCTGCTACTGATCGCGATGACCGCTCTCTTCTTCGTCACCCATTCGACGGTCGCGGGCGGGGCGGGGCAACTGGCCAGCGGTACCGGACAGGCCAACGACGGAGCCGCGACGCTCGCTGCCGGAGCAGCACGAGTTGAAGCAGGGGCCTCCGAGCTGGCAGCCGGCGCCGAGCGCCTCAACGCCGGTGCCACGACGGCGAACGCTGGCGCAAGCCGCGTCGCTGCGGGAGCCACCTCGGCCGCCGACGGTGCTGCTCGACTCCTCACCGGGGCGGGCACCCTGAACACCGGAGCCGGAACCGCTGCGATCGGAGCCGAAACGCTCGCGAACGGCGCGAACTCGGCCGCTGCGGGTGCGGGTACCCTCGCCGGCGGTGCCGGTACGGCAGCGGCGGGCGCCCAGGCACTCGCCGCGGGTGCGACTGAGCTCGCGACCAAGCTTGCTGCGGGCACACCTGCCGCCAGCCAGGCCATACAAGACATCGTAGGCTTCGGCGCTCAGACTGGGGCCCTTGGTCAGGGCGCAGCTCAGGTGAACTCCGGCATTCAGCAGGTTCATGCGGGTCTCGGCAGCGCGCAGAGTCTCTCAAGCACTCTCCTGAACGTCCCGGGCCAGCCCGCAGCAAACACCGACGCGAGCGTCAGCAAGATCGCCACCATGATCGGAACCATCAACCACCCGTTGCTTGATGATGCGTCCAAGTTGGCCGCATTGCAGGGGATACTCAACGACCCTGCGTTCCAGACGCAAGTGGTAACGCTGAATGCCACCATTCAATCGCTTCACGCGAGCACGGCTCCGACGAGCGCACTCGGAGGAGGGGCCGCCCAGGTATCCACCGGTGCTGACACTCTCGCGGCCAAGGGTCCCACAATTGAGGCCGGGATCACCTCACTCGCCAATGGCATCATCTCGGGCAGCGACGGGGCGAGTCGCGTCTCCGCGGGTGCCTCCAGTCTCGCCGCCGGCACCAACCAACTCGCAACTGGGGCGGCAAGCCTCTCGGCCGGTACCGGAACGCTCGCTGCGGGCGCCGCAAACCTCGCTGCGGGCAACTCGCGTCTCGCTGCGGGCGCATCGGAGTTGAACACCGGTGCGACCACACTGGCCGAAGGTACCGGCACGCTGCGCGACGGTGCCGCGAGCCTGGCAGACGGCACCGGCACGCTGAGCGGTGGTACGAGCGATCTCTTGGAGGGTGCGACCACGCTCGCAGACGGCACCGGAGAACTTTCCGACGGCGCCACCACTCTGGCTGACGGCAGCACACAGATTAACGAGGGTGCGGGCACGCTCGCAGAAGCAACCGCCGGCATGGGGCCGACGATCTTGCCGTGGATCGCGGGGATCGTATTTGCGGGCCTCATCGCCATGGGCTTCTGGGTGGGGCACCGGGTGTCTCATCGCAACCAGCTGGCGGAGCGCGGGATCGCGCTCTAGCGGGAACTACACGAACGGGTGTGGGGTGGGCCGACATTGTCGGCCCACCCCACACCCGTTGATCCGCCCCGGAAATTTAGCCCAGCAGGTCACCCATTTGCTTGGCGATTGTCTCTGCTGCCTTCTTCGGGTTGAGTCGTGCGAGCTTGTCCATAATTGCCGCATCCCTACCGATCGTGGCGCGGAACTTACCCTTTTCGATGGCCTCCTCAACAATGACTCGACCCGCCTCAGACGGGGCCGTCGTCTTGTGCGTGGATTCTGCAGCCGATTCGGCACCGCTTCCGATGCTCACTCCCGAGTTCTGCGCGATGTTCGTGCCAATCGCACCAGGGAAGACGACGGAGACTGCCACGTTCGTGCCCATGAGTTCTGAGTACAGAGCCTCGGAGAGCAGCCTGACGGCCGCCTTGGACGCGCCGTAGACAGCCTGGCCGGGAACCGGCGCGTAGGCGCCCATGCTCGAAATATTGACCAGCGATGCTTCGGGCCGCTCAATGAGTACCGGCAGGAACGCCTTCACCATGTTGATGACTCCCCAGAAGTTCACGTTCATGACCTTTTCCATCTCGCTGAACGGGAGATCAATCACGCGAACGAACTGCTGAATGACGCCGGCGATGTTAATGAGTCCATCGACCTGCCCGTGTGCCTCTTGGACCATCTCGGGGAGCGCGGCCGTCGCGTCGCGGTCGGTGATATTCACCGCGTGCGTGGTGAAGTGACCTCCGGCATTCGCAAGCTTCGCGGTCTCCGCGAGCCCCTGCTCGTTGAGATCTATCCCGGCGACCCGGGCGCCCTTCGCGAGCAGCTGCAGCGTGACCTCTCGACCGATGCCATTACCGGCTCCCGTCACGACGAAGACTTTACCTTGTACGTTCACTGGTGAGCTCCCTGCCCTCTCGGCACCGAATGTGTAGGGTGCGCCTGTGTCTGATTCTCCCGCATGCGCACCCCCGCTCGGACAAATTTGTCACTGCCGCTAGGTTGGGTGTCATGCAGGTCATTCAGGTCAGCGCTGTCGTCATGCGCGATCCCCGCGGATGTGTGCTCAATGTGCGCAAGCGGGGCACCTCAATACTGATGCTCCCCGGGGGTAAACCTGAACTCATCGAGAGCCCTGCGGAGACCGCGATCCGGGAGTTCCAGGAGGAGCTCGGGGTCACCCTCAATCCCGCGCTACTTACACCGCTCGGCGAATTCCGGGCCGCTGCCGCGAACGAGCCGGGCCATACCCTTGTCGCGCACGTGTTCGAGCACCCCTTCGTCGCCGGGGTTCACGCCAGTGCCGAAATTGAGTATCTCGAGTGGATCCACCCCTCCGCTCCACGAACAGATCTTGCACCCCTCACGATCGAGCATGTGTTCCCAGCGCTTTTGGAGCAATCCGCACATTCTTGACCGCCGCGAGATGCGTTCATACTGCGAAGGTGCTGAGTTCCTTGGTACATACAGCCCTGCGTATACTTCCCCCCCTAACCTGATAAGAAGCGATCGGCACCTGCCTTTGGCTGTAAGACAAGCGAACCGGCACACGGTTCGCCGAATGCCAAGGATGTTCAGTATTTCTGCTACTCAGGTCACATCGCTTTCGAATCTCGGACCATTGCGCCAGACGTATTCACGCACCGAGGACTTCCCCAAAATGGCCCGCGCATACTCGCAGGTCTCACAGACGGTCAAGGAAAGCGGCCTGCTGCGCCGCGCACCATGGTTCTACGCCATGGTCGGCTCGCTGATCGCGCTCGGCTTCGGCGGGGCGATCACCGGGTTCTTCTTGCTCGGTGACAGCTGGTTCCAGCTCCTCATCGCTGCAGCGTTCGGATTGCTCTTCACCCAGGTCGCCTTCATCACGCACGAGGCCGCGCACCGTCAGGTACTCGCCAAGGTCACTGCGAATGATCGTCTGGCTCGTCTGCTTGCCGGGTTCGTCGGGCTGAGCTATTCGTGGTGGGATTCGAAGCACAGTCGCCACCACTCCAACCCGAACGTTGTGGGCAAAGATCCCGACATTGACGTCGACACGATCTCATTTGTGCAAGAAGACGCGGCGAAGTCGCGCGGCATCGTGCGCATGATCACCCGCAAGCAGGGTTGGTTGTTCTTCCCGTTGCTCACCCTTGAGGGTGCGAACCTGCATTTTCAGAGCATCAAGTACTTGGTTTCCCGCGAGCCGATCAAACGTCGCTGGACCGAGCTCGGGCTGATCACACTCCGCTTCGCGCTGTACCTGACCCCGCTCTTCTTGTTCCTGCCGGTCGGCATGGCCTTCGCCTTCCTGGGTGTGCAGCTTGCGGTCTTCGGCGTGTACATGGGAGCCTCATTTGCCCCGAATCACAAGGGCATGCCCATCCTTGAGCGTGACATTCGCATCGACTTCTTCACGAAGCAGGTACGCACCTCGCGCAACATCTCCGGCGGCTGGTGGGCAACCTGGCTGATGGGTGGTCTCAATTACCAGATCGAGCACCACCTCTTCCCCAACATGCCTCGCCCGCACCTCGCGAAGGCGCGGGAGATCGTGCGCGAGTACTGCAGCACCATGAACGTGCCCTACACCGAGACCACGCTGTTGCGTTCCTACGCAATCGTGATCGACTACCTGAACCGCGTTGGCCTGGCCGCCCGCGATCCGTTCGACTGCCCGATCACCGCGGAGTACCGCCGCGGCTAGCCCGCGACTCGAGTAGCCGGATCTACTTACCGTAGTCCGGCTACTCGATCGGGGTAGTTGGGCCCGCAGGCGGGGCCGCCTGCTCCTGCTCCTGCTCGGTGTGACCGGTGTGAGGCGTGTGCCGCTTCCGCCCAAGTCGCACGAGCCACAGCACGAGCAGCACGATGGCCGCGACCAGAATCGTCCACGGCAGCAGAACACCGAAGAGCACCAGCGCCGCGGCCCCCGCCTTGAGGATGGAATCAAGGCCAGCGACGAGGCCCTCCCAGAAGCTGGACGGCCCACCCGGCAGCACGCTCTCGGTCTCGAGCGAGATCCAAATGCTCGAGTAACTGACTTGACTCTCAAGGGACTGCAACTGGGCCCGCAACGAGTCGAGTTCTTGTTGCCGCTGCGACAGCGCCGCCTCCGCCTCCAGGAGTTCGCCAGTAGTCGCCGCGCCCGACATCAGTTCCGTGAGCCGATCCACTGAACCCTGTAGCGCATCAACGCGAGCCTCAAGGTCGACGTATTGCAGTGTGACGTCTGTCGCCGATCGGCTTTGGTTGACGACCTCGCCAACGTCACCCAGCGCGTCGAATGCCGCGTCAAACTTGTCGGCCGGCACCCGAATCGAAAGGGTTGCGCGGGCCCGCGAGTCTTCGCCGGCCTCGCTGACGGTCTGCGAATCGACGTACCCACCGAGTCGCTCGGCGAGGTCGCGCACCTCTTCCGCTGCGGCAGTGGGGTCGTCGACTACGAGAGTCGCATCCCCCGAGTGGATCACCTGCTGCCCCACACGCTGCGCCTCCGTGGCATGATCCACCATTTCGGCACCCTCGGGCGAAACGGCGATGCCCTCAGAACTGCGCGTGGACTGGTCAGGGCTGACCGCGGAATCGGACCCGGCAAGCCCGCTGGTGCATGCGGAAAGCGGCACGACGAGAATCGCGGCGGCAAGGAGGGCGACAAGCGAGCGACGTGGGTGCATACTCGAAGAGTAATGCCCCGGCGCCGAATACGCAGCAGGTTGGACCAACCGTTATCTAGGCTTAACTCCAACGCGCAATGAGCCCCGCGAGCGCGGCGAGCAGTGCCGCGAGTAAGGCCATCATCGAGTATGAGCCCGTCAAGTCAGCGGCGAGTGGCCCAAGCGCGGGCGCCAACGCGATCACGATGGTCAGCGGGGCCGCAAAGAAACCATTGATGCTGCCATAGTTTTCTGTGCCCCACCGATCGATCACTGCAGAAGCCTGAATCAGGGTTTGTGCGCCACGAATTGCGCCAGCAAGAACACCGAGCGTTACGAGCGCCCACGGGGGCCCGGGAACGGCCGAGAGCAGCGCGAGGGAGATCGCGGCGAGACTCGCGGCGGTGGAAAGTGGGACCCACGGGGGCACACTACGCGGCATCACGTAGAAGATGAGCCTACCCACGACCTGCCCCGCACCCAGGAGGCCCAGCCCCCATGCTGCCTGTTGGAAGGACAGGCCTTTTTCCGTGAGAAGAGGGATGAGCGCAAGCGTCACCGCGAATACCGCTGCCACCAGGAACAGCATCGAGATCTCGAGCATCCAGAATCTGCGGGTGCGAAGCACCGAACCTAGCGTGTGGAGCGCTTCTTTCTCATGCGGCTGCGCGGTCCATGTCCGTTCGAGACTGAACCAGTGCAGAGGCACCGTCGTCACGAGCAGCAGGATCGCAAGAACTTGATACATGCTCCGCCAGTCCATCACCCCGAGCAGTCCAGCGACAACGGGAGCAAAAACAGTCGAGGCCAGCCCGCCGGCGAGCGTCAAGACAGTCATTGCGCCGCGGCTGCGAAGCCCGTACCGGCGCGCGATGACGGTGAAGGCTGCCTGATAGAGCACCGCAGATTGCGCGATGCCAACGATGAGCCATCCCAAGGCGAAGACCAGGAGATTGGGGGCTACGCTCACGAGGAGCAGCCCCGCTGGCCCTATGAGACTCCCCAGTGTGATGATGCGTTGAGGGCCGCGTTCATCGAGCCATCGGCCAACCCGGATGCCCGCGACCGCGGAAACGATGAGGCCGATGGAAAACGTGAGGGTGACAGCCGACAGTGTCCAGCCGGTATCTTTCGCGATGACCGGTGAGGCCACGATCAGCGTGTAGTAGAGGATTCCCCAACTGAGAATCTGCCCGAGGGACAGAGCCGCCAATCGCCACCCTAAGTGAGTCGTGGCGATCACAGAACTCATTGCATTCTGAGCGCGTCCGAGGCCGCGTGAAGCGCCACCCGGTCGAGCGCATAGTGCGCCCACTTGCCGCGCTGCTCGCGTGTGACGAGCCCCGCCTCGACGAGCAGCTTCATGTGGTGCGAAATTGTGCCTTGGGACAAACCGATCGGCTCGGTCAGATCACAGACGCAGGCCTCACTCGATTCACTGTTGGCAATGAGAGAAATCAGACGCAGACGCGTCGGGTCACCGAGCGCCTTGAAGACGCGCGCCGTGCGCTCGGCCTCGTCCGGACTGAGGACCGTAGTCACCGAGGTCACGCAACACGCGCGAGCCTCGACGGCCGCTGGCAATATCGCGCTGGTCATGTCGTTTATACCCGGACAGGCATGAGACCGAGCTCAATGGGCTGCGGCGCAGGCGCGCAGCACCCTCCCCCACCGACAGCCTCGGGCGCGTCAAACACGCCCGCCCCGCCGCATACCCCGGTGTCGGGAAGCACGAGCTCCACGCGCTGTGCGGCCTCCTGGTCGCCCGCAAGTGCGGCTACCACGCTGCGGACCTGTTCAAATCCGGTGAGGGCAAGGAACGTGGGGGCCCGGCCGTACGACTTCGCGCCCACAATGTAGAACCCCGGTTCGGGGTGTGCGAGATCCGCCGCGCCGGTTGCGCGCACCGAGCCGCAGGAGTGCAGGTTCGGATCCACCTCGGTGGCCACCCGCGCGGGGGCCTGCAGGCGCACGTCGAGCTCGAGGCGCACCTCGGACAGGAATGACAGGTCGGGTCGGAAGCCGGTCAGCACGATCACCTGATCTGCTGACGCAAGGGCTCGGCCGTCTTCTGAGCGCACGACCGCGCGGCCACCCTCGAGCGTGAAGCGCTCGGTGCGAAAGCCGGTGACGAGATCGACGAGGCCAGCCTCGACGGCTTCCTTCGCCTTCTGGCCCAGGGCCCCGCGCTCGGGCAGCTCGTCGGCGGTGCCCCCGCCGAAGGTATTCCCGACCTGCCCGCGACGCAGCACCCAAGTGATGCGGGTGTCGGGGTGCCTTTTCGCGACCTTCACCAACTCGAGGATCGCGGTTGCCGCGGAATGGCCGTTGCCGATGACGACAGCATGGCGGCCCGCGCACGCCGGAATCTCGTCAGACGAGGGAATGCGGTAGCTCACGATGCCAGCCACGTGCGCGGCGCGCTCGCCGAGCGCGGGTAGGCCGTCGGCACCCGCGGGGTTCGGTGAACGCCAGGTGCCCGAGGCATCGATCACAGAGGCGGCCTCGATGCGCTCTTCGCCGCCGTCCGACCGCTCGACATGTACGACGAAAGGTGCATCGGCCCGGCCCTCGTCTACCGAAAGGTCGCGACCCTTGCGCCCCACACCCACCACGCGCGCCCCGGTGCGCACGCGGTCGCCGAGCGCCGCAGCTAGTGGCGCAAGGTACTCGCTGATCCACTGCGCACCGGTCGGGAAGCCGCGCTCAGGCGACACCCAGCCCGTGGGCTCAAGCAGGCGGCGTGCTGCCTCGTCGACCAGCTCGGGCCAGGGCGAGAAGAGACGCACGTGCGCCCAGTCGGCGACGGCCGCGGCTGGCGTGTCACCTGATTCAAGCACGAGCGGATCGAGCCCGCGCTCAATGAGGTGCGCGGCTGCGGCAAGGCCCTGCGGGCCCGCTCCAATAACGACGGTGGGGAGCATGTGGCGTGTCTCACTTCCATTGATGAACGTCAATACGTACGAGTGTGCCCCACGCATTGATGAATGTCAATATGAGATTTCGGGCTCAGGCCCCCGCCGCCTCCCACACCGAGGCGATCGGGATCTCACGACGCAGCACGCGCTCGGCCGCCCGATGCCCCGACATGAATGCCGCAGTGACGGTCGCCGGATCCTCCGACCATGTGGCCTCGCCGGCGAGGTGCAGCACCCCACCGATCGGGTCGGCAAGCCGCTCGTGATCCTCGATGCGCGACCCGACCGTCATGTAGGCATACGAGCCGTGCGCGTACGGGTCGTCTTGCCAGCGGGTCACGACGGCCTCGACCGGATCCACCACCCCGTCACCGAAGAGGTCGCGTAGTCCCAGCATCACCGATTCCACGATGCGCTCGTCGGCCCAGTCGCGTGTCGCGCGCGCGCAGGGGCCAGCGGCGAAGGTGAGCAGCGTCGGCACCCCGTGCAGCTCGGTGAGGTCGTACCACGAGTGCCACCACTCCCCCGTGACACCCTGCCTGCGCAGCGCGTACACATCATCGGGCCAGAAGCGGCGCGGAAAGCGCAAGACCACCTTCTCAAAGGCGTTCATTTCGAGGCCGTCGAGAGCCTCCCGGGTCTTCTCGGGAAGGGGCGGTTTGAATTCCAGCTCCCCCGATTTCAGCACCCCCACGGGCACGGTGACGATCGCGTGGTGTGCGGTGAAGGCACCTCCCGAGGTTTGGAGGGCGACCCCCGCCGGGTGCCAGTCAACTCGGGTCACGACGTGATCGAGTCGCACGTCGAGCCCGTCGGCCAAGTGGCTCGCCAGCTCGTCATAGCCGTCGGGAAACACGACCTCGTCGCCGTCAATCGTGTCGTCGTCAAGCCCGTGCGCATCGAGGTCACCGATCCACGCCCCGTATTGCTCCTCGGTGCGGTGTTGCATGAACTCGCGCACTCGCGTGGTGCGGGCTGCGCCCATGCGCAGCCGATCCAGCGTCTCGTCGACCACCTGTGCGTACGAGGTGCCGCGGGCGGATCGGCCAATCGTCACGGCGAGCTCCGCGTCACAGGCGTGTACATCAGCGGCGAACCGCGCGGCCTCCTCGTCGCTCAGCCGCGTGCCGTCGGGGCCGAAGTAGGCGATGGGTCGGCTGTCGGGCTGGAAGCTGCCGACCGTGAATTCGCGGGTGCGCATGCCGAAGGCTTTGGCGGCCGCGGCGACCGGTGCCTCGTGGATGCCGTGGATCCACGAGGCACCGCGGTCGACCGGAAATGCACCCGTGCGGTCGGTGTGTACGCGCCCACCGATGCGGTCTCGCGCCTCGAACACCACGACTCGTTGCCCTGCCCGTGCGAGCAGGCGGGCTGCGGTGAGCCCGGCGATGCCGGCCCCCACGATGACGGTATCGATGTGTGTCATGCTGCACTCGCTTCCTGCCTGGAGCATCCCGATTCCCTATGCCGATTAGTCGAACAGGCCCGACTCGTCCAGCCAGCGTTCGGCGATGACCTGTGCCGAGAGCTTGTCGACTGAACTCAGCGTGTTGAGTTCGATCAGCATCGCGGTGGTGAGGGCACCCTGCACCGTGTTGATCGCTTCCACCACCGCAGGTTCAGCCTTCGCCGACGAAATCAGCGGCACCACGTTCTGGGCGAGAATCATGTTCTCCGGGTCGGCCAGCGTCACCAGGTTGTTCTCGGCGATCGATGGAGTGGTCGAATAGATATTCGCCAACTGCACCTGTCCATCGAGCAACGCTTGCAGCGTGTTCGGCCCGCCCCCGTCGTTGATTGGAACGAGGGCGACCTCCGCGCCGTAGATGTCACGCAGCCCCGGGATTCCGTACGGGCGCTCAGCGAACTCGGGGTTCGCGGCGACCGACAGTGGCACGGGCACGTTCGCAAGGTCAGTGAGGCTCGTCACTCCATATTCCTCGCTGAACTCGGCGGTGACGTTGTACGAGTCGGCATCGGCGGCCTCGGCCTGGTCGAGCACCTCGAAGCCCTCGGGTACCGCGGCGACGAGCGCCGCATACACCTCGTCTTTCCCCTGCGCCTCGGCCTCCGCATCAAAGAACTGCAACAGGTTTCCCGTGTACTCGGGTACCAGGTCAATCGAGCCGTCCTCAAGCGCGGCGATGTACACGTCTCGTGCACCGATCGCCGGGGTCACGCTCACCTCAACGCCCGAACGTTCAAGCGCCCCCGCGTAGATGTACGCAATGATCTCAGATTCGGCGAACGCCGCCGAGCCAACGGTTACGCTGCCCGCAGATCCGGTGTCTTCGCCGCCACTCCCCGCTTCGTTCCCGAGCGGATCACTCGACACACACCCCGTCAGCGTCAGCGCGACCACGGCGAGCGCCGCCCCTGCCATCACGAGTTTCTTTCCTGCGGTCATGAGGCGTTCCTTTCGTCGGAGTTGTTTATGACAGTACTGGGGTTTGAAGACTGGTGCCGCGATCGGACGCACGGGCACGCGCCCCACGCGGCGTGATCCACCGCTCAATCGCCGCGAACAGTACATCGACAACGAGCGCCAGTGCGATGACCAGCAGCGATCCACCGAGCATCTGTGCGTAGTCGCGCACCGCGAGTCCGTCGATCAGAAACCGACCGAGGCCGCCCAGCGGCAGAAACGCGGCGACGGTCCAGGTGGCAATGACCTGCAAGGCGGCTGCGCGCATACCACCGACGATCAGCGGGAGCGCGAGCGGCAGCTCGACCTGAAAGATGACTTGCCAGCGGGTGAAACCGATCGCTCGAGCTGCATCCGTGGTGGCGGGGTCGATTGCTTCAAGGCCCGAGTATGCGCCTGCAAGGATCGGCGGCACCGCAAGGATCACGAGCGCGATAAGTGGGGGCACGAGGCCGGTGCCGAGCAACAGCGCGAGCAGGGTGACGAGCCCGAGTGTCGGTAACGCCCGAAGTGCGCCGGTGAACGGCACAACAATTTCGCGCCCACGACCCGTATGGCCGATCGCCACCCCCACGGGCAGTGCGATCAACGCGGCGATCACGATTGTGAGACCCGAATACCCGGCGTGTTCGATGAGTCGTTGCCAAATGCCGATCGGCGACTCCCAATTGTCTGGGGTGGCGAGCCAGACAAACGCCTCCTCGAGCGGGTTCATGCGTGTGCTCCAGCGGTTTCGATGGTGGATCGGCCCGCTGCCCGGTTGGCTGGTCGCACCTGGCGACTCACCCGAGTCCACGGCATCAGCAGGCGGCCCAAAAGCACCAGGCACGCGTCGAATATCAGCGCAATAGCCACGGTACCAATGACTCCGACGGCGATCTCTGTCGGGAATGCCCGCTGGTAGCCGTTCACAAAGAAGTAGCCGAGCGATTGCACACCGATCAGCGCCCCCACGGTCACGAGACTCACGGTGCTCACCGAGACCACCCGGATTCCCGCGAGCAGAACTGGGCCGGCTGCGGGCAGTTCGACTCCCCAGAATCGTTGCCAGGCACTAAAACCAATGGCCTGCGACGAGAGACGGAGCTCGTTCGGCACCGAAGCCAGCGCATCGGCGGTGGTGCGCACCATCAGCGCGAGCGCGTACAGGGTGAGCGCGACGACCACGTTGATCGGGTCGAGAATGCGCGTGCCGATAAGGGCAGGCATGACGACGAACAGGGGTAGAGATGGGATCGCGTAGAGGATCCCAGCCGCACCGAGGATCGTGCCGCGGCTCCATCGGCGTCGGTTTGCGACCCACCCGATCGGCAACGAAAGCACCGTACCGACGATGATGGGCACGATCGCGAGCACCATGTGCTGCCCGGCATACTGCGCGACTTGCACCCAGTTATCGACCACCCAGTTCATCGCGACTGGCTCATCTCAGAATGCTTCGCGGTCTGCCTGCGTCGATGAACTCGGCAACAAACGCATCGGCGGGCTCGTGCAGCAGTTGCTCAGGGCTACCAAATTGCGCAAGCACGCCCCCCGGTTTGAAGAGCGCGACGCGATCCCCCAACAGGAAGGCCTCGTCGATGTCGTGCGTCACGAACACCACAGTCTTTCCCAGGTCTCGCTGCAGTCGCTGCAATTCTCGTTGCAAATCGGCGCGCACCACCGGGTCGACCGCGCCAAACGGCTCGTCCATCAGCAGAAGGTCGGAATCGGCGGCGAGCGCGCGCGCCACCCCGACCCGCTGCTGTTGCCCCCCAGAGAGTTGGGCGGGATATCGGCGTGCAAGCTTCGGATCCAGCCCCACATCGTGCATTAACGCGAGGGCACGTTCGCGCGCATCTGCACGCTTCACGCCGCGCAGCACCGGCACGGTGGCGATGTTGTCGATGACGGTTCGGTGCGGCAGCAGGCCAGCGTGCTGCATCACGTATCCGATCGAGCGGCGCAGTGCGACCGGTTCGACGCCGGCCGCGTCAATGCCGCCGACCAACACCTGCCCCGATGTCGGGTCGATCATACGGTTGATCATCCGCAGCACCGTTGTCTTGCCACAGCCGGAGGAACCTACGAGACAGGTGATGGTGCCGCGGCCCAATGCCAGGTCGAGCTGATCGACGGCGAGCGTGCCATCGGGGAAACGCTTCGATACCCCCCGGAACTCGACGGCCGGGGCAGGAGGATTGTGGTCCACAGTGCTCAAATTATCACGAACCGTCTCGCACACCGCGAGCAAACAGCACATGCAGGAGCGGGAGGGCCGAGAGTGCCATCAGCACGGTGCCCAGCACCGTATCGTCTGCACGCAACACGGAGCCGGCGATCAGGAGGGCTCCGAAGAGCAGTGCCGACACGGCCCGGCGGCCGGTGCGTTCCAGGCGCGCCACCTTGCGTTCCAGGCGGGGGTTGGCCACCTCAAGTGATCCCTCCTCGATACGCGTGAGAACCGTATCGAGGCGTCTGGGCAGCCGCCAGGCAACTCCGGCGACCTCGAGAACCTGTTGTGCAGCATCCCTCACGACGTTGCCGCGTTCGTCGCGCAGCAGCTGTGCCGCGTAGGGCTCGACCGAGTCCCACAGGTTGAACTCGGCATCGAGCGCGCTGCACACTCCGGACACGAGTGACATAGCTCGGATCACCAGCAAGAAGTTCTCAGGGAGTTGAAACGGCAGAGACCGAATCACGTCGCCAAATTGCACGGCGAAATCGCGAAACTCGCGCGGATCCACCTCGCGGAGTTCAGCGAACCCCATCCCCCCGAACCGGGCGAAGAGCTCGGTCATCGCCCGCTCGAGTTCCCGAGTGTCGGCCGACGGAAGCAGCACACCGACGTTGCGGATCGCCTCCACCAGCCCCTTTCCGTCGCGCGAAGCGGCGGCGAACAGCAGCTTGCGCAGTCCGCTGCGCGTGCTCGCGGGAACCTCGCCCATCATCCCAAAGTCGATGAACGTGAGCTGCCAGGGAGCGCTCTCGGCGTTCCCGGCGCGTGGTGTCACGAACACGTTGCCGGGGTGCGGATCTGCGTGGAAGAAGCCGTGCGTGAAGAGCTGATCGAACATGACCGATGCAAATACGCGAGCGACTTCGGCAGGGTCGATGCCGGCCGCGCGCAAGGCGTCCCCATCGGTGATCTTGATCGCAGTCACGTCTTCGAGGGTGAGGACGCGCCGAGTCGAACGCTCCCACACAATAGCTGGCACCGCGACCCGACTATCACCTTCGAAGTTTGCAGCAAACCGCTCGGCGTTCTGCGCCTCGTGCAGGTAATCGATCTCTTCGAGGCTGGTCACCGCAAATTCCTCGACGAGCGCGGGCATATCGACGCGGCTCGACACGAGTCGTACCCGGCTCAGCCACCCGCCGACCTTGCGCAGCGCAGCCAGGTCGACTTCTACGATTTCGTCAATCCCGGGCCGCTGCACCTTGATCACGACAGCGTCGAATCCAACGTCCTCAGCATCCGCGGGTGCGAGCGTTGCACGGTGCGCTTGGCCGAGCGAGGCCGCGGCGAGCGGCGTCTCCTCCACCGACCCAAACACCCGTTCGAGTGGCATGCCCAGTTCTGCTTCGGCGCGTGCACGGATCTGGGCAAAGTCGACCGGAGGAACCTCGTCTTGCAGTCCCTCAAGTTCGGCCGTGATCTCGGGTGGCAACACGTCGAGCCGCGACGACATGAACTGGCCGACCTTTATCATTAGGCCACCCAACTCCACGGCGAGCACGTGAAACCGGCGAGCGAAGAGGCGCATGCGCCTGGCCCGGGTGCGCTCCGCGATCTTCACCAGGCCAATCCGGGGTAGGAACAGCTCGTACCACCAGGTGACCGCGAGATTCCATCCCGCGAAGCGGAGGATGCGACGATACCGCGCGCGATATCGTGCAGCGCCGGGCCCCGAGTGCTCGGAGCCCGGTCGAACCGGCGGCACCCGCGTCAGTCCTGGGCGAGGATCGCGTAGAGCCTGCGCCGCGCCTCGTCAATCACTGCAACGGCCTGCTGGATCTGCTCCGGGGTGCCCGTGCGATTGACCTGAGCCGCAGCCTGGGCGAGTTCAACCCCAGCCTTCGGGAGCGCGGCGAATTTAGAGGCATGAACCTGCCCTTCGGCAGAGGCCTCCCACGGCGCTGATCCACTGACCGATGCCGCCTCTTCGCGACCCGATTCGGTGAGGGAATAGGTCTTGCGCCCGTTGGATTCCTCGGCGCTCACGAGACCCTCATCTGCGAGAAGCTGCAGAGTCGGGTAGACGGAGCCAGCGCTCGGCTTCCAATTGCCCTCCGTGCGCTCCTCGATCTCGCGGATGATCTGGTAACCGTGCATTGGCTGCTCGGCAAGCAGCACCAACACGGCGGTGCGCACCTCACCCTTGCCGACGCGCGTGCCGACGCGCTTCTCAAACATGGACTTCAGCTGCTCCATAGCCTGCCACATGTTGTCGGTGTGCAGGCCCGCGCCGAACCCTCCGGCTGGGAATGATTGACTCATGATGCCCTCCTCGGTGTTGCGTTCCGGCGAACCGTGAACGATACTCAACAACATATCACTGAAAGGCTGAACGATATAGGGAAATAGTCGGGCAGGAGGACGCGGACGGCGATTGCGGATCCCTCTCGGGAACGTCGACCGACCGCGGTCGTCACTCCCAGATAGTGCCGCGCACAACGCCCATCAGCGTGCGCACGAGCACCAGCGCCCACACGGCGAGCAACACCACCGCGCCCACAACTGAGATGAAGCCCACGAGGAGTGATCCACTCGCGTGCGCGAGCACGAGGCCCGCGACGACCCAGGCTCCCAGGGGGAAGGTGAACCCCCACCACGACAGTGCGAACGGCAGCTTTCGATAGCCCCAGATCAGCACGACAAGAGCGGTGATGCCCCACCACAAACCGAAGCCCCACATGGCGATGCCCGCCGCGAGCGCCGCCGCGAGCAGCGTGTCGCCGTCGGTGCCGAGTCGCGCGCTTGCCTCGGTAAGCAAGACGAGATTGAGCCCGATGAGCCCGGCTGGACCCATTCCGATGAACAGGCTCGGGGCCAGCGGTGCGGGAGGGAGCGGTGCCGTGGCCGAGCGGAAGAACAGTGCAGCGACAACGACCACATAGAGCATTGCGCCAATCCCGAGGAACACCCATGAGAGCCACAGCAGTTCACGGTGCAGCGGATCAGGCCCCACCAACAGCGGGGTCAACGCAGTCGGCACGATGATCGTGACCACTGGTGGAATGAACATCGCCCCGGTGATTAACGGAGGAGCAATGTTTCCCCGCATAAACATGCCCGCGAGATACACGAACCCTACTAGCAGCGCCAGGATGCCCCCGAGCGCAGTAAGGACCCCGACGAGGATCGGCGCGAGTTGGCTTCCGAACAACCATTCTCCGCTGCGACCGATCGCGACTGCCAGCACCAAGAGTCCGCCCGGAAAGGTGGCTGACATGCCGCCCTTCACGGGATGGCTCAAGTCGGCGAATACCGTGGCGGGATAGCGGATCCACTTCGCCGCAGTGAGACCGAGAACCGGAAGTGCGACGAGAATGGCGACGACGAGGAACCCGCGCGCGGCCGGTCCGGTGACTTCGGGCAGCAACTGACTATTTGCAAGTGCATAGAACATCACCGAGAGCACCCCCGTCCCCATGACCGAGGCACCCCAGCCCGGCGCGAAGGCCTGGATCGCGAACCGGCGCTCGGGCACTGCCTCCTGAGTACTCATACGCACATCCTAAACTCGTGAGGCGAGCGACCCGTTGCCTGCGGACGCGCAGCTACGCGGGCTCCCGCCCACCCGTCAGGCGTCGCGACGAAGCTAGGCTGCGGGTGCGCGCAGGATCTTTTCCATCTTTTTCCCGCGAGCGAGCTCGTCGACGAGCTTGTCGAGATATCGCACCTCGCGCATGAATGGATCTTCGATCTCTTCGATGCGTACCCCACAGATGACCCCGGTGATCAGAATCCGCGACTGATTCAGGTTCGGTGCCTCTGCGAAAAATGCCTCGAAGCTCGTGTCGTCTGCAAGTAGGCGCGTGAGGTCGGACGCGTCGTAGCCCGTGAGCCAGGTGATGATCTCGTCGACCTCGGCCTTCGTGCGACCCTTGCGCTCCGCCTTCGTGACGTAGAGGGGATAGACGCTCGCGACGCTCATGCGACGCATGCGTGCGATGTTGCTTGCTGCAGTAGCCATGCACCCACCCTCCCAGATTTCGCGCGGTGCCGGTAGCTGATCATGGCCGTTGCCTTCGCCGAATCAGACTCCCCACGGGAGCCGGCTTTCGACGCTGGACTATTCCTCGTCGGGGCTGTCGAAGACACCGATGAAGCGGCTACCGATGCCGTTGGTCTCCCGTCGGCGCATCCTCGCTGGCACGTCCGGTAATTCGGCGTAGGAGTGCTCGAGGCACGAGAAGTAGGTGAATTCGGGCCACCACTTCTTCGGGCGAGTCATCTCGGAGTACCCACAGATGACGCACTTCAGTTCCACCCACACGGGTCGCTTGCCGGTGCGATTGGCGCGGGACTGCACCAGCCAGGCCGGCGGCTCAGCTTCAAATTGCTTGAGTTCTTCGTCGGTCATGCGAGCGGGAAGACCATGGCGTCGAGCCATTTCGATCGAAATATCGAGTCGCTGGGCCAAGTCGCGTTGAGAGATCACACCCCATTATCGCAAGTGTGCCCCGAGCGGGGGGTCTCATCACTCAGGGTGACGACTGTGGTCTTCGAGGTCAGGTTCCGCTCGCACGGAGTCGGCGATTTCTTCCTCGGGACGCGGCGCGATGGTCTGATCCATCTCGATTTCTGGGACGGAATGTTCCTCCGCCGTGGGAATGTGCTTCTGTGGGAAGCGTTCGGAGAAGTTAGACACGATGATCCCTTCGGTCGGTAACAGTCACAGCGTAAGTGCTCGACCGCTGACCAGCCAAGGAGAAGAGTGGTGACTCTGCCCCGGTGGAGCTATGCTGCCGGTCAGACCCACTCGAGCCGGGTCTGACGAACTGCAACCACAGCTAGGCCTCGACCACCGTCACTGCTCGGTCGAACGCGACATAGCCGGAAAAATCGATGCCGACTCTTTCAACGGCGGCTCGAGGGGGCTTCGGATAGCTCCATGCCCCGTCGACGAGCGCCCCACCCTCGACGTTGATGTTGAAATACTGTGCGTCACCTTTCCACGCACAGGTGTACTGCGTCAGGCTATCTGTCAACGCACCTTCGACAACCGCCGAGGGCGGAAAGTACCAGTTCCCCTCGATGCGGACGAGATCGTCGGTCTCGGCTTCCGCAACGACCGAATTATTGAGCAGCGCTTTCATCGTCGTGTTTCCTCTCATCAACAGCAGTGCCGATCTTCTTCAGCAGCCGCCCGACGGAGTTCATGGCACCGCCAAGCACCGCGGGAATGCCTCCTCCAGGATGCACCGATGCACCCACCCTCCACAACCACGGTTTCGAAAGCGAGGAATAGCCAGGACGATGGAGCGGTCCCCCCTGCCACAGCGGTCTCGTCGCACCGTACAGAGCCCCGCCTGTGGCACCAAAGTGAGAGAAGTAGTCGGGGTCGAGAATTTTGTGGGCGACGATGCGATCGGCAAGGCCACGCTCGAGCCCCATCATGGCGCTGATCCGGGTGAGCTCTCGCTGAACGAACGTTGAATCGAGATCGTAGTGCTTGCCGTTCGCGGGTGCGGTGAGCAGCAGAGCCGCAGTGGCTTTGGCATTGGGGTAGATGTGTCCCGGTTTGTAGTAGTTCACGAACGCCATGGTCTCGTGGGGTTCCTGCGTGGCATCAAGCGAGCGATGCAGCTCACCCGGGTCACTCGGCATAATCACCGAGTGCGTCACAGTGCCACCTGGCAACGGTTCATCGAGCACCGCGAATACGGCAACACCCGAGCATGAGACTCGTTTCGGTGAGCGCACGCGGTTCCCGGCGAGCTTGTCGATGACCTGAGCGTCAGCCGCGCCGACCACCACGTCTGCGGGATAGTTGCCAGACCGGGTCTTCACGTGGTGCTTGGTGATTTCAGTCACGTCAGTATCCGTATGAATGGTCGCCCCGGCTTGCGTTGCGAGCCGCTCAAGGGCCAGCGCTAGTTCGTAGACGCCGCCCTGCGGCACGAAGATTCCCTCGCGCGCCATCACCGCGGGCATGGTTGCGTAGAGGGCGAGCGTGCGCTGCGGGGCAATTCCGGCGTTGAGCGTGTGGATCGCGATGACTTCTTTGAGATCGTCGGGCATCCACTCGAGAGCCGAGAGATACGAGCTGGTTGAGAGTCTTCGACCATATCGCTTTGTGAGCGTCGTCACCGACGACAGAGTTTTTGCGTCGAAGGGATCAGAGGTCAGAAGCTCTACGATTTCGGGGCTGAGCGAACCGTGTTCGCGGTCAAAACGTTTCCAGGCTTCAGACCACGCATGCCCGGCCTGCACCGGCAGATCCACAACTTCATCGCGAAAGAAATACCTGCCCAGTTCGGGGAGCCGTTCGAAGGTGAGGTGAGCGATGTTTTCCGCAGAACGCCGATCACGATCCGCATCGCCCGTGCCTGCACCGAGCTGATCGTAGCGGCGGAATAGCTCCCTGATGACCCCCGGAAAGGTGACGAGGGAAGGGCCCGTATCGATGCGTTGACCCGCAACTTCGATACGACGAGACTTACCTCCAACCCACGAGTTCTTCTCAAGAACGGTGACGCGATGCCCCGCGCGCGCCAGGAGCGCTGCCGCGGAGAGACCGCCGAGTCCCGCACCAACAACGACAATGCGCTTGGGCGTAGCGTGAGGGCGCTCCCCCTTCGCGCTCACGGGGTGATCCAGCCGAAGGAAATAGCGATCATCAACTGCGCGCCCGCAACCGAGCCCACCACGTAGGGGTACGCGACTGAGTACTTGTAGACCCTTTTCGCAGTGTCCGGGGTGTCATCGCGGTTGATCAACCAGACCAGCCAGGCGGCGTATGCGATGTTGGCCAACGCAAGAGGAATGTTAATGAACGCGAAGAACACGCTCGAGACGAGCCACCAGAACGAGACGTACACGAGCGATTTTTTCGCGCCCAGGAAGACCGCCGTGGTGGTGATATTCACAAAGCTGTCTTCCTCGATGTCTTGTATGGCATCGTAGGTGTGTTTCGCTAGACTCCACGCCATCAGCCCAAACAGTGCCAACCAGACGGGTTCATACCCGAGCGCGAGTGGCACAAACGCGAGCGGAAAGGCGTAGTCGGCGTTGCTGATTGAATCGAGAAACGGCCGCCCCTTGAAACGCGCAGGGGGCGCAGAATAGAAGAGGAAAAAGAGTGTGTAGGCCCAGATCCATAGGTTCGCTTCGAGCGAGTAATTCAGGCCGAAAAAGATCAGGAACGGGATGTTGGTCAGCGCCACACCCCAGGCGATCCAGGCAACCTCACGCTGAGCAATTTTTGCACCACCAAATCCGCCTTTGCGGATGTTGATGTTGTCGGTCTCCTGATCAAAGATGTCGTTGATGCCGTAGATCAGCAAGTTGAATGGCAGCGTCACCCAGAGCAGTAACCAAATGGCATCCCACCGCCACAGTTCGCCGGTCAACCACACTGCGATCATCGTGGTTCCGATGGTGTTGATCCACAGCACAGGTCGCGATATCACTACCAGTCGCTTGAGCACAGTCATAACCCTAGACGATGCCCACTAGTCTGGAGCGCGCAGGGTCTTCTCCATCTTCTTGCCGCGGGCGAGCTCGTCGATCAGCTTGTCCATGTAATGATCCTCACGCATGATCGGATCCTCGGCAGCAGAACACCTGAAGAGGCATACACGGCGCTTCCCAAAGCCACCCCGACCGGAGCGCATGCCACAGAATGGCGTTCCCGCACCGACAAGGTCGACCGCCACGGGTCAGTCACACTCCGCTACGCGGGGAAAATCCGACACCTCGGCATCGGACGACGCAACGCAGGACTACCAGTCCTGATGCTCATCCATGACCGCAACGTGACCGTCAGCGATCTCCACACCGGAGAAATCATCGGCGAGTACACCATCGACCCAGCGAAGGACTATCAACCCAAGAAGCCTTCATGACCGCTGTCAACGATGACGCGACTCACCGACCTTGGTTCACTGTCAACACCATGAACCCACGAAAAAGTCCTGAGTCGCGACCAGTTTGTAAACTATGTCGCGACTCAGGACATTGGTCGGGCTGACAGGATTTGAACCTGCGACCCCTTGGAGGTTTTTTGACCTCACCGAAAGCTTGCGAAAAAACTCTAGTTTTCCCTGTTCGTAAGGGGAATCCTGTGATTCTCCGTAGCTAAGTCTACCCGGTCGTTTGCGGTCCGTCACGGGTGATTGAGATGAGTTTCCGATGACAACTGGCACAGCCTTCCCCGATACACCATCTACGCCGGCCCTCTTGACCCCAAGCGCCAGTAACAGGACTCATAGCCCCGGCATTTGTATGTCAGGAACGTGATCCGCGCGTCCCGTTTGCGGGGTTTGCAGGCTGTTGGTCACCTGATTGGTCTACTTCACGTCAGGTCTCTCGCGGCCTGCGCGATGGCCTCGCCGCCTTCTCCAAGTGCAGCAAGGAACTGCGACGTCGTGAGCACCTCGTATGGGCGCGAGACCCAGTAGCCGGCCGGCGTCAGATGGCGAGTAACGAAGCGTGTTTGAAGGACGTGGGTGCCGTGATCCGGCAATGCCTCCAGGCCGAGCTTCTTCGCTATGTCTTCAACGTAGGGCTTCAACTCTGCCTCCTTGCGCGCGAGCTGAGTGGCATAGCAAGGCTTGACCCTGCCCTTGTTCTCCGAGTCGCTGTAGAAGGTCCGCAGCTGGCGCGCTGTCTCCGCAAAGCCGTAAACGGATGCGGGGTCTTTCGCCTCGATCAGCCAGATGTTCGGATCGCCGCTACGCCCACAAACAAGGTCCACTTCTGTCGTCAGCTCCGGGACGCCCAGACGAACGTGGTCGCCAGGCTTCACGCGCGCGATGGCGTTGAACCCAACTTCTTGAAGCTGCCGCTCAAGTGTTCGCTCGAACGCCTTGTTCCTCACCGATCGTCTCTCAGCAAGAGCCTTGGACACCTTGTCAGGCACCTCGCCCGTCCAGGGAAGAACGCCCTGCGTCAGGTGATTGTTGTAGACGCTCAGGGTTGTCAGGAGATACTGCGGAGCGATCAGGATGGTGCCATCCGGACGTCTTACAAGCGGTTGAACAAGTAGACGATGTCTGCGGGTCCGTGTTTGCCACGGCTCCCAACTGCTGGATCGCAGGATGTCTGAGGACACTGTGAGCATTTGAAATGCGTGCCGAAGACGCAACCGCTGTTCTTCATCGGGATCACCGGCTGCTTCAAAGACCCAGCCGAGAGCCCCGTCCTCTGGGGCAAATGTGATGCTTCTGCCGTCGTTGAAAGAATTCCACTGAGCGAGCGCCATCAAGACTATGAAGAGATCGGAAGTGGACGCGCCGAAGGATTCCAGCATCGCTGGGTCAACGGCGTCCTCAAGTCCTCCTGCGCCTGCCTCGTCGTCATCGAGTACTGGGCCGAGGCGGATAGTGGCTGCCGCCGTGTTGAGAGATCCCCCTTCCAGCACCCATGAATCACTAGTCACGTGCTCGTCGTCTTTGAATGTGAGCTCGTATGCAGAACTGATCTCGATGATCGCGGGAGCAACCCGGTGATGCAGCCGCTCGCTCAACGTCGTCATTGTGCGGTATGCATCTGCGGCAGCTAGGAGCGCACTCCAGCTCTGAGCCATAACAGGCTGTTGCCCATCAACATCCAGGTCCAGTCTCAATGCGGCTTCGACGATGATTTCGTTGCACTGCCGTAGTTCGAGCATTTCGCTGGCGAGCTCGGCCATGCGCGCCACTGGATCCCACTCCGTGCTCAGGTTCTGGGCGACGCGGGTCAGGTTTCCTTGTTCTTCCTGGAGGTGGTCATAGACACGATTGAGTTGCTCCATCCCCGTGGCGACGATCACATCGGTGTTGTGCAATGCAATTCGATCGTTGAGCTGTTCCAGAGCTGCGGGCGCGAGATGGGTTCTGACTAGCGCATTAGCTTCGATCCCACGGTACTCGCCGGGTTGTATGCCCGTCGCGTGCAAGCGACGGGCAAAGGAGGCAGTTGCTGCTGACCCGTCAGATGGGCTCAGCTGCCAGGGCCTCGGCAGATGGTTGAGTTTGGTTCGCGCGGTCTTCGTCTCAAGTATCAGGAATGGTCGGCAGGTGAGCCATTCGCGTCCGATCTCTTGTGCAACGCGCTCACCGACGCCGCCGTACACAAGAAGCTGTTCGAGGGCGTTGGCTGTGAGCACATTGGCTGCGAAGGGTTTACCGTCCGCCTCCTGCACGAACTCCTCCAGGACAAAACTCCAGAGCGCCACGCGCGGAGCACCTTCCGTTCGAGTCCGCGAAGATGAGAACTCGACCACTTCATCGCCTCGTTCAACCGTCCGAAGCCAGAGCCGGTATCCGGGAGTTCCGAGGTCTTCGTGGGCATGTCGCCATGACTCACCGATTGCGTCGAAGGCGAAGATGAGGCCTCCACAGACGTCAAACAGGAATCGATGCTCCTGGTCGTCGGTCCAGTCCGGGTCGGACCTGACGATTGCGATCGGAGGCGTGATGAGAGGCAGGGACCATCCGATGCGATTGGGGGCATGGTGGGTTCCCCGTCGATAGTCGTATTCGCTCTCGGGGCTAAGAAACGATACGGACGCGACGTTGCCAGATGAGATTTCGGCCATCTCCGCGTGCCGCAGCGGCGGTAGCCCTGTTCCATGAAGCGCGACTTCTAAGCGCGAGAGAGCGATCGCGCGCTCCCACTCGGCATCTCCTGCGTGCGCCTCGAAGTACATGTGTGTTGGGCTAATCCCGCCTTTGAAGAAGGTCTTGTCGTTCGTCCTCCATGGTTCCCAGTAGTTGATTGCTTCCCAGCCGAAGCTGGATGGGAATTCTGGTGAGCTCAAATCACGGACGAATCGGTACAGGTCGTCGTCAGCTGTTGCTGTCTCCGCAATCCAGGTGAGGTCTTCCAGTGCGAGGGTTGCTTGGCCAGGAGCCTGAGGAGCCATCAGATGGGATGTGCCTGCGACGATGACCAGCGGAACGACGCTTGCGCCAGGGAGCAACTTGATGGTGCCGCCACCAGCGATCTGTGCCGAGATCGGGCCGTCGGACGGGTCATGGTCCCGGACGCGGTCTGCCAGCGTTACGCACGCTGGCGACGACGGCCCTGTTCTAGGAAGGTCTCCTGTGAAGAGGATCGACACCGCGATGAAATTGGGCCCATCGACCGGAACGAGCCACTGGATTTCGTTCCCTGTCAGTGGAGGCGTCTCATCGGGTGCTTTGGGCGGCGCCTCGATCAAGGCATTCGAGAACCGCCAGAGTGCGCCGCGGATCGCATCGATGCAGGAAGCCCGGAGCGCTCGCCTGGCGTGGTTATCACGTTCAAGGCCATCGACAAGTTCCGTGACCGCGTGAGCAAGCACTTCGGGGACATAGGTCGGTGGCACCCATCGATAATGCGGGTCAGCGGTTGAGAGTCGATAACGCAGAGTCCGCCCGAAGGGACTCGTCGGACTCTCGTGGTCGTACTTTGCCGAGACCGCCGGCGAGGTCATCCATTCAAGCGCAAGCAGATCCGCTTTGTCGAGTTGGAGCAACTCAAGCGGGTCAGCGGAAACGAGCCTGCCGGCGGCGTCCAGCTCGTTGACTGGAAGGTCAATTTCGTCGCCGAGTTCGATGTCCGGAGCCGGTTGCCACTCCGGCAACAGAGTATTCAGGCAGTAGTCCACGTACCTGAGCGCTACTCGAACAACGTTGGCGATCCCAAACTTGTGCCGCCGTACAAGTCGATCATCGACCGCGTCGGCAAGTCGCAGAGCCCGGGAAAGGTCGGCTATCGGCCTCTCGACCAAACCGGGCACGTAACGCAGCAGTTCATCACCGACTCGGACAGTAGCGACATTGGTGGGGTCGGTCGAAATGTAGTCCTCGTGCATGACACCGATCCCCTTGGACTCAGCCGCCGCGTCAACTAACTCCTGTATATCGGGGAGAGGCTCTCCCGAATTCCCGTTGGTAATGGAGCTCGCGCGAAGGCTGGCAGCGAGCGCCACGCCTACAGAGGTGGCACGGTGCCGGGCCGCCGGCGAAGAGGCCGCTGCAAACAACGTGGCCCACAACCGGTCAGGGTTGAACCGACCATAGATTTGCGCGAGTTCGTCGCGTGTGGGCACCGAAGGCTTGGTATGAGTGCGCTTCGGCTTTCTCGCCTTGCTCCGGCCCATGCTATCTCCCTAGCCCACATCGAAGATGTAACGCGTTGTCACGTTCGCGTTGCTGCGACCGAATCAGGCACCCGGTCGCCGGGCTATCGGGTCCGGCTCCGCCTATCTTCAACGCCGAGAACGGATATCCAATGAGCGTCCACGACATGCTGGTAGTACTGGTGCCGGAAAGGTCAGCCACGGCTATCACCCGGAGGCTCCGAACGCTCATCTTCAAGTGCGGCGACCAGGGTCGACACCACCGATGACAGCGCTGTTGCTCTCCTTATGACCTCATTGTTCCAGTCCGGACTCTCGGCCTCGTCTTCGCTGCCGTTGGCGGCGAAGCGAATGCGACGGAGTGTCCGCAGCGCCCCATCTCCGATCTTCTCCGCCTGCTTGGTCCAAGCCGCGCCATCTTCCTCGGCAAGTGCAGCCGCGCGGCCAATCAGCCCGTGGACGAGATCGCCGGCGAGTCGATCGACGAGCAGTGCGGCTTTCAGAGTGGTGTTTGTCTCGGTCTCCTCCGGGCTTGGCTCGGTATCAGCGGCGAATGCGCCGAAGTATGCCCACGGTCTTCGTCCGGGTGTCAGCCTTTCGATTGCCGCCTCCACCTCGTCCACTTCAGCGAGAGGTAACCGGCCGCCGGGAAGCTGACGACGGAGCGACCAGAGGCGGAGGATTAGGTCGGCGACCTGAGCCTCGGCGATGCCTCTCTCAGATCCAGTGTTCTGTTCAAGGCTGGTCATGCGCTCCGCAAGATAGTGAGCTATCCAGCGTCCGAGAGTGTCGGTCTGTTCCAGCTCAGCCGCCAGCAGCTTACCTAGTTCCAACACTGCCGTTGACGTTGTTCCATCCTGTTCCTGGTTGGTAGGAGAAGACTCGGAAGTCGTTGTCATGTTCGTCGCCACCTCCTTCATCGTCATTGTCGGAGACGCCGGCGTAGCGAGCGCGACGATCTTCGCGCCTCACTCGTACTTCCACGATGAGCGCAGCATCGAGGCGTCCCAGCATCTGGTCGAGCGCGTCGGTCGTGATCCGGAGCCGATTGCCTGATGGGCCGTGTGGTTCACGGCCGACGCTAATCTCCGCCCAGGTCTCAGATGCCAAGACGGTGGCCCCGTCCTCGGTCTCCCACCAGAGGCCACCGTTCCATGATGTGATGCTGAGCGCCTCCACAATGTCCGCGGAAGGGCGAGGCAGCTCGGGCTTGAGATCGGTGGCGAGGGGGTCCAGTCGATCAATGCCGCCTTCGGAATTCGGCGTAGACACCCAACCTCGAAGCTGGAACGGCGGTGAAGAGAACTGGAAGTCTTCGTCGTCGAGGTCAGCTGATGGGATTCGGAAGCTCCAATAACCGTCAGCAGTTTGCAGGGCACGCACAAGCGCCCCGGCGGCCTTCGGGTTGACCAGAGCTGACGCGATGTTGATGTTTAGGGATCGGTCGTATTCGGTGACAGACGCTGATTGCCAGACCGTCACCCATCCGTCGGCGGGTTTGAGGGCGGCCAGGAACTCGGATTCGTGAACTTCGTTGCTTCCTCGCGGGCCGACGGTAGCCAATGGACCAGGGACCGAGCTTCGCTGATCCGTAATCCATCGCCCGTCTTGGCGTGCGATGTCGAAGTCGGCAAGCCAAACGAGGACGTCCGGCTGTTCGGTATCGGGGTCGCGGTACGGAGTAGCGGTCCGCATCAGTCTTCCGGCGATGGTGAGTGCCGCGTGACGTTCTAGGTAGTAGTCGAGGTCCTCAGCTTTAGGGATCTCCCACTTGTAACCATAAGTTTCGCCGTCCTCGTAGGCACCTGCCGTCCGTCTCGGGTCCTCTAGACGTTCGCCGTCGGCTCGCCATCCCCATTCGTCGAGGATGAGAGCGCTTGCGGCATCGAGCACTTCTTGGTGTGTGATGACGAGTGCTTTCGTTAGTTTGCCGAGGACGTACTCGTCGAAGTCGGAGTGGAATCGGTGCTCAGCTTGCGGTGCGCCTTTTATCATTGGAGTGGGGTGTGTGGGGCGGTGCCAGCTTTCGAGGGCCACGGGCTCTGCAAGCGTGCCCTTCCAGTCGGTCCCAATAGAACGGCCAATTGGCGTGGGCGTCAATCGTGCAATTGATGAGCAGTGCTCTTGAATCACGGCATGGTCCGGATAACGGTCGCTTAGTTCGATCACTGCGGGCACGAGTGCGTCGATGGTAGAGGGATCGTCTCGTGCTACTCGCTCGACAGCGACCAGGAACCACTCTGCCGCGCTCATCTCGTAGTAGAGGAATCGTTTATCGGCGTACCCAGCTGCATCGCCCCGTACGACGGCCGAGTTGAGCGCATCGATCACATCGCTCGCGCCGAGCTCAATGGCAGTGCGCACTGCGTGTGCGGCCTGCCAACGAACTGCCGAGCGCGGGTCACCCAACGCGGCCCAGAGGAGGTTGGCTACAGCGATATCGATTGGGTCCGCTGGCGTCTGCTCGATGGCTGTTCTGGGACTAACTCCCAGTTCTCCCTCGAAGGCGGTGAGCGCATCGCCGAGCACGCGGGCAGCCGTGGAAGGGTCGAGGACTGCTGAAGCTCCAGCTGCGAGCATGTAGCAGTGGTCGGCGTCGGTCAACGCTTCCTCAAGGTTCAGGTGGTCGAGGGCGCGTTGGAGGAGATCGGTCGTGCGCACCTCTAAGAGGTCGGCCGCCGCAGGCAGGTCAAAGCTCATCCAGTTGTGGTGAAGCAGACGGACGCCATGTCGATTGATGTAGGTGCTGACTGCCTCCTTCAGCGAGTCGACGAACGATTGAGCGGTCCGAGGACGCGCGAGGGCCTCGTTCAAGAGTTTGGCTAGCTCATAATCGCTAAGAGCATCTGAGCTCAATGCGGCATCCAGGATCAGGCCCCACTTAAGCACGGGACGCGTAAAGACATCTGCGATAAAAAGCGAGTCACTGTAGGTACGCGCCTCCTGCTGAAGTCGTACCGCCGCGTCCACGCCGCTTGTCTGAGTGAGGTCGAGTGCCGCGATCTGCACCTTGCATTCCTCTATCTGCGCGGCCCGTTCTGCTCGTTGTTCTGGTGTGAGGTCGAAAGTGGTGCTCCGGAACTCGTCAGGGTCATTGGCACGAGGGGGGTCCGGAAGTGAGAGTTGTGCGAACTCGGCATCGAGGGAGCGCCCAAGTCGGTTTGCGAGATTGTTTGCGGTAGACAGGGCCTTTGCGTTGAGTCCGCCGGATGCGTCAAGTTCACGGAGCGCGGCGTTTAGTTCAAGGTTGGTTGAGAAGGGTGCCAAAATTGTCGTGAGGTCTGGTCGTCCCGCGAACAGAGCTTCATCCCCTTCGACAAGTCCCCTGAACTGCCAGTCGAGCGTCCCGAACCGGCGATCCCGCCACTGCCCGAGAATTCGGAGAACGTTGGTGCCTGAGACCAGCGCGAGTGCAGCGACGAGCTTGTGTTGGTTGAATCCGTCATACACGATGGGCTCGACGGCTTCGCCGAGGTGAGCGACGCGCTCGGCGAGGGTGATCGCGTCGACGGTGTGGATGCCAGCAGCTGCCCGCGTAAGGGCAACTATTGCATCCCACCGATGAATCGCATCATCGCCCACTCCGGCAGCAGCTTTCACAGCTTGGTCGAAGTAGCTTTCAGCTTCGGCCGGGCTAAAGCGGTGCAGTCCCCGCGCTATACGCACTAGCGTCTCGGCCTTGCTGTCGGCCGCTTCCGCGGTGTTGGACAGCGCATGACGTGCCGCGTTGGAGAGATCGAGGACCGCCGCCGCGAAACGGGCGTCGCCGCGCAAACCCAGGATCAGGTCAAGCGCACCGGCAATCGGAGCATCAGCAGCGATCGCCTGAATCGCTTGATTACAAGCGACCGTCACTGCTTCTTCCTCGGAAGCCACGCCGAGTAAAGGCAAGACCTGCCGAGCGATTCGATTGGACATCGACCAGATCTCATCTTGTGAGTGACGTTTGAGGTAGCTCGCGATCACTGCTGCTGCGGCTTGCGGGTCGAGGTCTCCCAGGGCGCACATTGCCCAGGCACTGAGCCAGCTGAGCGCGGGCCGCAGATGGCGATTGAGGTCCTCGTCATTGGACTTTGCGGGATCGTACTTGCCACGCTTCTCTTGAGCTTCAACAGGCCGGTAGTGACCGACATCGAGTGCCTCACCCTTGAGTTCCGCCCGCAACGCAATCGCGAAGAGGAGGCCCGATCGGCCTGGACCATGCCTGTCACCAAGCCCAACGGGCAGCGAAGGTGGTAGGCATCCGTCAAGCCGTTCCGCGGCTACTGTTGCGTCGACGATCGAGTGACGCACCGCAAGTGCGCTAAGCCATGAAGCGCCCCGGAGCGCGGTATCTTCCGCATTCCGGTGATCGTATTCTTCGGCAGTGAGACGAGCACGGAATCGTTTCAGTGCCGTCCACGCGCCGCCGACGACACTGGCATCTACGGTCATACCAACGCGCTGCATCTCGCCAAAGACGCCAAGAAGTAACGCAGGATGGGTGGAACTCACGATCAGGCCGGAAACGTCCTCCTCTGGGGCACATGAGATAAGCATCCGCGTAAGCGCTGCGCTCGATTCGAGGACGAATCGAGCTGGGCGCCAACCCGACAAGTATCGGACAGCCGTAGGAGGACCATCCGTTCGTAGGATCGCAAGTGCGATGTGTGCCACTTGTTCTGGGGTGACATTCTCGTCGCGCGAGTAATGCTCTCTCGGTGAGCGTACCCAGGCAGCGATGGCGGAAGCTGCTTGCCGAGACCTGCTCCTGGCTGTGCTCGTACCTCCGGTGGAATGAGCAAGCATCGCCGCCTCGGCACCGAGTGTAGAGCCCGGCCAGCTTTGTGGGAGCTCTCGCGACGCGATCAGCTCACCAAGCACCCGGGCGTCCATCCGCGAACCCGCCAGGTCAGGGTTGTCTCTAATGATCGTGAACTGCCGCCCCTTCCCTGCGCGACCCGCTCCAGCGCGCATGGCCAACTGCACAATCGAATCCGGACGTCGTAGCTGGACAGCTGCACGAAGACCGAACTCCACGCGTAGGTGCTCGACCTGGGTACGCTCGACGTCACTCGTTGAGGGCAGGGCATCGTCCGTGGCAACGAGGGCGAGCAGTTCGTCGTGGAGATTTGCGCTCCAGAGAACCTCCGGCAGAGAAGACGCGGCGTAAGCAGAGGAGCCGCTCAGCGTTCGCAGCTGAGACGCGACTTGGGCCGCGACTTCAGGTGTTGCAGGGTGCCGGGTGCGGAAGTAGGTTTCCGTCGGCTCGTCGAGAAACTGGACGCTTTGCCCGCTCAGGATCAAGCCTCGACCTAGATCGGATATGAAACTGCGGACGTTAGCAGCCCGCGTACCGGCAAGCTCCGCAAGCACGTCCAATGGAACACTTGGACGCAATAACGTGAGGAGCTGTGCAGCACGTTCGAGTTCTGATCGCGATCGACCAGCGTTGTTGAAAGCTCTGGTGACTTGCTCTTGCATGAGAGCGTCAAGCGGAGAAGTGCTGTCGGTAAACCCCGCGAGTCGACCAAGTGCCTCTTGAATCGTTTTGGTTTCAGACAGCACCGTTGACACGACTCGCGGATTGCCCGCGGTTCGATCGTGAATCTCTGCAACGTCCAGGGACGTCGCGGATGGATGTGAGCTTGAAATGACCTTCGCTGTCTCGTCTGGTGCGAAGGGCGGCAATTCGAACGCAACTGTACCCGCGGGAGATTCAAGGAGATGAAGACGCTCTGGTCGACAAGTCAACACGATGTGAATATTCGTTGGAATGGCCTCGTCTAGCCTCAGCAAGTCCCGCACGAACGCTCTGGATTCCGCGTTGTCCTCCGCAGCCATCACGGCGTTATCGGCGGCGTCCACCACTATCACCAGCTGGCGATTTCCGCTCTGAACGAGAATCTCGCTCGCAGCGCCGAGTCGGCGAACGAAAGCCTTGGTGTACTCCTCGGGAGCCAGGTTGCCGGTGTGAACTATTGGGAGACCAAGCCCTATTCCTGCGATTTCAGTTGCAAGCTGAACTAGTCCGTCGCGGTGACGATGCCGCGGACGGTCTGGTCTGCGGTAGGACCCATTGCCGAAGCAGTCGTAGATGATGACGTCGGCTCGATCTCGTAAGAGATCCGGTAGCGCCCGAGCAAACGTGCTCTTCCCAGCTCCTCCCTCGGCCGTTACGACTATCGAACCGGAAGATCCAAGAATCCGATCCGCGAGTTCCACGTATGCGTCTCGTACAAAAAACGGTGCAGTCTCAAGCTGACACGGCGCCGGAGCTAGCTCGTCCTCCCGACAACCGAAAGCAGTGAGGACATCTGCCTTCTGGATCGGGCCGCTGGACTCAGTGCTCGCTCTCGATGCGACAAGGTCAACAAGAGAGGCGGACACGCGGAGGTCGGTGTCAGCGGTCAGTCCACCGACTTCTCGGTCAAGGCCGCGTCGGAGGGCGGTAACCCCGGGCTCACGGCCTCGGAGGTCGAGCCGTGAGCATAGAGACGCCGCATCATCGGCGCTGACATTCGCGGCGTCCGTCAGCTTGGCGGCTGACGACCCCAAGGCAGCCGGCTGACCACTCGCCAAATCGCGCACGGCATTGACAGCGTCAGAGGAAATCGGCTTGTTCGTGACTATTGAGAAACGAATAGTGGCTTGCGGGTACTGCGTGCGCAACGAGCCGTCGAGCTGAGCGAACTTGTTGAGGACGTTGCGGACCTCGCCCAAAGTGAAATTGTCGTCTGGGCGCAGGGTGGAGTGCTTGAACTGACGCACTTCGAGGGAAGTGAAGTCTTCCGCTGGAGGCCCGTAGAACTCAACGAGGTCTACGACCTCAGCTCCATCAGGCTCTTCATCCGAAGGGGTTGACCCGAATCCCTCGATTGAGATCTGCTGAAGTTCGGATGCTGGGCTCAGGAGTTGGAGGAGGCGCGCTGCAGCCCAAGTGTAGTGGAACCGGTCACCATCACGTGATGCACGAACCCGCCCCGTTGCATTGGCACGGCTTCCCAGGATAGAAGTGTCTTTCACCGTAGCCAAGCCTCAAGACTCTGCACGAGAGCGACTTCGCCGACCTCGGTCTTGACTGCAAAGGATGTTTCCGTGACTGCCGATCGGTCGATTGTTAGCTAGCAACTGCTTCGCTACCTGCGCGGCGAGGGCTGGGTCCGAGTGGATGCAGGCGCCCATATCGTCGGCAGCCCTCTTCAGGTTGACCGACCCGTCGTATTCGACCGGAACCAGTTCTTTCGGACGATTGAAGTCGCTACGCGGCGAGTAAGCGTTTTCGCCATAGTCGCCCAGCACGTTCTCATAGATGAGCTCGGCCTTCCCGGTTAAGAGGTCGGCCATACATGCGAGATCGATGAACTTCATCGCATCGCTCCTTCCCTCGGCTTGCCGAGGGAAGTCGGCGACGCACGCTGTCCCGCGTACGATCGTGGATGCTCGATACGCGTGCCCCGATCCTATCGGGAGGGTCGGTCGTAGAGACAGAGCCGCGTCTCACCGCCGCTCACTCGTAGCACTGCCATGCGTCTAGCAGACCGGGGTTGGCAGACATCGTGTTGGCGGAAGTGCGTTATTCAGTGCGAGCTTTATAGCCGCCGTTGAGCAACATAACCAGACCAGTCACGGGCAGCAAGAACAGCCCACTTCACGGCGGTCTTGTCAGCAACACCGATGAGGTCAG
>Ga0209346_1000319_pt1 | contig 49724 bp, 47 predicted proteins | sample AutmiccommunBRH9_FD_187381 | JGI IMG/M metagenome (GOLD analysis project Ga0209346, IMG submission 187381) | Deep subsurface microbial communities from Mt. Terri, Switzerland - Autotrophic microbial communities BRH/9 (SPAdes) (version 2) | ecosystem: Environmental > Aquatic > Deep subsurface >...
GCTGGCGAGGAAGACCACGCCGCGCGCGACATCATCGGCGGTGCCGAAATCGCCCAGCGCGAAGCCGGTCTTGGTGGCTTCGTAAAATTCCGGCATGCCCTTCTCGATCTGCGACCAGTTGCCGCCGGGGAACTTGATCGGACCCGGGGAGACCATGTTGACGCGAATGCCCTTTGGGCCAAGCGCCTGGCTGAGCTGGCTGCCATAGGTGATCAGCGCGGCTTTCATCGCGTTGAATGCCTGCGGTGCGACAAAGGTTTCGAAGGCTGCGGTAGAGGACATGAAGATCACGCTGCCGTCATCGGATTTTTCCAGATGCGGCTCGAGCACTTCCATGGCCTTGACCGCGCCGATGATGTCGGTCTGGAAGGTGACTTCCCAGTCACCGGTCGCGCCGGCACCCGAGGAGCTGACATTGTGCACGAAAATATCGCAGCCGCCGAGATCGCCGGCCGCCTTTTCCAGCCATTTCGCATAGCCGTCGAGATCGGTCATGTCGAGCGCATCGCCAATCACCTTGCCGCCATGCGCTTCCAGTTCCTTTTTCGCGGTGGCGACCTGTTCGGCATTGCGCGAGAAAAACGCCACGTCAGCGCCTTCGCTGGCGAAATGTTCCAGCGCAGCACGGCCGAGTCCGCGGCTGCCGCCGGTGAGAATGACTTTCTTGCCCTTGAGTCCCAAATCCATTGTCTTCTCCTTTGTGTTTCTTAAAAAATCGGGGTTAGAATTTAGCGATCGCGGTTTCGCAGCTCCAGCCGATACCGCGGCGCAACAGATCATAGATGATCGGCTGCTGCCAGCCGGACCGGTCGATCTCCGGCCACCAGTCGAGCACCGGCTGCATGTCATAATGGCCGCGGCAATGGCCCATCGTCAGATAGAGCACCGCGCCTTCGCCCATGCGCCTTATATAGAAGACCGGGTGGCGGCTCTTGGGAATATCGCTGTGGACGAAGCCGCTGATGTCATCCGTGCCATTATATTCGGTGTCGAGGAGCACATCCAGTTCGGCGCGGGTCTCGACCAGATATTGCTCGTCGGTGGTCTCGAAGCTGGGGATGCCCTTGACCAAAGGATGATCCGGTTGGGCATTGTCGACGGTGAACGGGATGATCGGCGGATGCGACAGGAAGCGGGTGCCAAGCGTGTCGGCAAAGACCGGCATCTCGTCCGGCGCATCGACCAGTCCGTTTTCCAGGAATTTTAGAACCGAGTTGGTGCCATGCAAGGCAAAATAGCGCCCGCCACCTGTGACAAAATTCTGGATATTTTTTTGTGCTTCCGGACTGGGCTTCAGGTCGCAAGTGTAGCTGACCAGAAAATCGGCGTTGCGGATCGCATCGAGATTTTCATAATCCTCGAACACCCGCACCCGGATCCGGTCATCTTCGGCGAGCAGTTTCATCACTTCCAGCCGGGCATAGTCGATATCATGATATTTGCCGGCGGCAACCAGTACGCACTGGATCGGTTTCTGGTCGGGGCGGCGTTCGGGCGCTTCGCTCATCTATTCTTTTCCTATCACGGGGTTTGTCTGGCCATCCCAGTCGAGATGCATCTGGCGCATCGCCGCGAAACCGTCGATTCCGGCTTGCGGAATTTGCAAATATTCGATGACTGTACCGGGTCCGCCGCCATAATCGGCGTAAAAGGCGCCGCCGACCCCGCCGGGCAGGCTGACTTCCTGGATGACCTCGCCGCCGGCTTCCTCGGTCAGCGCGCGGGCATGATCCAGATCATCAACGATCAGGCACAGATGCTGCACGCCTTGCAATCCTTTTTCGCGCCAGTCCTTGAACATGGATGGTGCGTCGTTGTTGGGGCGGATCAGTTCGACCTGGATATCACCCCAATAGCCTATCGCCATCGAGAACTGGATATCGGAGGGCTCGCCGCGATAGCGGACATTTTCCACCTCGACCTTCTCGGTGTGGAAAAACGGGCCCGCGCCCATTTTCTGCGTCCAGTAATCGAGCGCGGCGTCATAATCCTCCGGCACATAGCTGATCTGCATGATCGTGCCGAGCTTGGCGAGGGAGGCGGGATTCTCGCTCATTCGCTGTCCTTCCAGACCTGAGCCGAAGGCCGCTGGTCGATCCGGGCGACGAAGCGGGCCAGATTGTCGGTGCCCTCGGGCAGCGACCAGCCGACGGTATAGCCGAACTGGACGAAGCAATAAGCGATCAGATCGGCCATGGTGAACTTGTCCTGGCAGATATAGTCCTTGCCCTCGAGCTGCTGGTCCAGCCATTTCCACTTGTTGTCCGACATGCGCGACAGGTCCGCTGCGCCTTCCGCGCCGACCACGTCCATGCGCGGCTCGAACATCGGCCGACCGGCCCCGCCGCGAAAGGCCAGGGTCATCGGCACGGCGATTTCCAGATCGATCCGCCTCGTCCACATGCGCACTTCCGCGCGCTCCTGCGGGGTCGATCCGATCAGCGCCGGGTCGGGATGGGTTTCCTCCAGATATTCCGCAATCGCCATGATCTCGCTGAGCATGAAGCCATTGTCCAGTTCCAGTACCGGCGTCGTCCCCAGAATATTCTTGTCGGCAAACTCCGGCTGGCGATTTTCCGCGGTCAGGATGTCGATGTGCACGCGTTCGATATCCAGCCCCTTTTCCAGTATGAACATGCGCACGAAGCGCGGGTTGGGACCAAGGCTGGAATAAAGCTTCATCTGACATATCTCCTTCGGGGCGGATTCGCGTCCCCCTCTATAGCATCCGAGGATACACAGGGAATCGCTGCGGGCTATCCTCTCAAAAACAACAGGCGGCGCTGCCAGAATCACTAGTGGCAGCGCCGCTTCATTGCGTTAGTTTACAGCCAAGAAGAATATTCAGTTTTCAGGAGAAGATAATGGTCGAGACGTTAACCGGACATAATCGGTCCAACGGCATTTCCTATACCGAACTGCTGGAAGGCGACAAGGTCGCGCCGCCGGCCGTGTATCTCGAAGAATCGCCCATGGAACCAGGTGTGACCACCGTCGAGGTCAGCCGCTACTGGACCAAGGAAGAGCATGACCGCGAAGTCGAGCGGCTGTGGAAGCGCGTGTGGCAAATGGCCTGCCACAAGGACGACATCAAGGAAGTCGGCGATACATTCGTCTATGATATTGCCGAGCTTTCCTTTCTGGTTGTCCGCGTCTCCGAAGACGAGATCAAGGCCTTTCCGAACAGCTGCATGCATCGAGGCAGGGCGATTTGCGACAATCACAAGAAGGGCCAGAAGGCCCTGCGCTGCCCGTTTCATGGCTGGTCATGGGAGCTGAACGGCAAATTGAAGGAAGTGCCCTGCCAGTGGGATTTTCCTTCGGTCAGCGAGGAAACCCATAGTCTGAAGGAAGTCAGCGTCGGCGAATGGGGCGGGTTCGTGTTCATCAATCCCGATCCCGATTGCGAGCCGCTGGAAGATTTCCTTGGCGACATCGACCGGCATTTCCAGATTCCTTTCGAACGGCGGTACAAGGCGGCGCACATGATCAAGCGGCTACCATGCAACTGGAAAATTGCCCAGGAAGCCTTCATGGAATCCTATCATGTGGTCGGTACCCATCCCGAACTGATGCCGGCCTTTGCCGATGCGAACAGCAAATATGATGTCTGGCACAACATGTCGCGGGCGATGTCTGCCCATGGCCAGCCGAGTCCGCACACCGATCTGGTCAATCCCGACCCGACCGCCTTTCCGGATGCCAAGGCGTTCCAGAGCTTCATCCATCCGATCAGCAAGCACAAGTTCGAGCGGCTGGAAGAGAATCGGGTCAAGGTGTCGCTGCCCAACGGCAAGAGCGGCATTTTCGACATGGAAGCCAATTATATCGAGGGCGACCTGAAGTCGGCCGACCCGCATATGTGCAACTGGATCGGTGGCAAGATTGCCGCGGCGGACGAGAATATGCCGATGGTCTATACCGATGTATCCGCCCATGCCCTGCGCAACGAGGCTGCGCAGGCTCGTCGCGAGGAAATGCGGCCGACCTGGGGCGATAAGGTCGACGAACTCAGCGACGCCGATCTCGTCGATGCCATTTTCTACAGCGTATTCCCGAACATCAGCCCCTGGGCCGATTTCAACCCGATCTTCTACCGCTTCCGGCCCGATGGCGACAATCCCGAGCAGTCCCTGCACGAGGTGATGTTCATGGTCGCGCTGCCGGAAGGCGCGGAACGGCCGGAGCCGGCGAAATGCACCTTCCTCGACCTGCACGACGACTATACCCAGGCGACGGAATTTGGCAGCTATCTGAACAAGATTTTCAACCAGGATTATCTCAACCACAAGGCGATGCAGAAGGGCGTGAAAAGCCAGCCGCACGGGGTGTCGCTGTTCGCCCAATATCAGGAATCGAAGCTCCGGCATTTTCATGAAACACTGGATCTGTGGCTGAATTCCGAGGAAGCGCCGAAAAGTCCGAAAAGAGTGGCTGCCTGACCTTGGGCGAAGTCGCGGCGGACGATATTCCGGACGGCTTTCGGCGGGCAAGATTCTCCAGCCCGTTCCTTGATATGGCGGGCCCTTATTACGAGCGCCAGGGCGAGGAGTGCATCATCGTCGCGACGCGCATCAACCAGGGCCATATCAACCATATCCAGGTCGCCCACGGGGGCGTCCTGGGGACATTGGCGGACGTGGCGCTCAGCTATCAGGTGCACCGCGTGGAGAAGCCTGCGCTGCCGGTGGCGACGATGAATCTCAACACCAATTATCTGGCGGCGGCAAAGCTCGGCGACTGGGTTGAGGCCCATGCGGCAATCGACCGGATCAGCAAGCGGACCGCCTATTGCAGCGGACGGATACTCTGCGGTGATACGGTACTGATGACGATGAGCGCCGTCTTCGCCATTTTGCGGAAATAGCGGCTATTTCACGCCATCCAGAGATTAATCGGTTGCGCCCAGATATCCCAACTGGCCGGCCTTGAATATCGTCTGCCCGCGATTGACGCTGTTCAGCTTTTGCCCGGCCCGATTGACATGATAGCGGATGGTCGCGTGGCTGAGCGACAGGATCATGCTGATCTCCTTGTCGGTCTTGCCGATCGCTGCCCAGTGCAGACATTCGGCTTCGCGCTTCGACAGGATGCAATTGGCTGGCATCCGGTGCTTCTCGCGCATGGCAAGAACATAGCCGGTGACGAACCGGCTGGTGACGATACCGAAAAAGTCCGAATAGAGCCTATAGGCCTCCTTCAGGTCGGTGATGCCATGTTCAAGCGTCGAGAAACTGACCGCCGCGATCTGGCCGAACGGCAGATGGACGGGAATCAGAATGTGGGATTTCGACGTCACGGACTGGGCGTAAAAATCCTTCAGATCGATCTTGTCGAGATATTCATTCGGCCAGTGTCCGTGGAATCCCTCGGCGTTGCACCAGACCGGTTCGCTTTCATAGCGGCAGGCCCTGGGCAGGGGGGAGCTGAGTGCCAGACGGGTATCTTCCCACCAGCGCTCGCCTTCGGCAACCCAGCCGAAAACATCCTTGTTGATCAGGTTGCCGTCGGCGTCGACAAGATGCGCCTTCGAGGAAATGTCAGCCGACACGGCGATCCGGAAGCCATAGGACTGGGCAATTTCATTCATTGCCTCGGCCGCAGGGCGAATTTCGGCTGGATTGGTGATGGTGACGCTGTCTACATTTTCCCGAAACCGTTGCCGACCAATCTCGGGAATCTCGGCGATAAAATTCTCGGCCATTCCGCTCCACTCCTTACGACGCATTTTATTATCATTATTGCTCGCCGTGTGTCGCGTTGTTTGGTTTTCTAGTCAACCCAACATTCCTATCGATAGTGATAGGTTAAATCTATCGCCGATACCTGCCTATTCGATCGTCCCGATCAATTCGCCGACGGGATATTCTTCGCCATCCGCCTGGACGATGATCTTCAGCTTTCCGCTTGCCGGGGATTCCACTTCCTGCGTCGATTTTTCATTTTCCAGCGCGTAAATTTCCTGGCCGGCGGTTACTTCCGCGCCATCTTCAACCAGCCACTCGGCCAGAATGCCGGATTCCATGCTGAAGCCCAATTTCGGTATGCGTATTTCTGTTGCCATGGCTTTTTTCTTCTATCCTAGAATCTTGTGTACTTCGCGCTCGATATCATCCTGGCTGAACATCCAGGCTTTCTCGATTGCTGGCGAGAATGGCACCGGGGCATAGCCGGAACCGACGCGGCCGACCGGCGCCCTGAGTTCGGAAAATAATTCCTCATGGATGCGCGAAGAAATTTCGGCGCCGGTTCCGAAGCTGCGCACCGCTTCGTGCACGACCACCGCCGCCTTGGTCTTGGCAACGCTTTTGAGCACGGTTTCCTCGTCAAATGGCGCGATGGTGCGCAGGTCGACGATTTCACAGGAAATACCATCTTCCGCCAGCTTGTCGGCGGCGGCATGGCACCGGCTGATCGCGCTGCCATAACCGATCAGGGTGATATCCGTGCCCTCGCGCGGGATGGAAGCCTTGCCAAGTGGGACGGTATGATCAGCCTCAGGTGCAGGGCCCTTGACGAAATAGCCGGGCGTATTCTCGATGAAGATCACCGGATTGTCATCCATGATCGATGAATAGAGCAGGCCATAGGCATCCTGCGGATTGGAAGCCGCAACGACCTTCAGGCCGGGGACGTGAGCCAGCCAGGCCTCGAGCATGTCGCTATGCTGTCCGCCAAGGCCGGTACCTGCACCGGTGGTCGTGCGGATGGTCAGCGGAACGCTGGTCTGGCCGCCTGACATGAAACGCAATTTTGCTGCATGGTTGACGATCTGGTCCATCGCCACTGTGATGAAATTCATCAGCATGATTTCGGCGACCGGCTTGTAGCCGACCAGCGCTGCGCCAACGGCGGCACCGACAATTGCTTGTTCGGAAATCGGAGTCGAGCGGACGCGGTCCGTACCATAAGTGCCGGACAGGCCGGCGGTTACCTTGAACACGCCGCCGCCTTCCTTGTCGGCGATATCCTCGCCGAGCAGGATCACCTTGGGGTCGTCCGCCATTGCCTTGTTCATGGCCATGTTGAGGGCCTGAGCAAACATGATGTCTTTTGGTTTTTCTGCTGTATCGCTCATGCTGCAATCTCCACGTCGAGGACATCGATGCGATATTCATCTCCGGATGGATAGTCGCTGTCGAGCGCGAACTTGGAAGCTTCGTCGATAATCGCGGCATTTTTCGCCTCAATCGCTGCAATGTCCGCCTCGCTGATCTGCAGGTCGAGCAATTGCTGGCGGAGAATCGGCATCGGATCGTTCTTCTTCGCCTGCTCCATTTCTTCTTTCGGAATATAGTGGCTGGTGTCGCCGAGCAGATGGCCGTGGAAGCGGAAGGTCATTGCCTCGATCAGGGTCGGGCCATGACCGGCGCGCGCATATTCGACGGCTTCTTTCGCTGCCGCATACATCGCGCTGGCATCATTGCCGTTGACCTGGACCGAGCGCATGCCAAGGCCTTCGCCGCGCTGCTTGATCGAGGCCGAGCCGGTGGTGTCGCGCATATGGGTATGTTCGCCGTACAGGTTGTTCTGGCACAGGAAGATCACCGGCAGTTTCCAGATCTGCGCCATGTTCAGGCCTTCGTGGAAGGCGCCGATATTGGTCGCGCCGTCGCCGAAGCAGCAGACCGTGACCTTGCCGTCTTTCTCCAGCTGGCTGGCCAGGCCCAGACCATTGGCGATCGGAATGCCCGAGCCGACAATGCCGGTTGTGACCATCACGCCGGTTGCCGGGTGGGTGATATGCATGGGGCCGCCCTTGCCCTTGCAGGTGCCGGTTACCTTGCCAGCAAATTCGGCCCAGAGTTCTTTCGATGGAATGCCCTTCGCGAGCTGATCGTGCAGGCCGCGGTAGATGGTGACCAGATAGTCGTCCTGGTTGACTGCTGCCATCATCGCCGAGGACACGACTTCCTGACCGCGCACCGGATAATAGACAATTTGCAATTGACCGGCTCCGATCATCTGCCGGAACTTGATGTCCGACTGCATGATCAAATCCGCGCGGGTGAAAATATCGACGAGGACGTCTTTGTCCGCCATGTCTGTAGAGGCCAAGGCTTTGCTCCTTCATATCGCGACCCTTTGTCGGGGACGCTATTGTTGAAAACTTCATAGCGTGAGCAGGCTCACCCGCCACTATTGTTATAGGGAGTGAGCGGATTATGTCAGGCGCTCAAATCAAGCGTTTCGCCCTGCGGGACCGTGGCCCAGAAATCGGGATCATGACCGTAGAAAATCTGCGCGCCGGCGCGACGCAGTTCCGAAAGTCTGGTTAGCGAGCCGCGGTAATGATCGGCATTATAGACCTGATCCGGCATCCGCATCTCGTCGAGCGAGCGGCGGAAATTGCAGCAGTCCCCCGCCAGCACCGCTTCGCCCGTCGCGGTCCGAACACGGGCGGACTGGTGCCCCGGCGTATGGCCCGGGGTCGGGAACAGGATCACGCTGCCATCACCATACAGGTCATGTTCGCCGCTGATCCGCCTGATCGTCTGGCCGGTATCGAAATCCTCTGTCGCGTAGGCGCCGTCTTCCCCGGAAAATCCGAATTGCCACTCGCTATCCTGAACGATGACGGTTGCATTGGGCAGCAAATGATTGCCGCCAGCATGGTCGAGATGAAGATGCGAGTTGATAATCCAGCTAATGTCAGCCGGATCCACCTCCATCGCGCGCAGCCGTTCGGCGATGGGATGTTCTTGCGGCATATCGACAATCTTGCCCAGCCCCTTTTCAAGTCCAACAAATCGATCGCTGAAACCGGTGTCAAACAGGGCGAGGCCGTTCGGGTGGTCAATCAGGAAAACACAGGCAGGAACCTTGGTCTTGCCAGCTTCTCCGCCGATGAAGTAGCTGGTTGGCAAGGTGATGTAACCGCAGGTGAAGGCATAAAGCAAAACCCCTTCATTCTGTAAGCTTCGCCGCATGATTCGCCCTCCCGATGGGGACAGACTGGACCGTGGCGACATTTATTTCAATCGGCCAGCTATCAAAGCTGGCAGTTCGGTTGTTCGACATAATCCGTCTAACAGGCTTCCAAGTCTTCCAATGGAGAGAATTTATGACCGAGAACAGGCAATGGCTAATCAACGGACGCCCCAGGGGACGCGGGCTGGTGGACGATGATTTCAAGAAAGTCATAACTCCGGTGCCGGAATGCGCCGAAGGCCATGTGCTGGTGAAAAACGAGATATTGGGCTTTGATCCGGCACAAAAGGGCTGGATGGAAAATATCGGTGGCTATGTGGCGCCGACTGAAATTGGGGAAGTGATGCGCGGTTCGGGCATTGGTACCGTGATCGAATCGCGTCATCCCGGTTTTTCCGCGGGCGACAAGGTGATGGGCATGCTGCGCTGGCAGGATTATGCGCATGTGCCTGGCGGCGAACTGAACAAAGTGCCGGACGACGATCTGCTGGCTGCCAATCTCGGCGCGCTCGGCACCACCGGGATGACGGCCTATTTCGGCCTGCTGAAACATGGTCGGCCGCAGCCGGGCGATACGGTTGTTGTTTCCGGCGCGGCTGGCGCAACCGGTTCGATGGTCGGGCAAATTGCCAAGATCGCGGGATGCCGCATCATCGGCATCGCTGGCGGTGAAGAAAAATGCAAATGGCTCACCGACGATGTCGGCTATGATGTGGCGATCGACTACAAGAATGACGATGTCCGCGCGAAGCTGAAGGAACATTGTGCCCAGTCGATCAACGTCTTCTATGACAATGTCGGCGGCAAGATATTGAACGATGCGCTGGCCCATCTGGCGATGCACGCCCGCGTTGCGATCTGCGGTGGCATTTCGCGCTATGAGCAAGGCGACATGCCAGCGGGTCCTGAAAATTATTTCAACCTGATCTTCAAGCGAGCGAGCATGTCGGGCTTCATCGTATCTGACTATGCAAGCGAATTTCCGGAAGCGCAAAAACGCATGCGGCAATGGATCAAGGAAGGCAGGATTACTTTCAAGGAAGATATCCAGGAGGGTTTTGACAATATCCCGGACACCTTGAAACGCTTGTTTGCGGGCCAGAATTTTGGCAAGCAGATGCTCCGCCTGGATTGATGCAATTGATGATATCGCTAACTAAATGCGCAGTGCCCGCATCCTGCAGGCTGACATATGACATCATTGTCACGAGAGGTTAGGGCATGAGCGATCTGGAAGAATTTCGCACGGAAGTAAGGGCATGGCTGCAAGAAAATTGCCCCGAAGAAATGCGCGACGGGGATATCACGGCCGAAAACCAGTGCTGGGGCGGCCGCCAGTGGCAGTTCCAGTCAGAAGCGCAGAAAATTTGGTTCGAGCGTGCGCTTTCCAGAGGTTATACCGTGCCGAGCTGGCCCAAGGAATATGGCGGTGCGGGTCTCACCGCCGAACAGGCCAAAATCCTCGATGAAGAGCGACAGGCGATAAATGCGCGAAAACCGCTGAGCAATTTTGGCATCTCGATGCTTGGCCCCGCATTGCTGGCTTACGGTACCCACGAACAAAAGGCACAGCATCTGACCGGGATTGCTCGTGGTGAAATAAGATGGTGCCAGGGTTATTCCGAGCCAGGTGCCGGGTCGGATCTAGCTTCGCTGAAGACGAAATGTGAGGATAAAGGCGATCACTGGTTGATCAATGGCCAGAAAATCTGGACCTCCAACGCCGATATCTCTGACTGGATTTTCTGTCTGGTGCGCACCGATTTTGATGCGCCCAAACATCAGGGAATCACCTTCATTCTGGTCGATATGGCGAGCGAGGGTATCAGCGTGAAGCCAATCGTTCTGATCTCCGGCCATTCCCCTTTTTGCGAGACTTTCTTCGACGACGTCAAAGTTCCAAAGAGCTATGGCGAAGGCAATCCGTCGGTTGTCGGAGAGGTTAATCGCGGCTGGGATGTCGCGAAAAATCTGCTGGTGCATGAACGCGGGATGCTCGGCACGATGTCGCCGCTACGGGGGACAACCGGACCGGAAAATCTCGGTCAATATGCTGCCGAGCAAATAGGGCTGGATGCGGCGGGACGTCTCGACGATCCCAATCTTCGCGAGCGGATAGCACAAGCGGAACTGGACAATTGGGCCTATAATCTGACCGTCGAGCGGATGACCGACGAAGCCAATGCGGGCAACGGTCTGGGTGCCAAATCGTCGATGCTGAAATATGCTGCCTCCGAGCTGACCAAGCGCGGTACCGAACTGCGGATGGATATCGAGGGCACGACAGCGGCCACCATTGGTGCCGATGGCATAGAATATGGCAGTCTCGCCAATAACTGGCTGTATAACAGGGCCTATTCGATCCTCGGCGGCACCACCGAAGTCCAGTTAAACATCATTTCCAAGCGCGTCTTGGGATTGCCGAGCCAATAGGGCGAATATAATATGCCGCTGATACTCAACGAAGAACAGGAAATGCTGCAGGATGCAGCAAACGGCTTCCTGACAGAAAAGGCCCCGGTCGCTGCCTTTCGAAAGGTTCGCGACAACAAGCCTGCCGATGGTTTCTGTCGTGAACTCTGGACAGAAATGGCGCAAATGGGCTGGGCCGGAATCATCGTTGACGAAACCCATGGCGGCAGTGGCTTTGGTTATGTCGGCGCAGGAGTGCTGGCCGAACAAATGGGGCGCAATCTGACTGCTTCGCCGTTTTTCTCCACGTCCGTGCTGGGCGCCACAGCGATCCAGCAATATGGCACCAAAAAGCAGAAGGATGAGAATCTGGCAGCGATCAGCAGCGGCGAAAAGCTGTTTGCGCTCGCGGTCGATGAAGGCTCGCGCCACAATCCCAGCCGGATCAAATTTTCGGCCAAGCCGGCTGGCAACGGTTTTGTCCTTTCCGGCACAAAGACCTTTGTCGCCGATGGTCATGTGGCCGACAAATTGATCATCGCTGCTCGTACATCGGGAGCCGAGGGCGATATCCATGGCATCACCTTGTTTCTGGTTGATGCAGATGCTCCCGAAATCACCCGTGAATCGACGCCGATGGTGGACAGCCGCAATGCGGCCGATATTTCCGTCGAGGGGCTTGAGGTCACCGGTGATGACATATTGGGTGAACTGGACGGAGGCTATGCAGCGCTGGAAGGCATATTGTCCGCTGGTCGTGCCGTGTTGAGCGCCGAAATGTCAGGGGCCGCGCAACAGGTTTTTGGTGTCACCACGGACTATCTCAAAGAACGCGAGCAGTTCGGCCAGAAAATCGGATCATTCCAGGGCTTGCAGCACCGGGCAGCGCATCTGGCGACCGAGATCGAGATGATGAAATCGGCTGTGCTGAAGTCGCTCACGGATCTTGATCGGGATTTCGAAAATGCCGGCATTACCTGTTCGCTGGCCAAGGCCAAGACCGGCCAGGTTGCACAGCTTGCGACCAAGGAAGCGATCCAGATGCACGGCGGCATCGGCGTTACCGATGAATATGATGTTGGTCTGTATTTCAAGCGTGTCCACGTCGCACAGCAGATGTTTGGCGATGCCGGGTTCCACAGCGATCGCTGGGCAAAAAATTCCGGTTTTTGATCAACCGCAAAGCGATCTAGGCGCTTCTGACCGTCACATTGGTGGGACCAAAATGGGCTGTCATCCGGGCAACTTTTCCAGCAGGATCAAATTCGAAAATGTCGATCACTTCGACGACCATGACCTGTCCGTCCCCTTTGCCAATCTCGGCGCGAAACGGAAAAGCAGCCGTCTTGGCCGAAAGCCGCACGGGGCCGGTCAACTCGACCTTTGCGCCGCCGGAAAAAGCGTTGGTGTAGAATTGCAGGATTTCATCGCCACGCTTGGGTTCTGTGCCCGCCGGATCCTCGACCGAGGCGTCATCGGCGTACAATGCCATCACGGCTTCCATGTCGCCGGCATTGATCGCGACCAGATAACGGTCAACGATTTGCTGCATATATTCCGGTGTGAGCATCAATCATCCTTTTGCTGAAAAACATCGCGAAACTAGAATGTCGGGGCAGGAGTGACTTCTGCTGAATTAGATAGGGAGATGAATATGTCGGGTCAATTGGCGGGCAAGGTTGCGATCGTGACGGGCGGGGCATCGGGAATCGGCGCGGCGACGGTGAAGCGTTTTGTCGAGGAAGGCGCCAAGGTTCTTTCCACGGATGTGCAGGTCGCACTGGGTCAGTCGGCCGCTGACGAGGCCGGTGCGTTGTTCATGGCTCAGGATGTGTCCGATTCCGAAGGATGGGATCAGGTGATGGCGAAAGTCGAAAGCGAATTCGGACGACTGGATATCCTGGTCAACAATGCCGGGATCGTGATCGGCAAGAATATCGAGGACGTCGATCTCGGCAGCTGGCATCATTTGCTTGCTATCAATCTGACCGGGGTGATGCTGGGCTGTCAGAAAGCGATCGCGATGATGAAGAAAAATCCCGGTGGTTCATCCGGTTCGATCATCAATATTTCTTCGACCAGTGCCTTCGCGGCGCTGCCAGGAGACGTGACCTATACCGCCTCCAAAAGCGCGGTGCGGATGCTGTCCAAATCGGTAGCGGTCCATTGCGCGCATAATGGTCTCAACATTCGCTGCAACAATCTGATTCCCGGTGCGACCCATACTGCGATTATCGACACGGCAGCGAAGACGGTGCCCGGAATGGTCGAAATGGCCGCTGCCATGTCACCGATGAAACGGATCGGGCAGGGTAGTGACCTCGCCGCGGCCGCGGTTTTTCTGGCCAGCGATGACAGCGGTTTCGTTACCGGCAGCGATCTGCTGGTCGATGGCGGGATGCTGGCGGTCCATCCGGGCTATTAAAGTCTGCTGATCCTAGCCGTTTTGGCAGTTATTGGCGTCCCGCTTTCCCCCTTATAGGACTCGCAGAAAAGGGAGAGAATTTTGTGAGCGCACAGCCGATTGCCGACAATCTGTTTACCGAGGACATGAGCGCGCTGATCGGTGCGCGGAACCGGGAAACCGGCCACATCTTCTTTCCGCTGCCACTGACTCCGGACGATAATATCGAGCCGATCCGGCTGGCGTCACGCGGCACGGTCTGGACTTATACGGTCCAGCGCTTCCCGCCCAAGGCCCCTTATGCCGGACCCACGGATCCGGAAAAATTCAAGCCTTATGCGGTTGCCTATGTCAGCTTGCCGGGGCAGACCATGGTGGAGTCCCGTCTCACGGGCGTTGATGTGGACGACGTCAAGATCGGCATGGAAGTCGAATTGATCGCGATCCCGCTCGATCCGGACGCTCCGCCCGAGGAGCAGAAACTCATCCACGCCTTCAAACCTGTTCAGGGAGAATAATCATGTCAGATGTTTGTATCGTAGGAGCAGGGATTCACCCGTTCGGCCGCACCGAAGGACGCGACGGCATGGATCAGGGCATTTTCGCGGTGAAACAGGCTCTGGCCGACAGCGGCATCGAATGGAAGGACGTCCAGTTCGCCTTCGGCGGCTCGGCGGCTTCCGGCAATGCCGACAATATGGTGTCACAGCTCGGGCTGACCGGCATTCAGTTTATCAATGTCTCGAACGGCTGCGCCACCGGCGGGTCGGCGCTCAACGCAGCGGTCAGCGCGATCAAGTCGGGCGAATATGAGATGGGTATGGCGGTCGGCTTCGACAAGCATCCCCGCGGCGCCTTCAACGCCGACCCATCGTCCTACGGTCTGCCCAACTGGTATGGCGAGGCCGGCTATATGCTGACCGTGCAATTTTTCGGCGCGAAGATCATGCGTTATCTGCACGAACATAATATCAGCCGGGAAACGCTCGGACGGGTTGCCGAAAAGGCGTTTCGCAACGGCGTAAAGACTGATCACGCCTGGCGGCGCAGCGAGGTTGATCTGGAAACGATCATGAACGCACCGATGATCTGCGACCCGCTGACCAAATATATGTTCTGTTCGCCCGCCGAAGGCGCGGTGGCGCTGATCCTGGCCAGCGAGAAAAAAGCGAAGGAACTCGGTGTTCCGATCATCCGGCTCAAATCCTCGGTGATGCGTACCCGGCCACCCAGTTCGTTCGAGGTATTTGCTGCCTCGATCGATAATGAGCGCGGCGGAACGGCGACCGAAATCGCGTCCAAGGCGGCCTTTGAACAGGCTGGGATGGGACCGGAAGATATTGATATCGCGCAATTGCAGGATACCGAATCCGGAGCGGAAATCATGCATATGGCGGAGAACGGTTTTTGCAAGCCGGGCGAGCAGGAGCAATGGCTGCTCGAAGGACGCAGCGAAATCAACGGCCAATTGCCAATCAACACTGATGGCGGTTGTCTCGCATGCGGCGAACCGATCGGCGCTTCCGGTTTGCGGCAAGTCTATGAGAATGTCGTGCAATTGCGTGGCACCGCAGGTGCACGGCAAGTGCCGGGTGATCCCAAAACGGCCTATACGCAAGTCTATGGCGCGCCGGGCGTATCTGCCGTAACGATTCTCCAGCGATAGGAGATTCGATGACCAAAGATATCAGCGCCGAGGCGCATGACATAGCCGAGCGGGTGGAGAAATTTGTCCGTGACAAGATTTTTGCCTATGAAAAAGATGACCGATGCGAGGACCATGGTCCGACCGACGAGCTGGTCCAGGAAATGCGCGTGCTGGCCCGGGAAGCGGGAATCCTGACACCGCATATCCGCGAGGATGGCAGCCATCTCACCCATCTCGAGACAGCGCTGGTGCTGCGCAAGTCCGGCCTCTCGCCGCTTGGACCGCTGGCGGTGAACACGTTCGCGCCGGACGAGGGTAATATGTATCTGCTCGGCAAATGTGCCTCGCCGGAGCAGAAAGAGCATTTTCTCGAGCCGCTGGTATCTGGCAGGGAGCGCTCTGCTTTCTTCATGACCGAGCCGGCCAGCGAAAATGGCGCGGGCTCCGATCCGATGATGATGCAGACGACCGCGAAGCTCGATGGCAATCACTGGGTGATCAATGGCCGCAAGACCTTCATCACCGGTGCCAAAGGCGCCAAAGTCGGTATCATCATGGCCAAGTCGGACGAAGGTGCGACCATGTTTCTGGTCGACCTCCCGGATCCCGCGATCAAGATCGAACGGGTGCTGGACACGATCGACAGCTCGATGCCGGGCAGCCATTCGGTGGTCAAAATCGACAATCTTCGTATCCCGGCAGACCAGATGCTGGGGGAAAGCGGTGAAGGTTTCAAATATGCGCAGGTGCGGCTGTCACCGGCGCGCCTCACCCACTGCATGCGCTGGCTCGGCAGCTGCGACCGGGCGCAGGAAATCGCCGTTGATTATGCCTGCAAGCGCCAGGCCTTCGGCAAGCCGCTGATCGACCATGAAGGGGTCGGCTTCATGCTGGCGCAGAACCAGATCGATCTCAAGCAGGCGGAGCTGATGATCGACTGGTGCGCCTCGGTGCTCGATACCGGCGCGCTCGGCACCACCGAAAGCTCGATGGCCAAGGTCGCCGTCTCGGAAGCCCTGTTCCGCATCGCCGACAATTGCGTACAGGTGATGGGCGGCACCGGCCTCAGCCGCGATACCGTGGTCGAGCAGGTGTTCCGCGAAGTGCGGGCGTTCCGGGTCTATGACGGCCCGACCGAAGTGCACAAATGGTCGCTCGCCAAGAAAATCAAGAAATCACACCAAATCGCGAACGAAGGATAATCGATGACCAAGAACCGCAAATTCACCCTCGTCAGTCGCCCGGTGGGCGAACCCAAGGAAAGCGATTTTGCGCTGGTCGAGGAAGACGTGCCGGACCTGAAGGACGGTGCCTTTCTGGTGCGCAATCACTATATCTCGCTCGATCCCGCGCAGCGCGGCTGGATGAGCGATGCGGAAAGCTATATGCCGCCGATCGCCCTCGGTGCGGCCGTCACCGCCAGCACGGTGGGCAAGGTGATCGAGTCGAAGAACCCTGATTTTCCGGTTGGCCAATGGGTTGTCGGGCTGGGGGCAATGGAGGAATATTCGGTCGTCGAGGCGGGCGGCTTTACCTCGCCAGTTGATGTCTCGCTGGTTCCTTCTCCCACCAATTTCCTCTCGGTGCTAGGCGCGGTCGGAATGACCGCCTATTTCGGCATGATCGATGATGCCAAGCCCAAGCCGGGCGAAACCCTGCTGGTAACCGGAGCCGCCGGCGCGGTGGGTTCGCTGGTCGGGCAGATTGGCAAGATCAAGGGCTGCCGGGTGATCGGCATTGCCGGCGGCGCCGACAAATGCGCGCGGCTGGTCAATGACTATGGTTTTGATGCGGCAATTGATTATCGCGGCAAGAGCCAAGCGGATCTGGAAAAGGAAATCGCGGACGCCGCGCCCGATGGTGTCGACATCATCTGGGAAAATGTCGGCGGCGAGATTCTCGATGCGGGGATCACCGCGATCAACGAGCATGGCCGGGTCGTTTTGTGCGGCCTGATCAGCGAATATAACAGCCCGGAACCGGTCGGCATTCGCAACCTCTGGTATCTGATTTCGCGGCAGGCGACGATCAAGGGCTTTCTGGTCCGCGACTATCCGCCCCGCTTTGGCGAAGGCATTGCCGAAATGGGCAAATGGCTGGCCGAGGGCAAGCTCAGGCATGACGAGGATATCGATCGGGGTATCGAAAACAGCTATGCGGCGTTCATGAAGCTTTTCTCCGGTGCCAATCAGGGTAAGATGATTCTGGATGTCTCACCCGCTGAATGAATACAGGAGTTACCGGCATGTCAGAAAACAAACGGATCATTCTCGATTTCATCGATGCCTGGAACCGGCTCGACTATGACGCCATTTATGCCGCGATGACCGACGACATATATTATCACAATATTCCGATGGAGCCGTGCGACGGCATCGAAGCGGTTCGCGCATTTTTCGACAACCCGTCTTTTGGCTTCGACGGCGCGCAGTGGGATGTTCATCATATTGCCGCGACCGGAGAGGTCGTTCTGACCGAACGAACGGACAAGTTCCGGATCGGCGACAAATGGATTGCCATCCGGGTGATGGGCACGTTTGAACTGCGCGACGGCAAGATCGCGAAATGGCGCGACTATTTCGATCTCGCGGAATTCCAGAACCAGATGGCGGCCGCGATGGGCGGCAGCGCCGCCTGAGCTCAGGCCGGCTTGTAGAGCGCACCGTTGTCGACCGGATATTCGCCGGCGGTCATGAAGCGCGATTCATCGCTCGCCAGATAGACGCACAGCGCGGCGACATCATTCGGATGACCCAGGCTGCCCAGCGGGATCATGCCGGTTGCCGGCGTTTCCGCACCACCGGCGCCGACTGACTCCTGTCGCACCATCGGCGTGTCGATGCCGGCTGGATGGAGGCTGTTGCAGCGGATCGGATAATCCTGCTCCTTGCAGTGCAGGGCCACCGACTTGGTCATCGACCGCACACCGCCCTTGGCGGCGCTATAGGCGACGAACGGGGAATAGCCCTGCAAGGCCGCCATGGAACTGAGGTTGATGATCGAACTGGGCTGGTCATTGGACTTCATCGCCTTGACGGCAGCGCGGCAGCCCAGGAACACGCCCTCGAGCATTATCGAATTCTGCAGGCGAAATTGTTCAAGCGAGCAATCCTCGATGGTGCCGGGGATAACCAGGCCGGCATTGTTGACCAGGACATGGGGCGTACCAAAGGCGTCGATCGTTGCCGCCACTATATCGTCCCAGCGCTGCTCATCGGCGACATCCTGGTGCAGGGCGATGGCCTGCTGGGTGCCGATTGCATTGGCAACATTTGTCGCCGATTCCAGATCAATGTCGGTCAGCACTACCTGAGCGCCTTCTTCAGCAAAGCGCTTGCTGATCGTTTTTCCCAGGCCGGAACCGGCTCCGGTCACGATGGCAATTTTCCCTGTCAGGCGGCTCATTTATATCTCTCCCCATTTCGATTGTTGCGACGCTATAGGCCGCCCGTTGCGGTGTCACGCAATCCCTATTTTGGTTAGCGCCACTGCCGATTTTTTGCGCACAATGAACAAATGTTGCGCGGAAAACACAGTTTTACATATTTGCTATCAAATTGGCTAGCAGAGCCATCAGAAACTCAGGCTTAAGATATGTTCATAACAAGGCGGAGAAAACCGCCGATTAATAATATTCAGGTTTGGCTATTTGCCAGATCGATTTGGGAGAGAGCAATGACCATATTTAGTTCACGCCACGAATCCGACTTTCAAATCAAGGCGGTCAGATCCCTTTTATTGGGTTCTGTCGCAGCCCTCGCTTTCGCGGGCTTTGCCTCATCCGCATCGGCGCAAGATGCTGTCGATGAGATCGATGAAGACAATGTGATCACGGTCACTGCCCGCAAGCAGACCGAAACTTTGCAGGAAGTCCCGGTTACGGTCACCGCAATCGGCAAAGATGCGCTCGATAACTATAACGTCAATGAGATATCTGACGTCACAAGCCGCGTTCCCTCGCTGAATGTGCAGGTCGGCGGCTCCGGTTCGGGTGGTCAGATCTCGCTTCGCGGTGTAGGCTCTTCCAATATCTCGGCTTCCTTTGACTCCGCCGTGGCATTCGATTTTGATGGTGTACAGGTCAGCACCATGCGGATTGTGCAGGCCGGTTTTTTCGATGTCGAGCAAATCGACGTATTGAAAGGCCCGCAATCCCTGTTCTTTGGTAAAAGCGCGTCGGCTGGCGTATTCGCCATTCGTTCTGCCAACCCGACCCAGGACTGGGAAGTCGGAGGCAAGGCTTCCTATGAATTCGAAGAAGACGGATATACGCTCGGCGGATATATTTCGGGTCCGCTGAGTGATACGCTCGGCATTCGTCTGGCGGGTCAGTTCACAGATATCGACAAATTCGTGAAAGTTGCTGCAGGCACTCCAGCGGTAAACCGCAATCGCGGTCTCAAGGATTTCATCGGTCGGGCGACGGTGCAGTGGGATCCGTCGGATAATTTCAGGGCCAACCTCAAGTTGAACTATGTTCATAATGAGAATGACGGCGCGCTCGCATTTTCCGATGTGAACTGCGGTGCAAATGGACGCGCGGATGAAGTGTGGCTTCTGCAAGGTGCGGTCGTCATCCCCTCCAATGCCGATTGCAATATCAGCAACGATACCTATCCGCTCGTCGATCCCTCCGCAGCCTTGGCAACAGGCATCCCCCAGGGGAGCGCAGCCGGTCAAAATTTCAATGGCGTTCCGTTTGGCGAAACCGATATCTTCTTTGGCCGATTGAAGTGGGACCTCGATTTGTCCGATACATTGACGCTTTCTTCCGTATCGGGTTATCTCAATTTGGACGCGGTGGATTTTGACAGTTACAGTTCGGTTGGTATCGGCCCCGCCTTCTCACCTTTCGGGCCCCTATCCGCCATAGCGCCAGCGCTGGCAGCCGTGAACTTCCCTGGTTCTCCTCAGGGAGCTGGCTCCAGCGATCCACGCAACCAGACGGAGCAATTCACTCAGGAATTGCGCCTGGCCAGTGATTTTGACGGCATGTTCAATTTCATGGTTGGCGCGTTTTACGAAGCGCGCGAAATTGATTTCAATACATCGCAGCAGGGCGTCAATATTTCGCTCATCGCTCCGGATCCGGTCACCGGCAACACCTATGACTGGTACAAGAAGCACAATACCAAGACCGAAGCATTGTCGTTCTTCGGCAGCGTGTCGCTTGATATTACCGATCAGCTGGAAGTCTCCGGCGGCCTTCGGTGGACGGACGAAAACAAGGTCAACACCATCAGCATTCCTTATGTCCACACACTGCTTTCTTCGGGTCCTGCCTTTGTCGGCAGCGGCTTTTTCTCAGGGCCGATCAGATTTTCTGACTCCAATTTTTCACCGGAAGTGTCGGTCAGTTACCAGGCCACACCCGATATCAATGTCTATGCCGCGTTCAAGACCGGGTTCAAGTCGGGTGGCATTGACAACAGCGCCTTGCCGTCCAACAGCCTGACCGGATTTGCCAGTCCCGATCCCGCTGTGCGGCAAGCCACAGCAGATTCCCTGATTTACCAGTCCGAAACGGGCAAGGGCGGCGAGCTCGGCGTGAAAAGCCAGTTTGCGGACCGGTCGGTGACATTCAATATTTCTGCATTCTACTATGTTTTCGACGATCTGCAGGTGCAGAATTTCAACGCAACCACAGTGCAGTTCCAGACCTTCAATGCCAGTCAGCTCACCACAAAAGGCATCGACATTGATTTTGCCTGGCGAACACCGCTGGATGGCCTCTCTTTCTCCGGTGCGGTTGCCTATACGGATGCGAAATTTTCCAAGCCCTTTATCTCCACAAGCGGACAGGATCTTGATGGTCGTCGAGCAGCGCGCGCGCCCGAATTTGCGGGCAACATCGCATTTGACTGGGCAATCCCGATGGGCGATTCGTTTCAGGTCGGTCTGAATGGCAACCTGCAATATAGTGGTTCCTATTTTACCGCGCAGACCGGGCTGAACGATTATCGCCAACCCAGTTTTGTAACGGTAGATGGGGCCATTTCTGTCGGTGATCCGGATGGCAAGTGGAAACTCTCCCTGATCGGCGTCAATCTCACCGACAAGATCATTACCAATACCAGTGGTGGCCGTCCTTTCCTGGCACCGCCCAATCCTTTTGGCATTCCAACGGGCGACGATCTTGTTGTCACTCAAAACCGAGGTCGCCAGGTATTCGTGGAGGCGAGTTTCAAGTTCTGATCAACTTTCCGCCGATCAAAAGGGCCGGGCAGCACAAGCTGATCCCGGCCTTTTTTTTGCGTCGTTAGGTGACCATGAAATAGCGAAAGTGACAGTGGCCGACCCCTGCTGACCTGCTAGTCGCAGCGCAGTCAAGGCGGTGAAGAACGCCGTACATTGTAGATGTGCCTCAGGTCGATGACCGGGGTATTTTTTTTGGAGGAACTGATGACTGCACGATCGACACGACTGAAAAACATATTCCCACGGAAATCCGTTCGGGGGTTGCTGATGGGAACGGCTGCCAGCCTGGTCATGGTCGGCATTGTCACCCCCGCCCATGCTCAGGACGCTGTCGAGGAAATCGATGAAGCCAACGTCATCACCGTGGTTGCCCGCAAGCAGACCGAGACATTGCAGGAAGTGCCGGTGACGGTCACCGCCATCGGCGGCGACACGCTGGAAAAATATCAGGTCAACGAAATTGCCGATGTTGTCAGCCGGGTGCCGTCGCTCAATGTCCAGGTGGGTGGCTCCGGCTCTGGTGGCCAGATCAGCTTGCGCGGCGTCGGTTCGTCAAATATTTCGGCCGCATTCGATTCTGCCGTCGCCTTTGATTTCGACGGTGTTCAGGTCAGCACGATGCGGATGGTTCAGGCAGGTTTTTTTGACGTCGAGCAGATCGATGTTCTCAAAGGGCCGCAATCACTCTTCTTTGGTAAAAGTGCCTCTGCCGGGGTGTTTGCCATTCGTTCTGCCAACCCGACCCGCGACTGGGAAATGGCCGGGAAAGCCGCATACGAGTTTGAGGAAAAAGGCTACACCATCGGCGGCCATATTTCTGGCCCGATCAGCGATACGCTCGGTATCCGCGTGGCCGCGCAATATCAGGACATTGAAGATTATGTGAAACTCGCGCCGGGCACGCCGGCCTTCAATCCTGACGGCACTATCCGTGATTCTCGCGGAATCAGCAGCTTTGTCAGTCGGGTAACCCTGCAATGGGACCCCGCCGACAATTTCAACGCCAATCTGAAGCTCAACTATGTCAAGAACAAGAGCGACGGTGCTGTCGGTCACACGGATATCAACTGCGGCGCCAACGGCGTGGCGGACCCGGTTTTCTTGCTGTCGGGGGCGGTCGTCATTCCGTCCAACGCCGACTGCAACGACAGGGATGGTCTATATCATACGTCGGATGCAGCGGCGGCGCTTGCTGGCAACGTGCCGGCGGGGTCGGGCGGTGATCCGCGCTTTGAAAATGGTATTCCTTACGGTGAAACCGATATTTTCTTTGGCCGTTTGAAATGGGACCTGGATCTTTCGGATACGCTGACATTATCCTCCGTTTCCGGCTATCTGAGCCTCGATGCGATCGATACCGATTGCTATGCCTATGTCGGTCAGTTCGCGAACGGTGCGCCAGGCAATTCGGGCTGCAGCGATCCGGTCAATAAGACAGAACAATTCACGCAGGAATTGCGCGTTACCAGCGATTTTGACGGCATGTTCAATTTCATGGTCGGAGCATTCTACGAAGATCGCGACATTGATTTCAACACCTCGCAGCAGGGGGTGAATATTTCATTCATTGCGCCTGATCCGGTGACCGGTTTCACCTATGACTGGTATAAAAAGCAGAACACCAAGACCGAAGCACTGTCGCTTTTTGCCAGCGCGACACTGGAATTTACCGATCAGCTGGAATTGTCCGGCGGTGTGCGCTGGACCGACGAAAAGAAGGTATCCAGAATCAGTGTGCCCTATGTCCACACCTTCCTCTCGTCGACACCGGCATTCATCAACAGCGGCTTCTTCTCGGGGCCTATTACATTCAAGGATTCGAATTTCTCACCAGAGGTCTCGATCAAATATCAAGCCACGCCGGACGTGAATATCTATGCCGCATTCAAGACCGGTTTCAAATCGGGCGGTATCGATAACAGCGCTCTGCCATCGAACAGCCTGCTGGGATTCAATGATCCGGATCCGGCCGTACGCGAAGCGGTCGCCGATTCCCTGAAGTATAAATCGGAAACTGGTCTCGGTGGTGAAGTCGGCATCAAAGCACAATTTGCCGACCGGACCCTTACCTTGAACACGTCGGTATTCTATTATGTGTTCGACGATCTCCAGGTGCAAACCTTCAATGCCGCCACGGTTCAGTTCCTGACGTTCAATGCCAGTCAGCTGACCACCCAGGGTGTCGATGTCGAATGGGGTTGGCGTACGCCGGTCGAGGGGCTGAATCTTTCCGGTTCGCTCGCCTATACCGATGCAGAGTATAGCGCACCGTTCGTCACGACTTCCGGACAGGATCTCAACGGTCGTCAGGCCGCTGGCGCTCCGAAATTTGCAGGCAATGTGTCCTTCGACTGGACCGTGCCGATGGGCGATGCGCTCGAACTGGGGCTCAACGGCAATGTGCAATATAGCGGCTCCTATTTCACCAATGAAGATTCGCTGACGGACCTCAGGCAGGACAGCTATGTCTCAATCGACGGTTCCATCTCGGTCGGTGATCCCGATGGCAAATGGAAATTGTCACTGGTCGGCGTCAACCTGACCGACAAAATCTGGGTCAACACCAGCAGCGGCCGTCCATTCCTGCAGCCTGGCGTGGGCGACGATCTGGTGGTTACCCAGAACCGCGGCCGCCAGGTATTCGTGGAAGCCGCCTTCAAATTCTGATCATCCTCTCCCGTTGATCAATCTGGGCCGGGACAGCGCAAGCTGCTCCGGCCCTTTTTTTGCCTGCCGGAGATAGCCATAATGAGAGTAGCCGACCGAGTCGGGCCAGCTAATATGCGACGATAAATCGCAAACAGGCTGAGGAGCACATTTATGGGACGTCTTGAAGGTAAAAGAGCGGTAATTCTGGGAGCTGCCGGTCAAGGCAATATGGGACAGGTCATCGCCAAACGCTTTCGCGATGAGGGCGCGGATGTTCTTGTTGCCGGACGGAAGGAAGACGAACTGAAGCGTTTCGCCGAAGAGATCGGCGGCCATTATGCGCTTTGCGATCTGACTAAGGAAGCGGACGTCAAGGGGCTTGCCGAAGCGGCGAAGAGCAAGATGGGCGGCGTCGATATCGCGATCAATGCCACGGGCGTCGGATTCCTCAAACCCTTTCTCGAGAATACCCGGGAAGAACTGGAAATGATGTCTGAACTGCAGCTGGTCGGGCCGTTTCAATTCTACCAGGAAATGATCAAGGCGATGGAGAATGGCGGATCGATCATCCAGATTAGCTCGGCCACCGCGACGATCATGCTCAATGATCATGCCGCCTATATGGGCACCAAGGCCGCAACCGATCATATAATCCGCTGTGTTGCGCACGAGTTCGGCGAAAAGGGCATCCGGGCGAACAGCATTTCCCCTGGTCTCACCCGGACGCCGATGACCGCCGGTGTCGATCAGGTGCCTGGCCTCGTCGAATCCTTCGAGGCGCGCTATCCGCTCGGCCGGATCGGCACCAGCGAGGATATCGCTGCCGCAGCCGTATTCCTTGCCAGCGACGAATGTTTCATGACCGGCGAGAATCTGCAGGTCAACGGCGGTCTGTGCCTGCGTGGCAATCCGACCCGCAAGGACCAGGAACTGATGATGGCATCGCTGGCCGCGGCGTCCTGAAGCTATTCTATCGGTTTGAGGCGCTTCTGGATGTGGGGGCGCACCTTGAGGAACTGCAGATACAGCGCCTCCAGAATGGCCAGCACGGCGGGCAGGCGTGCGAACAGGCCAAGCGGTCGCAACAGCGGGATCTCCCGCCACATTGCCGCGAACGCCGCCGCGCCGGACAGCAGCTGGCCGTTTTCCGACGCATGGAACCGCTCGAGCAGCAACTGCCGGTCGATCGGGCAGGCCGCCGCCGGGGTTGATATATCGGTGAAGCGGATCGCGTTGCGGCGATCCAGCCTGCGCATCAGCGCGATTTCCCGGATGCACAGCGGGCATGCGCCATCATACCAGACCGTCAACGGTTCAGTCAGCCTGTCGTGGTTTCTGTGTCGAGCCGTCATTGCAGCACAGGCTAACTGACCATGACGATCCTGTACATATGGCCGAAAGGTCTGGTCTTCCCGCCAGGCTATCGGCAGATCAGACGTCCAGATTCGCGACGTTGAGGGCATTGTCGACAATGAACTCGCGGCGCGGTTCGACCACCTCGCCCATCAGCTTGGTGAAGATATCGTCGGTCACGTCCGCCTGTTCGACGGTCACCTGCAGTAGCGAACGCACGTCAGGATCGAGCGTGGTTTCCCACAGCTGTTCGGCATTCATCTCGCCGAGACCCTTGTAACGCGAAATCGCGAGGCCCTTGCGGCCAGCGGCCAGCACGGTGTCGAGCAGTTCGGAGGGGCGAGTGATCAGCGTACCGTCGGACCCAATGACGGCTTCCTCCCCTTCCTCCGCATCGCCCGAGGCCGACTTGACCAGCCGGCTGCCCATGTCATAGGTCGCGGTCTGTTCCGAGGCGAGGCGGTGGAGCTTGCGGGCTTCGGCGCTTTCGAGGAATTTTGCCTCGATGATATGATGGTCGGTGACGCCGCGCCAGAAGCGCTGGAACAGATAGCCGCCTTCTTCCGACACCTGGCCCGACCAGCGGCCTTCCTCGTCGACCTTGTCCATCCATTCGGCTGTGGCATCGACGGCGGCTTGCCGTTCTGCCCGGCCATGGTCGGGATTGAGAGCGCCGGTGAGCGCCATGCCTTCGACAATGGTGCTGTCATAGCGCCGCGGCACATAGGCCATCAGGCTGCGCATCCGCCGGGCATGTTCGATCAGGCTGCGCAGATCATCGCCGCTGCGTGCGCCTTCACCGGTCTGCAGGATCATGCCGCTGAGGCCAGCTTCGACCAGATATTGGTCGAGCGCATTGTCGTCCTTGAGATAGACCTCGCTCTTGCCCTTGCCGACCTTGTAGAGCGGCGGCTGAGCGATATAGAGATGGCCGTTCAAGATGATCTCCGGCATCTGGCGATAGAAGAAGGTCAGAAGCAAGGTCCGGATATGGGCGCCGTCGACATCGGCGTCGGTCATGATCACGATCTTGTGATAGCGGAGCTTTTCGAGATTGAAATCGTCGCGGCCAATGCCGGTGCCCATCGCCTGGATCAGCGTGCCGACTTCCTTGGACGACAGCATCCGATCAAAGCGGGCGCGTTCGACGTTGAGGATCTTGCCCTTCAGCGGCAGGATCGCCTGATACATGCTGTCGCGGCCCTGTTTGGCGGAACCGCCAGCGGAGTCGCCTTCGACCAGAAATAATTCGCATTTGCTGGCGTCCTTCTCGCGGCAGTCGGCGAGCTTGCCGGGCAACGAGGCAATGTCCATCGCGCCCTTGCGCCGGGTCAGCTCGCGCGCCTTTTTCGCCGCTTCGCGGGCGGCGGCGGCGTCGATCACCTTCTGCACCACCAGCGACGCATTTTGCGGATTTTCCTCGAGCCATTCGGCCAGCTTGTCGGCCATCAGGCTTTCCAGCGGCTGGCGCACTTCGGAGGAGACCAGCTTGTCCTTGGTCTGGGATCCGAATTTCGGATCTGGCAGCTTGACCGAGACGATCGCGGTCAGGCCTTCGCGCATGTCGTCGCCGGTCAGCTTGACCTTTTCCTTCTTCAGCGCGCCCGAGCTTTCGGCATAATTGTTCAGCGTCCGGGTCAGCGCCGAGCGGAAGGCGGCCAGATGGGTGCCGCCGTCGCGCTGCGGGATGTTGTTGGTGAAGCAGAGAACATTCTCATAATAGCTGTCGTTCCACTCCAGCGCGACGTCGATGATGACATCGTCGCGGTCGCCGTGAATGGCGATCGGCTCGGGCACCAGCGGCGTCTTGTTGCGGTCGAGATACTGGACGAAGGCCGCGATGCCGCCCTCGTAGAACAGGTCGATTTCCTTCGCTTCCTCGTGCCGCGCGTCGCGCAGGATGATGTGCACGCCGCTGTTGAGAAAGGCGAGCTCGCGGTAGCGGTGCTCGAGTTTCTCGAAGTCGAATTCGGTGATCTTGAAGGTGGCGGGCGAGGGAAAGAAAGTGACTTTCGTGCCTTTCTTGAAACCAGTCTTGTTGTCCGCTGGCGGCGCATCGCCGACCACTTCCAGCGGACGCACGGCGTCGCCGAATTCGAAGCGCATGTTGTGCTCCTTGCCGTCGCGCCAGATGTCCAGTTCCAGCCATTCGGACAAGGCGTTGACCACCGATACGCCGACCCCGTGCAGGCCGCCGGAGACCTTGTAGGCATTGTCGTCGGAGGTATTCTCGAACTTGCCGCCGGCGTGCAGCTGGGTCATGATCACCTCGGCCGCCGAGACGCCTTCTTCGGTATGCATGCCGGTCGGGATGCCGCGGCCATTGTCCTCGACCGAGACGCTGCCATCGGGATTGAGCGTGATCAGGATCAGGTCGCAATGGCCGGCGAGGGCCTCGTCGATCGCATTGTCCGAGACCTCGAACACCATGTGATGCAGCCCGCTGCCGTCGTCGGTGTCGCCGATATACATGCCGGGCCGTTTGCGCACCGCGTCCAAGCCCTTGAGAACCTTGATCGAATCGGCGCCATATTCGTTCTGATTGGAAGAATTGGAAGCATCTTCCGGCCTGCTGTTTTTGCTGATGTCATTCATGGGCGGACCATAGCCGCTGGGGCCGGCAAACCCAAGGAAAATGTCGGATTCCGGGATATTAAAAACGTGTAGAATCAGTGGGTTATGCGAAAAAGTTGGCGCAGGCCAGATTCCTCCGCTCAGGCGTGCGTATCAATATTGATAGGGAGTGAAATCGGGCCAGAATCGTCCCTCAATGCTGCAAAGTGAAAGCCCTTTGCGGCTTTTGCGCCTTTGTGCGAAACAGACCGAAAGTAGAGATTTTCTGGCGAAATTTAACCAAAAGGACCTGATTCATGACCAATCCCGCCGATATCGTCCCCTTTGCGAAAACCATGGGCATCACCATCACCGTCATGGACAGGGACAGGGTATGCGGGGAAATGCTGGTGCGGCCGGAGATCTGCACCGCCGGCAACGGTCGCGGCAGCCCGAGCATCCATGGCGGGGCGGTGATGACCTTTGCCGACGTGCTGGGCGCGTTCGGCGGCTTCGCCAATCTGCCCGAGGGGTCGAACGGCACCACGACCTCCGAAAGCAAGACCAATTTCCTCAATGCTGCGCCCGAGGGCAGTATCGTCTATGGTGAATCCACACCGTTCAAGATCGGCCGGCGACAATCCGTCTGGCAGACAAAGATCGCACTCGAGGATGGCACGCTGGTGGCGGTGGTGACGCAGACCCAGATTGTGCTGTGAGGCATTGGCCGTCGGCACCGTCCGTGCTGAGCCTGTCGCAGCAGCTTCGCGGTCTCCAGCGTCCTTCGACAAGCTCAGGACGAACGGCCGGTGAAGATGCCGCGGCGGCCAGAGCATGAATGGCACAGGGATGGGCTTCGATCAGCTCGATGCCAAGGCTGTCGAGGCGCAATATATTCGCTGCTTCCCATGGACCCCGCTTTTGCGCTAAACCTGCGGCCATGAACAAAATCCTGCTCGCCGTGTCCCTTTTGTGCCTGACCACCACCGCCTGCTCGGAGTCAACCCAGGTCACCGACGACCTTCCGGGCAGCAGCACCGATCTCGACAATCCCACCGGCCGGGCCGAGCGGGTCGAGACCGGGCCTTCGGCCAAGCCCGTGCGGATTGGAGAGGGCGGGCCCCGGTTCGATGCCTGCCAGTCGGTCGGAGAAGTGGGCAGCCATATCAGCGGAGCGCTGCCGGTGCTGAGCGCGCCGTTTGACGCAGCGGCCAAGAAGGACAGTCTGGCGCCTGGCCAGCGCGTCTATATCTGTACCCGCAGCATCGACCAGCAATGGTTTGGCATTGTTTATGACAAGCCGGCCAATGGCGAGGAGGGCGCGACAGCCGCCCGCAGTCCCGGCGACTGCGGAGTCTCCACTCCGGTCCGCGCCAAGCGCAATTATGATGGTCCCTGCCAGAGCGGCTGGGTCGAGAGCATCTATGTGGTGCTGGTGGCCGGATAGAACTGTTTTCGGGCAGCGACAAGCGAAGACACCGGTTCGACGACAGGACATCGCCCTGGGTGCGGTGTTGCCGGAAATGGCGGCTGGCGACCGCCGCAATGGACCGGGATCGGTCACAGGCTGCAGGCAAAAAAAACGGGGCTTATAGCCCCGCTTTCATATTTCGGTTGTCAGACGTTCATGGGCTTGCTGGGCTGTCGCTTACTTCCGCGATCAGAAAGAATCCGCCGATGACGGCTACTGATGCCAAAAGTCCGAGAAGGACGCTGTTTTCGCCTTCAAGCTTCGAAGCGTCTGCGCTTGTGGCCGCGACGCGCTTGACTTGCGAGGCAACCGACTTGCCAGCACTTTGCTGCGATTGCGCCAAAGCAGGCGAGGCGATCAGGGACGTTGCTGCAATGCAGGCTGCCAGTTTACCAAATTTCATTTTCGTATTCTCCGAATCTTTGCACTTAAAATCTTGTCGACGACTTCAAACCCGGTTGAGACCAATATTCGCCCGCAATGTCAACAAAAATTCCCGATTTCATCACGATAGCCAGACTGTGTAACAATTTAGCGACAGTTTCGTACGAAACCAGTTGCCGGCATCCGACAGGAGCGGCGGGACGGTGGTCCAAGCGCTGCTGCCATGAAGCGATGTCCTGATCATCCGCAAGGCCGAGCCTGACGAATTTGCAGAATTGAGAATTGCATTTCTGATCAGGATGCTGAAACAGTTGCGCCATGACAACAATCGATCCCGCCCGCTATCTCGAGCAGCCGTTCGGCCATCTCGCAGACCTTATCAACGCTCATGCCGTCAACCAGCCCGACCGGATCGCGCTCGATGACAGCGAGGAGAAGCTGAGCTGGGCCGAGACCGCTGCTCTGGTCAACCGGATTGCGGCGCAGCTGCAGGCGGACGGACTCGCAAAGGGGCAGGCAGTGGCGATCCTCGGGACCACCACCGTCCGCTATGCTTTGGCCTATCTCGGGGCGATTGTTGCCGGTGGCTGTGCGGCGCCGCTGACCACATCGGCGACACCGAAGCAGCTGGCCAACATGATGCGGGACAGTGGCGCGATGCATCTGTTCATCGACAGCGCCAAGCGCGCGGAGCTGCTGGACAGCGGCGAAGATCTGCCGGCACTCCGCCATGTCATGCTCGACGCGGCTGTCGACGATGCGCCGCTGATGGCGGACTGGATGGCGGCGGAGGGTGCGGTGCCGGCCGATCCCGGCGTGGGACCGAAAGACCCCTATAATATCATCTATTCCAGCGGCACCACCGGCACGCCCAAGGGCATCGTCCACAGCCGCCAGATGCGCTGGTATCACGCGGCGGTCGGCGAGCCGACCGGCTATGGCAAGCCGGGGCAGGTCACGCTGCTGTCGACGCCGCTCTATTCCAACACCACGCTGGCTTTGTTCACCCCGACCATTGCCTATGGCGGAACGCTGGTACTGATGGGCAAGTTCGACTGCCAGCGCTGGCTGGAGCTGGCGCAGCAGCACCGCGCCAGCCACACGATGCTGGTGCCGGTGCAATATCAGCGGCTGATGGATTTCGAGGGATTTGACGATTATGACCTGAGCAGCCTGACCCATAAATATTGCACCAGCGCGCCGTTCTCGGCCGAGCTCAAGCGGGAAGTGCTGAAGCGGATGCCGGGCGGGCTGATCGAGATCTATTCGATGACCGAGGGCGGGGTGGTCTGCATATTGCTGTGCCACGAACATCCCGACAAGCTGCACACGGTCGGCATCGCGTGGGGCGGCAGCGAGGTGATCACGGTGGACGAGCAGCTCGACCGGCTGCCGGCCGGCGAAATGGGCGAACTGGTCGGGCGGTCGCAGACGATGATGTCGGGCTACAAGAACCAGCCGAAGCAGACCGAGGAAGCCAGCTGGTATGACGAGAATGGCGACCGCTGGCAGCGGATGGGCGATATCGGCAAGGTTGACGAGGACGGCTTCATCACCCTGATGGGCCGGACCAAGGATATGATCATCTCCGGCGGCTTCAATATCTATCCGCGCGATCTGGAGGAAGCGCTGATGGCGCAGCCGGGTGTGGCCGATGCCGCAGTGATCGGGGTTGCCTCGCGGCAATGGGGCGAGACGCCGGTCGGCTTTGTCGTCGCCGAGGCCGGGGTGACGCTCGATCCGGAGGCGCTGAAGGCGGCGACCAACGCCGATCTCGGCAAGACCCAGCGACTGTCGGAGCTGCGGCTGATCGACGAACTGCCGCGCAGCCATATTGGAAAAATCTTGAAGACGGAATTGCGGGAGTTGGTCGAGGCGCAGGGGTGATATGATGTCGCCGCGCAGGTGGGGGCCGTCTCCCGATCTCTTTCCTAAACGCTATGGAACAGGCGCACTCCAAGCCCGCGGCAGTGCGTGACCAAAGAACTATGGCGCCAGGCAGCGAGGGTTCGAGATGGCCCCCTGCCTTCGCAGGGGCACTGGAGATTCCAAATCGTGCCCCCGCGCAGGCGGGGGTCCATCTCCTGAAGCCTGTTCTGAATACCATGGCAGGAGGAAGCGCCAAGTCTGCGCCGATGCGCAATCCACTACCATCGAGACAAGGGGCAAAGTTCCGGGATGCGGCCCCGCCTTCGCGGGGGAACAGGAATGCGCGGGGGAACGGGTCACCCTCAATTATTATAGACTCTCCCCGCACTCCCGATTAAGCGCAAGCCCATGTCCATAGCTCATGAAGAAACCATCCTGATCGTCGATTTCGGCTCGCAGGTCACGCAGCTTATCGCCCGCCGGGTCCGCGAGGCCGGCGTCTATTCGGAGATCGCCCCGTTCAACATGGCGGAAGAAGCCTTCCACCGGCTGAAACCGAAGGGCGTGATCCTGTCCGGTTCGCCAGCCGGGGTGCCGGATGAAGGCAGCCCGCGCGCGCCGGAGATCCTGTTCGAGAGCGGCCTGCCAATCCTCGGCATCTGCTATGGCCAGCAGGTGATGACCCACCAGCTTGGCGGCGAGGTCCGGCCAGGGCACGAGACCGGCGAAGGCGGCGAATTTGGTCGCGCCTTTATCGAAGTCTCCGAGGAATGCGTATTGTTCGACGGCCTGTGGGAAGTCGGCGAGCGACATCAGGTGTGGATGAGCCACGGCGACAAGGTCACCGCATTTGCGCCAGGCTTCCGGATCGTCGCGACCACCGAGGGCGCGCCGTTTGCGCTGATTGCCGATGACGAGCGGCGTTATTATGGCACGCAGTTCCATCCCGAGGTCGTGCACACGCCTGATGGCGGCAAGCTGATTGCCAATTTCGTCCGCCATGTCTGCGGCTGTGCCGGTGACTGGACGATGGCGGAGTATAAGGACGCCAAGATCGCCGAGATCCGGGAGCAGGTCGGCGACAGGAAGGTCATCTGCGGCCTGTCCGGCGGCGTCGACAGCTCGGTGGCGGCGATTCTGATCCACGAGGCGATCGGCGACCAGCTGACCTGCGTCTTTGTCGACCACGGGCTGCTGCGGCTGAACGAGCGCGAGCAGGTCGAGACCCTGTTCCGCGACCATTATAATATCCCGCTGGTGGTGGTCGATGCCGAAGCGCGATTCATGAAGGGCCTCGCCGGCGAGACCGATCCCGAAAAGAAGCGCAAGTTCATCGGCGGCGAATTCATCGAGGTGTTCGACGAGGAAGCCGCCCGCGTCGGCGGCGCCGATTTCCTGGCCCAGGGCACGCTTTATCCCGACGTTATCGAGAGCGTCAGTTTCACCGGCGGGCCGAGCGTGACGATCAAATCGCACCATAATGTCGGCGGTCTGCCCGAGCGGATGAACATGAAGCTGGTCGAACCGCTGCGCGAGCTGTTCAAGGACGAGGTCCGCGATCTCGGGCGGGAGCTCGGCCTGAACGACCAATTTGTCGGGCGGCACCCGTTCCCCGGTCCCGGGCTGGCGATCCGCATTCCCGGCGAGGTGACCAAGGAACGCTGCGACATATTGCGCAAGGCCGATGCGATCTATCTCGAGGAAATCCGCAATGCCGGATTATATGATGCGATCTGGCAGGCCTTTGCGGTGTTGCTGCCGGTCAAGACGGTCGGCGTGATGGGCGACAGCCGCACCTATGACAATGTCTGCGGCCTGCGCGCGGTCACCAGCACCGACGGCATGACCGCCGATGTCTACCCGTTCGACGCCGGCTTCCTGACCCGCGTGTCGACCCGGATCGTCAACGAGGTCAAGGGGATCAACCGGGTGGTCTATGACTATACGAGCAAGCCGCCTGGGACGATTGAGTGGGAATAATTCCGATCAAACGAATATCCGGGGGATATTCGTCGGAATTGTTCGGCGACGCGAGGAGCCGTGCGGCGGCCCTATCCTGGGGGATCGGATAAGCGGAACCCGAATCAATTTGAGGAATGTCGCCCCGCATCGGGAACGTCATTGCGAGCGCAGCAAAGCAATCCAGAGCGGCAAGCACCGACGATGGCGGCAAGACGCACTGGATTGCCACGTCGCTGCGCTCCTCGCAATGACGATAGTTGGTGCCGACGGGATCAGGTATCGCGAGCGGGTTTGAATGTCTCGGCCCCTCGACAGGCTCAGGACGAACGGGGGATGTGGGCACCAGTCCGTTAACAGTTGAGGCCAAACGCCCTCTTCCGTTCGCCCTGAGCTTGTCGAAGGACGGTGAGGCGCCAAGACAGGCTCCGCCGGAACCCGATCGCCATTCACCCGTTATCCCTGTGTTGCTCGTGCGCACAAGACGCGAGTGAAACAGGAGAGAGAATATGACCCAATTGAAAAATCTGCTGATGGCGGGCCTTGGCACCGCCGCGCTGGCCGGATGCGCCACGGTCGAAGAGAAGGTTGCCGAGCGTGCCGGAGACACCTTTCGCACGACCCTGCTCGGCAGCGAGGAAGTAGGCGGCGGCGATGCCGATGGCTATGGCAGCGCCGAAATCTCGATTTCCGACGAATTCGGACAGGTCTGCTGGGACCTCAACGGCATTCGCGGGATCGGACCGATCACGGCGGCGCATATCCACCACGGTGCCCGTGGGACCAATGGCCCGCCGGTGTTCACGCTGCGCCCCGCCAATGAAGGCGGCTACAAGGGCTGCGCCGACGGTTCGGAATGGACGCAGGACCGGATCGAAGACAATCCGTCGGCTTTTTATGTCAATGTGCATACGGCGGAATATCCCGCCGGCGCGATCCGGGGGCAGCTGAGCCGCTGATTTCCTGCGCGCCGGGGTGATGTGAGTGCCCGGGTCCTTCGAAAGGCACCGGTCCTTCGACAGGCTCAGGACGAACGGATGGTGGTCCGGCAGAAAGTCGGAGCGGCGGGTTGCCGCGCCTTGACCCACCCTCGCAAAGGCCGTCAAGCCGCTCCGGCCGCTGCTCGCCGGGGCGGTGGTCGGTCGGAACATGCTGGTCGAGGTTGACCATCGGCTGGCCCGCTACTAAGCCTGATGTTAATTGAACGATTAAAATCAGGAGAAGCAGTCCATGAAAGCCATCCAGCTCAAAGCCCCCGCATCGCTCGACAATCTGACCCTCGTGGATCTGCCGGAACCCGCTGCCCCCGGCGCCGGCGAGATTGCGGTGCGGTTGCGCGCGTCCAGCCTCAACTATCATGACTATGCGGTGGTCAAGGGGATGATCCCGACGGCGGCAAATCGCATTCCGATGTCTGATGGCGCGGGCGAGGTCACCGCGGTGGGTGAGGGCGTCAGCGATTTTGCCGTGGGCGATTTGGTGGTTTCCACCTTCTTCCCCGAATGGATCGATGGCGCGCCGCCCGAAGGCGGGTTCAAGCGGGTGCCCGGTGATGGCATCGACGGCTATGCGACAGAGCAGGCGGTTGGCCCGACGACGTCGTGGACGCACGCGCCCGTCGGCTATAGCGCGGCCGAAGCGGCGACCCTGACCTGCGCCGGGCTGACCGCCTGGCGCGCGCTGTTCGTCGACGGCTGCGTCAAGCCCGGCGACACGGTACTGGTGCAGGGCACCGGTGGCGTTTCGATCTTCGCGCTGCAATTTGCCAAGGCGGCGGGAGCGACGGTGATCGCGACCTCCTCCTCGAACGAGAAGCTCGAGCGGCTGAAGCAGCTTGGGGCGGACCATCTGATCAATTACAGGGAAGTGGAGGCCTGGGGACCGAAAGTGCTCGAACTGACCGGCGGCAGGGGCGTCGACTGCGTCGTCGAGATCGGCGGGGCCGGGACGCTTGACCAGTCGATGATGGCGACGCGGATTGGCGGCCATGTCGCGCTGATCGGCGTGCTCACAGGCTTTGCCGGACCGGTGCAGACGGCGCTGCTGATGGCGAAGAATCTGCGGGTGCAGGGTCTGACCGTGGGCAGCCGCGCGCAGCAGCTGGACATGATCGCGGCGATCGAGGCCAATGGTATCAAGCCGGTGCTCGACAGGTCCTTCCCGCTCGCCGATCTGGCCGATGCCTTCCGCCATCAGGAATCGGGCCAGCATTTCGGCAAGATCATCATCGATATCTAGGCGGACCCTCTGCGCAGGCCATTGCCAATTTTGATTTTTGAGCCTACCGGTCCCGACAATCGATTCTGGGCAAATATTCAGGGATTCAGACAATGGCTGGCGAAACCAAAATGTACGGCATTTCCAATTGCGACACCGTCAAGAAGGCGCGCAACTGGATGGAGCGCAACGGCATCAACTATGTATTCCATGACTATAAGAAGTCCGGGATTACCAAGGACAAGCTGGAAATGTGGGTGATGCAGGTCGGTTGGGAAGCGCTGGTCAACAAGCGCGGCACGACCTTTCGCAAGCTGCCCGACATGGTGAAGGAAAATATCGGCGACGATACGGCAGTGATGGTGATGGCGGAAAACCCGAGCATGATCAAACGGCCGGTGCTGGAACATGGCGATGAACTGGTCGTCGGATTCAAGGCCTCGGATTATGAAGCCGCCGGACTGGCTGCGCGCAACAGCTAGGGCCGTGTGCCCTTCCCCAGCACGAAAAAACCGACTCTGACAATTCGCGGAGCCGCCCCGATGGCCGTATCGCCAACCGGCGGTCTGCGGCCTATTTACATCGGTCGAGCCCGGATGCGCGTTCCGGACAGATGTGCGGCGCAGCAGTTGATCACGATTGACGCTGCGTGGCGGGGATGAAAAGGTATCGATATGGTTCAGGCGAAATGGAATGATGTGGTGATCGCGGAGAGCGACCAGACCGTGGTGGTCGAGGGCAATCATTATTTTCCGCGTGAGTCGGTCTGGTCGAAATATCTGATGCACAGCGACACCACCAGCCATTGCCCCTGGAAGGGGGACGCGTCCTACCATTCGCTGATCGTCGCGGGCGAAATCAACGAGGATGCCGCCTGGTATTATTCCGCGCCGAAAGCGGCCGCGGCGGAAATTGAGGGCCGGATCGCCTTCTGGAAGGGCGTCGAGGTCGGCTAGCCATGCGCATGACGCCCGTCCTGATCATGCTGTTTGCGCTGGCCGGATGCGGTTTCCAGGCGGGATCGGGCGGAGGGACGAAAATGCACGTCGAGACATTGAGCGGAGAGGCGCCCATCATCATCGCCCATCGGGGTGCCAGCGGCGAACGACCGGAACATACGCTGGCCGCCTATCGGCTCGCGATCGAGCAGGGTGCCGATTTTATCGAACCCGATCTTGTGCTGACCAGGGATGGGATATTGGTAGCCAGGCACGAGAATGAGATCACCGAAACCACCGATGTCGCTGCCAAGCCGGAATTCGCGGATCGCAAGACCGTCAGGATGATCGACGGCACGCGCCGTGAGGGGTGGTTTACCGAGGATTTCACGCTTGCCGAGTTGAAGACCTTGCGGGCGAAAGAGCGGTTGCCCGAATTGCGGCCGGCCAACGCGGCACATGACGGCCGGTATGAAATTCCGACTTTTGAAGAGATCTTGCAGCTGTTGCAAAGCCACGCGGCGCAGGACGGCAAGCGGATCGGCGTCTATCCCGAGACAAAACATCCAAGCTATTTCAAGGCGCTGGGCCTCGACCATGACCAGGCCTTGCTCAAATTGCTGAAGCAATATGGCTATGCCGGTGCAGCGGATCCGGTCTTCATCCAGTCGTTCGAAGTCGGAAACCTGATCGCCCTCAGCCAGAAAACCGATATCCGCCTGGTCCAACTGGTCGCCAGCGAAGGCGGACCGCCCGATGACACAGGCTTGACCTATGCATCGATGCTGAAAGCGGCAGGACTCAAGAAAATTGCCGCTTATGCGGACGGCATCGGGCCAACGAAGGATCTGGTGATCGATCGCAATGCCATTGGCCAGTTGGGCGAACCGACCGGACTGGTGGCGGCGGCGCACGAGGCCGGGCTGGTCGTTCATCCTTGGACCTTCCGCCGAGAGAATTATTTTCTGCCGACCGATTTCAAGGGAGGCATCGATCCGCGCGACGCGGGCGATCTGGCCGGCGAGATCCGCGCCTTTGTCGCGGCCGGAGTGGATGGCCTGTTCAGCGACAATCCGGGACAGGCAGTGTCAGCCGCGAAACGATAACCGCGAGGCTGGCCTTATCTTGCGTGGTCGCTTATCAGGGCCGATCTATCCATATCACTGCTGAGGCTAGCCATGTCCACGACCTTCAAACTCGATACGTCCACCAGCCGCGCCCATCCGCGACCCCAGCCGATGCGGCGCCTGTCGGTTCCCAAAATCCAGGGCCGCAAGGTCGATGGCGTCACCGCAGAGCCGGTGGTCATGCTGACCGCCTATACCGCGCGGACGGCGCAGCTGCTGGATGCGCATTGCGACATGCTGCTGGTCGGCGATTCGCTGGCGCAGGTGATCTACGGCCTGGATTCGACGATTCCGGTGACGCTGGACATGATGTGCAACCACGGCGCTGCGGTGGTTCGGGGCAGCTATCACAGCGTCGTGGTGGTTGACATGCCGTTCGGTTCCTACGAGCGATCACCGGAACAGGCCTATGAGAGCGCTGCCCTAATCCTGAAACGAACCGGTGCGGCGGCGGTCAAGCTGGAAGGCGGCGAGGTGATGGCGGAGACGGTCGCGTTTCTGGTGCAGCGCGGTATTCCGGTGGTCGGACATGTCGGTCTGACGCCGCAGGCGATCAATGTACTGGGCGGTTATGCCGCGCGCGGGCGCGATGACGCGGAAGCGAAGAAGATTGTCGGCGACGCGGTGGCTCTGGACCGCGCGGGCGCCTTTGCGATCGTGCTTGAAGGGGTGCTGGAGCCGATAGCGATCGAAGCAACAAAGGCCGTGAACGCGATCACCATCGGTATCGGCGCGTCGGCGCAATGCGATGGCCAGGTGCTGGTCACGGACGACATGCTCGGCATGTTCGACCGAACCGCCCGCTTCGTGAAACGCTATCACAATATTGCCGAACAGATCGACCAGGCCGCCGAGCAATATGCCGGAGAGGTCAGGGAGCGTAGTTTTCCGGGACCAGACCAGCTCTATCAGCCGAAAAAATAGCGCAATTTTTCCCATTCGCCCGATCGGCCGTTCAGCCTGTGGAAATGGTCAATAGACTTTTACATTTGCCATAACGGGCGCTAAAGGACAGCCGATTGCAAATCGCCTTCGCCTGACCGGCGCGGATGGAGCGCGAAACAATATTGAGGAAGCCACATTGGCCAAGGACAAAGACAAAGCACCAGAAGAAAAGCCGGATCGTGCGGAACAGGTGTTCCTGCGCGAAGTCGACGAAGCGGTGCGCGAGGATCGCCTGAAAATGTTTGTGGCCCAGTACGGGCTATGGATTTTTGCGGCGATCGTCATCGGCCTCGGGTCTCTGGCGGGCTGGATATTCTATCAGAACAGCCAGAATGAGGATTCCGGTCTGCGCAGCGAGGAATATGTGGCGGCCATCGACAGCATCCGCCAAGGCAATCTGGATGGCGCATCAAAAGCGCTCGAACCACTGATGGAAGCCGGGCAACCGGGCTATCGCGCTGCGGCACAGTTGCTGCAGGCCAATATTGCCCTGGAAAAAGACAATCCCAAAAAAGCCATAGAAGGCTATGGCAAGGTCGCCGCCGACGACAGCCTGCCCAAGCCGTTTCGCGATCTCGCGTTGATCCGCCAGACCACGGCCGAATTTGACACGCTGAAGCCCCAGCAGGTGATTGACCGGCTGAAGTCGCTGGCGGTACCCGGCAACCCCTGGTTCGGCAGCGCCGGCGAGATGGTGGCAATATCCTATCTGAACATGGGCAAGTCCGATCTGGCAGGGCCGCTTTTCGCGCAGCTTGCCAAGGACGACAATGTCCCGGCGACGATCCGGTCGCGCGCCTTGCAGATGGCCGGCGTCGAGGGCATTGACGCTGTCGAGCTGGATGGCGATGATACAAGGGTTGCGCCGCTCACAGCGGTTGCGGCTGAAGGAGAATCCAAGGAATGATTTCCGGTAAGAAACTGATGGCCAGTCTGCTGGCGCTGTCCCTGTTATCCGGCTGCGGCATATTGGGTGGTGATGGCGAAGACAAGAAAAGTACCCCCACGCTCGGCAAGCGCACCCCGATATTGAGCGGAGAGAGCGGTGCGGAGGTCGATCCCGCCCTGGCGTCGATTTCGGTGATCCTGCCGGCGCCTGTCGCGAACAGCGAATGGGCGCAATCGGGCGGAAACGCGAGCAAATCGATCGGCCATGTCGCGCTGGGGGACAATCTTTCGCGAGTCTGGACCGCCAATATCGCCGGGACAAGCAAGCGGGAGCGGCTGGCCTCGTCCCCGGTCGTCTCCGGTGGGCGGCTGTTCGTCACCGACACCCAGGCCATGGTTCACGCCTTTGATGCAGCTACAGGTGCGAAAATCTGGTCTACCCAGATCGACGTGAAGGGCGACGGGGAATCTTCGCTTTTCGGAGGCGGCGTGAGCGTGTTCGATAAAATCGCCTATGCCACCAATGGGGTTGGCGATGTTGTCGCGCTGAACGTCGCTGACGGCAGCCAGATATGGAAAGTACGCCCGGCCGGCCCCTTGCGCGGGTCGCCGACGATTTCCAACGGCAATGTCTATGTGATGACGCAGGACAACCAGATTTACGCGCTCAACATGCTGGACGGATCGGTGCAGTGGAACGAAGCCGGGACCGTCGGTCTGGCCGGAATTTTCGGGGTCGCCGCACCAGCGGCCGGCCAGGGCACGGTCGTCGCTGGCTATAGTTCGGGTGAACTGACCGCCTATCGCTACGAGAATGGCCGCAATCTCTGGAATGATGCGCTCGCGCGGACCAGCATTTCGACTTCGGTTGCGACGCTGTCCGATATCGACGCCGATCCGGTGATCGACCGCGGCCGGGTTTTTGCGCTGGGGCAGGGCGGCCGCATGGCTGCCTATGAACTGGTCACCGGCCAGCGGATCTGGGAACTGAATATTGCAGGCATCACCACGCCGGTCGTGGCCGGCGAATGGGTGTTTGTGCTGACCGATGACGCGAAGCTGCTTTCCATCGCCCGGCCGAACGGCAAGGTCCGGTGGATCAGCCAGCTGGCCGCCTACAGGAATGAAGAGAAGAAGAAAGATCCGATCAACTGGACGGGGCCGATCCTGGCCGGCAATCGTCTGATTGTTGCCAATACCGAGGGCGAGGTCGTTTCGATCTCGCCAGGCGAGGGATCGAGCCAAACGCTGTTCGAACTCGACAATGGCGTTTCGCTGCCTCCGATTGTCGCGGGTGGCATGCTCTACATACTCGACGACAGCGGCCAGATTTCAGCTTACCGCTGAGGATCAGAACCAAAGGACAGGGACCGGCTTCATGCTGCCCAATATTGCAATCATCGGCCGACCCAATGTCGGCAAGTCTACCCTGTTCAACCGTCTGGTGGGCAAGAAGCTGGCGCTCGTCGATGACACGCCGGGGGTTACCCGTGACCGCCGCGAAGGCGCTGCCAACCTGCTGGGTCTCGAATTCAACATTGTCGATACGGCGGGCTATGAGGATGAAGACGCCAAAAGCCTGCCGGGACGGATGCGCAAGCAGACCGAACAGGCCGTGGCCGGAGCGGAACTGGCGATATTCGTGATCGATGGACGTGCCGGTCTCACGCCGCTCGATGAAGAGATTGCCCGCTGGCTCAGAAGCGCGAAGACGCCGGTCATCCTGCTGGTCAACAAGGCCGAAGGCAAGGCAGCGGACGCCGGCATATTGGAAAGTTACGCACTCGGCTTTGGCGATCCGATTCCGTTCAGCGCGGAACATGGCGACGGCATGGCCGACCTGTTTCAGGCGATCCGGCCCTATGTCGAGAATTTCAAGGCAGCCACGACCGACGAGCCGACCGACGAATCGGCGCCCCTGAAACTGGCGATTGTCGGGCGCCCCAATGCCGGCAAGTCGACGCTGATCAACAAGATGCTGGATGAGGACCGGATGATCACCGGTCCGGAAGCGGGCATCACCCGCGACAGCATCACGGTCGACTGGGTCTGGCATGATGATGAACTGACCGAGGAAGAGAAACTCGACGGCATTTCGCCCGACCGGCGGGTCCGCCTGATCGATACCGCCGGCATGCGCAAGCGCGCCAAAGTCAGCGACAAGCTGGAGAAACTGGCGGTCGCCGATGCCCGGCACGCCGTCGATTTCGCCGAAGTGGTAGTGCTGCTACTCGACGCCACCAAGGGGCTGGAGGCGCAGGATCTGAGGATTGCCGACCATGCGATCCAGGAAGGGCGCTGCCTGATTATCGGGATCAACAAGTGGGACGTGGCCGAAGGGCCGAGTAAATTGTTCAACGGCATAAGGGCGGCGCTGAATGACGGCCTGGCACAGGTCCGTGACGTGCCGCTGGTTGCGGTGTCGGCCTTTACCGGCAAGGGCATCGACCAGCTGATGAAAGCGGCGTTCCAGGCCCGCCGGATCTGGTCGCAACGGGTCTCGACCGGCAAGCTCAACCGCTGGTTCGAAGATGCGATAACCGAAAACCCGCCCCCGGCACCGGGCGGCAAGCGGATCAAGCTGCGCTATATCACCCAAGCCAAGACCCGGCCGCCGTCCTTCGTGATCTTCGGCACCCGCATCGATGAACTGCCGGAAAGCTATCGGCGCTATCTGATCAATGGCATTCGCCGCGAACTCGGCTTTGGCGGGGTGCCGGTGCGGCTGATCATTCGTGCGCCGAAGAACCCCTATCACGAAAAAGACTGATTTTCCGCAAGACGGATTCTTCCGCCGGATATCGTGGTTAATTATTTTTGAACTCGGTAACAAAGTTTTTACCGGTCAGGCGCTAGATTTCAGGCGGAATAGCGTATTTTCGCTAGATTGTCGGGAGCGGCCAGTGGCGCCATTGGAAAGCGAATTGATTGACTGGACGGTCTGCGCCGCGACCCGCTCTGTGCTCGGTCCGAATTTCGTGCGCATCCTTGGCTATTTCCGCGAGGATGGAACCGATTCGGTCGGCAAGATCGAGCAGGCCATGCGCGCAAAGGATCCCGGGGCGATGGTCATGGCAGCGCACAAGCTCAAGGGAGAGGCGCTGCAATTTGGCGCACTGCGGCTGAGTATCACGACGGAAACCATCGAGATGATCGCTCGCGCCTGCGTCGAACGCCATGACACGCCCGACGAGGTGATCGAACTGGTGGTCGCTCTGCGCCCGATGTTCGAGGAAACGCTGGCCCTCCTCGAAGAAGACGCCAGCCCGGTGGTCCAGCAACGCCATCCGCTCGGCTTTGGCCGTCGGTTCGGCTGAGCCTGCCTCCTGGCGGCTATTCCGCCGGTTTCGACTGCAGCTGGATATAATTCTCGATCCCCATCCGTTCGATCATGTCAAACTGCTGCTCGAGCGTATCGACATGGTCTTCCTCGCTTTCGAGGATTTCGGCAAACAGGTCGCGGCTGACATAGTCGCGCACGCTTTCGCAATGCTCGATCGCGTCCTTGAGCATCGGCAGCGCCTCATATTCCAGCTCGAGATCGGCCTTGAGGATTTCCTCGACCGTTTCGCCGATCTTCAGCCGACCGAGCAGCTGGAAATTGGGTAGGCCATCGAGGAAGAATATCCGCTCGGCCAGCTTGTCGGCATGCTTCATCTCGTCGATCGATTCGTGCCGCTCGAATTCGGCCAGTTTCGTCACGCCCCAATTGTCGAGCATGCGGTAGTGCAACCAATATTGGTTGATTGCGGTGAGTTCGTTCTTCAACGCTTCGTTGAGAAACTCGATGACTTTGGTATCGCCCTTCATGGCAGCTTCCTTCCCGCTGGTCGGTCTATAGGTTGCCTGCGGTTATACAGCATGGACCATCGAAGCGAAAGGGCAGCTTCGATAGAAAATATAATTATTTCAAAGATTTGATAACGAGAATGCTAAGCGGTCGCAACTTCCGACTTGATGATGGTCTGGGCAAAGGCGAGACATTGGCCGCATTTCGGCTTGCGGCCGAGCAGCGCATAGACCTGCGATGGCCGGTCGGCCCCGCTGCGAACAGCGGCTCTCAGGTCTTTTTCCTTAATCGCATTACAGACGCAAACAACCATTTCCGTTCCTCTCGGCGATTCGTATATCGCTATTGAGAATAGATCGCAATAGCAAAACGAAGCATCTGCAATTTATTTCTGCGGAGCCATGTTCTGAACCCTGCCGCGCGCCAGACTCCGCCACAGCCATTCCAGTGGTCCGTAGCGAAAGCGTCTCAGCCAGGGTTCTGACCAGAGCAGCATCAGCGCCCAGGCACCGAGCACGACAAGATAGAGTTCGGCGCGGCCCATGGACCCGTAGAGCCCGAGCCCCCAGCCGTAGAAGAGGAAAGTCATCAGCAGGCTGGTGCCGAGATAATTGGAGAAGGCGGCCCGGCCGACGGCAGCAACCCGGTGCATCCAGGCAGATGCGGAGCGGTTGCGGATCACTCCGACCAGCAGGGCGGCATAGCCCAGTGTCATCAGCATCTGCGACGGCCAGTTCCACGCATAATGGGCGTTGATCATCAGCAGCATGTTGAAATCGCTAAGGACCAGGCCGATCGCTATCACCGCCAGGATGAGGGCACCGATTGCGGTCAGCCGCAGGCCCCAGCGGCGATAGTCCGCCGCGCTCCATGCTCCGGTCAGAAAGCCATTCTTGTACAGCGCCATGCCGACCATCATCAGCGGCAGGGTTTCGGCCAGATTATATGCCAGGAGAATGAAGGGCTGGAACAGATCATTCTCGAGCTTGGCCATCAGGATTGTCTGAAATCCCGACTGATGCAGGGCGATATCTGCAGCGATGGCAGCGGCCCCCGGATCAAAACCGCCCGCCGCCTCCCGGAAACTGGCGATGGTGTCCGCGCTCGCTCCGGGCAGACCTGCCTGATATTGCAGATAGAGCAGGCTGCCGAACATGACGGAATAGCCGACGAAACCGATGGTGAAGATCAGCAGCGCGCGCCGGAACAGGTCTTCGGCGCTCAGGCCATGCAGGTAAAAGGCGATGCAGCCGATCGCCGCATAGAGGAACAGGATGTCGCCGAACCACAGGAGAAAGAAATGGGCGAGGCCGAAAATCGCCAGCCAGGCCATGCGGGAGAAGTGCACCCTTGCCGGATTCTCGCCATTGGCCTGTGCCCGCTCGATGATCAGCATCATGCTGGCGCCGAACAGGATGGTGAACAGGCCGCGCATCTTGCCGTCGACGAAGATGTAGGACAAGGCCCAGGCGATGATGTCGGGCGTCTCGGTGCCACCATAGACGGCGGGACTGACATAGGCCATTTCCGGCATCGAGAAACCGACGATATTCATCAGCAATATGCCCATCACCGCGAAGCCGCGCAGGGCATCCAGTTCGAGATAGCGGGGGGTTGGTGCGATGCTCAAGGGTTCACCGCTACGCCCAGGCATACCGTTCGTGCTGAACTTGTCGAAGCACAGCCTGTCGCAGCGGCTTCTTCTGGTCCAGGTCCTTCGACAAGCTCAGCACGAACGGAATTCTGCAAATTCAAAAGATTCACAGCCAGCTGGCGATCTGGTCGAGCGGCTTCTTGATCGTGGCATGGAGCGGGATCGTGGCATTGGCGGCGGGTTTTCCCACGACCAGTATCATCATCGGCTTCTCATGGGCTGGCCGGTCACAGAGCTGATTCAGGAATTTCATCGGATTGGGCGTGTGGGTGAGCGTGGCCAGGCCCGCATCATGCAGCGCGGTGATCAACAGGCCGGTGGCAATGCCGACGCTTTCGCTGACATAATAATTTTGCTTCCTCTCGCCGGGGTTCATGCCGCCCTTGCGCTGGCCGAAGATGACGATCAGATAAGGTGCGGTCTCCAGGAACGGCTTGTCGGCATCGGTGCCGAGCGGTTGCAGCGCCGCCAGCCACTCTTCGCTGCCCTTGCTCGCGTAAAAGGCGCGCTCCTCTTTCTCGGCAGCGGCGCGCAGGGCCTTTTTCTTCTCCGGCGATTCGATCACGGTAAAATGCCAGGGTTGTTGATTGGCGCCATTGGGAGCGGTGCCGGCAGCGAGGATCGCGTTTTCGATGACCGCTCGGGGAACCCGTTCATCAGAGAAATAGCGGCAGGTGCGACGGGTTTTCACCGCCTCGTAAAAGGCGCGCGAACGGGCTACCCGCTCGGCATCCGAATAGTCCGGCAGCTCGCTGTAGGGCAGGGTGTCGTGCGGCTTCAAATTTCCGTCTCCCGCTTTCAAAATTGGTCAGAGTTTGGGCCAAAAACGCCTTTTTACGCCACAAGGGGCGCCATGCTGAATAGCGCAGCTGCACCCTCTAGGAAAGCTCCGATCCTGTATTGACATCAATGTTAGTAGCGGGCATATGGATTTGATGAAAATCAGCCATGACTTCACTGCACCGAGTGATTCGCAAACCCCGTTCATCAACCCCGAGCGTCCCGCTTCCCGCTTTCGGCCGCTGAAGGCGCTGCATCATTTCCGCGAGTTGATCAAGGACAAGGAAGATACCGAGCAGGTATTCCATATCTTCGAATCGCTGCCGCGGCCCGGCTTCCGCAAGGATGCCAGGGCCTTTGTCGAAAGCAACAAGGGCAGAGCACTGCTGCTTAGCGAACCCGAACTGGCGCCGCTGCTCGATGACCATGACCGCCTGCGCGAGATGCCCGAAGGCAGCCTTGCCCATGCCTATTGCGATTTCATGGAAAAGGAAGGTCTGAGCGCGGCCGGACTGATTGCCGAATATGACCGGTTCAGCCCGCGCAAATATCACGACCTGATCGAATGGTACGGCTTTCGCCAGCGCGACACCCATGACCTGCTGCATGTGCTGACCGGCTATGGCCGCGACGCGCTGGGCGAGGCCTGCGTGCTGGCCTTCACCTATGGCCAGAACCCGTCGCTGGGCAATGTCTTCATCGCCTATGCCGCGGGGCTGAACATGAAGAAACAGATCAAGAGCGATGCGCCGATCTTTAAGGCGATCCGCGAAGCCCAGAAAATGGGCAAGGCCTGCCCGCGGATCACCGAGGAATCGATTGTCGACCTGCTCGCCCAGCCGCTGGACGCATTGCGGCAGCGAATGCACATCCGGACGCCGCATCATTATCACGAAGCGCATGCGCGATTCCGGGCGCGCGATATCGACCCCTATGACATGCTGGCGCAGGCGGCCTGAATATATCCGTCATCCCAGCGGAGGCCGGGAACCAGCCCAAGGTTTGGGACATTCGCCAGACCGGTTTGGGCCCCAGCCTTCGCTGGGGCGACAATTTTCGTTAGGGAATGTCGGAAACTAGCGCAATTCCCTGCGGATCACCAGCTTGAGTCCCGACCAGACCGCATCCACCGCGCAGACCTTGATATCGACAAAACCCATCGGCAGGGCGACCTCGCGGATTGTGTCTTCGCTGATGTCGGTTTCGACTTCGGCAGATTTTTTCGACCAGCTGACCCAGACCTGGCCGGCGGGGTCGATCATTTCGCGCAGCGTGGTCAGCTGCCTTTCCATCTTTGCCTTATCGGTGACGAAAATATGGGCGCTGTGCAGACCGGGGGTGGGCAATTTCTCTTCGGACAGAGTGAGCTCGGCTGCGTCGATTTCCGAGCGAACACTATCCGGCATATCGGCAAACCAGACGCGCATCCCGTCCTTGAGGGAGAGTTTATCGGCGAGGGGGGTATTGGAATAGCCGGAAGGCATATGGACGTCCTGTTGCTGTGTCACCGAGGTGCGGGCCAGGCGACAGTCCATAGCCGATACACCGAAAGAAATCTACGCAAGGACGCCTTCGTGGTTCCCAATGCGTAATGATCAAATAGCGACCGTGCCTCTGGGAGCTCTGCCACCTCAAACCTGCATTTACGACACAGGTACGATGAGAGTTTTGACAGTTTCGTCCGGCTGATGCCAAGATCTCGACATTTGTGATAATACTTTCCTCCCTGTTGCGCAGCGATGGGGAGGTGTCAGCCTGAAAGGCTGACGGAGGGGCGCAAAGCCTAGTCCTCCATCCAGTCGCGGAAGAAGCCGTCATGGGCATTGCGCAGATCGTCCACCGCGATCGGCTTGCCGTTCAGTACCAGCTGGTTGCCCCTGACCTCGCCGATCTTCTCGAACGGCACCTTTTCGCGATCCAGTTCGGCGTCGGCAGGGTAGGTGATGACATAGCGGCCCTGCGCCTCGCTGAAGGCAAAGGCGCTGGTCATCTGGTCGATTTCCGCGCCTAGATTGCCCGCGAGCGCCATTTCGGCCAGCGCCACGGCGAGGCCACCGTCGCTGATATCATGCACCGCGGTGACCTTGCCCTCGGCGATCAGCTCGCGGATCACGCGGCCCGCCCACTCTTCGTCCTTGAGGTCGACCTTCGGCGGCGGGCCGTCCTGCAGGCCATGGATTTCGCGCAGCCAGGTCGACTGGCCGAGCTCTTCATAGTGGAAGCCGACGGTGGCGATCTGGTCGCCCTCATTCTTGAAGCCGATGGTCATCATCGTGTCGAGATCGTCGATCAGGCCGACCGCGCCGATCGCCGGGGTCGGCAGGATCGCGTGGCTGATGCCGTCGGCCCCGGTGGTTTCATTGTAGAGGCTGACATTGCCGGAGACGATCGGCATGTCGAGTGCTGTGCAGGCTTCGGCCATGCCCTCGATACAGCCGACGAACTGGCCCATGATATGCGGTTTTTCGGGATTGCCGAAATTCATGCAGTCGGTCGTCGCCAGCGGCTTCGCGCCGACCGCGCAGAGATTGCGATAGGCCTCGGCGATTGCCTGCTTTCCGCCTTCATAGGGATCGGCCTTGCAGTAGCGCGGGGTGCAGTCGGTGGTGATCGCCAGGCCCTTGTTGGTGCCGTGCACCCGGACCACCGCGGCATCGCCGCCGGAACGCTGGGCGGTGTCGGCGCCGACCTGGCTGTCATATTGTTCCCAGATCCAGCGCCGCGACGCCAGCGCGGGGCTGGCCATCATCTTCAGCAGGTCGGCCCCGATATCGGCGCTTTCCGGGATATCCCCGAGCGGCTGGATATTGACATGCGCGGCATATTCCTCGCGGGTCATGTGCGGTCGGTCATAGAGCGGCGCGTCGTCGGCGAGCGGGCCGAGCGGAATGTCGCAGACGGTCTCGCCCTTGTGGGTCAGCACCATGCGGCGGGTGTCGGTGACCTCGCCGATCACCGCGAAGTCCAGTTCCCACTTGGTGAAGATCGCCTCGGCCATTTCCTCGCGGCCGGGTTTCAGCACCATCAGCATGCGTTCCTGCGATTCGCTGAGCATCATCTCGTAGGCGGTCATGCCGGTCTCGCGGCACGGCACCTTGTCCATGTCGAGGATGATGCCGACCTCGCCGTTGGTCGCCATCTCGACGCTGGAGCTGGTGAGGCCAGCCGCGCCCATGTCCTGGATCGCGACAATTGCGTCGCTGGCCATCAGCTCGAGGCAGGCCTCGATCAGCAATTTCTCGGTGAACGGATCGCCGACCTGCACGGTCGGACGCTTTTCGTCGCTGTCATCGTCAAATTCGGCGCTGGCCATGGTTGCGCCGTGGATGCCGTCGCGGCCGGTCTTGGAGCCGACATAGACGATCGGATTGCCGACGCCGCTGGCGGCGGAATAGAAAATCTTGTCGGCGTCCGCGACGCCCACGGTCATCGCGTTGACGATGATATTGCCGTCATAGGCGGGATCGAAATTGGTCTCCCCGCCGACCGTAGGCACGCCGACGCAATTGCCATAGCCGCCGATGCCGGCAACCACGCCCTTGACCAGATGCAGA